>ULTW01014567.1_pt1 | contig 24426 bp, 21 predicted proteins | sample 1957961 | NCBI WGS metagenome assembly ULTW01 (sample SAMEA4835744, study PRJEB28245) | human gut metagenome | biome: gut microbiome; material: fecal sample | place: Denmark | collected 2008 | reverse complement strand
TGCCGAGCTTTACTTGTGGAATGTTGTTGCTTACCATAATTCTTGTGTTTTATATTAAGTTTTTATATAATTTACTTGTTTTTGCTGAGCGCAAAGGTACTAATATTTTTTGTTTCAGCAAGCATTTTAAGAGTTTTTTTATGGTGAAAAAAGATAAAAACAGAAGATTTCCGCCGGAATGAAACATCCGATAAAGTTCCTGAAACATTTCATACACATCGATTGAGACTTTATAACAAATAAAAACACAAAGATTGATGGTTTTTCAAATTATTATTGTACCTTTGCACCGACAAAAACAGAAAAACGATTATGAACAAAGTCAAGACTATCTTTGCCTGGATATGGCAAAAGCTTTGCGCCTTTTGGCCTTGGTACAAGACATTGTATCAGGGAAGAGCGTGGTACACCAAGACGGTAGTCGCCTTGGCAAGTTGTATTGTCGCCTTTATCCTTTATTTAGGTGCTGTCGATATTAACTTCTTATGGCTTTTCGGTAAGTCGCCTGGTTATTTTTCAGGTATCCTGAATCCGCAGACTTCCGAGGCTTCCTTGATTTATAGTGCCGATGGCAAGCTCATCGGTAAGTATTTCAATGAGAATCGTACTCCTGTAGAATACGACGAGGTGAACCCTGCCTTCTTCAAGGCTCTGGTAGATACCGAGGATGAGCGTTTCTACAAGCATATCGGTATCGACCCTATCGGCGTTTTCGCTGCTGCCAAGGATGCTCTCCTGCATCACAATGGCCGTGGTGCTTCTACCATCACACAGCAGCTGGCAAAGAATATGTTCCGCGTCCGTTCGCAGTATTCTACGGGATTGCTCGGCAAGGTGCCTGTACTCCGCCTGCTCATCATCAAGAGCAAGGAGTGGATCATCGCCGTGAAACTGGAGACGGTTTTCTCTAAGAAGGAAATCATCACCATGTATGCCAACACCGTGGATTTCGGTAGTAACTCTTACGGTATCAAGACTGCCGCCAAGACTTACTTCAATACCACTCCTAAGGAGTTGACCACCGACCAGGCTGCCGTACTCGTGGGTATGCTGAAGGCTACCACCTATTACAATCCACGTACCAATCCGGAAAACAGTCTGGCACGCCGCAACACCGTATTATATAATATGGTGACACACGGCGATCTGTCACATGCAGAATACGACCAGCTCAAGGCTGAACCTATCAAGCTCGACTTCAAGGTAGAGGAAAACTACGACGGACAGGCTAAATACTTCCGTGAGGCTGTAGCCAACTACCTGAAAGACTGGTGCAAGGAAGAAGGTTACGACCTCTACACCAGCGGTCTGAAAATCTACACCACCATTGATACCCGCATGCAGAAGTATGCCGAGGAGGCTGCCCGCAAGCAGATGAAGCAGGTTCAGCAGAACTTCAACAACCACTGGAGCATCCGCCGCACACAGGCAGGAAAGGGAAAATGGCTGGGACAGGAACCTTGGCAGGATGAGAACCATCAGGTGATTCCAAACTTCATCCAGGGCATCGCCGAGCGACAGCCATTCTACAAGGATCTGGTGGCTCGTTTCCCTAACAATCCAGACTCCGTGAACTACTATTATAAGGAGTGGGTTCACCCGGTTAAGGTATTCGATTACGACAAGGGAAGCATCACTATCAACATGACTTCTGAAGATAGTATCAAGTATATGACTACCTTCATGCACAGCGCTTTCGTGGCTATGGAGCCACAGACGGGAGCCGTGAAGGCATGGGTGGGCGACATCGACTTCAACCACTGGAAGTACGACAAGGTAACAGCCGAGCGCCAGCCGGGTTCTACCTTCAAGCTCTTCGTCTATACCGAGGCAATGAACCAGGGATTGACTCCTTGCGACAAGCGCCGCGACGAATATATCTCGATGGAGGTATATGACAAGAAGAAGCACGAGATGACCACCTGGAGACCATCCAACGCCAACGGTTCGTTCTCGGGCGACAGCATCCCATTGAAGAGTGCCTTTGCCAAGAGTATCAACTCCGTGGCAGTACGCCTGGGACAGGAGATGGGCATCAAGCGCATCATCGAAACCGCCCAGAAGATGGGAATCAACAGTCCACTGGATGATACACCAGCCCTTGCCTTGGGTTCAAGCGATGTCAACCTGCTTGAAATGGCTTGCGCATACAGCACTATTTCAAACAATGGTAAGCACCACGACCCGGTATTGGTTACCAAGATTGTGGACCATGACGGCAAGGTGGTATATGAAGGTCCTTCTACAGAGGAGCAGGTGATTCCTTACAAGAGTGCCTTCCTGATGCAGCAACTGCTCCAGGGCGGTATGCGAGAGCCAGGCGGTACTTCGCAGAGCCTTTGGGGATATGTAGGCAAATACCGTGACACCGAGTTTGGCGGAAAGACAGGTACTACCAACAACCACTCTGATGCCTGGTTCATGTGCGTCAGCCCTAAACTGGTAGTCGGTGCCTGGGTAGGTGGCGAATACCGCTGTCTTCACTTCCGCACCGGAGCCTTGGGTCAGGGTTCCCGAACAGCATTGCCAATATGCGGTTACTTCATGCAGTCTGTATTCGGCGATCCTGCCTTCCAGCAGTATCACGCCAAGTTCGACAAGCCACAAGATGGCGACATCACACGAGATATGTATATCTGCGCAAGCTATGCACCAAAACCAAAGGTAGATACCACCCGTGTAGATAGCACCGCATTCACAGAGGAAATCATCCTCGACGAAAACGGCAATCCTATTACCAAGGAGGTTCCTGCAGTCAAGTCGGAAGGAGAATCTTCTGCTTCAGGAGCTACAGAAGAAAAGAAAGAGAAGAAGAAGACAAAGCCAACAGAACAGCCTGTCAACTTCGACGACCTTTAAAAATAAAATATGATTGATCTCGACAATGCGGAGCTGCAGAATGCACTCCAAATCATACAGTTTACCCGTCGTTCGCTTTTCCTCACCGGAAAGGCGGGGACGGGTAAATCTACTTTTCTGCGGTACATCGCAGCCAATACCAAGAAGAAACACATCGTTCTGGCACCTACAGGCATCGCAGCCATCAATGCCGGCGGAAGCACCCTGCACAGTTTCTTCAAGCTGCCCTTCCACCCCCTGCTGCCCAACGACAGTATGTATTCCGTGCGCAACATCCGGAATACCTTGAAGTATAATTCCGAGAAAATCAAGATTATCCGTGAAGTGGAACTCATCATCATCGATGAGATCAGTATGGTGCGTGCCGACATCATCGATTTCATTGATAAGGTACTGCGTGTGTATTGCCGCAACATGAGGGAACCGTTCGGCGGAAAACAGCTCCTGCTGGTGGGCGACATCTACCAGTTGGAACCGGTGGTGAAAGAGGATGACCGCAAACTTCTGAATCCTTTCTACCGCAGCAGCTTCTTCTTCGATGCCAAGATCTTCCAACAGTTCCAGCTCGTCAGCATCGAACTCAAGAAAGTTTATCGCCAGAGCGACCCTGTCTTCATCGGCATCCTCGACCATATCCGAACCAGTCAGGCGCAGAGTCAAGACCTTCAGCTGCTCAACCAGCGGGTGGGTGCCCAGCTCGACGAGAGTGATTCCAAGCTTGCCATCACCCTCTCCACCCGCCGAGACACCGTGGATTTCATCAACGAAAACCAGCTCAAGCTCCTGCCAGGAGAGCCTACACTCTTCCGGGGCAATATCCAGGGCGAGTTTCCGGAAAGCAGTCTGCCTACCCCTATCGAACTGTACCTGAAGACCGGAGCACAGATTATCTTTATCAAGAATGATATCGAGCACCAATGGGTGAACGGTACCCTGGGCACCATCATCGGGTTCGATGATGAAGATGATGCCAAGATATATGTGCGCACCGAGAATGGACAGGATGTGATGGTGGAACCTGCCGCCTGGAGCAACATGCGCTATCATTTCAATGAGGTGGAAAAGAAGATTGAAGAAGAGGAAATAGGCAGATACGAACAATATCCTATCCGACTTGCCTGGGCAATTACCGTACACAAGAGCCAGGGTCTGACTTTCAATCAGGTGAAGATTGATTTCACGGGAGGAGTTTTTGCAGGCGGTCAGACCTATGTGGCATTATCCCGCTGCACCAGTCTGGAGGGTATCAGTCTGCAGGAACCTATCCGTCCCAGCGAGATATTCGTGCGCAACGAGGTGAAGCAGTTTGCCCGCCAGTATAACAACCAGAACACCATCAACACGGCGCTGACGCAGAGCAAGGCAGATCGCCAATACCACGATGCCGTGAAGGCGTTTGACAGGGGCGACATGCAAGCCGCTCTGGATAATTTCTTCCTCGCCATCCACAGCCGTTACGACATCGAACATCCGCTTGCCAAGCGCTTCATCCGCAAGAAGCTGAACAAGGTGAATGAGCTGCAGGCAGAGAACGAGCGGTTGCGCGAAGTTATCAAGCAGAAGGATGAAGAAAAGAAGAAGCAGGAGAAATTCCTGAAGCGCCTAGCCACGGAGTATGTGATTATGGGTAAAGAGTGCGAAAAAGAGGGAATGAAAGAAGCTGCCATCACCAATTACAAGAAGGCGCTCACCCTCTACCCTAGCCATCCCGAGGCAAAGAGAAGGCTCAAACGGCTCAAGCAATAAAAAACAAAAATCCCAGCTCGGAAAACTATTGCCAGTCTCCAAGCTGGGATTTTTATTTTTGATATTCTGTTGCATAGAAAGCCCCTCTGACTTATTGATATGTATCGGCAGAACGCTTCTTGTGCATGATCATATCTAAGATGGCGTGGAACACAAGCCACACCACGATGTCAATCAAAAGGATATATGTGATGTTTACATAGCCAATCAATGCCACATTAACCAAGATAAACATCAACGAGAGCAAGCAGATAGTTACCATCACCATCCTCACCTTCAATCCGCATCGCAGCAGTTTATGATGGATATGGTTCTTGTCTGGCAGGAACGGATTCTTTCCGTTCCTCACACGATGCCCCACCACTCTCACCACATCGAGCAACGGTACCAGCATCGTGGTGAAGGCAAGCACCATATTATAGTCCTCCTTTACAAATGTGCTAACATCCACACTGCTAAGGTGAATCATCAGGAAGCTGAGGATATACCCGAGCGAAAGACTCCCCGAGTCACCCATAAACAACTTCCTGCCTCTCATCTCATTTCCAAATACATTGTAATACCAGAAAGGGATGATAACTCCCAAAGCCGAGATGCACAGCAAGGCGTATGAATACAGATGCAGCCAGATGTGCAACCCTGCCAAAGCCACGAGCGAAATGGCACAAAGTCCTGATGCCAAGCCATCAATACCATCAATGAGGTTGATGGCATTCGTCACATATACCACGATGAGCACGGTGAAAGGCATGCCAAACCAAGGCGACACATCATATACCCCGAATAGTCCATCCAGTGACTTAATCCACACTCCCGAAGCCACGAGCAGAACAGCAGCAATCACCTGCACAATAAACTTCTTCTTGTAGCCCACGCCGATAAGGTCATCCGCCAAGCCTACCAAAAAGAGCATCATACTGCCCACCAACAAGGCTAGCAACTCATAGGGCGTGGTGCTTCCTTGCATGGAGTCACTATGATAGCCCATCAAATGATACACCTGCAAGAGTCCGCCCATGGTAATCAACACCACCGGGAAGAACGACAATCCACCCAATCTCGGGATTGGCGCATGATGCACCTTCCGCTTGTCGGGCATATCAAACAATCTCTTCTTGTGAGAAATGAGCAAGATGTTGGGCAGTACAATCATGGCAATACAGGCGGCTACCACAAAAGCCCCCACCATTAATAAATGAATTGGTAACATAATATATAATGTAAATTCTTGAACTAATTTGTAATATCAGCTATCAATACAAAGCCTCATACTGCTGTGCAATGTGTTTCCAAGTATAGCGTCTTTGGGCAATCTCCAGCATAGCATCCCCATTCAGGTTCTCCATCTTCAGCAAAGCTTTCAGTTCATCGCTATCCTTGAAATAATAAGCCTTGTTTTCCGTTGTCTCTCGGTTATACACAACATCAAACGCCAAAATAGGCTTGCCAAAGAACATCGCCTCCACCAATGAAGGATTGGTGCCTCCCGCACTATGCCCATGGATATAATACTTGCAGTTGCTTCTCAATGCATACAAGTGGTTCAAGTCATAGCAAGCATCCAACATTGTGATATTCTCTTTCTGCCCATACTTTCTCTTCAGTTCACGCCCATATTCGCTGCGCATCCAGTTTCCCACAAACACCAATCTTTCTCCAGCCTCAGCAAATGCCTGCAATATGACATGTGTATTGTTCTCAGGCTCTATCCTACAGACACAAAAAGAATATTCATCCGCCTTCACTCCATACGACTTCAATATGCCCAATGCTTCTTCCTTTGGCAAATCCAGTCTCACATGGTCTCCACCATAGGCAATCAATTCTGAACTCTTGCCGTATGTTTCCGTCACGTAATCTTGAATACCCTTGTTATCAGCTACAACCACATCAGCAAATTTCACCGCCATAGCCTCGCTGGTACGCAAGAACCACTTGGCAAACTTGCCCCATTTGGCACGTCGATGCTCCAAGCCGTCAATGTTCACAACCAATCGTTTATGATAAAGCAATCGGAATATCGGCAGGAAGATACATCCCGACACACCCAAGACCACCACAGTATCATACCCACGAAAAGCCTTGAGCATAGACACAATGTCGTAAGGAGTGCTCTGCGCTCCATTGGCATGAAAGGATGAAATGTATTTCAATTTTGCTCCCTTATATTCTGAGAGTTGAACATCATAATCCTTTCCACTGCAAAAGATGGTATAGCTCACTTTTGGCGAACAATTCTCGCCAATTATGTTTTCCACCAATGTTTCAAAACCACCATACTTGGCAGGAACACCTTGCGTTCCAATTATCGCAACATTTTTCATCTGCTACAATTTACTTACTATTTTGTTTATAAATCTATCCTCATCATACTCTCTGCTAGCCATAATAGCCCCATGAGCCAGATGACCATACAGATCTTCGTTGCCCAATACCATTGCTATTCTTTCCTTGATCAAGCCTAAATCCTGAACATCAATCTTATAGCCATTCACTCCGTCCTCAACAAGCTCGGCAATGCCACCCTCCGTTGGCACGATGACAGGCAAACCAGCCGCCATTGCCTCCAATGCCGTCAAGCCAAATGTTTCTAAAATTTTTTTTTTGTTAGAAATGTTTAAAATTAGCGAGGCGGAATTATAGAAGGGAGCCACATCACTCTGGCGAGGATAAATGGAAAGATTCTTAGGAATCACAATATGATGTTCCTCCACAAACTTGTCAATGTTTCCCTGTTTATCATTAACAACCAGCACAAAAGGGAACAGTGGCAACCAACTCGCCAACTGTATAAACTCCAGAGGACTCTTATATAACTTCAAAGAGCCAAGCATCAATACTCTTTTTCTTCTGAATGCCTCGGCAGCATTCGGCATCAGCCTATCCACGAAATCATACGGCAAGGCATTCGGCACAACGGTAATATGGTCTTTCCTCTTCAAAAAAGAAGCCTGGTAACTCGACACACAGATAATTTCATCTGCCACTCTTTGCATTCCCCATGCTAGCAAGCGATAAAATCCACCTTTCACAAAAGCATTTTCGTGGTAATGATAAACCACCCTCTTCCCCATCAGTTTTCCTGCCAAAGCTGGACCTATTGGCAGAAGCGTGTTGACATAGAATGTCACATCACTAAACAAGTACCTGAAGGCAAAAAGGAAGGTATAGCATTGTATCAATGCATACCGAAGCATTGTGATGGCAGGATTGGCAGAAAAGCGATAAGAATAAGAATGCTTGCGAAATCCTTGCTTCCCCACAAGTTCGTCTAGCACACCACCCTTGGAAGACACCAAGTCTATCCTGCACCCCTGCCCCAGCAATCCATCCAACACCATTTTCAAGACCTTCGGGCTTCCACTATAATCGTTATACAAGTGGAAACAAACAATATGCTTTTCCATAAAACTCTATTTTACCAATCGCTCATACAATTGATTCCAAAAGATTCGTCTCTCTTCCCATGTATATTTCTCGGCACGTTTGATAGTACCCTTAGCTAATTTTTCAAACGACTCAGGATGTTCCAACAACTCATCTATAGCATTTGCCACCCCACTTACGCATTTGTCATAAGTATCCATAATCCGCACACGGATTCCACTCGAATCATCAATCGTGTCATGCATACCGCAATGATCAAAGCTCAAGGTTGGAACACCATAGCTCATCGCCTCCCATATCGTAGTCGGATTTCCCTCACTCACACTCGTAATACAATGCAAATGAGCAGAATCAAAAAGTTCAACGGCTTCTGCCCTCGGCAATTGTCCGTGCCAAGTAACCACCGAATCCAACCCATTCTTATGAGCAAACTGCTGCAAAGAAGGTTTAAGAGGTCCATCACCAACAATATCAAGCATAACCCTATCCAAATGCTTCAGTATCGCCACTGCCCCCAACAAAATTTGTAAAGATTTTCCAGAATCGATTCTTCCCACAAATATCAAATGATATTTATCCGGATGGTTAAACTTTGAAGTATTAAGCTTGATTTCCCCACTGATGCAATTCTCTGGCAGGCAAATGCTATCCTTGCCATGCACCTGCTTAAAAATCCGTTGGTTCTCTGAGGTAGCAGTAAGCAAGATATCCGTGGCAGCCAACGCTTTCTTCAATCGCCGGCTATGACGCAATTGATATTTATTCGCCATCGTTCGGAACGTCTGTTTCAAACGTCCCATCCATGGCATATTCTTCATCAGCACCTGCGGGGCATTATTCGCCCCACAAATTGGTCCCCAAACATAAGGCAGCCCCAGTTTCCAAAGATAGCCTGGTTCGCGATAACCAATCATCCCGACAAAGTGAATCAAGTCTATCTTTTGTTTTACAATATTTCTTGCCTCCAAATAAGCAAGATACTGCCATCTCTGATAGGCATAATAAAAGGTATAAACAAACAGGTTGTGCTTATTTGCCCAATTTAGGCATTCCGCCAATCCATCTGGCTTAACAGGAACAAATGTCACATTATCAAGTTGGTTGTCTCTCAAAAAACGTTCCATAGATTGAACCTCTCCCATGTGCTCATCAGAAGTTCCATAAAGCACCGTCAGCTTGTTATCTTTGGACATATTCTTCACATAATTCCAAGCCACAGAGAATTCAGACCCCTTGTAAGGGGAGATTGCGTATGCAAGAACTAAGATATGTTTCATCATACCAATTATAATATTTTTTCAAATTCCACAACCAACATTTTTGAAATTTGGCACAAAGAATTCTTTTCACGAATATATTCTCTTAATTGTGGTTGAAAAGTTTTCCCGTTTAGAAATTTAGCTACCGCACTTCCAATATCATCTACACTATAAGGATCTACCTCTAAAGCCATCCCCGAATAATACTCTTTAGGACCACCCAATTTCGTTATCACAATATCACATCCAAAGGCAGCAGCATCTAAAGCTACAATACCCACACCTTCGTATGTAGAAGGTAAAGCAAAAACCGAAGCTTTGCAATACAACTCCTTCATTTCTTCTAAAGTCACAAATCCTTTATATTCAACATTGGGAGCATTCTCCAACCATGTTTTTAGCAATTTCTCTTCTTTATCATTACGCAATTTTCCACATAATACTAATTTAAAATTATACTTAGTGGAAGCTTCTATCAATCTTTTTACATTTTTGCGACTATCACACAACAAGCTTATATGAAGGCAAAATGGTTCTCGTTTACATTCTTGCGGCATAGCTAAATCATCAAAACTACAAGAAAGTGGAACTATTTTACATTTATCAGAAGCCATTCCAAATCCTTTGGTCAAAAAAATCTGTTCATATTTAGAACGTACTAAAAACATCTTGACCTTTTCCTGGATAGAAAACAAATCATGATAAGGATTACTTAACCTAAGTTTATCATTCCCCCATCTAGCATAACACCAAAGAGCCCACAACTTATAATTTGGATCTAAGATTGGAGCTACTATAATATTTTGATTTATAGGATACATCCATGTTATAAAATCTTTTAAGTATGCATTAAAACCAAAGACCAATATTATATGAAAGCTCTTCCAATCATATACATTCCACATATTAACCAATACGACCTCATTACCCAAAGACTCGAGTCCTTGCTTCCATGTTTTTGCTTGACTGGCAACCCCATCGGAAGCAACTATTCGTGGATTAGACAAGACAAACGCTATTTTCATTTTTGTTTTTTTGAAAGAAAAAAGTAGTTGCAAAGGTCATATAAATTCCCCAACACCAAGCAACATTAGACATATTCGTTAAACACAAGAACACATAAAATAGTACTTCTAAAGAAAATACTTTTTTAACACAAAATTTTAGCACAATGAATATTGACAACAAATAGCTCAAAAAACCATAATCCAACAAATTACTCACATACCTTACACCCAAAAAAATATCGGTATTCACACTTGCATCACAGCCTTTTCCCATCCATGTATCCAACGAAAACAAATTCAACCGAAACAAAGTATTCATCAAAGGTACAACCCTATATGCAGCACTACCATCCGCTCTACCTATTGCCACTCTGTTTGTTGCATCGGTAGTCAACGCTGAAAGTATAGCCATAGCACGGTTCAAAGGAGTCCATTCTATGTATTCGTTTGCAATACAAATACCAACAAAAAACGAAGCAAGTATCACAACCATTTTAGACGAGACAAAATACAAAGACAAAAGTAGCAAACACATCATAGAAGTACCACTCCCCATAAAGAGCATACAATACAGAAATATGCATACCAATACCCTTTCTCGTTTCCACAGTTCATTCAGTGAGACTTTATGTCCTATTTCTATTTCGAGTAATCTAAAAATACATAGTAGAAAGGCACTTAATGTTCTTGCAGCATGCGATACTTCCAAAGCCAGCATATTGGGTTTATTTTCCACACCAGTATAGTTCAGCCATAAGTTTCTTCCACCACCAAGCAAAGAATAAGCCTGCTGAACAAGCATAACCACAAAATATGCATAAATCATTTTTTTCAATAAGTCGTAGAACTCTGTTTGTGTAAACAAATTGCAATGAACAGCCTGATAATAAGCAGCAAAGCTCAGGCAGAACATACCCAAATACAAAATCGTTGCCCATCGAAAAGACTCTAGGTGAAAAGAGGCCATACAAACACAACACAGCCAATATGCCAAGCACAACAAGTATAGCTTAGATACTCTCATTGATATAAATAGCTGAATACTAGCAACCGCCATCATCAACACTTTTAGCCAACTAATAGTTTCCCCCTCTATTGGAATATAGACAGTATTCATTACAATAAAAAAGGCTAAATAAAACCAATGAGATTGGAATATATTATCTAATTTGAATGAAAACATACAATATGATATTAATACTTTACTAATAGTTTGGACTAAATGTCATAGTCTATATCGCTATCAAACACATCTCTCCAAATACCAGACTTTATCATTTTTGCAGGTCTTCCCGCAAACAAACCGTTTCCGAAACTAGAATAATTTCTATTCAATATAGAACCTAATGCACATACACTATATGAAGGAAACTTTGTACCTGGCAAAACTACAGTTTGAGAAGACAGCCAACTGTTATCGCCTATTTCTATGGCATCGAATCCACTTCCGGCCCATGAACCATCACTGTTTTTCAACCGATGAAGATTAGAATCCATAATTATCACACCCCAACCAAATCTACTATTTTCACCTATGCTAATGTTATAATGGCAATCTATTCTTAAAGAGGACGCATTACCCACATTGTTTCCAAATTCCAGCACAGCATGAGGATGAGAAATTTTCATTACCGAACCTGGTCCCGCCGAAAAGCAACCATGGAAAATGACAGTTCCAGCTTCATTCATCCAAACAAACCCTTTTCCTTTATTGATACTTGCATTAAATAGGCCCAAACGAATCATGCCGAAACTGATTTTCGAAGAATCAATGACTACTTTTCCTTTTAACGCCCAAAATGAAGGATTGTATAATATAATCGGAAGTTTTATAGCTTGCTTAATAGGTAAATAATGAAAATTAAAATATAGGGAAAGAGGTAAAGACTTCAATAATTCCCATCTTCTTTTTAACAAATAGAAATTCATCTTATCAAAATTTTTAATATTAAACGTTGTACACAAAAAGGAAAATATGCCAAAATTACCTTGATAGCATGTCCCTGTCTACTAGTAGGTTTATGATATAATAGGATTTGCTTGCGCAGTTCTTTTGTCGGACTTATATAATCTCTACAATAGCTTTTGTTTCTATAACAAAGAATTACCGAAGAAATATAAAGACGAATCCTAAAATTTTGGAAAAGCGGGAAAGCTTCTTTATCCAAATTGTATCTCTGCACTATCTCATTAAACTTTTGCGACAATATAAAATATGCGTTCCATTTTAAATCAGAGGAAACTAAACGACCTCTTGACAAAGTTACTCCTCCATTGTCAACATAGTTATAACCGCAATAATTTATCAAACCTATACTCTTTGAATATAACAAGGTGGTAAAAAAGAAAATATGATCTTCATGCAAAGAAAAATCTGATGGAAATTGAATACCATTGTTTTTTATCAATGAACTTCTAAACAATTTGCCCCATGGTGTCCCATATAAGAAAAGTTTATCCCATAATTCACTATCTTTAAAATCATTTCTTGACAAGTGTATATTACTGAACTTTAAACCTACCCTGCTTTCGTTATCAGAAGCAATAATTTTATTATAACCACCCACAACCAAATCATTATCATCCGAACTTGCATACATTTTTTCGAAATAAGATGCTTCCAGATAATCATCAGCATCAACAAATGCAATCCAGACTCCATGAGACAGTGCCAAGCCTTGGTTTCTTGCACTGCTCACACCTTTATTAGACTGACTAACAACTATAATACGTCTATCTTGCAAAGCCATTTTCTGGCATATACGCAATGAGTCATCTGTACTTCCATCATCAACTAATATCAATTCAAAATCATCAAACGTTTGCTCCAATATACTGGAGACACATTTACCTATACTAGAACTTGCATTATAAACCGGAATTATAACAGAAATCAAAGGTTTCATAGAAACATACATTTAAATCTATTCCAAAAAGTTTCATAAAATTTCATACACGGCATCCAATAAAAGCCATACGGAATTATGCTTTTCATTTTTTTATTGGCATAACGTAAACGATGAAGCTTTGTTGTAAACTTACTGCCTACTATATGTTGCTTTAGAGGGGTATCTTTATCTACTTCGTCTAGAAGTTTTTCCCACTCTTGGCATATAACCTCAAATGAGAACTTATTCTTCAAAAACAAGAAAGCCCTCTCATAATCATATTCTTTTGCTCGCAAAGCATTCACGATATAATCAGCGAAATCATCTTCTGAAACAAAAAGATTTCCCACTTCGTAAACAGTATCAAGCAATCCACCTTTTCTACAAGATACCACTTTAGCACCATATAATTGCATTTCCACCGCTGATATACAAAATGTTTCGTATCCACCTGGATTTACAACACCAACTTTCGTCTTTTCTAATATATCATATTTTTCTTTACCCAATCTCCCCCAAAAAGTAACCGATGGCAAGATTCTGCCCTCATCATCCAATAAATACTGAATAAAAGACTGTTCATATTTTTCCTGAGCTATATGGTATTTTCCCAAGACATCATTATTATTGTAAAGATTTCCCGTTCCAATAACATTCAAGTGTGCATTAGGAATACTCAAAAGCACCTTTTTCCAAACTCTTGCCAACATATCGAAATGAGTATGTGGAACTATGCTTGCCAAAAATGTAACTTCGTCCTTCCTTTTAGAAAACTCCAACAAATTTGGTTTATCCGAAGGTATCGGGAAAGCATTGAATATAACTGTGGATTTTTTGAAAGCTCTATGGTCACAATACAGCTCTAATTCTTCATTACCAACACATACGATCCTTTTTACATTAGCTGAATTTGCATAAAGATTCCATTGTTTCCTAGACATAAAGCTATGCGCCCATATTATGAGCTTTAAATCACCTAGTTTTTCTTGAAATAACGAATTTGTTTCTGGTGAATTTTGTACAATAAGGCAATCAATATCGTCCTCCTTGCAAAACGACACAGCTTTTAATACATTTTGAACCTTCTTTACACAGCATTGTCTGGGAAGACGTTGGTCATTTTGGGCAAGAACTGTGATTTTATGAATATCCTGACAAATCATCAAATGATAAGCCATAGCTATTATCATATACTCTGTACCGCCGATTCCAGGATTTCCCTTATCAACTTCTGTACAATCAGAATTACAATTTTTATTTGGTAAATAAAAAGCTACTTTCATTTTTTGAATACCAATCTATAAAACATTACTAATGAAGACCTATTAAATAAATAGTTTAATATAAAATACGTAATTATACCCACTAATATTCCTACTCCAAGTTGTATTATTGGAAAAGAAAATGGAATTTGTGCCATATAACACACCATTCCCATTACCAAAGCAAAAACAAAGTTGACCTTTATTGTATCAAACAATCTCTTATAAGAAGATTTCGTTACTTTTGCTACAAAATATCCACTTATCAATACTGATAACAGATTAGAAAAAACTTGTCCCCAACATACAGCCTCTAATCCCATTGGAATCAGAAAAAATAAAGCAATAACACAAATCGTTTTTGATACAATTTCTGATTTTAGAATATAATTACCAAATCCTTTAACCTCCAATATATTCAGATTTTGCGAATAAACAGGATACCACATCAAAGCAAAACAAATTATTTGCAAAAGCCTAGCTGAATAAATCCATTTTTCTGACAACAGCACAAATATTAAAGGTGTAGACAATGCTGCCAATCCAATAATCAAAGGAAATGAAAAAAAGGTAATGACATTCTGTATCCTATAAAAATTCGTATTGAATCGTTCTTCTTCATTCTGTATTAATGCCATTGTTGGGAACGATACTCCTTTTATAATATTAGCTATACTGGTTGAAGGAAATTGTGCAAATTGTTCCGCCCTCGAATAATATCCGAGATAAGAAGATGACAACGATTTTCCTATAACGATGGAATATAAATTGCTAAAAACAGAATTCAATAATCCTGCTAATAGCATTTTTGAACCAAAAGAAAATAATGTAGAGAAAGAATTCCATGAAAAAGCTCTTAATGGTCTCCACTTAACAAATGCCCATAATAAAATTACTTTAGAAAGGGCAAACACAACCTGTTGATACACTAATGCCCAAACTCCAAAGCCTACAAAAGCAAGAAACATCCCTATCAAGCCTGAAATAATTACAGAAATAAGAGATATTTTGGTCTTAGTCTTAAAATTTACATTTATAGTAAGTACGGCTTGCTGTATATTAGAAAAAGAAAACAAAAAGAAGATAACTCCCATTGCTCTTACAATAGCACACAATTCACTTTCCCGATAAAAACAAGCAATATACGGAGCTAACAAATATAAAATGAGATAACACAATATTCCAATACCAACATTAGCATAAAATGCAGTAGATAAATCGACTTCCGTTCTATCTACTTTCCGAACTATTGCAGATGAGAAACCACTATCAACGAAAGTTTGTGCTACAGCTATAAAAACTCCAACCATAGCAACCAACCCATAATCATGAGGAGTGAGTAATCTTGCAATCATAATACTCACTAAAAAAGAAATGCCTTGTGAAGAAAACCTATCAACCGCATTCCATAAAATGCCTTTCAAGGCTTTATTTTTCAATGTTTCACACATAATTACCCGCTCTCTATTTTTTATCCTAACAGCTCTACTAACTCTTCTATTTTTTTCAATAATCCGTCAAAATCACCTATAAATTGGAGATTTTGGTAATACATTATCAGCAACTTAGAATAAGCACCATCATATTGTTCTGATTTAATAAAATTTTTAGCACGTTCTAGCAAAAGTTCCGGTCTCATCAAATTGCAGATTTCAATTGTATTTATTCCCTTTTTTGTCAAACCAACATACAAAAGATTATCTACAATCTGAATATTATCGAAATATTTATCAAAATGAGGATGAATTATCACATAATCGGAGCTAGACAAAGGTAGCTTAGAATAATCATCCAAGTTCAAGACATTTTTACTCTTTTTTGAAGAATTACAAATAGAACATGCCACACACAATTTTATTGGTTCATACATCCACTCAGGATGAACAGATTTTGGGATTATATGCTCTATTTCAAAATAACCAGTAGCTAAACTTACGTCCATCCGACAATAAGCACATTTCTGCTTTTGTATTTTTTGATAATAAGTCTTAACCCGCTTTTTAAAAGCTGCCAGTCGACTTGAATCCCAATCCTCCTTTTTCGGATGTCCATGACTTACTTTCTCTATAATCTGCTAAAGTCTTTCAACATCGCATGCTTCGTATCTTTCTCCGAGAGATTGGCATGCTCAGTTGGAATCTTCCAATCAATACCGAGGGTATCATCAAGGATTGAGATGCCTCCATCTGCCTCTATATGATAGAACTCATCACATTTGTACTGGAATACAGCAGTCTCAGAAAGGACAGCAAAACCATAGGCAAAGCCTTTAGGGATGAAGAACTGGCGATGGTTATCTTCGGTCAACTCCACAGCCACATGCTTGCCGTATGTTGGTGAGCCTTTGCGAATATCCACTGCCACATCAAGTACCCTACCCTTTACGCAGCGCACCAGTTTACTTTGGGTGAAAGGAGGGCGTTGGAAGTGCAAGCCTCGCATCACACCATAACTACTCATACTCTCATTATCTTGGCAGAAGTGCACTTTATGCCCCAAGATAGGAGTAAAACTCTCGCTCGCTGAAGCTCTCGAAGAAGTAGCCACGGGCATCACGGAAAAGGCGTGGCTCGATGATGAGCACGCCATTGATATTTGTCTTGATTATGTTCATTGCTATTAATTGCTTTCTTAAATATGAGAAGAACCATCTATCTTGTTTAGGTAACAGTGGTTTACGATTAAGGCTAACTATGATTTATATTTCTTTACATAGTATTCGATACTATCCTCAGTGTTGTCAATATAACGTCTCGGAGAATCAGACACAGTTTTTCGAATACTATTAAGATTTTTGACATTTGCCTCCATATCGTCAGCAAACCAATTCAAGACATAATGCTTAGAAGCACCACCCTTTAGTGGAACTTTGTAATCGAACACGAGACCGCCCTCAACATGGCTTGCCCCAACAAGACTCTCAACTGTATTATGCAGAACTACACCATATAAGACCACATTCTCTTCCAAGGTATAAGCATCAATGATTGGCTGACCAAAGAAAAACGGCTTGGCATCCATACATACGGTACATTCACCCTTAGCAATAGCACCTTTGATGGGAAGTCCCAATTCTATCGACTTACTAACTATTTTTCCAACTTTCTGCAGCAAAGCAGGAAACACATCAGGCTTATTCGCCGAGGCATAAATGATAATGCTATCAGAAAATATCATATACTGATAACCGTCAGCCTCCATTATCGTACGAGAGATAAACTTAGACAATTTTGTCAATTTGTCTTCTATCGTATAAAAATGGCGAGCCACCATATCCTTAAATCCCATAATGTCAAGAAAAACAACCAATCGCACCTCTTGTACCCTAGGAACAACCTGCAAATCTCTGTCCTTGTCCGCAGTAACCTTTGAAGATATTATAGTATTTCCCATTATTCCACCGTATTAGGAGTTATAGAATAACAATACACAGAAGTAGCACTTCCATCCCCTGTGCCGCCCCCTGTGCCACCGCGCATTCCTTTATCAAGATAATGCTCTTCTATATCACGGGCTATTTTTTCATTATCAGCATTGGCATACACCCACCACTGACCATCTCTCGACACATGATGCTCATCAAACAATCGGCGCTCTACATTATTCGTAATACCGACATAAATGTCACTAAAATAATGACAACCACTTTTTTTCAAATGTTCATCAAATGCTTTTGTTATTTCATCGTATGTCATATATTCAATATTTAATTTAATGATTATATGTTCAAAATTACACTAAAATTATCAAAGTCACCACTTTTATTAAGCTATTTTATGCAATTTAACATATTTAAATATGAGGTGAGCCAAGAGCGACCCAACTCGCCACCGTGGGTAATTTTGCAGCACCCATGTTAGTTGTTTTTTCAACATATTGTACCTTTGCACCGTCAATGTCCGTGATGGACACTTACCAGTAGCGTTCGAACATACCAATGCGATGAAGGTCACTGCCTATGAAGTCGTACATGTCCCACTTTAGGAGCTTTTGGCAACGCTTCTTTACCTTTTCGCCATATTGCCCCTCGATGGAGAAAAGGTTACGCTGGAACTTAATACCTTGGGCTTTCAACTGCTCATAATCGCTCTTCTCCATATAGAGGTAACGCTCGGGATGAGCCAAGATTGGCGTGTAGCCCTTGTTCTTGATGCGCTCTAGGAGACCTCGGAAGTTCATGGGTGCTCCGAAGATGCTGGTCTCTACCAAGAGGTACTTTTCTGCCAAGGGCAGGAGGTCGTTCTGGCGGAGACGCTTTTCAAAGAGGGCATCCAGCATGTTTTCGGCTGCGAGATGCAGCTTAAGGGGGGAAACAAAATTTCTAGTTAGACAATCCTGTAGATAGTCTTCCTTGAATTTCGCAAATTCTTGGCGCAAATGGTCTGTTTCGTTCGGCACATCCTCCATAATGTGAGGGGTGAGCCAAACTTCCTTCATGCCTACCTTCTCGTAGAGGCGGAGCATCTCCAGAGACTTTTCGGTCTCTTGAAAACCGTCATCCACCCCAGGGAGGATATGGCAGTGGTAGTCGATGCCGTCGGGGAAGTATTCTACTTTGCCCGACGGCTCTTTCTTTCCAAAGAGTTTTTGGAATATACTCATTTTTTCTTACTTATTATTAGTTATCCTTTATGGACATCAACTAATAATTCGGTCGGAACCAATCAGTTGATTATCCAATGGTCCATTGGTCTATTTTGTCCCCCGTTCTTGTCGGAGCCGTAGTTGTAATTATAGCCATAACCATAGCCATAGCCGTAGCCATAACCGTAATGACCGCCATATCTGCCACCTTGTGCTTTGGTGCCGTTCAATATGAGGGACATGTTCTTGAACTTCTTCTCCTTGTAGATTTGCTCTACCTCAGGCAGCATGCTGCGCTCCATCAAGCCAGCACGAACCACGAAGATGGTGCGGTCGGCAAACTGCTCGTAGATTGGGGTATCGGCTACGATTTCGATTGGAGGACAGTCGATAAATACATAGTCATACTCTGTGCGCAACTGCTTGATCATTTGCTCCAACAATGGAGTGAACAACAGCTCCGTTGGGTTTGGAGGGATGGTACCGATTGGCAAGATGTCGAAGCCCTTTACCAATCCATTCTCCTCACCCTTGCAGATGATGTCGTGTACATCGGCGATTCTGCCATTCAGGTAATCGCTCAGACCTTCGCCTGGGCTACCTGCAAGCATGGAGGTACTTCCGTGACGGAGGTCACCGTCTATCAGCAAGACCCTTTTCTTCTTGATGGCGAGGGACATCGCCATATTGGCATCCAAATGGCTCTTACCTGAGCCTGGGTTAAAGGAGGTGAAGACAATGACGTTCTGTTCTGGGTGCGTGCCAATCATAAACTCGAAGTTGGTGCGGAGCACTCGGAACGCCTCGTTCACGATGTCTCGTTTTCCTGCCTTCACTACGATTTGGCGTACCTCCTTTGGCTTCTTCCAGAACTGGATGCGCTGCTTCAAGGTTGGACGGTTCTTGCGATTAATGCTGTATGGGATTTCGCCCAAGAAAGGAACGGTCACGTTCTTCAAGTCCTTGCGTCCACGAACTGTTGTGTTCATATTCTCGTGGATGAAGATGATGATTACAGGAATCAAGAAGCCCAATACGATGGCAACAAGCAGGATGTTGCGGCGAACTGGTTCAACTGGCTTGATGTCACCTGTTGGAGGGGTGATGATTCTCGTGTTATAGGCAGTAAACGCCTTGCTCAATTCATTTTCCTCACGCTTTTGCAGCAAGAAAAGATACAAAGACTCCTTTACTTTCTGCTGACGACCAACGGTTTGCAAATACTTTGCCTGATTTGGTGTGCTGGCAATTTGAGAGGTGGTGCGAGCCTCGTTTGCTTGCAGTGTAGAGAGCTGTGTTTTCAGCGTTACCACGAAGTTGTCGAGACTGGCTGTGATGCTCTTGCGCATAGCGGCAAGATTCTGGTCGTAGTCGGCAACCAATGGATTCTGTTCACTACTGTTGGCTACAATGTTGTTGCGTTCCAACTGACTCTTGTTGTAATCAGCAATCTGCTGCTCAATGCCCTTGCTGTCGATACCCGTATTGGATGGCAGGAGTTGGTTCTTGCCAACCTTGCCTGTCAAATAGTTGCGGATGTATTGGGCAATGGCGAGACGGCTGTTGAGTTCAAGGATTTGCTGATCCACCTCGCTGCTCTTCTGCATAAACTGCTTGGCAGCCTCTTCTACATCTGGCAGGAGGTTGTCGCTCTTGAAGGTGGAGATGTTCTTATCTACGTCTCCCAATTCTCGCTCGATAACACCAAGTCGCTCGGTGATGAAGTGAGAGGTGGAGATGGTCATCTGGTTCTTGTCCTCAATCCAATTCTTGCGATATACGGCAATGACGGTGTTGATGATGTCCTCGGCACGTTTTGGGAGCACATCCTTGTAAGATAAATCGATGACCGTTGCTTTTTCTTCGCTCAAGCTTGCTGAAAGAGACTCCTTGATGCGGTCGGTCATCGCATAAAGGTTGGTGCGAGAGACGTACAAGACAGGGGCATCACCGTCCTTTACAAACTCTGCGTAGGCAGGGGCTGCGCTTACCTTTACCTTACCGATTGGGGTGCGAACAACTTGTCCGAACTTGCCTGTTAGTTCTTCGTCTTCTTCGATTGGCTCACCTTCTTTGCTAACGCCCTTGAAGTCGCTCATCTCAAAACTGCCATTACCCTTAAGTTGGAGCTTCAGGGATGCGCTCTGCTCATCGGTGAAGCCTATGAACTCTACAGTCACAGGCAGGTCTTCGCCATAAAGGGCTACCTTGTGGAAACCGCCATCAATGGCGTAATCCACATCGAGTTTCAAACGCTTGCCTGTTTCCAACAACACGGCTGGGGACTGGATGGCGATGAGCTCGTTGTTAACGTTGCTCTTGCTACTTCCCAAACCCATGTCGGAGAACATGGAGGCTACATCACTGTTGATGCCCTGCGACTTACTGTCGTCCTTGATCATCAGGGATGCTGTGCGCTGATAGACATTAGGGGTGGAAAGCAAGTAATAAGTGGCGATGCCGAGGGTTACTGCCAGGGAAAGGAGGAACCAGCGCCATCTTGCCATACAGAGATAAAAGAGGTCTTGCAGACGGATGAAGTCATCGGCCTGTTGAGGGCGGCGAACTGTTCCCATAGGATTGTTTTGAGTTGATGCTGCCGCTGCGTTATTTTGTATCATTGATTTTTTATTTTATTAATTCCTGATGAGGACTGCTACTGTGGTGGCGAGGCTGGCGAGGCTAATCCAGAAACCTGTGCTTCGCACGTTGTTGCCGTTAACCGTGCTCTGACGAGCCTTTGTCTCATTTGGACTCACGTACACTACGTCGTTCTGCTGCAAATAATAGACAGGGCTGTCGAAGACGCTCTTGCCTAAGCAAAGGTTGATCTTGTATATCTTCTGATGTCCGTTCTCTTGGCGGAGCACCATCACATCCTTGCGGCTGCCATAAATGGTCATGTCGCCAGCGTTGCTGAGGGCATCCAGAATGGTTACCTTCTCGTCCTCCATCGAGAACTTGCCGGGCTTTTCCACCTCACCCATCACGGAATAATGCAAGTTGCTGAGACCTACAGTGACCACAGGGTCTTTGACCAAGCTGGCATCCACCAAGGCTTTCTTTACGGTAGTAGACACTTGCTCACGAGTCATGCCAGCGATATGGAGCTTGCCGACTACAGGGAAGTCGATGTCTCCCTTGCTGTCTATCGTGTAATAGTAAGCGTCTTGCGAGATATTGGTGGCACCAGAGTAATTGGAACTCGTCAGATTGAAGAGCTCGGAAATCATTGGGTCCTTGCTCTTCACGCCGATGTAGAGCTTATCGGTAGGCTTTACGGTGATGACCTTGTTTTGGAGGGTTATCAACGTATCAGGATTGTTGTTCAAGTCCTGAAAATAAGCAATGTCTTTCGGTGTACCGCACGAAGAAGCGGCTAGGAGCGACACTCCTAGCGCTCCCGACAACATAAGTTTATTCAAATTCATTTTTTATCTAGATAATTTCTCTTAAAAATTCAGTGGGAATATAAGGGGTGCAGACGGTGCAAACGCCTGGCACATTGAAGACTACATGGCGTTTGTTCTTCACGTGGCAACGCTTGCCCTTGACTCCTGCGTATGGACCAGCAATGACCTCTACCCTCTTGCCCGACAGGTGGTCGAGGCAGCCAGCTTCCTTATAAGCGGTATCGGGGTCGTCGAGGGTTGCCACAATTTGCAGCATTCGCATTGCCTCATCATCCATAGGGACAAGTGAGACGCGACTGCCCTCCCGCTTCTTCCAAAAATGGAGATAAGAGTAGCTGCGGGCTATCTTTGTCGCATTCTCGGCGATGGCTCTCAGGAAGAAGACATACGAAAGATGCTTCACCTCATAGAAATCCACATCAAAACCTGCCTTGAGAATACGCTCATAGACGGAATGAAAATGCTGCATAAAGCAGCGGACGGAATACCACACTTTTTGGAAATGTTAAGTGTTGAATGTTGAATTACAAGTTAGGACTTGGCTGGGAGACTGACGAACTCGCATTCGGCGATGGCGGCGGCGCACGCCATGAAGCCATCAATCTTTACCACGAAACGCTTCTCTCGCTTGCCTTTCTTGGTTATCTTGCTGCGCACCTGCTGAAAATAGCCAATGGCTCCAGCAAAGGGACCATCCTTGATCATTATCTTGGCATCTGGGCGAAGGTCTATCTCATCGGGCATGTAGATGTCTCGCTTATCCTCCTCCACATTGTTATAAAGCTGTATAAAGTCCTCCATCTGCTTGTTGGGAACGATGATGGGCTGGTGCTTGTCCCTGTTGAGGCACATCTTGAACTGGAGCATGGAGTTATAGATACTTTTCAATTCTCGCATCTTTCCTCCTGTCGCCTTTACAAAGAGAAGACTGGAAATGACGGGACGATAAGTGACCACACGCTTGCGAATAGCCTTACCTACCACACGCTCTTGACGCTGCAACGGAAGGAATGCCTCCACATGCTCACGGTCTTTCAGCAGGGAGTAGATTTTCATCTCCTTGCAACAACCAGAACTCATGGCATACCATTGCGGCTGTTGAGTTTCTTGAGTAATTTCAAGTGATTCCATAAGATTGATGATGATGTTTTTAGTGCCTTTTCTCAGGGCGTTACGAGAGAAAATGGCGTACTATTAGCTCCCCTCGATTTGTGCAATCGTCTTATTTTCAGTACATTGCACAATTACCCCCTAAAAAAACAAATGCTTTATCGGGGAAGTGGATTTACGGGAAATCCTTTTTGTGAGTGCAAAGATACGGCCATTTCTTGAAATAAACAAAATTTTCGGCTTTTTTTTTTTTTTAACACACGCATCGCCCTTGAAGCCGTTGCACGGCTCCAAGGCTCGCCTCCGCAGGACACAAAAAGGGGTGTGCCGCACCTAACAGGTTGTGACACACCCCTCATTTATGGGTTGTAAGAGATTATCTCTTATCGTTTTTAAAATCTAACTTCATAGGTCTTGCCCTTCTGGGTCTTCATCTTCTTCACCTTATCTCCATATCTTACCTGACAAGGTTCGCCGGAGCCGGAGAGAATGACAGCCTTGGTAAGGCGGCCGTTGTCCCAATAGATATCCACCGTGAAGTTACCCTTGGCACGGAGACCCTTGATGGAACCCTTCTGCCATGCATCTGGCAGGGCTGGCAGGAGATGAATAAAGCCCATGTGACTCTGCATCAGCATCTCGGTGATACCCGCTGTTCCGCCAAAGTTACCGTCTATCTGGAATGGAGCGTGCGTATCCCAGAGGTTGTCCAATGTTCCATTCTTCAGGAGATTGCCATAAAGCTTGTAGGCATGGTTGCCATCGTGCAGACGAGCCCACTGGTTCAACTTCCAACCCATAGACCAACCGGTAGCACCATCACCACGATGCTCCAATACCACCTTGGAAGCCTTCGCCAGCACAGGAGTAGTGATAGGCGAAATGGTGCGGCCCGGATGCAGACCGAAGAG
>ULTW01036239.1_pt1 | contig 24724 bp, 19 predicted proteins | sample 1957961 | NCBI WGS metagenome assembly ULTW01 (sample SAMEA4835744, study PRJEB28245) | human gut metagenome | biome: gut microbiome; material: fecal sample | place: Denmark | collected 2008 | reverse complement strand
CAAGGAGTAGGGTGGCATGAGAAAGAGACAAAAGCAGAAACGGGAGTACATTCAGCGTTAAAATTAGCATATTATGAGGCATACCATGATGCAAGAAAAGCACTGAACACTGGAACAAATGTGGAAATCACAAATGAAAATGTTGTGGTGCAAAGTAATTTCGATATGAAAGCATAAAACAATCAACAGGAAAATTTCAATGAGCTTTTTAAGTAGAATTTTGTTATCAGATTGGAAGTGATCGTATGGGAAAATGTTAGTTCTGACATTTGAAGATAATGAGGATGATATGATGAACCGCATATTATCGTTGATAAATACCAGAGAGGAAATCATTCAGATGTCAGGTATGAATTAGCATCTGTTGAATTTCAAAGGTCTTATGATAGATGAGGTTCAACGGGTGATTATTCGGGAAAATCAGGAGATTGAGCTTACGTATACGGAGTTTGAGATTTTCAAGCTTCTTGCAAAGCATCCGGGAATAGTGTTCAGCAAGGAACAGATTTATGACATTGTGTGGAAGGAATCCTATTCCGGCGATTACAACATCGTCATGAGCCATATCCGGAATATTCGGGAGAAGATAGAGGATAACCCAAGCAAGCCAACCTATATACAGACTGTTTGGGGAGTCGGCTATCGGTTCAATAAAAATTTAACTCCCCTTTCGAAATGGTGTGTCTGAATGAAAAACATGTATAATTCTGCATTTTTGATGTATAAATCTACATTAAGGTTAATTTAAAAACGAATTTGTTTGAAATTTCACCAAATCAATGGAGGTGTTTGATTATGAAAAAAAGAATAATTGCAGTAATTGTAATTTTAGCTGTATTAGTAGCTCTATTCTTTATTGGCACAGGTTTTCAAAAAAGAATGGATGTCGTATTAGTTGATTACTCTGTATCAGAGGATGGAACGGAGATCACGCTTGATGTAGGAATTCCAACATCTACAGGATATATCAGAGGATTTAAAGACAATGGAAGTGGAGTAAAACCACATTATCTTACATTTTTTTCGACATTTGGTGGAATAAACAGTCCGATTGGAGCAGAGCATAGCTTCCAATTAGAGCTTACTTCGGATGATACAGAAATTTATTTTAACAGACCGGAGGGAGGTTACGAGTTGATTTTAGTGAAAGATGAAGAAACAGGTCAATGGCTCAGACCAAGTGGAATAGGTGAAGAAAATAACACTATTTTTGAAGCAACCATTCTTGAAATTCGTGATAATTATTTTTTAGTAGAACCAGTAGAGGGTAGTCAAGAATTAAACAATGCAGATCTGATTACAGTACCAATGAAAAACATAGGTACTGCTCCACAACCAAATGTTGGTGACATTATTGAAATAGCATATAACGGAGAAATTGCAGAAAGTTATCCAGCACAGATAACAGAGGTTTACGGTATCAAAGTTGTCAAAGAAGCAGAACAATGGGATTTAATTCCTATGGTCATGGTAAATGGCGAGTTATATATTGACACAGGTCATGAAAGTACAGTAGAAGCCCGTTGTGGTGTTATGGATGGAGAGATTACGTCAGAAGTAGACGGAAGTGAAAAGCCAACAAAAGACAATCAATCTAACTTTGGTACAGGCTATGGATATCAATATGGTTCACAAGAAGGCATAATCGAGATTAATATGAATGAAAAATGGTGGGTTTTTGCAACAGAAAAAGTCCTGGCCAGTAGTGAACTTATGATAGACCCAGTTGCAGTAGTAAGTATTCATAATGTTTTCACAGGAGAAAATGCGAACATCACTGAAAATGAGGATATCAGAACTATATCTAATATATTATGTGGTGATGCATGGAATACAGAAGGTACAACTGATTGTTTAAGCAACATTGAAATTACAATCAACGAAGAAACATACAAATATCATTCCGATTGTGGTACATTCAACGATAATGTAAATCAGAACTATTTATCACTGGATGACGAAAGGAAAGCTGTGGTAAATGCCATTTTTTCAGAGTATATATCACTCACAGCCACAGAAGTTCCAGCAGAATAAATTTTACAAAGGCTACCCGGTCAAAAAAATTGGATAGCTTTTATTATGTTTTAAACCTAAACTCAATTTCAATCCAGTCAGCAAAACTAATCTTTATCATATCCAAGCAAATCAATAGCTCAAATTGCATTAACTTCTTAAAATGTATAAATAACAGGATAGTTTGGGTTAAGTAATATCAGAAACACTTTTCCGAAAAGGGAGAAATTTAATAGCATAGAAACAGACAATTAAGAAACAAAAACAATGGCAGACGCTAAAACAGAAAAACAGAAAGTACAGGAAATAACGGAGAAGTTGGAGTAGGGTATCAAGGAACTTTTTGAAAGCGAGAAGTACAAGATTTATCTGAATACCATGTCAAAATTTCATAATTACAGCTTTAACAACACAATGTTAATTGCAATGCAAAAGCCTGACGCTACGTTAGTGGTCGGATTCAAGGAATATACTTTGCCGAATAAACAGGGGGGACGATAATGCAGGATGTTATGAATGTTAATCAGAAAGAATATAAAATTGTGAAGTTATTAGGACATGGAAAAGGTGGTTATTCCTATTTGGCAGAACGGGAAGGTAAATTTTATGTGTTAAAACAGATACACCATGAGCCATGTGAATATTACTCATTTGGCAATAAAATCGAAGCAGAACAAAATGATTATAACAGACTGTTGCAGACAGGAATCAGAATTCCAAGAATGTTAGACATTGATGTAGCAAATGAAAGAATATTAAAAGAGTATATTGACTATGAATGTAACAATTACATGGATGAATGGAATTTTGAAAATTGGGGGATTAAGTACTGGTCTAAGACAACGGAATTTATTGATTATATGGAGCAGCATTAGTTATGTAACTCAAGATTTTGTTCAATCCAAATCTCTTATAATCCTCAAAACTTGTTGATTTTACACGAAAAAAACTATACTATAGATAGTACCTATTATTAGAGTCAGAGCGTAGAGCAGAAAAAGATACGAGGAAGTAATGATGAGAACAGAAGATAAAACAAGAATGACAGAGGGAAGCATTTCCAGAAAAATTATTTTATTTGCGATTCCGCTGTTTCTTGGAAATTTGTTTCAGCAATTGTATAACACGGCAGATTCACTGATCGTAGGAAATTATCTCGGCAGCAATGCGTTGGCGGCAGTCAGCTCATCCGGGAATCTGATTTTTCTGATGGTTGGATTTATCAATGGCATCGCAATGGGTGCAGGTGTTGTAATTGCCAGATATTATGGAGCGAAAGACAGGGCAAATCTGGAGAAATCAATCCACACAACGGTTGCGTTTGGAATTGCAGCAGGAATTGCATTGACAGTGATCGGCATGCTTTTAGCACCGAAGATCCTGGTGTTGATGGGAACACCCGCAGAGGTGCTTCCGGAATCTATCACCTATTTCCGCACTTATTTTGCAGGCTCTATCGGAGTGATCATGTACAATATTTTTGTAGGGATTTTGCAGTCGGTTGGAGACAGCAGACATCCGCTGATTTATCTGATCATTTCTTCCTGTATCAATGTGGTGCTGGATATTTTCTTTATTTCAGGATTGGGGATGGGAGTCGGTGCAGCCGCTTTGGCAACAGCGATTTCCCAATTTGTAAGTGCATTCTTATGTCTGATCCATCTTCTGAGAGCAAAAGAAGAATATAGGCTTCAGTTAAATAAAATCCGTTTTGACAGCCAGATGCTGTGGCAGATCATACAAAACGGTGTGCCGTCCGGTTTTCAGAATTCTGTGATCGCCATTGCGAATGTTTTTGTGCAGACAAATATCAATGCATTTGGGAAAATGGCGATGGCGGGATGTGGATCTTATTCCAAAATCGAAGGATTTGCGTTTCTGCCGGTGACCTGTTTTACGATGGCGCTGACCACTTTTGTCAGCCAGAACCTTGGTGCAAAGCAGTATGACCGTGCAAAAAAAGGAGCGAGATTTGGCGTTCTCTGTTCGATTATCATTGCAGAATTGATCGGAGTTGTGATTTATACAGCCGCACCGGTGCTTATTGCAGCCTTTAACAGTGAACCGGATGTAGTACATTATGGAGTTATGCAGTCGAGAACCATTGCATTGTTCTATTTTCTGCTGGCTTTTTCCCACTGCATCGCTGCGGTGCTTCGTGGTTCGGGAAATGCATCGGTTCCAATGATCGTCATGCTGTGTGTATGGTGTCTGTTCCGTGTAAGCTATATCACGGTTACGGTTCATTTTATCCCGGATATCCGCGTGATCTTCTGGGCGTATCCATTGACCTGGAGTATTAGTTCGGTCATTTTCCTTGCTTTATTTTTGCGTGGAAAATGGGTGTATGGGTTTGAAAAGAGAAAATAAGCAGCATATCCGGCGTAGGGGAAAAGCTTGACAATTTCAGCTTTACGTCTAAAATAATATCATATGAATTTGAATGAGACTGATGCATAAAAGAATGTATCAGTCTTATCTTATGCAGAGGAGAACCGGAATTTATGAAAAAAAGTGGAACCATGAAAAAAATGCTCACCTATTATAAACCTTACATGCGTGTGTTCTGGACAGACATGTTTTTTGCAACGCTCTCTGCGGCGGTTGCCCTGATCATTCCGCTGGTCGTGCGGTATGTGACCTACAATCTTGTGTACCGTGAGCCGGCAGAAATTTTGCATCAGGCAGCATACATTGCCATTGGACTGTTTGTGCTGGTGGCGGTTGACTGTTACAGTAAATTCTACATTTGTAATTATGGACATGTGATGGGAGCGAAAATCGAGTATGACATGCGTGCGGAAATTTTCGCACATTACCAGAAACTGTCCTTTTCCTTTTATGATGACCAGAAAGTCGGACAGCTGATGAGCCGTATCACAACCGATCTTTTTGATATCAGCGAACTGATGCATCATGGACCTGAGAACATCATTCTGTCCGTGATCAAAATTGCCGGAGCGCTGATCATTCTTGTGAACATCAGCCCGATGCTTGCAGTTGCGGCTTTTGCAATTCTGCCGTTCATGCTGCTCTATGCATTTGTCCTGAATAAAAAAATGCGTCTCGCATTCAAACAGAACCGTGTAAAAATTGCGGACATCAATGCGCAGATCGAGGATAACTTATCCGGTATCCGGGTGGTAAAATCTTTTGCCAACGAAGCGATTGAAAACCGCAAGTTTAAACAAGGCAATGACGGTTTCCTTGCAGCCAAGAAAAACAGCTATTTTTACATGGGAAGTTATCAGGCAGGGCTTGGAGCGTTTACGACACTCATTCAGGTCAGTGTGATCCTGACAGGTACGGTGCTGATCGCAAAAGGCAGTGTGGATGTCAGCGACCTTGTCACATTTATGCTCTATATCAGTGTGTTTACGGATCCGGTCCGCACCCTCATTGATTTCACAGAGCAGTTTCAGAATGGTTATACCGGGTTTGAACGTTTTCAGGAGATCCTCGCCATTCATCCGGATATCGAGGACAAAAAAGATGCAGTGGAACTTAAGGATGTAAAGGGAGATATTACTTTTGAAAATGTTTCATTCCAGTATGAGGAAAACACGGAAAAAGTGTTGAATCATATCAGTTTAAATGTTCCGGCGGGGGCTTACATGGCATTAGTCGGTTCCTCCGGCGCAGGAAAAAGTACGCTCTGTTCCCTCATTCCACGTTTCTATGACGTGACGGGCGGCGCAGTAAAAATCGATGGAAAAGATGTCCGTGATCTCACCTTAAAGAGTCTGCGCGACCACATCGGCATTGTGCAGCAGGATGTGTATCTTTTTGTTGGAACTGTTTTTGACAATATCCGTTACGGAAAACCGGATGCGACAAGAGAGGAAGTCATCGAGGCAGCAAAAAACGCCAATGCGCATGAGTTTATCATGTCGCTTCCAAACGGTTATGAGACGGACATCGGACAGCGCGGGATCAAGCTTTCCGGCGGACAGAAGCAGCGATTGTCCATCGCAAGGGTTTTCCTTAAAAATCCACCGATCCTTATTTTTGATGAGGCAACCTCCGCACTTGACAATGAGAGCGAGAAAGTGGTGCAGGATTCTCTGGAAAAACTTGCAAAGAACCGTACCACATTTGTAATTGCACACAGGCTTTCCACCATCAAAAACGCAGAGAAGATCATTGTTTTATCTGAGGATGGTATCGAAGAATCAGGAACACATGAAGAGCTGATGGACAGGAAAGGAACTTACGAAAAGCTTTACAATATGCAGTTCCACAAATAAAATGAAAGCAGCAGAAAAAGAGGAGAATTGATATGCCGGAACTTATCCGTAAAAAAAAGAAAATGTCATCGTTTGAGATGATCGCATTTGGATTTGCAGGTGTGATATTACTTGGAGCAATTATTTTAATGCTTCCGATCTCATCTTCTGCCGGAGTTGTGACACCGTTTGATAAAACTTTATTTACTGCGACATCAGCTGTCTGCGTGACAGGACTTGTGGTCGTGGATACAGGAAGCTACTGGTCAGCGTTTGGCCAGGCAGTGATCTTGCTTCTGATCCAGACCGGCGGATTGGGAGTTATTACTGTGGTTGCATCTTTTTCAATGGTTTCCGGGAGAAAGATCTCGTTAATGCAGCGGAGTACGATGCAGGATGCGATTTCAGCACCGAAAGTAGGTGGAATTGTCCGGCTTACGAAATTTATTCTACAGGGAACATTTCTGATCGAACTGATCGGTGCCATTCTCATGCTTCCTGTATTTTGCAGGGATTATGGATGGAAAGGAATCTGGATGTCAGTCTTCCATTCGGTATCGGCTTTTTGCAATGCAGGTTTTGACATACTTGGAACGACGGAACAGACATTTCCATCTCTGACAGGATATATTGCCAATCCATTGATCAATATTGTGATCATGCTTTTGATCGTGATCGGTGGCATCGGATTTCTGACCTGGGATGATTTTTGCACAAACAAATGGAACTTGAAACGTTACCGTCTGCAGAGTAAGATTATCCTCGTTACCACCGCTGTTTTGATCTTACTGCCGGCTGTTTTTTTCTTTCTGAGTGATTTTACCGGATTTTCTATGGGAAAAAGAATACTGGCTTCTTTTTTTCAGTCGGTAACTCTTCGGACGGCAGGCTTTAATACGGCAGATCTTGGTGCAATGAACGATTCTTCCAAAGCGATCATGATTTTGATGATGCTGATCGGTGGATCTCCGGGATCAACGGCAGGAGGTATGAAGACAACAACGATCGCAGTGCTGATACTGAATGCATTTGCAACATTTGGAAGAGAGCCGGAAACAGAGGTTTTTGGAAGAAGATTTGATAACACAGTGGTGAAAAATGCGGCAACGATCGCTATTTTGTATTTCTTTTTGTTTTTCACAGGTGGAATCGCAATCAGTCAGATAGAACATGTTGCATTATCGGATTGTCTTTTTGAAACAGCATCGGCAGTGGGCACGGCAGGACTTACATTAGGGATCACAACGGAGCTTGGACTGGTATCACATCTGATATTGGTTGTTTTGATGTATCTTGGAAGAGTTGGCGGACTGACACTTATATATGCTGCAATTTCAGTAAAAATCCAGAGTGGGGCAAAAAGACCGCTTGATAAAATAACTGTTGGATAAAGGAGAAAATTATAATGAAAAATATTTTGCTTATCGGACTCGGAAGATTTGGAAAGCATGTTGCATACCAGTTGAATGAGCTTGGACATGAAGTGATGGCTGTGGATGAGAATGAAAATCTTGTCAATGAAATTCTTCCGTATGTTACAGACGCACAGATCGGTGACAGTACCAATGAGAATTTTCTGGAGTCGCTTGGAATCAAAAATTATGATATTTGTTTTGTGACAATCGGAGGCAATTTCCAGAATTCCCTGGAGACAACTTCTCTTTTGAAAGAACTTGGCGCTAAAATGGTCATATCGCGTGCAGAGCGGGATGTACAGGCAAAGTTCCTGCTTCGCAACGGAGCAGACGAGGTCATTTATCCGGAAAAACAGATCGCCAACTGGGCAGCGATCCGCTATACGGCAGATCATATCCATGATTATATCGAAGTGGATGATTCTCATGCTATTTTTGAGGTGGAGGTGCCGGGAGGCTGGATCGGAAAAACGATCGGTGAACTGGATATCCGTAAAAAGTACAGCATCAGTATTCTGGCAATCAAAACAGATGGAAAGATGAATATGGCGATTGGCCCGGATATGGAACTAAGCAGTGAAGATACCCTTTTGGTTCTCGGTACATACAAGGATATGCAGAAGTGTTTTCGGATATAATGGATAAAAATAAACAGGGTATAAAATAATTATTAAAAATTGCACAAAATTTGCATTTTGTAAAATAATCGAGTAAAATAGGAATGTTCGGGCAGAAAGTGTGATCCGGACAGACAAAGATAATACAATGTAACCATGATAATCTGCATTCTGCATATTATCAAGACATAAAAAGGAGTGGATTTATTATGACAAAAATTGATATTATTTCCGGTTTCTTAGGAGCAGGAAAAACCACATTTATTAAAAAAATGATCGATGAGGTATTTAAGGGCGAGAAGATCGTTCTGATCGAGAATGAGTTCGGTGAAGTCGGAATCGATGGCGGTTTCTTAAAAGATGCAGGAATCCAGATCACCGAGATGAATTCCGGCTGTATCTGCTGTTCATTAGTAGGTGATTTCGGAAAGAATCTTCACGAAGTGATTGATAAATATCATCCGGACCGCATTCTGATCGAGCCATCTGGTGTCGGTAAGTTATCCGATGTCATGAAGTCTGTGATCGATATCGAGAAAGAGGAAGACGTTAAATTAAACGGACTCGTAACTGTCGTAAATGCTTTAAAAGCAAGCAAACAGATGAAAGCATTCGGTGAATTTTTTAATAATCAGATTGAATATGCTACAGTTGTTGTACTGAGCAGAAGCCAGAATGCAACACCTGAGCAGTTAGAACTTTGTGTAAAACAGATCCAGACATTGAATCCAAAGGCTGCAATCATCACAACAGCATGGGATGCGATCAAAGGCGAGCAGATCTTAAAAGTGATCGAGGGAGCAGATTCTCTTGAGATGAAACTGATGGCTGAGCAGCATGCCAAAGAAGAGGCAGAGGAGCATGAGCATGAACATCACCATCATGACCACAATCACGAAGAACATGATCACGACCACGACCATGAACATCATCACGATCATGAAGACCATGACCACGACCATGAGCACCATCATGAACATGACGAGAACTGCACCTGCGGATGCCATGACCATGAGCATCATCATCACCATCATGCAGATGAAGTGTTTACAAGCTGGGGCAAAGAGACGCCTCACAAATTCACGAAGGAAAAGATCGAGGATGTATTAAAGACTCTCTGCGAGACAGATGATTACGGAACAATCCTCCGTGCCAAGGGAATGGTAGAAGATGAGAATGGCACATGGATTTATTTTGACATGGTTCCGGGTGAATATGAGCTTCGTGACGGCGAGCCTGACTATACAGGAAGACTTTGTGTGATCGGCTGCAACATTGACGAACACAGATTAGAAGAGTTATTCGGAATTTAATAAGGGAGAATATATATGAACGAAATACCAGTATATTTATTTACCGGTTTTATGGACAGTGGAAAGACCTCCCTCATCAAAGACACCTTATTTGAGCAGGGTTTTGCAAAAGAGGGAAAAAGCCTTGTCATCTGCTGTGAAGACGGCGATGCAGAGTTTACGGATGAAGAACTTGAAAAAAATAATGTAAAACTTGTCATGGTAGACAGTGAGGCAGATTTTACAGAGGACTTTTTGAAAAAAGTAAATACCGAGTACCAGCCGGAGCAGGTATTCTTAGAGTACAACGGAACCTGGCAGATGGGAACACTCATGGATATGGAACTTCCAAAGTACTGGATGATCGTACAGCAGCTTGCCACGGTAGATGCAACGACTTTCGATATGTATCTTGCAAATATGCGTACAATGATCATGGAACAGCTTTTTTCCGCAGATGTCGTGATCTTCAATCGCTGTGATGACAGTACAGACAAAGGAAAATACCGCAGAAATGTCAAGGCATTAAACCGGAAAGCACAGCTTGTCTATGAGCGTGCGGACGGAACACTTGACGAGAGACCGGAGGAGTTACCGTTTGACATTACTGCGGATGAGATTGAAATTTCCGATGCAGATTATGCAATCTGGTATATGGATTGTCAGGACAATCCGAAAAAGTATGAGGGTAAGAAAGTTTCTTTCTTAGCACTTGTATACAATCCGGACAAACTGAAAAAAGGAATTATGGTTCCGGGACGTTTTGCAATGACCTGCTGTGTGGAGGATGTTACCTTCATCGGCTTCAAAACGAAATACGACAGGGAGGATGAAATTCCGCACAAATCCTGGATCAATATCACAGCAGAAGTACACGTAGAATTCGCAAAAGAGTACAAGGGAAAAGGTCCTGTATTGTATCCAATTTCCATAACTCCAGCCGAGAAGCCGGAAGATGAACTCGTATACTTCTCATAAAAATAAAAAAAGGTGTTGACAAAGATACGTTAATGTATTAAAGTAACACCATAAAGAAAAACCGTTGAGAAAGAGTAGTAAGTAATCTGTTGATATTACAGAGAGCTGCAGGTGGTGGGATTGCAGTATGGATCATTTTACTGAATGGACTTTCGAGGGTGACCTGAACAACATACATAAAGCATACAGAGCCATGTATCAGCAGTAGGAGTCACCGGGAACCGAACCCGTTATCAATCAGGCGTGTATGATAGTACATGAGAGAGTGGACCGGATGGTCAAGATGAGTGGTACCGCGATAATAAGATTTTATTACCGTCTCAAGCAACAGCTTGAGACGGTTTTTGTTTACTTGCAAACAAAACCGCAATACATGATTCTTATAACTTTCAAAACGGATTTCTTTCAAAAAAACATTCTTAAAATTTGGAGGAAAAAATGATGAAGAGAAAAATGATGGCAGCAGTATTGACAATGGCAATGGCAGCAGCAATGATCGGTGGATGCGGAAACAGCACAGACACATCCAATGCAGGAAACAGCACGAACACAACAGAGAGCAGTGCAGACGCAGCCGATACCGCAAAGGACACTGCACAGAATACTGCAGACAAAACCGTGTACAAAGTTGGAATCGTACAGTATGTAGATGATGCATCCTTAAACCAGATTGAGAAAGCAATTGAAGCAGAGCTGGATGCAAAAGGAGCAGAACTTGGTGTGACATTTGATTATGCAGATTACACCTATAATGGTCAGGCAGATTCCTCTACCCTGAACCAGATCGCAGCAGATCTTGTGGCAGAGGGTGTCGATGTGATCATTCCGATCGCAACGCCGGCAGCAATGATCATGCAGAACGCAACGGAAGATAATCAGATCCCGATTGTATTTTCCGCAGTATCAGATCCGGTCGGAGCAGGACTTGTAGCAAGTGCAGATGCTCCGGGTGCCAATATTACAGGAACATCCGATGCAATTGATGTGGCACAGATCATGGATTTCATTTTGGCAGCGGATCCGGATGCTGCAAAAATCGGATTTCTGTATGATAAGAGCCAGGATTCTTCCACAAGTGCTATTCAGGCGGCAAAAGATTACTGCGATGAACATGGGATTTCCTATGTAGAAAAAACAGGTACAACAACCGGTGAGATCCAGGCAGCAGCAGATTCCCTGGTGGCAGAAAAAGTAGACGCTATTTTTACACCACAGGACAACACTGTTATGACAGCAGAACTTGCGATTTTTGAAAAATTTGCAGACGCAGGTATCCCTCACTACACAAGTGCAGATTCCTTTGCTTTAAACGGAGCATTCTTAGGATACGGCGTCAACTATGAGACACTCGGAACAAAGACAGCAGACATGGTTGCAGACATTCTTGCAAACGGAGCAGATCCGGCCACAACACCGGTAGAAACATTAGACAGCGGTATCGTAACCGTAAATACAGAGATTGCAGAAAAAGTCGGAATCGATTATTCTATCTTTAAAGATATGTGTTCCGAATTGATCGAGACAGTAACAGCAGAGGAGTTTAATTAAGGTATGGGTTCCATTATTACATTATCAATTGTACAGAGTGCATTAGAACTTGGTTTTATCTATGCACTGGTCGCACTGGCATTATTTATATCCTTCAGTATTTTAAACATTGCGGATCTTTCGACCGATGGATGTTTTACATTGGGATGTGCCGTCTGTGCATCGGTGACACTTGCAGGTCATCCGATATTTGGATTATTTGCAGCGATGGCAGCTGGTGTCTGCTCCGGTTTTGTGACCGCTTTCTTACAGACAAAAATGGGGATTCAGTCCATTTTGGCGGGAATCATCGTAAATACCGGATTGTATACAATTAATATTGCAGTAATGGGATTCGCTTCCAACATGAACTTATTCAACTGTGAATCCGTTTTTACCTGGGCAAAAACAGCGATCGGTGGAACGTGGTATAAACTGATCGTGGCTGCACTGATCGTTATCATTGTAGGAGTGCTGATCTCTTTCTTTTTAAATACAAGGCTTGGACTTTCCATCCGCGCAACCGGAGATAATCCGGATATGGTAAGAGCTTCCAGCATTAATACAAGTGCCATGATCACGATCGGACTTTGTGTTGCCAATGCCCTGACCGGTCTCTCCGGCGGACTGCTTGCGCAGTATCAGAAATCCTGTGATATCAATCTTGGAACCGGAATGGTAACAATCGCACTCGCCAGCCTGATCATTGGGGAATCTATCATTGGAAAAGGCGGTATGTTACAGCGTGTGACCGGCGTTATTTTAGGAAGCTGCCTGTATCGTTTTATCGTGGCAGTTGCCCTGAGATTAAATGTACCGGCAGAGTGTTTAAAACTTGTTTCTGCAATCATTGTAGCCGTGGCGATCGCATTCCCATATCTGAAAAAGCAGATGAATTTTTACCGGCAGAAACGTGCCGCAAAGGCTCAGAACCAGATATACGTTCAGGAGATTATGAAAAATGACAGCGAAGGAGGAGAAAGATAATGGCAGAGAAGAACGCAATGCTTGTGATGCGCGATGTCAGCAAAACTTTTAATCCGGGAACTGTCAATGAAAAATGTGCATTAAAAAATCTGAATCTCACCTTAAAGCAGGGGGATTTTGCAACGATCGTAGGAAGCAACGGAGCCGGAAAATCAACGCTGTTTAATGCGATAACAGGAGCCTTTTTTGCAGACAAAGGACTGATCATGCTGGATGGTGAGGACATTACCTATCAGAAAGAGCATGTCCGCAGTAAAGTGATTGGTCATTTGTTTCAGGATCCATTGAAGGGAACCGCACCACATATGACGATCGAGGAGAATATGGCGCTTGCCTACCTGCGCACGACTACTTCAAAGAATGCCTATTTCAGCCGGATCAAGGCAGCGGACAAGAAAAAATTCAGAGAGCAGCTCGCACTGCTAGACATGGGGTTAGAAGACCGTATGAAGCAGCCGGTCGGACTTTTGTCCGGTGGACAGCGTCAGGCACTCACACTTTTGATGGCAACGATGGTGACTCCTAAGATTTTGCTGCTGGATGAGCATACCGCAGCTTTAGACCCTGCCACCGCAGAGAAAGTACTGAACCTCACAAAAAAGATAGTGTCAGAGCAGAACATCACCTGCCTTATGGTCACGCACAACATGCATCAGGCGCTTGAACTTGGAAACCGTACCCTCATGATGGATTCGGGAAATATTGTGCTGGATGTTTCCGGGGAAGAACGGGAAAAGATGTCAGTGGATGATCTGTTAGAGCAGTTTGCAGTCCGTGCCGGAAAGGCATTGGATAATGACAGAATTCTGTTTTCCAAAGTGGAGGCATAATAGTGGTGTAGTAAGAATAGAAGCTATAAATAATTAGTATGTTTCAATTATATGAAAAAGCAATAAAACAAGGGAAAAGCCGTTGAAATCTAACGGCTTTTCCTTTATTATATAAAGTAATGCTAAAAAAATGTATATTTTCATAGGAGATTCGTGATTAAGGAAAACGATTACAGAGATGAAAAAGGCAGTGAGTATATACAAGGAGGAAAAACATGTATCCAATCGTTAGAAGAGAAAAACTGGCAGACAAGATCTATCTTATGGATGTCAAGGCTCCTCGTGTTGCGCAGTATTGCGAACCGGGACAGTTTGTTATTGTAAAAATTGATGAGGAGGGTGAACGTATTCCACTTACCATCTGTGATTACAACAGAGAAGAGGGAACAATCACAATCGTATTCCAGACCGTAGGAGCTTCCACAGAGCGTATGGTTAGCTTACAGGAAGGGGATGCTTTTGAAGATTTTGTTGGACCTTTGGGATGTCCATCTGATCTGATTCATGAAGATATTGAAGAATTAAAGAAAAAGAAAATTTTATTTGTTGCAGGTGGTGTTGGTACAGCTCCGGTTTATCCTCAGGTAAAATGGCTGCATGAGCACGGCGTTGACTGTGATGTTATCATGGGTTCCCGTAACAAAGATTTACTTATCTTAGAGGATGAGATGAAAAAAGTTGCCACAAACCTTTATGTGACAACGGATGATGGCTCGTACGGTTTCAAGGGAACCGGTACTGCACAGCTGCAGGAACTCTGGGATAATGGTAACCGTTATGACCACTGTGTGGCAATCGGACCAATGATCATGATGAAATTTGTCTGCAAATTGACAAAAGAATTAGGAATTCCAACGGTTGTTTCCATGAATCCGATCATGGTAGACGGAACCGGAATGTGTGGTGCATGTCGTCTGGTTGTCGGCGATGAAGTGAAATTTGCATGTGTAGACGGACCGGAGTTCGACGGACATCTGGTTGATTTTGATCAGGCGATGAGAAGACAGGCTCAGTACAAGACCGAAGAGGGAAGAGCAATGTTGAAATTACAGGAAGGTGCAACACATCACGGCGGATGTGGCAATTGTAACAGTTAAAAATCAGAAATTTGTCAGATCAGAGAGAATGCTGTCTGGTCAGTTACATAGAATCAGGAGGAAAAAATGGACGTATTAACTAGAGTTCCGGTTCGTGAGCAGGAGCCAGCCGTTCGTGCAACGAACTTTGAAGAAGTATGTTTGGGATATAATGAAGAAGAAGCAATGGCAGAAGCTGCCCGTTGCTTAAACTGTAAAAATGCACAGTGTATGAAAGGATGTCCGGTATCTATCAATATTCCGGGATTTATCGCAGAAGTAAAAGAAGGTAATTTTGAGGCTGCTTATCATGTGATCAGTGAGTCTTCCGCACTTCCGGCAGTCTGTGGCCGTGTATGTCCACAGGAGACACAGTGTGAGGGAAAATGTATCCGTGGAATCAAAGGAGAGCCTGTAGCGATCGGTAAATTAGAGCGTTTTGTTGCGGACTGGGCAAGAGAACATGGCATTAAACCGAAAAAGGCAGAAAAGTTAAATGGACATAAAGTAGCAGTGATCGGCTCAGGCCCGGCAGGTCTTACCTGTGCAGGAGATCTTGCAAAGCTTGGTTATGATGTGACGATTTTCGAGGCATTACATCAGGCAGGTGGTGTGTTAGTTTATGGTATCCCTGAATTCCGTCTTCCAAAGCAGAAGGTTGTTGCCGCTGAAGTGGAAAACGTGAAAGCATTAGGGGTTAAGATTGAGACCAACGTTGTCATCGGTAAATCCGTTACAATTGATGAGTTGATGGACAACGAGGGCTTTGAGGCAGTTTTCATTGGTTCCGGTGCAGGACTTCCAAGATTTATGGGTATTCCTGGTGAGCAGGCAATGGGTGTATTCTCAGCCAATGAGTTCTTAACAAGAAATAACCTTATGAAAGCGTTCTTAGACAATTACGATACACCGATCAAAGCTGGTAAGAAAGTTATTGTAGTCGGCGGTGGTAACGTGGCAATGGACGCTGCAAGAACGGCAAGAAGACTTGGCGCAGAGGTACATATCGTATATCGTCGTGGTGAGGAAGAACTTCCGGCACGTAAAGAGGAAGTACACCACGCAAAAGAGGAGGGTATCATCTTTGATCTTCTCCAGAATCCAACCGAATTATTAGTGGATGAAAACGGTTGTGTAAAGGGTGCAAAAGTGATCAAAATGGAACTTGGCGAACCGGATGCTTCCGGAAGAAGAAGTCCGGTTGAGATTCCGGGCTCTGAATATGAGATCGAGGCAGATACTGTGATCATGTCACTTGGTACTTCTCCAAACCCTCTGATCTCATCCACTACAAAAGGTCTTGATATCAACCGCAGAAAATGCATTATTGCGGAAGAAGAGACTGGTGCAACTTCCAAAGAAGGTGTTTATGCCGGTGGTGACGCTGTGACAGGTGCAGCAACTGTTATCCTTGCGATGGGTGCCGGTAAAGCAGCAGCTAAGGGTATTCACGAATATCTCAGCAACAAATAAAAACAGACAGGACAGGGCAGGTGCTGAATGGATTATACATTTGGCACCTGTTTTTTTCTGTAAGTATTCCAAAGAAAACCCAAAGTTTTATTAATATTTTATGAAGAGGGTAGCAAAATTGCAGGGTTTATGTATATAATAGAACACGCTACGCAAGAAAGAGATACGAGAGAGGTTACCGATAGATGAAGGAGCAGAATCAGCGCCAGATACAGAATCAGACAGAATTAGACGAAAGAAGACTGAGACAGAAAAAGCTTGTACAGAAAAGAAAAATCGTTTTGAGTGTAATGCTTTTGACATCTTTTTTACTGGGATGTGTCTGTGGAAGATATTTTCCTGAGATCAAACTTGGAAAAACAGAAGAAGTGCTGGCATCAGCGCAGGATAACTCCGATGAAGAGAAAAAAGAAAATCAAATTACAAATGACGTTGGAAAAGAGAACGAAAAACTGACAGATAATGCAGAATCATCAGAGATCGAAGAACCGGCAGACAGCGAAGAAACGAACGATCCGTTCGCGGAGATTCCACAGGTTGTGTTATCAAAACCGGTAGATTATTCCTTGAATCAGGCAATCAGACAGTTAGAACAGATGGAAGCGTCAGATGAACGCTACGCACAGATCGTGGAAAATGCAGAGAAATATCCGGAAAAATTACTGATCAATCTGGCAAATAATCCGGAAATGATCGCATTTGTAGCTGATTATAAAGGGAACACAAGGGATTATGATAAAGCAGAACTGACAGAGAAAGAGTTACAGGAAGAATATCCGCTCTTTTTACAGTGGGATAAACGCTGGGGCTGCCTTGCATATGGGGATGACAGCAATGTTGCAATCAGCGGATGCGGTCCGACAACACTGGCGATGGCAGTAGTTGCGCTGACTGGAAACGAGGAGGCAACTCCGGCTGCAATCGCAAAATTTGCCATGCAGGAAGGGTTTTATATGTCCGGCACAGGAACGATGTGGTCGCTTATGACAGAGGGGGCGGCAGCTTACGGTGTCCGCTCCGAGCAGATCAATATCAGCCAGACTGAGATCAAACAGCACTTAGATCAGGGAGATATCGTGATCTGCTCTGTGCGGCAGGGAGATTTCACTACAGGGGGACATTTTATCCTGCTCTATGACTATGATGATGAGGGATTTTCCATTAACGATCCGTTTTCTTTATACCGCAGTGGCCAGAAATGGGACTATGGAAAAATCAGAAGCCAGATCAAAGCTGTCTGGGCACTAAAAGCAAAATAAAGAACAGTTAGCGATTGTTCAAATAGTTTAACAAAAAACAGGGCATACTAAAGCATCATAAAGTGAGATGGAGAGATGCAGAATGTGCCAGAATATGAGTGGACTGTCCACTGCTGAAGTGGAATTTCGGAAAAAAGCAGGGTTGTCGAATGAAAGCGTAGATTCTTCCACAAAGACAGTGGCACAGATCATCCGCTCAAATGTTGTAACTTATTATAATCTTATTTTTTTGATCATTACGATTCTTCTGATCGTAGTGGGATCTTTTCGGGATCTTACTTTTTTACCTATTATTATTGCAAATATGTTGATCGGGATCATCCAGGAGCTGCGTTCCAAAAAGATTCTGGATGATCTTACAATATTAAACACACCGAAAATCACGGCCCGGCGCAACGGGAGTAATCAGGAGGTTTTGGCGGATGAACTGGTGCAGGATGATGTGATAACGCTTTCAGCAGGTGGACAGATTCCAGCGGACGCACTGGTGTTATCCGGCAATATCACGGTCAACGAGGCTTTGATCACAGGGGAGGCCGATGAGATTGTAAAAAAAGAGGGAGATTCCCTTTTTTCGGGAAGTTTTGTGATATCAGGAGAGTGCATGGCAAAACTGGAAAAAGTGGGAAAAGATTCTTATATTTCAGGACTGATGCTGCAGGCGACGCAGACAAAAGAGGGCGAGCAGTCGGAGATGATCCGGGCGTTGAACCGCCTTGTGCAGACCGTGGGCGTGATCATCTTGCCGATCGGGGCGATCCTGTTTTTACAGCAATACTTTTTTTCCGGGGCGACGATGAAAGATAGTGTGACAGGCATGGTGGCGGCCATTCTCGGAATGATTCCGGAAGGTCTGTACCTTCTTGCAAGTGTGGCGATGGTGGTGTCGGTGATGAGGCTTGGAAAACAAAAGGTACTGATCCATGACATGAAATGTATCGAGACACTGGCGCGGGTAAATGTGCTGTGCGTGGATAAGACCGGAACCATTACCGTGCCGGAAATGGAAGTGGCACAGTTTATCCTTGCTAAAGACCAGAACCTTGCAGCCGAAGAGGAAAAAAATAAAGTTGCAAAAACGATCTCTGACTGTGTGCATGCCCTGCCGTGCGACAATGCAACGATGGAGGCATTGCAGCAGTATTTTACGGAGCCGTTGGAAAACAGTGCAGAAAAAATCGTCCCATTTTCGTCTGCCACAAAATACAGCGGAGTGGTTCTGGCAGGAAAAGCTTATGTGGTCGGCGCACCGGAATTTGTGCTGCGGCAGGATTATGCGGCTGTTCAGGGAACGATCGAAGTATTTCTGGAAAAGGGATATCGAGTGCTTGTATTTGCAGAGTATGCGGGGAATCTGGATGGAAAAGAACTGACAGAAAATGCAAGTCCCATTGCATTTATCCTGCTCAACAATGCGATCCGGGAGGGGGCAATGGATACGTTCCGTTACTTTTCCAAGCGGGGAGTGGAAGTGAAAGTGATCTCCGGGGACAATCCGGTCACGGTATCGGAGATCGCAAAGAAAGCGGGAATCCGCCATGCGGAAAAACAGGTGGATGCAGCAACGTTGAAAACAGCGGATGCAGTGCGGAAGGCAGCAAAAAAATACACGGTGTTCGGCAGGGTGACACCGGAGCAGAAACGTCTTCTGGTGCAGGCATTAAAAGAGCAGGGAAAGACCGTGGCAATGACCGGAGACGGCGTGAACGATATTCTTGCGTTAAAAGATGCAGACTGCAGCATTGCGATGGCATCAGGCAGTGAGGCGGCTTCGCATGTGGCACAGCTTGTGCTGCTCGATAACGATTTCAATAAAATGCCGGCGGTTGTCATGGAAGGGCGGCGGGTGGTGAACAACATCGGGCGTACTGCCAGCCTTTATCTGGTCAAGAACATTTTCTCCATGCTCTTAGCCGTATTTTCCATGCTGTTTCTGATCGATTATCCGCTGGAGCCATCGCAGGTGTCGCTCATCAGTGTTTTTACGATTGGGATTCCGTCTTTTTTTCTGGCGCTGGAGCAGAACCGGAATCAGATCCATGGGCATTTTCTTACCAATGTCCTGATCCAGGCGCTTCCGGCCGGGATTACAGATTTTATCGTGGTGAGCGGTCTGGTGATTTTCTGCAGGGAGTTCGGAGTGGAAAAAGAGTGCGTTTCCACGTCGTGCACGATCCTGATCGCAGTTGTCGGCTTCATGATCCTTTATCATATAGCAAAACCGATGACAACACCGCATGCGATCCTGATCGCAGCGATGGTCATCGGCTGGTTATTTTGTATGCTGTTTTTCAGTGAACTGTTTGCGATCACGGCGGTCACAGGAAAATGTGCAATGCTCATGATCGTGTTCGCAGTCATCACGGAGCCGGTGTTCCGGTATCTGATACAGCTTGTGGAGACTGTTCAGAAGTGGGGTGGAAAACTAAAATTTTAGTCTGGTGAACCGGCATGTTTTTTTCGGCTCTGTTTTTCCCAGATAAAATACGTCACGATCAGAAGGATTCCGGTAATCAGCCATGTGATCGGGCTTGCCAGACGGACCGCCCAGTAACCGAACGGATTTAAGGTGACGGCGATCACGATAATACGGCACACCATTTCCACAACACCGCTCAACATTGGAACAAGTCCGCGGTTTAAGCCCTGCAGGGCGTTCCGGTAAAGGAAAATCCATGCGAGCGGCAGCATGAAGAAACTGATGGTGTTCAGATACTGCATGGCATAGTCAAAAATTTCTTCAGAAGGATTGCTCACAAACCAACTCACAATAAAACGTCCGCCGAATACGCAGATGGCAGAGGCAGCAAGCGAGATAAAAATGCAGATGAAAAATCCTTTGCGCATTCCCTCGTAGATACGTTTGTATTTTCCTGCGCCGAGGTTCTGACCGCAGTAGGTGGCAATCGCAGTGCCGAGTGTCGGCATGGTCTGGGTGGAGAGGTTTTCCACTTTGGAGGCGGCAGTGAAGGCAGCCACAACACTGGAACCGAAAATATTGACTGCGCCCTGCAGGATCATGGTTCCGATAGCGGTGATGGAATAGTTGAGCGCCATCGGAATACCGATGGAAAGCATATTGAACACACCGTATCCGTCGAGATAGTAATCTTCCCGGCTGGTTTTTAAAATGTCGAATTTGCGGAACATATAAATAAAGCAAAGCAGTGCGGAGACACCCTGCGCAATGATCGTTGCATAGGCAGCGCCTGCGGTTCCAAGTTTTACGACGACGATCAAAAACAGGTCGAGCACAATATTTAAAAAGGAAGAGAGAATCAGGAAATACAGCGGTGTTTTGCTGTCGCCGATCCCTCTTAAAATACCGGCGGCAACGTTGTAGGACATCGTGAGCAGGATACCTGCGAAAATGACTTTAATATAAGAGTCTGCGAGTCCTAAGATATTGTCCGGTGTTTTCATTAAAATAAGAAACTGTCTGGAAGCTGCCACCGTAGGGATAGTCAGAAGTAACGATACAATGGCAGTCAGTATCAGGGAGAGTGCGACATAATGCTTTAACAGCTTGAAATCTTTTGCACCGAAGGCGTGGGAGACCATAACGCCAAATCCCTGCGCAATACCATTTGCAAATCCTAATACAAGGAACATCAGACATCCGGTAGAGCCTACCGCAGCCAGAGCATCCTCACCAAGATACTGCCCGACAATGATCGTATCCACCATGTTATAAAACTGCTGAAAAATATTTCCCAGTAAAACCGGAACGGAAAAAAGTAAGATCATTCTGAGCGGGCTTCCCATTGTCATGTCTTTTGTCATAATCTGTACTCCTTGATTTATAAAATAGTTAAAAATCTGTCCGTGTTTTTTAGCCTCAACACGCATATTCTTTACGTTTCAGCAACTTAGTATAAGGCATGGACCGCAAAAAGACAATGTTTATTTTTGCGAAAAAATATAAATTTTTTGTTTTCGCAAAAGAAAAGATTTTTTCGTGGGAAACTGTTATAATAAGAAAGCAATTATTTGCAAGTCACAGTAAAATCACGGAGTAAAATAATGCAGACAAACCTCGAATACTACAAAATTTTTTATTATGTATCCAAATACAACAGTATCTCCCTTGCAGCAGAGGCACTTTCCATCTCACAGCCGGCAGTCAGCCAGGCAGTCAAGCACTTAGAAAGTGATCTTTCCTGCGCTCTCTTTGTGCGGACATCCAAAGGCGTGCGCTTGACAAAAGAAGGCGGACTGCTTGCAGAATATGTGAGAAAAGGATATGAGACAATCCTTACCGGGGAGAAAAAACTCTCAGAGATGTTAAACTTAGATGCCGGAGAAATCTGTGTGGGGGCTAGTGACATGACATTGCAGTTTTATCTGCTTCCTTATTTAGAAGCGTTCCATGATGCATTTCCACAGATCAAGGTGACCGTGACGAATGCCCCGACACCGGAGACGTTGAAACATTTACAGGACGGAAAAATTGATTTTGGAATCATCAGTACCCCGGTGAACAACAAATACGATTTTAAAATGACACCTGTCCGCAAAATTCAGGATGTCTTTGTGGCAGGAAAAAAGTTTGAGTACTTAAAAGGCGGAAAATTAAGCTATAAAGAGCTTGAAAATCTTCCGGTGATGTGTCTCGAGGGCAGTACTTCCACAAGAAAATATGTGGAAGATTATCTGGCAGAGCGCGGCACATTTGTCCGGCCGGAATTTGAACTTGCAACAAGCGATATGCTCATCCAGTTTGCAGTGCGCAACCTCGGTGTTGCCAGTGTCGTGTCGGATTTCGCAGAAAAATACATTGAAAATGGGGAATTATTCGTATTGAAATTTGACAGGGCGATACCGGAACGTGAGTTTTGCATTGTCTCAAACGAGCGTGCGCCGATGTCGGCAGCGGCAGAAAAATTATATGATTTTCTGCTTGTTCCGTAGTGAAAAAATGTCAGAAAAAGTTCATCAATTCTTCATCAATCTTAATAGAATATCAATGGGATTGCGGGCAGGAATATGATAAATTTATATGCAGGATCAGGATATTTAGGGGGAAACGTAAATGATGCGTTTATTATCGATTGGGATAGACTGTGTCTCGTCTGCTATTTTTGTGATTCCTGCTTTGGCTATTTTGCAGTGTACAATCTACAGGAAATGGGAATTTAAACCATTTTGTGTAAAACTGATATTTGCATTTTATGCGATTGCTCTGTTTTCGGTTGTGGGTGTCCCTGCGGTTGGGATATTTCAGATGGATTTTGGTCTGAATCTGATACCGTTTGCAGACATTGTAAACAGTCCGTTTGCATATATGAAAAATACGATTTTGAATATCATTTTATTTATACCGATGGGATTTTTTGTACCTGCGGTCTGGAAGAATTACCGGTCTTTCAAAACCATGTTTTTCATGGGACTCGCGGTATCACTGGGGATTGAACTATTACAGATATTTACATTCAGGCTTACGGATATTGATGATCTGATCACCAATACGGCAGGAACTGTGCTGGGATATGAAATAAGCAGAAGATTTTCTTTTCCGTTCTCTTTAAAATCAGTGGATTCGAAAGGAATTTTGGTACGATATGAACCTGTCCTGATTCTGGCAGTTACGCTTTTGATTTCCATGTTTCTGAAACCAATCGTGTCTGATAGCATATGGAATATTATAATATAATAAACAATTATATCAAATATAATGAATATTAATTTTACTTATGACATATATTCGTGTATAATCATAAAGTAAAAACAGGAAAGCGTGATGGTTTTTACAGACCATCACTTTTTTTATGCAGGAGGAAAATCAAATGGTTACAGCAGTAGTAGGCGCTAACTGGGGCGACGAGGGAAAAGGAAAAATCACAGATATGCTTGCAGATGAAGCGGACATCGTTATCCGTTTTCAGGGTGGAGCAAATGCAGGTCACACCATCGTAAACAACTATGGTAAATTTGCATTACATACATTGCCATCCGGTGTATTCCACAGCCACATCACCAACATTATCGGAAACGGTGTCGCACTGGATATCCCGAAAGTAATGAGTGAGATCAAATCGATCACAGACCGCAATGTGCCTGCACCAAAAATCATGATTTCAGATAGAGCACAGATGGTTATGCCTTACCACGTTCTTTTCGATCAGTATGAAGAGGAGCGTCTTGGAAAGAATTCTTTCGGTTCTACCAAGTCCGGTATCGCACCATTTTATTCAGACAAATATGCAAAGATCGGTTTTCAGGTAAGTGAGTTATTCGATGAGGAATTATTGCAGGCAAAAGTAAAACGTACCTGCGAGACAAAGAACATTATGCTTGAGCATATGTATCACAAACCATTATTAAAAGAAGAAGAGTTATTAGCTACTTTGCATGAGTACAGAGACATGGTCGCTCCATATGTCGGAGATGTTTCTTTATTCTTAGACAAAGCGATTAAGGAAGGCAAAAAGATCTTATTGGAAGGCCAGCTTGGTACTTTAAAAGATCCGGATCACGGAATTTATCCAATGGTAACATCTTCCTCTACTTTAGCAGCATACGGTGCGATCGGAGCAGGCATCCCACCATATGAGATCAAGAAGATTGTAACAGTAAGTAAAGCATACTCTTCCGCAGTAGGAGCAGGAGCATTCGTTAGCGAGATCTTTGGAGATGAGGCAGACGAACTGAGAAGACGCGGCGGAGACGGCGGTGAATTCGGAGCAACAACCGGACGTCCAAGAAGAATGGGATGGTATGACTGTGTTGCAAGTAAGTATGGATGCCGTCTGCAGGGAACAACGGATGTAGCGCTTACCGTACTTGACGTATTAGGATACTTAGATGAGATCCCGGTATGTGTTGGATACGATATCGACGGAGAAGTAACCACAGACTTCCCTGTAACTGCAAGATTAGAGAAAGCAAAACCAGTATTCAAAAAACTTCCGGGATGGAAATGTGATATCCGTGGAATTAAGAAATACGAGGATCTTCCGGAAAACTGCAGAAATTACATTGAGTTCATTGAAGGACAGATCGGATACCCGATCACAATGGTTTCTAACGGA
>ULTW01039942.1_pt1 | contig 25022 bp, 16 predicted proteins | sample 1957961 | NCBI WGS metagenome assembly ULTW01 (sample SAMEA4835744, study PRJEB28245) | human gut metagenome | biome: gut microbiome; material: fecal sample | place: Denmark | collected 2008 | reverse complement strand
TCTCAGATGGTTCGTACTATCAAGTACCTCGCTGAGTTGAAGTAATACCGCTGAAGCGATATACACAACAATAATATAAGCTTGGCATTGTAAAATGCCAGGCTTTTTTGTGTTAAATACTCTCATGAAACCTCATTTATGGCTTTCTAACTCCATTTTTTTTATTTCTTTTTTTACCTGTATCAGAAAATTTTGTAACTTTGCCAGCATGAAACAAACGATGATAACGATATTGGGTCCTACGGCAAGCGGAAAGACGAGTCTTGCTGCTGCCTTGGCAGCAGCATTCCCTACCTATATGGCTGGGCAGGAAGCTGAAATTATCAGTGCCGATAGTCGCCAGGTGTATCGCGGTATGGATATCGGTACAGGCAAGGATTTGGCCGACTATACCATTGCAGGCAAGTTGATACCTTATCATCTTATTGATATTTGTGAGCCAGGCACCAAGTACAATCTCTTTCAGTATCAGCAAGACTTCTATGATGCTTATCAAGATGTCTTGGATCGAGGAAGGATGCCCATCCTTTGTGGCGGTACAGGGTTGTATATCGAGTCGGTGCTGAAGGGCTATCACCTCTCGCCAGTGCCACAGAATCCTGCATTGCGCGAGCAACTGGCTTGTAAGACACTGCCCGAACTCACAGAGATACTCTTGCAACTGAAGGCGAAGAACGGTTCCAATATGCACAACCGCACAGATGTGGACACCGCTCAGCGTGCCATTCGTGCTATAGAGATAGAGACTTATAATGCCGAACATCCTTTGCCCGAACGCGAATTGCCTTCTGTAGACTCACTCATTGTAGGTGTGAGTATCGGTCGTGATGCTCGGCGCGAAAAGATTACGCATCGTCTTAAGCAACGTCTGGACGAAGGTATGGTAGACGAAATCAAGGCGCTTCTTGCCAGGGGTATTCCCGCAGAAGACCTGATATACTACGGACTGGAGTATAAGTTTGTTACCGAATATGTGATAGGTAAGACTTCCTATGATGAGATGTTTCGTGGTTTAGAGATAGCCATTCATCAGTTTGCCAAGCGACAGATGACATGGTTTCGAGGCATGGAGCGTAGAGGGTTCACCATTCATTGGGTGGATGCTTTACAGCCTATGGCCGATAAGGTGGAGCAGATATGGGAGTTGACGAGAAATGTATAGTGTAATATTTTCAAGATATAGATATGGCAGTTAATCAAAACAAGTGGGGATTACTCTATTGCCCCCGTAACGGGTGGCGTGAAGGCAAGCGTTGGCAGAAGATAGAGAAGGTGTTGCGACAGCAGCATATCGACTATGATTACGTACAGAGCGAAAACCAGCATGGTGTAGAACGTTTGGTCAAGATGTTTATCAATAATGGTTATAAGACCATCGTTATTGTTGGTGGTGACTCTGCACTCAATGATGCCGTCAACTGTCTGATGCAGGTTGATAAGGCTACTCGCGATGAGATAGCCTTGGGCGTTATCCCTAATGGCATGATGAACGACTTTGCTCATTTCTGGGGCTTCTCTGATAGCGATTACGAACAAGCTATCAAGTGGCTCCAACAGCGTCGTGTCAGAAAGATAGACTTAGGGTGTATTCGCTATGTCAATAAGCATGATGAGAAGTGTCATCGTTATTTCCTCAACTGTGTCAACGTGGGGCTCATAGCTGCCATTATGAACCTGCGCCGTAAGACTCATCATTTCTTAGGTTCTCGCACCCTCTCGTTCATCTCTTCCTTCGTGCTGATGATATTCCAGCGTCTCGACTATAAGATGCACATTAAGATCAACGAAGATGTCATCAAGCGTCGTGTCATGACGATGTGTGTCGGTAATGCCCCTGGTTATGGACAGACACCCAATGCGGTGCCGTATAATGGCCTGCTCGATGTATCGGTAGTTTATCATCCACAGATAACCCAACTTTTCGAGGGCTTCTATCTCTTTGTGAGAGGCAAGTTTCTCAACCATCGTAGCGTGCATCCTTATCGCACTCGCGAAGTGGAGATATTGGAGGCACCACATGCGCTGATAGGGGTTGACGGCAGACTGATGAACACCCCTCAAGGTGGTTATAAGATAACGGTAGAGCAAGAAGTAATTAATTTTTTGATACCAGCATAAGTAGAGGAGAGCCAGCCCATCGTGCTCTCCTCTTTTTGTATAGAGCCCAGTGTTTTCCAATCTCTGTTTCATTGAAAAACGAGGTGGTTTAAGGATAAAAACCATGATAAAACATAATTTCAACCAATTTTATCCCAAAAAACTTTGTGATACAATAAAAAATCGTTACCTTTGAACCAATCTAAAGTATAGTATTAAAAACTAAAACCTTAATATAGATCTATGAGTTATCTAAAATTCGAAAAGGCCCTGATGACTAACCTTCAAGAGTCATTACCCAAGGAGTTGTTGCGTACCAACCGCTCTGGTGCTTATTCGTGCTCTACGATTGTGGATTGTAATACCCGTAAGTATCATGGACTATTGGTTGTCCCTATTCCAGAATTGGATGATGATAATCATGTGCTCCTAAGCTCGCTCGATGTTACGGTCATTCAGCATGGTGCTGAGTTCAATCTGGGATTGCACAAGTATCAAGGCAACAACTACAATCCGATGGGACATAAGTACATTCGCGAATTCGATTGTGACAAGGTTCCTACTACGCTGTATCGTGTGGGAGGTGTCATTCTGAAGAAGGAAGTCGTGTTCCAACATTATGAGAACCGTATCTTACTACGGTACACCCTCGTAGATGGCCATTCTGCCACTACCCTGAGGTTCCGTCCTTTCCTTGCATTCCGTAGCGTGAGACAGTTTACTCACGAGAATGCTACTGCATCACGAGATTATGCGGAGGTCGACAATGGTATCAAGACATGTATGTATGCCGGATATCCCGATCTTTTCATGCAGTTCTCTAAGAAAAACAATTTCATCTTCCAGCCCGACTGGTATCGTGGCGTAGAGTATCCTAAGGAGCAGGAGCGTGGCTATGCTTCTAATGAAGACCTTTACGTGCCTGGTTATTTCGAGATGAACATCAAGAAGGGCGAGACCATTGTCTTCGCAGCTTCCACATCCGAAATCAAGTCGCGCAGCTTGAAGGCTCTCTTCGACAAGGAAGTGAACGAGCGTGCTCCACGCGACAACTTCTTCCATTGTCTTGTTAATGCAGCCCACCAGTTCCATCGCCGTGAGAGCAATGACGATCGTTATATCATTGCTGGTTATCCTTGGTTCAAGTGCCGTGCCCGTGATACATTTATTTCTTTACCAGGTTTGACTCTCTCCATAGAGGAAGACGACTACTTCGAGTTGGTCATGAAGACAGCTATGAAGGGATATTACGAGTTTATGGAGGGCAAGCCTATCACCGTTCATATAGCAGAGATAGAGCAGCCTGATGTGCCTTTGTGGGCAGTATGGGCTTTGCAGCAGTATGCCAAGGAGAAGGGTAAGGAAGCCTGCCTCAAGAAATACGGCAAGTTTATCAAGGATGTAGTGATGTATGTGAAGTGCAATCATCACCCCAATCTCAAGTTGATGCCTAACGGACTCCTTTATACCGATGGTAAGGACAAGGCTGTGACATGGATGAACTCCACAGCCAATGGTCGTCCTGTGGTTCCACGTACGGGATATATCGTTGAGTTTAACGCCTTGTGGTATAATGCTCTTTGCTTCAGTGCCTCATTGGCAGAGTTGGCTGGCAAGGAGAAAGACCAGCAGCAGTTGCTCGAAGCAGCCGAACTCACCAAGCAGTCGTTCCTCGACACCTTCCTCAACGAGTATGGTTATCTCTACGACTATGTCGATGGTAATATGATCGACTGGAGTGTTCGCCCCAATATGATATTCCCTGTAGCCTTCGACTATTCTCCCTTGTCGCAAGACCAGAAGAAGCGAGTTCTCGACATCTGTACCCGTGAGCTTCTTACACCTAAGGGCTTGCGTTCGCTCTCACCAAAGAGTGGTGGATACAATCCTGTTTATGTAGGTCCACAGAGCCAGCGCGACTATGCTTATCATCAGGGTACAGCATGGCCTTGGCTGGGCGGCTTCTATATGGAGGCAAGTCTGAAGATGTATAAGCGTACCCGCCTGAGCTTCGTAGAACGCCAGATGGTGGGCTATGACGATGAGATGTCATGCCATTGCTTAGGTACCATCAGCGAGCTCTTCGATGGCAATCCGCCATTTGCTGGCAGAGGTGCCATCTCTTTTGCCATGAATGTGGCAGAGATCTTGCGTGCGCTCGAACTACTTGAAAAATATCAATATTAAATAAGGAGGACGCAATATGAAAGTATTAATGTTTGGATGGGAGTATCCTCCTCATGTATTTGGTGGCTTGGCTACTGCCAATTTCGGTATCTCACAGGGCTTACATGCCCAGGGCGATGTGGATATTACCCTTTGTCTTCCACATCCTTTTGGTGATGAAGACCGCAGTGCTGCCAAGATAGTAGCCATGAACAGTGTGCCTATAGCCTGGCGTGATGTCAACTTTGACTATGTGCAGCAGCGTGTGGGCAACATCATGGATCCTCATGACTATTTCCGTTATCGTGACCATATCTATGCCGATTTCAATTATATGAACGTCAACGACCTCGGCTGTATGGATTTTGCAGGTGGATATCCTTCCAACCTTCACGACGAAATCAATAACTATTCTGTTATAGCAGGCGTGGTGGCTCGTTCAGAGGAATTTGACATCATTCATGCTCACGACTGGCTTACCTTCCCCGCAGGCATCCACGCCAAGAAGGTGAGTGGCAAACCTCTTTGTATCCACGTTCATGCTACCGACTTCGACCGTAGTCGTGGTAAGGTGAACCCCACCGTTTATTCCATCGAGAAGGATGGTATGGACAATGCCGACTGCATCATGTGTGTGTCAGAGCTTACCCGTCAGACAGTCATCAATCAGTATCATCAGGATCCACGTAAGTGTTTTGCCATGCACAATGCCGTTTATCCATTAAAGCAGGAGTGGCAAGACATCCCTCGTCCCGACCATAAGGGTAAGGAGAAGGTGGTAACCTTCTTAGGTCGTATCACTATGCAGAAAGGTCCTGAATACTTTGTCGAGGCTGCCAATATGGTGCTACATCGTACTCGTAATGTCCGTTTCTGTATGGCTGGCTCAGGCGATATGATGAATCAGATGATTTATCTTGCTGCTGAAAGAGGTATCGCCGATCGTTTCCACTTCCCGGGCTTTATGCGTGGCAAGCAGGTATATGAGTGCCTGAAAGATTCTGATGTCTATGTCATGCCTTCTGTGAGTGAGCCTTTCGGTATCTCTCCTTTGGAGGCCATGCAGTGTGGCACACCTACGATTATTTCTAAGCAGAGTGGTTGTGGTGAAATCCTTACCAACTGTATCAAGGTCGATTATTGGGACATTCATGCCTTGGCTGATGCCATCTATAGCATCTGTCACAATGAGAGCCTCTTTGACTATCTTTCTGTGGAAGGCAAAAACGAGGTCGACCAGATTACCTGGGAGAAGGTGGGAGCACGCATCAAGGACCTTTACCTCAAGACCTTAGGGTGGCAGTAGGTTAAGTGAAGGGTGAAGAACGAAGAATGAAGAAAGAACACAGAAGATTCTTGGGCTTCACTCATCATACAAGTTAAACGTTCAAATTCCAATTTTTTTATGAAGACAATTTGTTTATATTTCGAGATACATCAGATTATCCATCTGAAGAGGTATCGTTTCTTCGATATCGGTACCGACCATTATTACTATGATGACTACGAGAATGAGCGTAACATCAGCGATATAGCAGAGCGTTCGTATATGCCTGCCCTCACAGCCTTAGAGGATATGATCAAGGCCAACGGACAGTATTTCAAGGTGGCTTTCTCTATCTCTGGTGTGGGTATGGAGCAGTTGGAGCTACATGCGCCTCAGGTGCTCGAGAAGTTGCAGGATCTCAACAAGACAGGTTGCGTAGAGTTCCTCGCCGAACCTTATTCTCACGGCTTGGCATCTCTCGTCAACGAGGAGAGCTTTAAAGCCGAAGTACAGCGTCAGGTTGCCAAGATGGAGGAGTACTTTGGCAAGAAGCCACAGGTGCTGCGCAACTCTTCGCTTATCTATAGCGACGACATCGGTTTGCAGGCTTTACAGATGGGCTTTGTGGGTATGCTTACCGAGGGTGCTAAGCATGTGTTGGGATGGAAGTCTCCACACTATGTCTACAACTGTGCTTTGGCTCCCAACCTCAAGCTCTTGCTTCGCGACGTGCGCCTGAGCGATGATGTATCTTTGCGTTTCAACAACAGCAACTGGGATGGCTATCCTCTCTTCGCCGACAACTATATCAATCAGATTGCTGCCCTGCCTCAAGAGGAGCAGGTTATCAATATCTTTATGGAACTGTCTGCTCTTGGTATTGCCCAGCCCTTGTCAAGCAACATTCTGGAGTTCCTGAAGGCTCTGCCAGCTTGCGCCAAGGAAAAAGGCATCACCTTCTCTACTCCTGTTGAGATTTGCAAGAAGATGAAGTCGGTAGGCGAGTTGAATGTTCCTGACACCCTGAGTTGGGTAGACGAGGAGCGTGATGTCAGCACCTGGTTGGGTAACTCTATGCAGCGTGAGGCTTTCAACAAACTTTATAGTGTTGCCGACCGTGTACGCATTGCCAACGATCCTCGTATCAATCAGGACTGGGATTACCTGCAGGCAAGTAACAACTTCCGCTTTATGACCACCAAGCCCAGCAATGTGGGTCTCGACCGTGGTATCTATAGCGATCCTTTCGATGCTTTCACCAACTATATGAATATTCTTGGCGACTTCATCAATCGTGTCAACGACCTCTATCCTTCTGATGTGGATAACGACCAGCTGGAGGGTCTTCTCACCACCATCAAGAATCAGGATGAGGAAATCGAGGTAAAGGACAAGGAGATTGTTCGCTTGCAGGCTAAGCTCGAGAAGATAGAGAAGGAAGCTGAGAAGCTACGTGCAGAGAAACCTGCTGCTAAGAAGGCTCCAGCCAAGAAGACTGCTACAAAGGCTCCTGCTGCCACAAAGAAGGCCCCAGCTAAGAAAGCTGCTGCTAAGGCTGAAACAGCAGAAAAGAAGTAATTGTATTATTTCCTATAAACATAAAAAAGGCAATCTGTGGTTTGACAGATTGCCTTTTTGTTTCTTCTATATTGATAGGTGATAAGCCTACTGTAATGAGAGTTGGTTACTTCACGACAAACTTTTTATTGTTGAAGATATAGATACCTTTCTTCAGACTCTCTTGGTTAGTAGCATTAGCTACCACACGACCTCCGAGGTCGTAGATATTGTTGTCTGCCATTGCCTGGTTGTCAACTCTTACGCCTGCGATATTGCTGGAAGCTTCGCTGTAGAGCGTTATAGCCAATATACATTGCTTCACTTTAGGAGTAAAGGTGAGGGTGTGTTCTACAGGCGTAGCAAAGCTGATGCTGTAATTCTTTACACTCTTATCCATAGGAAAAACGTAGTGCGTAGCATCATAGTCCACACCATGAATCTCGCCAATGTATGCGTCAGCATCTGCATAATTGTTTCTACCCTCTATATCCATCTTGACAATCTTGATACCATTAGGAATATTGATGGTATATTGATTGGCACTATACTTGATGTAGTTAGTTCCTGAGCCAACGCCGTATGTTTTACCCTTTTCATTCGAGATGGAGAAACCTTTGTTGAAGGTTCCAGCAGTTCCATCAGTTAGGGTCTTTGAATTCAAGGTGAAAACTCCATTGGGATCTGTTTCTATAGTACCTGTCGATGTGGCGTTGCACTGATCCTCGTAGGTAGAATCATACTTCTTTATCCAGATAGAACCGCTGCTCACGGTAATCTTAGAACCATTCTTGAATACGAGATTATCTACGAAACGGATATCGATACCCTTCTTGGCAGATATCTGTACGTTGTCGAGTGTCACGTTCTTGATGTGGCTTTCTGGGCGACCAACAAAGAAGATTGCGTTACCATCGCAAACATCAGTAGTCTTCACATTCTGCAGATAAATACCATTATAGGTTGGGGTAGTGCTATCCAATGTTCTTGCGTTTGCCTTATCTACAGCAGGATCGCTATTGTAGTTCTTGTCGTAGAAGCAGTCGATGGAGAGTGGGTTCTTAACCTTGGTCATCGTAAAGTTGGTAAACTTCCAGTCTTCCTCACCACCACCACGCAGTGTACCATCACTATTGATGCCAGTCTTCATACGGATACCAGCTGTGGTACCATTCATGGTGATGTTATCGAACCATACATGCTTGATATTTTTAGTATAGCTACCGATAGAAGCACCATGTCCTGTTCCGAACTTGCTGTTCCAGACATGGATGTACTGTGCGTCATTGTCGCAAACTACATTATCGTCACCATTGCTGATATTACAGTTGTAGATGTTGACGTATGGACCCCAGATAGAGACACCATCCGTGTTATGAGATGCCTTGCCCTTTCCTGCTTCTGAAGCAGGTTCGCTGATTGTTACGTCATGAATAGTAGCATGACTTGCCTTACCGCTATTGCTGATGGTGATGTTCACACCGGGAGTATTCTGAATTTTGAAGTTGCGGAGCAAGAAACGCTTACCCTGTTCGAAGCGTATCATCGCACCAGGGTTGAAGGTCTCGCTTTGCTCTTTTGCCAGCCACCAGCGTGCTCCTTGTCCGTCGATGATAGATGTTTCGCCTTCACCCTCGATAACAACATCGGTAACATTCTTGCCCTTGTTCTTTCCGCCTATGAATACTGTCTTGTTGTTAGGAGCCTTGCCGTATTCTACGAGCTTCAGGGTGGCGCCAGCGCAAAGGTGGAGTATAGTCTTTGACTTAATACTGAGTACCTCGGTCTTGCTGGTCATCTGGTCTGTGCTACCAAACATCCAGGTACCAGCAGGGATTACCACCATACCGCCAGTTGCAGGAACGGCATCCAGGGCTTTCTGAATAGCTTTGGTGTTATCTGTTGCCGATGTAGAGGCACCATAGTTAGTGATGTTAAACGTATTGGCTGATGTGATGGTAGGTAATTGTGGTAAAGCTACCGCAGTCCATCCTGTAGGGGTGTTTTGTGCATTTTGTTCCGCAGTGATTCCAGCAAAAGTTTGTGCTTTTGCGAATGTAGGACATACCATCAGTGCAGCAAGCACGATAGTTTTTAAGAAAGTCTTGTTCATACTAAATTAGGCTTTATATTGATTTAAGGGCAAAATTACAATAATTCATGCTATTTCCTTATTTCTTTGCAAAATATTTGCACGTAATCGTTTGCGATAAGACTTGTAAAAAAGGATTTCTTCGTAAAAAAAGGCTTTTTCATTTTGTGTTGTCTTCGATTTGCACTATCTTTGCATCATAAATATATAAAGGCAAATCATGGCAACTATCAGAATACAAAACTTGGGACCTATAAAAGATACAGGCCTCATTCATTTAAGCGATGTCACGCTTATCATCGGTCGCCAAAGCTCTGGTAAAAGTACATTTATGAAAGTGCTTTGCCATTGCAGATGGATAGAGAAGCAAATCATGACCCGACAGGGTAAAATGGTGCATACATATACGCATAACAACCGCTTCATTGCCGATTTAAAACAGTTTCATAGGATTGATGAAATGTATTTCCAAGACAATACCTCTATATTCTATGATGGTGATGTTGTTTCCATTTCTCTTGAAGGGAAAATGAGTAATGCCAAAATCAATCGCAAAGAAAATGCTTGGGATTTGCGATACAACTCTAAGATTAGCTATATTCCAGCAGAGCGTAATTTGGTTTCGGCTGTACGTAACATCAATAGTACCTATAAAACAGAAGACCGTGATGTCTTGTTCAACTTTATTCTGGAATGGAATGAAAGTAGAAGGGACTTTACGAAGAATAGTCAGTTGACATTGTCATTGACAGAAGACTTCAAGTATTACGATGAAGATGGTTTGGACTACATTGTTTTGCCTAACAATAAATCTATTACCTCATTTTATGCTTCAAGTGGAGTGCAATCCATTATGCCTATAGATGTAATTTCGGAAAGAAACACATCGCTTGTAGGAAAGGTCACTAAGTATAGCGTAGATGACCTAATGGGAAGAATGATGGAATTGTTGGATGAGGACAAGGCTATTGACCCATCTACAACTCTTTCGGAAAAAATGGAGGTAGTACGTGAATATATGAAATATAAGGCAGCTCAATTGTTCATAGAGGAGCCTGAGCAGAATTTGTATCCAGATGCCCAACGCACACTTGTTCTAAATCTGATTAAACGAATCAAGAAAGCCAAAGTCACTGAAGACAGGCAGTCATTGCTTGTTATGACCACGCACAGTCCATATATTCTATCTACTCTGAATGTTCTCATAGCTGATTCTTCGGCTAAGCAGCTGATGCCACAGCAACAGCAACTTGACGAAGTCATTGACGAAAGCACATTGCTGCCTTTGGAGGCTTATTCTGCATACTTTATAAACAAAGATGGCATTTTTCAAGACATGAAGGATTTGGACATCCCGATGTTTTCTGGTATAGATTTAGACCAGGTTTCAGATTGGGTTGATGATCATATATCTAAAATCAACGACATATTATACGCAGAATAAATATGGGTACATCAACATATAAGGGGCTTGTAGCATCTGGTTTTAAGCCACAACAACCTCTGCAAGTTAGAAAGACCATAGTAACCCAAGAATTGGGAAAGAAGTATACGCTTGACATAACTACAGAATCTCCTTCTGTTGTTTTTCAAGTGGATGGTGAAATTATAAAAACAGGTCGTAAATGTGATAAGCTGATATTAGTCAATACTAAAAGTTCCCCATCCGAAGAATGGGCGCAAATATTTGTAGAATTAAAAGGGCATGATGCCATTCATGGTATAGAGCAACTGATAGCTACTGCCAAAAACAATATTTTTGCAGCTCCTTCCAATAAAATGCGTAAGGCAAGATTGGTGGCAACTTCATGTCCTTCTAATAGGGCAAATCCTATTGTGGAGAAACTGAAGCGTGAATTTTCAAAGATGAAAATTGATTACAAGACTTTGAAACCAGGGCAAAAGGATCGTTTGTAATATTCTTGGATTCTTATATGCTTTCTTAAATTGTAAAGAGCGTGTAAACTAAACTGTATTATGTTACATTTAGTTTACACGCTCTGTATAGTTGTACGTGCTCTTTGTACGCTTCTTTGTTTTATGGTTTCAGTTTCTTAACCTCTTCTATAGTTAAGCCTGTTGTTTTTGCAATGACCTCTATTGGTGTATGGTATGCAAGGAGATTGAGGGCGATTTCTTTAGCTTTTTCTTTTTTACCTTCTGCTCTTCCTTCAGCTCTTCCTTCAGCTCTTCCTTCCACTCTTCCTTCTGCTCTTCCTTTTGCTTCTCCTTTTATTATTCCTTTTTCCTCTGCATGCTTATATACTGCATAATTGTCCCACATGACCATCATGCTGTTGTCGTATTTCTCCTGCTCTTCTTTTGTCAGGGTCTTTGAGTCTGCTATTTCTGCCAGTCTTTTGAATATTTTGTGCTGAGCCTCGAAAGGCATTTTCTCTAAAGTCTCCATATGCTTCAAATTATAAATCCAACAATCTAAAAACGTATTACACTCCTCTTCTTTCTTTTTGAAAAGGGGCATCACCAAGTAGATGAAACGGATTTTGTTAGAATAAACTTCTCCGCTTTCTTTGTCTGCCAGCACAACGTCTGTTCTAAACTTCTTAGGTGTATTTTCGTCTACATCGAAGTTCATGAAGCAGATTACGTAAACAGGCGTAAGATGGTAGTCCCATTGTCCTTTTACGCCTTGGTCAACTATCGTTTTAGAAGCATAAAACAGAGAGCGGTCTATGAAATAAGCCTGACTTTTGTTTTGCATCTCGACGATAATGTGCTCGCCAGTGTCAGTTGTACAAAAGACATCGTATATGATTCCTCTTTGGTCTTTTGTTTCCGGCAACATCTCCTTGTCCTTAAACTTGACATTAGTAATGTGTTGTTCTCCTAAGAGAAGTTGGTTTAAGAATTCTATCAGCAAGTCTTTGCTGTATTCTTGGCCGAAGATTCGTTTGAACGACCAGTCTGAGAAAGGGTTGATGTATCTTGCCATATCTTAACTATTTTAATACCTCGCTGCAAAGATACATTTTTTCTTGATAACTTCCAAGTGAAAGCATAAAAAAAGTGCAATGCCCGATGTGAGCATTGCACTTCCTTATAAGTATCATCAGGAGGAGAAGCATCTATATAGGATGCTTCAAACCTCTTTTTATTCTGCTTTGTACCAACGTGGGTCACCGATGCGGTCGTCAATCTTCATTGTGAAGTTATGGTTAGCTGGATCAGTGAAGATTTCATCTGATGTCAAGCTGCCTGCAGCGAACTCCTTGATGTCGTTAGAACCGTATACACAATCCTTTGCACGCATAGACTCGTTGATAACGATAGAACCTGTAGTGCGGACACCTTTTGCAGCAGCATCCATAGACATACCAAGAACTGTTCTGATGATAGTCAAGTCTGTGCTCAACTTGTTGGAATCCATGAAATACTTACTACCGGCAACATTGTTGTAGAAGGTACAATCGCTGATAGTCACACCACCAGAGATAGCAGCCTTCAACTGGATGAAGTTGTGACTTGTTGTATCGAATGTAGAATTCTTCAACTCCAACTTAACTAAATTAGTGTTGGTAGTACCAATGTAGAATACAGGGTAACCACCACCAGTAGACATGTTGGTCATCACACAGTTGTCAACCAAAATCTTATCAACGCTAACTACACCACCCTTTGTACGGAATACAGAACTTTCGAAGCCAGAGAATGTACAATCTGTGAATGACAATTCACCTACTGCAGCATCTTTATCCTGGTTGATGAGGTACTGGCAACCAGTATCCTTCATACTTACGTTCTGGAAACGGATGTAAGCGTGTGAGCCTGCGATGTCGAGGCACTTCTTCCAATTTAATACAGGTTTGCTCTCGCCTGCCAAACCGAAGAATGTAACTGAAGCACCCTCAGGAATCTTCACGTTGGCATCTGTACCATCCTCTGCTGTAGAAACCATGGTGTAAGTCTGACCAGCCTGCAAACCGATGGTAATAGCAACATTGGTCTTACCAGTCTTCTCCTGAGCAGCAGTTACGATGTTTGCAATCACGTCGTTGTTGATGGTTGTGATAGATGGATCTAACTCTACCTTCTCGTCACCAGCAGGCATTGCAGCAGCAGTGCTTGCTGTAACAGAACCACGCTTTGTGTCATTGTAATAGATGTTGATGGTGTAATTGGTTGAAGGTGTCAAACCTGTAATGGTATAGCGACCTGCAGCCTTTGCCTCGTCATCCAACTCGATGGTGCGTGGCTCCTGTCCTTCCTCTTCTGTACCATCTGATACAGTCAACTTGGTAACAGCCTTGCTTGCGTCCCAAGACACAGTGATAAAGTCTTCACCACGATCAGCGTTTGCTACAGCATTCATGATCTGTTCAGACTTGGTCTTGAAGGTAGTCTTTGTGCTTGAAGCATAGTGTACCCAATGGCTGGCAGTCTTCTGAGAAGAGAGCGCACGTATACGGAGTGAGTACTCTGTATCGCCGATAAGACCAGTGATGGTATAAGGACTGTTATCAGTCTCGAAGGTAAGCACCTCGTCAGAATTATCCCATGCCTCATCGTCTTCCAAGGTTGCAGAAGTAACCTGAATCTCAAATTTCTCTGCACCATTTGCCTTCATCATGCCGGCATCGAAAGTAACTTCAGCCTCAGTGTCTGTTGGATCTACTGACAGAGATGTTGCGCTAAAGCAACGGTCTAAGGTTGGGTCGATGTCCCAGTCCATCTTGTCAGTACAAGAGACCAATGTTGCAGCGAGCAACATGATGGCCCAAACTGAATATTTTATTGTTTTCATTGTTGTCTTTTGTTAATGATTAGAAACCATAAGAGTTTGCCAAAGCGTTTCTTGAGTCGGCAATAGTCTTGGTGTAGATAGGCAAGATGTAACGGTTCTTCACACCATGGTCAGGTGTTTCTAATGTACCGTCGATGCTTGTACCTACAAGACCTGCACTGATGGTCTTCAGGTTTTTAGTATACTCAGAGTCAGACTTGTCTCTTGCCTCTTCGTCTTTAAAACCACAACCAGTAGCTTTGTTATCATAGTCAGTCTCGGTCTTGCCATTCTCTAAGCCATACCAAGCGATAGAACTCTCGTCGATGCGAGTCTTGGTAGCATCGGTATAGTTGAAGTAGATAGTGGTAGGCCACTCCATACATTTCTGAGCATACTCAGCCTTAGCTTCTGCTATTTTGCTTGCCAGCATACCCCAACGTACGAGATCCCACTTACGTGCACATTCGCCAGTCAACTCCCAAGCATTCTCCTGAGCGATATCGTTCAAGAACTGCTCCTTGTTGTGGTTGGCAGCAGCCTGCAAAAAGTCACCTTCGATAGAAGTATCGTTGTTGCTTTCCTTCACACCACGGTTATGAACCATAGCCAAAGCCTGAAGTGCTGTCATGCCAGCATCGCCCTGGTAGTTGCCATTGGCACCAGCCAACTCGTTCATTACCTCTGCATACATCAACAGAACCTGTGAGTAACGCATCTTTACAACGTTAACACCAGTGGTCACCTTTTCTGTAGATGCCTTTGCTGCAGCCTTCCACTCTTCGCCCATCCACTCAGGACGCCACTTACCAATAGTGATGCCGAATGGCTTTACGCTCTGCTTGTCTGGCTTCACATCTCCAAAACCTTCTACTGTTTGACCATTTAATTCTCCATACTGTACAGGGCAGCATGTTACGTTGCGGCGTGTGTCATCCTTCTCGTAAGAGTAGAGGAGGGTAGCTGTGGTATTCAATTTACCAGTAGAGTTACCTTTCTTACCAAATTCTGATGTAGAACCTTTGATACGCTTACCTACTGTATAACCAAGCTCGCCTGTAACATTCAGCAACATAGGTATCTCAAAGATGTTCTCTTTGTAGGTTTGATCAAGCTGACGGGCACAGAGAAGCTGCCACTCGTTCTTGAAACTTGGGTTCATGCTGTGCTTGCCACTCTTGATAATCTCACTCAACTTAGCCAAAGCCTTCTCGTAGTATACCTTACGGGTAGCCTCGTCAGGACGCTGTGTAGGATAAGTAGGATCAGAGAACTCTGGGAGATTCTCGTAACCTTCCTTAGCATTTTCACGGATAGCATAGCCTGCACGTGTCAAGGCTACCTGTGCATAGAGTGCATCAGCATAGCCCTTGGTAGCATGCTCGGTAGTATAGTTGCCTGTACCTGCCCATGGGAGCAAGTTAGAAGCCTCTTCCAAGTCTACAAGCAGACCATCGAGAATTACATCGCGGTCGGTCTTTCCCTCGTAGGCATCGCTCAAGTCTGGCTTGGTAGCAGATGTCTTGTAAGGCACATCACCCCAAAGGCGAACCAAGTCGAGGTAGAGCATAGCACGAAGAGTCAGTACTTCGCCTAAGTAGCGCTTCATTGCTGTTTCTTCAGCGATAGAACTGCTACGGATACCTTCGATGGCTTTGTTGCAATATTCGATACAGCCATAGATGTTGGTCCATGTTGTACCCAAGTTAGCCCATCCGCCTGCAGTACCATTATAGTTCATGTAACCACGCTCGTTAGAAGATGTTGAGGTTGAGCCCAAACCATCGATTAACTCGGTATCTGTGTTGGCACCATAAGAGATGGTCATACGGTTGGCATACATATTATCCTGTCCGAAATCACCATAAATCTTGTTGATTTCAAGACCTGTGAAATAGCTTGAGTTGAACACGTTCTCTTGGTCCAGAGCTGAGTCAGCTTTCTGATCAAGGAAGTCGGAGCAACTTGTCAGCATGACACCCATTGAGAGTGCTGCTATTCCTAATATCTTTTTCATATTTTGTTTTCTCCTTTGTCTAAATTAGAAAGTCACGTTAATGCCAGCTACGAATGAACGGCTCTTTGGATAAGCTGCGTAGTCGATACCTGGTGTCATAGGATTGCCCTTAGAAGATGTGTCCACCTCTGGGTCGTAACCACTGTAGTTGGTGAAGCAGTATACGTTGTAAGCAGTGAAGTAAACACGTACGCTCTCAAGCCATGCTTTCTTTACCCAGTTCTTTGGCAATGTGTAACCTACGGTAATGTTGTTGATGCGCAAGAATGAAGCATCCTCCAAGTAGGTATCTAAGATTACCATATTGCTGTTGGCTGCTGGATTCCATACGGTAGCATTGGCGTTGATCTCGTTGAGACGGCTCATCAAGCCTTCAACACCACCATAAGCTGCTACAGTTGAACTTGAAGGACGACCGAGGTTTAAACCATTAGTTGGGTCTACCCATGTGTAACGATTGTTAGAGTTGTAGTCATTGATAATGTTCCAACCCGCCTGTGTTCCGCTGTAGAAAGAAGCACCCTGTGCTGTAGCATTGTATATCTTGTTACCCAAAGAATAGTTACAGAATACATTGAAATCGAAGTTACCGAAGTTGGTCTTCCACATACCATCGAAACCGAAACCACCAGTTACTTCAGGAACGGTATTACCCAAGCGCTGGAAGACAGGATCACCATTCTCATCACATTCTACCTTGGCACCACCAGGATAGAGAGAACCACCAAACTTAGAGTAAGATTTATTATTTACGTCACCACCTACATGACCGTCAGCCTCTGTAGCCAAGCGCCACTTGGCACCATCATAGATAAGGTCGCCTGTGCCTGTTGCAGGGTCGAATACGGTATAGAAACCTTGCTGCTTGTAGCCCCAAAGCTCACCTAAGCGGCCACCTTCCTCGAGCAGGAAGTCACCATTGCCTTTGGTTACCTTGGTACCACCCCAGCTTGATGTCTCAAAGTGCTCGCCACCTTCCAACTTGTCTATCTTGTTCTTGTTGTAAGAGATGTTGAAGTTGAAGTTGAGGTTAAACTTCTTGCTGTCTATGATAGCAGCATTCAGTGCCCACTCAATACCCTTGTTAGAGGTAGTACCTACGTTCTGGTACTGACGCTCATAACCTGTTGCTGAAGGCAAAGTCTGAAGCATCAACAAGTTCTTGGTCGTATTCCAATAGAAGTCCAAAGTACCATAGATGCGGCCACGGAGGAAACCGTAGTCGATACCGAAGTTACGGGTTGTAGTGGTTTCCCACTTCAAGTTAGGATTGTAGAGAACGGTCTTGCCGTTAGCCTTATAAGACTCGAGCATACCAGTGTTCACCTCATTGAAGCCTGGGTGCTTGCCAGCAGCATCAGCCACGCCATAAGTAGGAGAAAGCATACCTGAAGGGATGCGGTTGTTACCTGCTGTACCCAAAGAAAGACGAAGCTTCAAGTTAGAGAGCCACTTGTCGGCACCCTTCATAAACTTCTCGTCAGAGAGACGCCATGCTAAAGCCAATGATGGGAACAAGCCCCAACGGTTGCCCTTACCAAACTTGGAAGAACCATCCTCACGCAGAGTGAAGGTCATCAAGTACTTGTCTGCCAAAGTATAGTTGATACGACCGAAGAAAGAAAGCATATTGTCCTTAGCCTTGATGTCAACCTCGTTGCCAAGAGTGCTTTCTGCTGTATTGGTGAAAGAAAGAATCTGATCGATAGTGAAATCTACAGGGAAGTCTACTGATGTGCTGGTACGTGTAGTCTGCATATCAGAACTCCACTCATGACCAATCAATACGTTCAGGTGATCACGACCACCGAAGAGCTTATTGTTGTCATAAGTCAAAGTGTTGGCGTTGCGCCATGACTTGTATGTGTCGCGTACGAACTGAGCCTGAGGACGACCATTGTGACCAAACTTAGAGTTGTTAACAGCCAAAGCTATCCATGCCTGGTCGGTGTCATAGTATTTCCAGCCATAGCCAAACTCAGTCTTGGCTGTCCAGTGCTTGAATGGTTTCCATGTCAGAGCAGCATTGTAGTTCTGCTGGAAACGTGTCTGCAATTTGTAAGTACCATCCAGACGCTCCATTGGTGAGCGGCGAGAAGAAGATGAGTTTTCTTCGTCTTCATCAGCAGATACCAACTCCTGGATAGGAGCGAAGGTGATGGTCTGTGCAACGGTAGAGTTTGCAGCATTGCTATCATTGGTGTCAGCACCACCGCTCAAACCCTTGATCTTCTGGTATGCCATACGAGCATTAAAGTCGAAGGTAATCCACTTGTTGAGCTTTGCCTGTAACTTAGCACCGATGTTGTCCTTATTGTAGCCAGACTTCTCCATGATGCTGTTTTCCTGGTTGTGAGCATAGCTTACATTGTACTTGAAGTCCTTGCTACCACCACTTACGTTGGCATTGTAGATAGCCTGTGTACCTGTACGACCGAACACCTCGTCCTGGAAGTTGTGACCTGCTCTTGATTTCCAGATGTCATAGTCTGCATAGTTACCATAGTTGCTACCACCCAGGTTTGATAGGTTGTTGCTAGCGCTTGCAGTTTCGTACTGGTAGAGTACGAATTCATAAGGATTGAGAACCTCAATTTCCTTAGCGTTCTTCTTCCAGCCATAAGAAGCGTTGAAGTTTACCTGAGTCTTACCCTCAGAACCACTCTTGGTAGTAATGATGATAACACCATTCGCACCACGGGCACCATAGATAGCAGTAGAAGAAGCATCCTTCAATACGTCGATGGTTGCAATTTCGCTGGGAGCGATATCGCTGATAGAGCTTACAGGGAAGCCATCAACAATGTAGAGAGGAGAGTTGTCCTGTGACAGAGAACCACCACCACGTACACGAATCTTAACTTCTGCATCAGGTGAACCTTCTGTTGTGGTGATGTTCACACCAGCCAACTTACCAGTCATTGCCTCGCTAACGTTAGATACAGGAACGTTGGCAATTTCCTTAGAAGAAATGGATGATACAGAACCTGTCAAGTCCTTCTTCTTTACGGTACCATAACCGATAACGACAACGTCGTTAAGGCTGTTGGACTCGTCCTCGAGCTTAACGGAAACGGTTGATTTACCTGCAACATTTACAATCTGAGTCTTCATACCGATGTATGAAATCTTCAGTTTCTTACTGTTGCCTTTCAATGTTAAGGTGAAGTTACCATCGATATCGGTAGCAACGCCATTGCTCTGCACACCCTGCTCGAAGACAGAGGCGCCGATTACTGGCTCGCCCGTATTGTCGATAACTGTACCCTTTACAGTTTGCGCTGACAGACTTGCTGCAAAAAACAGCATCATGCTAACCAACGCAATTCTAATTTGTTTTAAATTACCAGACATACATTTATTTGGTTAGATTAGTAAAAAAATATATTTCTTCGCTGCAAAGATACTATCTTTTTTGGTTTTTTAATAAATATGGTGAGTTAAAATATACGTAAACGTTTTCAATGTTTGCGTAAAAAAGTTTTTTTACGTATAAAAAACAAAAGGTGCAACACCCACGCATGGGGTTGCACCTCTTTGTTAAATATTCAGATATTTTATTACTTCAGTACCACTTTGCTGGTCTTTTTGCTACCATCGGCAAATGTCTTGACGATGATGTTGATGCCACGCTGCAACTTGCTTACCTGCATGCCGTCGGTGGTGTAGATAGCAGTAGCAACTACCTGACTCTCAGTAGCGATATTCTCAATACCAGTGCCAGTGCTTGCTACGGTAGCTTCGCCCAAACCACCCATCTCGTTGGCTGCACGAACACTCCATGTGGCAGAAGCATCGTCAACGTTGTAAGAAGGCTCTACGGTGAAGTCAACCACCTTGCCGTTCTTGCATACAGCCCAGAGCAGAGCGTAGTTGCTGTTGTCCCATGTCAGGTTGTTACCTGCAATCTTCACATTTGTTGGAGCAGAAGCCTGCTCGGTGGCAGCAGTTGGATCCCAGTCATCATCACCGCCCATAACGGTTTCGATAGTGTAGGATGCAGCTTCCTCTGCTGTGAGGACAGGACTTTCAGCTGTCTCGTTGCGACGGTTGGTATAGTTGTTTCCATCCTTTGCATCGTAAGCATCGTATACTTGCTTTCTTCCGCTCAGATCTACTGCAGTACCTGTAGCTGTGGTAGAGTTGTATTCAGCAAATCGCTTGGGATAACCACCGCTCATCTCGTCCCAACCTGCTGCTGTAGGAATCACTTCCATCTTGGTGTCGATGAAGAGAGCGATAGGAGTGCCCTTGCCCCAAGGACGGCCGAGTTTGTACTTGCCGTTGATACCTGTGCTTGATCCGTCCTTGATGGTACAATCCTTGAAGATATAACCATACTGGGTTGGCTGTGAAGGTACGGCGAGATAGCCGGTGCCACACATCAGGAGATCTACATTATTATAATATACGTCACCCTTACCGCAGAGGTAGTCGGTGTTACCACGCAGGATACCACCCTCGAAGTAGAAGCGGCCCTTCTGGTTGTTGGAAACATAAGTATCCTGGTAAGCCCAGAGGTTTACATTCTTGCAGATGGTCTTGTTACTCTTGTCGTTGAGAACGATGTCGCGGCCCTTCTTGTCGCCCATGCTGCTATACATCTTGATGTCCTGGAAGTAAGTGTTGACAGCGCTACTTTCCAAACTCAATACGTCTCCATGTCCGATACCTTCCAGTACGTTTGCCATGCCGAAACCGTTGTCGCACTCCACTGCAGGTACTGTATTGGTGATAGAGGTGTTCTCATTGCTTTCACCGATGATAGAAACGTTAGGAGTGTTCAGATAAGTGGTAGCACTTGGATACTGCTTACCATCGATACCAGTCACCATGCTGTTCGGGTTGGCAGGAATCTTATAGTCGCCCTGCTTGATGAAGATGCGGAAACGCTTGCTGGTATCAGCACGCTTGGCAGCTGCAGCGAGAGCGTCGGTGAATGAACCGTCTGTTGGTACGATGAAGTCATAGAGAGCCTTGGTTACTGCAGGCTTCTCCTTGGTGGTGAAGCTGAAGGTAATGTCGCTCTGGATAGCATTGTCTGTCAAGTCGGCTACTGAACCAGCTGCGAGTGCAAAGGTATATTCTGTGGCATAGCTCAAACCCTTGTAAGCAAAGGTGATGGTCTTGCCAGATACGGTACCGGTCAACTCCTGACCATTGAGGGTTGCCTTGGCGTTTTCTGTCAGTTTTACCTTCTCATCGAATGTCAATACAATCTTACCATTGGCTGATGCATTGGTTGCACCTGCTGCAGGTACCTGGCTCTTGAGTACAGGAGCTGTGCCGTCATCGAAGAGCTTGGCTGTACCTGTGATATAGATCTGAGCGAGAGCGATACCGTCGTTGGTACCTGTTGTTCCCTTGACAGATGAAGTCTTGTCGGCAATCCAGCGAACATATACTGCAGCCTGGTTGTTGGCTTCGGCAGGGAGAGTGAACTCGCCTGCTGTCCAAGCCTTGGCTCCTGGCATAGCGATGGCGCCAACCTTGGTCCATTTCTCGCCATCAAGAGAGTACTCTACGTTGTAGGTCTCGTAAGCATTATAGTTGTAGAGCATGCTGCTCTTTACCTTGATGTCGGTGAATGCTGTGGCGTTGAACTTAGTCTGCCAGTAGGTTTCACCCAGAGCCTTTGTTGAAGTCTTGGTCCAGTTGACAGCTGCGTTCTTGCCTTCGTAACCACCAGCCGTGTTGCTCTTGTCGAGCCAGCCGTATGAGTTGCCATCTGCATCACGGAGTACGAGCTGTACTGCGTCATTGTCGGCTGCAGCAAAGTCGGCTGTGCGACCTTCCTTGCCTTCCTGATAGAAGTCCCATGCCACGATGTAGTCCTTAGCAGAGAATGTGGCCGTGAAAGCCTGGTCTGCATTCATCGTCGTCTTGATTTCTGCTGTTGTCTCACCATTGCTCCAGTTGTTGAAGTCGATGATGTCGTTTCCGGTAGCAGTAAGCGTTACCTCTGTACCTTCTTCATACATCTTCTTGCCATCTACCATCTCTGGGGCAGGAGAGAGAGTCACCATATAGTCCTTGGCGCCACCCTCTACGTTTACGTTGAGCGCATAGGTGTTTACCTTCTTGTAGTTGGCAGTGAGAGTCTGGTCTTCTGTCACGGTGTATTTGAATTTACTCTCAGTAGAAAGCACTGTGCCGTTCTTGTCGGTCCAGTTGACAAAATTATATCCGAACTTGTCGGCTGCTGTCAGGGTTACCACATCGTTCTCCTGATATTCATCAGCCTTAGGATAGATAGATATTTCAGCGATGCCTTCAGGATTGGTAACGGCAGAGAGTTTGTATTTGTTTACTGCAACGAGTGTTCCGTTGACGGTTCCTTCGATCGTAACAGGACCGAAAACAGCCTGCTTGTTAGGATTTACACCTATTGTTGAAGTCAGATAGAAGCCATCGGTACCCGCCAAGGCTGCCTGCTGCTCTGCTGTCAGTGTGATTTCAAACTGATGGATAGCGGTCTGATCGTAGGGCTTAGCAGATGAAGCCTTGCTTTGACGCCAAGCGGTATAGGTGCCCAGTGCTACTACTTCTCCGTTTGCCTTATGAGCGCTGATAACGATTCCGTTCTCTACATCCGTGCCACAGCGGTTTACATAACCGCTTTCCTTAGTAGGAGTGAAAGTAAGTCCTGCTGCAGGACGAACAAACCAGTTGATTTCTGTTTCCTTCTTTCCTGAGTCATTATTTATTTTGAGACCTTTAATACCTGATGCGGTACCATCCGCCTTGGTAATTTCGAGAATTCCTTTCAAAGATAAGTTTGTTCCGTAATCAAATGCGATGGAACCGAAAGCATCTGATGGAGCTGTTGTGTTGGCACTTGCGTTGCTGAGGTCGTTCATAGCAAATACGACGCTGGCAGCCTCATTGTTGAAAGTCTTGCCAGCAGGTTTGCTTGCAACGACTGGAAGGGTAATCTTCAAATAGCTATAGAATGAACCATCGCCAATGACGATGTTCACAGTTTCAGCACTTGATGCAATGGTCTGGCTGATGACTTTACCTGATGTGTATTCAGCCTGTCCATCAATAGTTGTTGTCGTGATATTGTTGTATGCAGCCATTTCGATGGTTGCACCCTTGCATGAAGGAACAGTGATGATGCCGTTTGCATTCATCTGTGCCCATTCGTCAGCACGACCTGCATTGTTGAACTTAGCTCCGCTTGGTGTTCCGTCAAGGTTAATCTTTACATCAATGGTTTCTCCATCGACAGTAGCCTGGGTTACTAAAATGCCTTTCTTTCCTTCATAGTTGATATCCTGCGCACCATTCTTGTGACCGAAGTAATAGGTGAGGGTGGTTGCCTCTGTGCGGTCGGCAAGCGACTTGGTGTTGGCTGTAAAGACTGGAGTCAGTGTTGCGCTTGCGCTTGGAGCAGTGATGGTCTCACCCGGCTTGTAGGTGTTGGTGCCATCTGTCCAGCCTGTCAGCGTACTGCCTGCAACGTAAAGCGTGGTGTTCGTAGGAAGGGTATAGCTGCTTCCCACTTCTACCTTTGCGCTTGCAGGAAGAGTTCCTTCTGCTGTCGTCGTTCCTAAAGAGTAAGTGAGGGTAATGTCACTTGCCTTTGTAACGACTGAAACGAGTAGGACTAAGCATAGTAGTCCGAATCTTAGTAGATTTCTTTTCATTTGTTTGTTACTTTTTTAGGTTGTATATATATTTTATATTAATTCCGGTAAATAAGAGTAGGAGTTAAGGCTACTGATTTTGGTCACAAAGTTAATGTAAAAAACTGATACTTGCGACACCTTATTTAAATTAAAAGCACGTAAACGTTTACGGCATTTTCTCACTCCCCAGTCTTGCAAGTTATGCTTTTATGTTGTACTTTTGCAGCGTAGTCATGTCATAGACAAATATTCAAAACATTATAACAAACTAAAAACAAACTAAAAACAAACGATTATGAAGAAATTTTTTACTCTTATTGCCGCTGTCGCTATGGCAGCAAGTGTGAACGCGCAAGGTACTTACGCAGTAGCGGTAGGTGATGCGGTGAATGCTGGTGAACAGATTACAACAGTAAATAATGTAACTTTGACTTATTGCGAGAATGCTGGTACTGCTTTTGCGGTAGGTAAGGCTATGGGTAATTGGGCTGATGCAGACTTTACTGCTTATGTATCCGGAAAGAATAATGGTAAGTTGGTTTCAGGAGCTGCACCAACAGGTTGTGTCTATAAGTTTAATACTGCCGCAGCTGGCACTCTTACTATAGCTGTTCAGTTGAATGCAACAAAGGGACTTCATGTTTTAGGTAGTGATTTTACAGAGGTTGCTCTTGCTTCTTACAATTTGCCTTCTGCTAAGGATGGTGAGTCTCAAGTAATGACACAGAATGAAAAGAGTGAAAATATTGTAGCGCTTAAATCTAATGGTACTATTACTATCAATACAGTAGCTGGTGGTACCTACTATGTTTTGGCTGCTGGAACTAAACTTGGCTTCTACGGCTTTAAGTTTGCTGCTGGCACTTCTGGTATTTCAAACATCCAGGCTTCTGAGGCCGCTAACGAGGGTGCTACATTCAACCTTCTCGGTCAGAAAGTGGCAAGCAATGCTAAGGGACTTGTTATCAAGAACGGCAAAAAGTTCATCAACAAGTAATATCGTTCATCTCGTGCCAAGTGATTCATTTGGCAGAACACAAGAATAAAGGTCTTCTGTTTCGGCAGAAGACCTTTTTTCATTTCTGATGTACTGGAGGGAGCGATCAAACCTTCATCTTTCTTGTTTTGGGGCAAGAATGTACTGGGAGGGCGTGGCATCTTGCCCGCCCATTATTTGCATGATATTCCCTAAAAGCTGTTATCTTAATCAAGCCCTCGTTGCTTATGGGCGGGCAAGATGCCACGCCCTCCCAGTGCACTCGTAAAAAAAAACCTAAAAAATGAAAGTACTTGCAAGTGCCAATGAAAGTACTTTCAACAGCCAACGCAAGTACTTGCGATGGCGATCGTAAGTACTTGCGTTTTTTAGGGTACTTATCACCAAAAATACAATAGGGGAGTGATGAAATAAAAAAAGAGGGTGTGTCATAATTGACTATGGTCATTTATGG
>ULTW01009417.1_pt1 | contig 25034 bp, 19 predicted proteins | sample 1957961 | NCBI WGS metagenome assembly ULTW01 (sample SAMEA4835744, study PRJEB28245) | human gut metagenome | biome: gut microbiome; material: fecal sample | place: Denmark | collected 2008 | reverse complement strand
TCGTTGTATTCATTCTGATTACATCACATGATTGTCAAAATGGCTTTGCATGCATATCTCCTTTACAACGCTTTATAGCACCATCTAAAGATTTTGAAAGATTCATAAATGCTGCTTTCCTGATATATTTTTCTGTTTTGATGACCCCATCTACTTTCTCTTTCAACTTTTCCAATGGCTTGATATCATCATTCGTTTCATGTATCCAATTGCTCACATTATAAGATAAATTATATCTGTCTCGGATAAAATGAGTAAAAGAATTTAAGGATTCGTTGTTCAATTTCAGCAGGTTATCCATTAGTTTATCCATGTCTACATGATTGAAAATAGATACCATATCGTATGTACAGCTGTGGTCCGGCAATGCCTGGCCATTTAAAGTGCACAATTCATCTACATTCGAATCCGACAATTCTTCCAGAGTACGAGTCATGAGATTTTTACTCACTTTCAATCTGTTTTCATACTCCTTATTAAACTTCTCACAAATTGCGGGCAGTTTCTCTAACTTTTGGTCTGTCATATAGAAATTTACACCTCTACTAAATTCAAAGAAGGCATTATAAACTGATTCTTCATCTTTAAACGCCTCTAAATATTTCGGTAGAGAGTCACATATTTTACTGAAATCTGTATCGCTAAATTCTTTTATTGTGCGGGAGTCCAAATATACCAAATAAGCGATTGCATATCCCAACCGCTTCATGCTCGTTACTCTTGTTGCACAAATATCCTCAACTAATTCATCATAGAAGAAAATAAAGTCATTGTTGTTCATTGCATAAGCATCGTTGATTTTATCCCATGATGGTACTTCTGCTATAGGCGCGAAATACTCTTTCTCGACATACTCCTTAATAGAAGTTCCTATGTTAAGTTCCAGAATGACTTTATCTATAATATCCTGTTTATAAGTTTGGTAATTGCTTAAACGCTGATAAATATTATTATATTTTTGATGAAAATTGCCTAGCTGTGACTTCAATTGTTCTATCTCTTTTTGGGCAATTTGCAAGCCTTTATAATTATATTGAATCCATTTGTCCAATAACTGATGATTTTTTCCGCGATACTCACAATAGGATATTATATAAGTCCCCAACACATGAATCATGATGTCCTCATAACGGCTATCTCCCAAGAAATCAGTCATAGATTCCTCGAATCGGCTAAAATCCCATAATGCTTGACGCAGAATGCGAAGATTATTGCATTCTGTCATAGCAAAAAACTTCTCAATCTGCTCTTGATGACCTACAACAAAATCATTCTTGGGTGTCTGATTGACAAAAGTGTCAAGAGCACTATGTATATCCGTCGCTATCTCAAACTCACGACCAACTATCTTTTCCTTAAATTCGAGCAAATCATGCAGGGTCTTATCATCCAGATATTTCTCCTCACCTACCACAACAACATGACAATCACAATGTTCCACAAAATAGTTAATGAAACCGAGCAGTTGCTTCATCGGTATCTGGCAACGTTCCAGATCATCAAAGATGATAAACTTTACGCCATTAACTTCATCTTTATTGTCATTCTCAAAAATGGATAAAGAATCTAATACGCCAGAGAAAGACGTTTCACTTTTGCCATCTTTATCTATATCAAGTTCTGTCTTGAAGATTATCTTGCTTACAATACGTCCAGCAATCTTTAGCATTTTTCCAGCCTTGGTATAGAAGAATGGATTCACGCATCTATCAATGGCTGATTTGATATCTGAGATTTCTCTCATACCAAAAAGTGAAACATATATTGGCTTCAGTTCGATGCTGTTTTCATTGGCTGGCAGTTTGTTAGACTTGTCAAACTCTGCAAGCCAATTCTTCACGAAGTAAGTTTTTCCACATCCCCATTTTCCCCGTAGCAAGACTGCATACTGAGGAGATGGGAGTTTTGCATATTCGTTCAAGAAATCAAAAATCTGATTATTCATGGCTATACGTAATTTTCTATTCTATCCAAGATGTAGGACATCATTCTACACTTTGATAAAACAATCCTCCTTTTACAATTCCTTTATTTTGTTCAAAGCAATCGTTATGAATGAAGCTTTAAACATCTTACCTTTACGAATGCTCCAATCTTTCATATCATGTACAAGACTGGCGACAACTTCTTCTTCATCAGCATCTTTCCCCCCTTTCAGCTCTGGTCTATTTTCCAACAAATAATCTACCGTAGAGAGCAGCTCTAATGAATAATTGGAATAATTGCCACGCAGAAAATGCATAGCCTTATTACAAATTTCTTGCAAACTACTGTCCTTGTAATTATCTATATACTTCTGTGCTTCAGATGCTGCATCATCCGTTAACCAGATATAATCAAATGGGCGTGCACTCATGCCTCCCATTCCTTTCACATAGCTACCATTCATATAGTAAAGAACATGTGCTACCTTACCTCCAGAATATGGACCATAATGATATGGTTTAAAATCTATCCGGAAGTAATTCTTGGCTCCATAGCGCTGCATGAAATATATCAGCTTCTCTGCAGCAAAGACGGAAGCAAACTCTCCTTCACGATTCATATCGGCAAACATCAACAAGAGCATGGCTCTAGCTGGCGTCAACTTAACACGTTCTGTCTTCATCCGTTCTACAATAGCATCTGACGGTTCATATAAATAACTAAAGTTTCGCAAGTGAAAATTCACAAGCGTGATTTAACGTAATTTTGGAATAAAAAAGGCTCTGAAGTTTGTATATCTCACAGAAAATGAGTATCTTTATAATCGCTAAAGAATAAAGATAAAACTTCAAAGCCGTGAGCAAAGATACAAAAATTATTTCAGATCTGCGAAGCTTTTTCGCAAAAAATGACGATAATCGTGCAATTAAGTGCATTATGGGTGTGATGGAACATATAAATATACGCTCCAGCCAGCGATGGGCTACCGAAGTTGCATACAAGGATTGTAAGATCCAGTATAGTGTGGAATGTCCTTTAGCTTAATTTTCAAATTCCTTAAACAACTCATCCAATACTTTTGCCGCAGAGTTTATTTTTTCGAAACACGCCTCAACATCCTTAATCAATGGTTTCTGAAATAAAGATGTTTTGTCGTAGATGAAAAAACTCAAATCGTCTCTGAGTCGTTGCAATATTAAGAGTTGTCGACCATTAAAGATATTCTCGTAGAGATAAGCCATATCCCTGATAGAACACAATGTACTCATCAATGCATTCTGAATGGAAAGGATAGAATCTTCATTAAGACCTGTCTTTGAATTCTTAAATCTTGAATTACATTTTTCTACATTCATCTTGAATGATGCAACTACACTTTTTACCAACCCAGGATTTGTCAATATCGGATTCTCTTTATTTTCTATTTCCTGAAGATTACACAGAAGATTTAGATTCTGTGATAGCAAATTCAATAAAGAAATCACTTCTGTATGGCATAATTTAGAACTGTATTGTTCTATCTCATTTGAAATCTTCTCCTTATTTGTATTGAATTCATCTACAGTATTTTCAATTTCAGTTTGAAGAGTTTTCTTTTCATTCTCAAAATCCTTGTTAAACTGCTCTAACTGAAATTTCTGACTGTTGTTCTGATTCATGCCCAACACAATTGGGAGAATAGTACAAATAGAAGCAATAACCGACATCCATAACGTGAAATTCAAATTCATTGCCTCCTGAGACTTATTCAAACTCTGCTGATGCTGCACAAATATAGAATCCCACTTGTTACACAAGGAATCCAGTTGATCACCAGCAAGGGCTTGTAAAGAAGGATTATGACGGATTGAATCTCTATATGCCTGCTCATGTTTTATCAATGTAGAATCAATAGTCTGAGCATTTCTTATGTTTCTGGAAGCAGCACATCCTGTAATATATATAGCGATTACGGCGAAAGCCACTACCAAAATTGAGGAAAAATAATAGTGCTTACTCATAAATTTTAACATACAGTTTAAACGTTTTTTCTCTACTATCATCATTTACACCTGATATTGGTGTAATATTCTTAAAATCCTCGTATTCTATAATCCTAGCAAAACTCCATAAACACGTATCACTAGTTTTCTTTTTTCTATTTAGCGTAGAAACAAGCTGCTCATCATGAGTAAAAAATATGACTTGCAAAGGATGCCCTTCTAACATCTTATCAGCCTGCAGCTCCAGGATATTGAAAAATTTAAATAGCTGTCGTTTATTCTTGTAATCATTGGCATAGAAGATATCGTCTAAAACCATCGGGAACGTGAAATGTTCTCTTCGCATCTTTACAAGGTTGATTGCTGCCTGTATGGTAAGATAAAACAACCGGTAACGGAATGTGTTAAAGTACTTATGAACTGGCACTTTATTCACCGTAATTGTTATTTTTTCATGTTCAATATCGGAAATGTCAAACTCAAAGTTTTCTCTTTCCAACAAGAACGTATCGTTAAACATGTCTTTCAACAGCTGACAGAAGTCTTCATTGACTACTTCCTTGACAACTACGTTGATTTCATCTCTGATCTTTCTACGTATATCTTTTAATTGCTCCAACAACTGATCTATGCTTTCACTAGATATATTGTCAACAAAAGGCTGGCTTTGCGCAAACTTTCTTGCCTTGATGACTGCATATTTTTTGATTACATCAGTTAAATCGAAATGAGTATCACTCAACAAAACATTCAATCGGTTTTTAAATCCAGTAACCAGATTAAATATTCTAGTTTTTAAATCTTCTATTGTTCTATTACTGTCCTCCCCATTTCGTTGATCTACAAACAGAAAAGTCTGCTTTGCTAAAAACCCCCCATTATTTCCTTCTGATAATGTTGTAATCCTAGCCTTGATATCATTAAGCTGTTTCTCGTAATCAGCAAGAGCAGCAACTGAATAAACACTTTCTTTTAACTCTTGGGGGATGCCAACCTTTTCTATTAAATTATTCAGATTATCATCGTCAGATAAATGTTGCTGCCATCCAATAAGAGTGCCTTCAAGCTTCTCTCTAAATTGGATTAACCTCCGCCTGTTATCAACGGATAATAACGTAGCCTTATCTATTAGCAATTCTCGCAAAGCATTTTGATCAACTTCGTCATCTCCTGAAAGAATATTCTTTAAGTATGATAAAGCATTAATTGTCTTGTCAAAAAGCTTGCTCTCAGAGTTCTCCGAGATAAAATCAACAAAATCCCTATCCAGACCAAAGGCATATAGGAAGAAGTCATACCAGTTTTTGGTAGAATCCTGCAACATATTAGCCCCTATATCATGTTGAAAATCGCTTGACTCCATAATACTGTTTTCCGAAAAGAAAAAACGGCTAACATCTATATTCTTATTTTTAAAGTCATCGGAATCAGACCTTATCTCACACTGTGACGTTTTTATGATAATACTGTGATTGTCAAACCCCTGATGAAAACTAAACCATTTCTGATTGATTTTTCGATATGTTGCTTCACTGATTTTACCAGTACTCACAAACTCCATGGAATCAAACAGAGAGCTTTTACCTGAGCCATTGTCACCAAGAAAAACATGAAACAAGCTTTTTGCCTGCAGCCTTCCTGGAGGCACATCATCAAACGAAAGCGAGAAATACTCACCTTTACTAGGCTTGCCATACTTTCTAAAATTTTGAACCAACAGGCTCTTGAAAGTATAATCTTGAAAACCAGCAGTCTGTCCAGCATCCAACTGGTAAGAATCGAGCTGATTAAAAAAGCCCAAGACAATAGACTTATCTCTTTTAGAAAGGGCATTTTCATCTTCTGATAATTCCAAAGCACCTTGGAGAATCTGAGCAAAATTCTCAGAATCTCCAAGTGCTTTTTTTATTAACCCTACTTGAAATGTATTCATTGAATCATTGATAAAAGTTCTAATAAGCGCCCTTTCAATTCTCCCTTAGGCAGATGAGAAAGTTTGGCATAGCTATCATTCTCTTTAATCCATTCAAAAGCATTAATTCCATCCGAAAACTTTTTATCTTTCTCAGACAGATAATAGGATTGCTCCTCTATGCGATCCAAAGGAAAACGTGAAGACAATCCTTCAAAATTAACCACAGACCATACATTCAGAATATAATATGCCGTGATTAGCTTATCAAACAAGTTCTGGTCTTTCAGCTTATCATTAATAGGCTGCATGACCTTTCTTACAGATTCATATATTGACAACGAAAGGTCTGGGCTTCTATTTATCGAAAGATACGGCTCAGGCATTCGCATATATAGAGTTCTGAACTCTGCATCCATTTCGTCGAAATCAAAAGCCTTTTCTGAATTCACCAGTTCTCTTAAGTTAGAATAAAAGCAATGTATGCTTTCTTCCATTCTCGTAGTTGAATACATCAGATAGTTCAATACCTCACGTAATTCAGACAAACCATAATTTGCCACTCGTAGTTGATTCACAAATTCGATATAAGAATCTAGAACTTCTTCGTCAGCATTTGACATACCAACTCCCAAAGTCAATTCATGAGCGTAAGTTGTATCAGTAAGACGGAGGAATTCATCATCCTCCAGCATAAAAACCTTGTTATTGATGGTAAAGTCTATCAGATCTTCTTCAGAATCCTCTAAACTTGCAAGGAATTTATATCCGTGATTGTACTCGGCAGATAACTTGCGACCAAAAATAACATGATTACCATCTTTGGTATATTCACCTATAATAACAAGCAAGCCCAAAATCAGCTGCATTTCTGCCTTATGCATAATATTTCCTCCCCTCTTGTCACAATAGGTTTGGAATATATGTACCATGGTTCGCAGAAGCTGATCCTTATCATAATCTTCATTTTCTCCGGAGCGGAATACCCTTGACCAATAAGCTGATGTATCAGTTTCATGCCTAACATAATTTGGCACAATCGAACCTCTATCTATACGAGAATCAATTGCTTGATTTACAAGCCGGATTGTTTCCGTACCTGGCTTGAAATAGCCCTGATACCGCTTATACAAAGAATAATAACTTTCCCCGAACCTCAATCTATTGAATTTCTTATCAAAAGAACGAGAAGGCAATTCTACATACCAATGCATAGCACTGAACTGGTTAGAAACCATCTGGCTCAATGTGATAGCCCGCTTGTCGAGATTGTCAATATTCATCCAAAAACGGTATCCATCTGCATAATTCTGCGGTATCACAGCACCATCAATATGGCCTACAGGATAGGTAACCACACCGTCATTAGAGTGATAAACAAGTATCTCGTTCAGCATAACAGCAACCTGCTTACCGACAGTTTTTCCTAACAGATAGATGAGATCGGGCTCCTCAACTCTGAGCAGAGACAAATTCTCTCCGAGCAATGCCTGTACTAAAGAATCTTTTATACTCAAAAATTGAGTAAATGATAGCAGGTAATTCACCATGACGATGAGGCTCTTTTTCTTTTGATAAAGATATTCCTCATCTACAAACCCTACGTTGGTCTTTTCCGAGCAAGCCTTTATATATCGCCAGACACGATCAAGATAACGATCGAACTTCGTATCTACCTTGTTTAGATAATCATCACTGATAACGTAAGGTGACATAGAGACGATGCTCAGCCTGTTTCCCTTCTTGAAGAATCTAAGCTTAGCAAACTCTGGCCATACATCCGCAGGTAATGTCTTATAGAGATAATCTGTGAGATATGTGTAAGAGTAATAATCTTTCTTTTCCTCACGAGAATAGGTCTTGGTGACATAGTAATATGTTTCATCCTTACCAAGATTTCTCTTTTCAAGTTCTATGACAGTAAACTTCTCTAAAATAGTTTTCATCTTATCTTCATCAATATCATCTCTGAGATCAATATAAAAGATAGGATGCTCTATATCGTAGGATTTACCCAACGTTAAAAACTTCGAGATAATAGCATCTATGAAAAAATGCGTATCGCGCTTCTCTATTTTGCGAGTAGGAACCAGCTTTTGCATGATGCTGACATTCTCTAAAGCATCAGAAGTTAAAACCAAAGGTTTGGCTTCAATAGTATATTCGGAGTTCCCCATGCAATTAGCTATCGACAAGACCTTACTGAAAGTTGTTCCATTATATATGGCCTCATCAACAACCGTACATGTATCATAGTTACTCATGTCTACAAATGGCAAAGCCAATTCACTAACGACATGAAGCGGACTATTACCATGAGAGAACGTCTGCTGACACCACTCCAATAAACGTGGAGCCTTACGAGAAATGGCAAGACACAATCTACCCTCACCTTCCAAACCATAATACCACTCAAAAATCATCTCATTGAGCTTATCATAGTCACGTCGAAAGCCAGACTTTATGAATTTGATAGTCCGCGTTGTAGATATTGTAACTCTATTATTAGCCATGCTCTTTAGTTTAAACGTTATAGTTATATAACGATATTTTTACTCGTTAATTATATCATGCCTTTATGAACATTTAAAAATTATAATTCTTTAGGACTTATATATTGTCTTTTTAAAGGCAGGCTCCACACCAAAAAGCGAAAAGTAGTTCACAAAATGCTAGTGGTGCTTCGCCTACAAAATAATATTGTTATTGTTCCGAAAACCTAGCTGGGCTTCCTTAGCGTTAAGGATGGTATTTTCCTACCTCTCCGTCTCTCCTGCAAGGAGAGCTCCGCCTTTCTCTCCAAGTCTCTCTTCAATAGTCTTTACGACCCCTTCGGTTCCCCTTGTAGGGGACAGAAACCTCAGGAACGAGAGGATGTAGCTGGCTACGCTATAGCCTCCGCCAGAGTTTTGGCATCGTCAGCGGAGCCTGTGCCCTAAAGGGCTGCCGATGAGTGCCTACGCAACAAAGTTGCGATTGTTTGTAGGCTAGCACATCATAAAGATTCTATCAATCTGCCGCTCTCACGCAAACGTTTCTTGAAACCTTGCATCACTTTATCTGCCCATTCATGAAGGTTTTCTTTCATTTCCTGCTTTTGCTTTTCATCAAAAGCAGAATAGGCTATCTGTTGCTCCATACAGGTTTGAGCAGTTTCCTTAGCTAAGTCCAGTGTATGTTCTGTCACTTTACCATTGGTAAGTTTCTCGCCTAATTGGGCGTAGAAGTAGCCTTCACAAAAGGCTATACAATATTCTTTTGCCTTCATAACGCTTATATCATTATATTGCATCAATCAATACACTTAGAAAATAAGTTTATATAGGAAAACATACGATAAAACAAGTAATCGATTTCGTCAGAATTCTCAATGGCAATTTTGCCTTTTTCAAAATGCCGAATCTGATAATCATTACCTATTTTTGTCAATGCAAGGCATTCATCGTTCAGCAACTGTCTGAAATTAGTGTCATTGCCAGACAATTTGTCTAGTACTCTATCAACAGACTTTCTTTTATCAACTTTTCCGTCTTCAAGAAAATAGGTTTTGGAACGTTCAAATGCATCCCAAAGTTTCTCCAACGCCAATTTTCTATCCTCTAATTTTGGCAATCGTATTTTGCCAGCAGCATCAGAGACAAGCCTATTTAATTCTGAATCTTTGGTATTCACCACTCGATGAATGATAAGATTAAGAGGCAACGGGACTACTCGCTCTATCTGCCCAATGTCTGTCAACGTATAATTTAAGCTATTGCGTTCGAACAACTCATTGATTTTCTCTTGGAATACTTTTCTATTAGCTCCCCTATCATCTATACAGTAATGATAATGTTTGAAAAATGTATGGTAATTTCCAATTTTCCTCACATCCTTTATATTATGATGAATATACTCTACCAAGTCTAATACTGCATAGGTGTTGATGTCTTGTGCTTCAATATCGATACCAAATGGTGAAACGATTGGTTCTGTCAAGCGATTAAGCCCCATACCTAAATTCGGAATAATAGACTTGATACCATCACCCAATGCTGCTTCATCACATCCGCAAATTTCTCCTGAGTCATAACATTTTTCTGGAAAAGAAGCAGCCAAAGATGCATTGGCAATAAATTCGTTTATTATCAAGACTATGCCGTTCCATATAGCCACATTGATTTCTGTCAATGTACGAGGTGGCATTCCTTGTTCTTTATCTGAGAAATATTTCATTTGTTTCATCTCCTCATTAACTTTATGGCAAATTCGAAGAAATCTGCAACGTTCTTGAAATTATCAAACTGCTGGCAATACATACTGGCATAAGGTTCGGAGAACCTTTGTCGTATATCTGCCTTTATCATACTTGCCAAAGCTTCTTTTGTGTAGGCTTTCAGCAATTTGTTGTATTGTTGTTCTGGCATTGTTATTTTTACCTCAAACTATTCAAAGTTTAAACTGATAATCAACATCTTACATTTCTTCACCACAAAAAACACTAAAAGCTAGAACAACTTCTCTTAACTGTGTCTTGAAACATTTTCTTGCTTCCAATGCCAAGCAGCCAACTAAAAATAATACGAAGCAACTGTAAGTCAACGTGCAAAGACACCCACAAATATCGAAAGAGGAAACACCCTTACACAGGCAAGATAATTCACAGCTACATTTTGTAATATAATTGCAGTAGAAAGCAACAGACATAATTAATACTGGCGGTATTAAACCTTCATAAATTGCTCTAAAAGTCCAGAATCTGCAGATGTAGTCAAAACGTCGTTTACAATCAGTATTATTAGATTGGTCTAATTTCATCCACATATACGAATAAGTTAATGTTTTACTCTTAGTGAGCATGCTTTTGATTTTAGAGCGGTCGCTTATATTGCAGACGTGTATGGCTTCAGCAAACAAGTTTTCAAAATCTATTTTTACGGCTTTCATTTTTCGCTTATATATAACCATAAAGAGATATCGCAACCGCTTTCCTATGACCCAGCTGACCAAACCTGCAACATAAGCAGTTATCAAACAGAAAATCATGGAAAGAAACAACTTATTATCTTGAACCAAGAAATCCATCAGCTTCGGATTGACATAAACTAATGATAACAAAAGAGCCGTACCCGAAATCCAATATGACAGGTCAAATAAGCTCAATGCTCCTGTTATCGTATCAAACTGTTTTTGAAAATTCATCCCAATTGTATTTTTGAATTAGTTAAATCTTTGGTAAAATCCATTACTTCGCAATTTGTCGATATAATCATAAATAGCTTCATTGCTCCAAAGACGGTTTCCATCTTTGTCTTTTTGTTTAAACAATGCAGCTGCTATCAATGAAAACTCATGGTACAATGATGTAGCAAAAACACCTCTGTCATCAGTGTTCACGGAAACATTAACTACGGATGTGTGAACATCCTGTTCCATAGGACTAAAATTGAACAAAGGCAAGTCTTCATATTTCTCAAATGAACCGATACATATGTTGGAAGAAGGGTTCGTCTCAATAGCGATACCTTTTTCAGATATTTTTCTAATCATAACACCTTGCAAGTCTTCCACGATTTTATCAATGCCCTTTGGTAATTTTTCCTCTATGACTTTCGCACCCTTTTGCTTTATAAGTGGATTATGATTATACTGTAGATTCATTTCAACAGCTTCTGTATCCAAACGTGCATTTTTTATGATGACACATTTGCTGAAAGCAGTTTTCCCCCATGGGCTATCATTCTCTTCCTCATCTTCACCTCGTAAAAGCCAGGCATGCCAACATTTGAGCATAGAGAATTTTTTATAACCAATCTGATAGTACAGAAAGGAGGCTCTGTTTTCCAACTCTAACAGCACCGAAGAGGGAGTCTTTACATCATTTGCTTTTATCTGATGATATAACCATACGTAGTTGTCGAGCAAATTTTGCTGAGGCATAACGACATTATATCTTCTATGATTATAATAGTCATAAGGATTCACACCTAAAGCCAAAGCATGACCTAAACGGTCGTTTTTAACTAATTCCAAAAAAGTTACAGCTTCATCAATTGCCCTCAGTCCATCTATTAGGTCATAGAAATCCTCACCAACATGATAAGTTCTTCCGAAATTACCAATTTCTCGCAAATAGCGAAAGGCATGGGCAAATACCTCTGGTCTACAGTTTAATTCATTGCCGGCAGCATCGACACCTGTCAATCGAATAGGATAGCTTTTTCTGTGCTCATCTACAAGTTCAAAGCATTTCTGCATAATTTGATTACGAAAGGCGGCATATCTGATACTGTTTTGTCTTAACGCCTTATCATTCGAAGCCTTATAAAAAGAATACACTATAGACAACCTGTCATGTAGAAGTTCCTTTGACAATGGGGTGATGGAGAATAAATTCGGCATGAATGTCAAATTATTAAAATCCACTACCGATTGCTTTCCACCAATACGTAGCTCCAATTTGTCTTTTTCTGTATAACAAGAGGATTGTACTACGAAATTGTGATAATTTCGGTAGACAAGACCATTCTTCGGAATGAAACTAGTCTTCCTATCTTGATAATGTTTGAAATTCAGAAAACCTACTTTCAGATTGGTATGTTCTAATTCTTGGCGTATTCTATTCTTTATGAGTAAATACAGATAGAAATAACCAGAATATTTCCAGACGGCTCTGTCGCCATTCTGGTATTTCGAAAAGAAACGGTACAATAATTCTCTTTCACCACTCACAATTACATGAATAGATTCTTTAGCCTTCATGCCAGCATCATTACTCAAAGCATAGTCTATACGTTCACCTTTTCTATCTCGGAAAGAGTTTAATGCAAAGGAGTTTATGTCTGCCTGGATATCATTGATACAAGCATTTCTTATAATATCCTCATTGAGATAACGCCAACATTGCTTAAAGTTCACCTCTTCAGAAGACAAATACAACAGCCTGTAAAACTCTTTTCTGATGAAAGCTGCAACTATCCAAAGAGTACGCAAACTATATATCTTCGATCCGAAAGTAGGGATTGCATGAATTCCTTGACTATACATAAACAAATTACTGGTTTTAAAATCTGCATTTGCACTAATGTCATTCATCATACTTGCCCAACTGAGATTGAATATAGCACAAGAGGCACCATAATGAGCATGAACATCAGACATACCCTTACAAAGTATCCTATTCAGATTTTCCTCATCATGCGATAGGACATCAGACCATGCAAAATAATTGAACTGGCAGTAATGCATCTTACCATAGGCTGCAAGATAAGATGTTGTAAGAACATCCTCACCTAATATCTGACTGAACATTCTCCAGCGTAACAAGCAGTCAAAATGCACTGTCGGATTTTTGCCGTCCAAGCAAAGCAACTGTCCTGAAAGGCGGAACAAGTATTTGAAGCATCGAACAAAAATAGGGTATTGGTTCAACTCCTTATTCTCTACTTTACACCATACTTCATTAAAATCTCGTTGAAGCAGACTCAATTCTGATTCTGTAAAAGCACTGCTACCATGGCGAGCTACAGCCAAGAAATCCGCAAGAAACTTTTCTGAGTCGTTTGCTTGTACACACTGTACAGCAGACTCTACAGGCATGTCTGACAACAAAGTCTTAGCGACAATTTTCTCAAAATCCATCGTTTGGTTGTTTTATTCAATCTCAGATGCTTCAACAGGGTCATCCGCAAGGATAAAAGGTTTTGTTTCCTTTAATGTGGTGATTTGAGAGCCTATGAGATTCTTTACCTCTGTCCATGACTGATACCTCTTTTTGTTTTCTATGATTTTCTGCCAAAATCCGCGTGGAAGATAGTCATTCCAGCCTGTCTCCATGCTCTTTCTTATGCGACCGATAATTGTTCTTCCTGTTGCAGGATATTGTGCCTGGATTTCAGAATGGAAATGTTCATCCAACCATTGAGAATCTTCTTGAGAAAGTCCTGTATTATTTTCAGTCGTATCATCCTTATTTACATAAAAAACTTTTTCAAAGTCTTCGTCTGTTGACTCTTTCAAAAAAGCGATGATAGCACTCAAAAAAACAAAATGTATCTCATGAGCTTTTCCTTCTGAATAGAAGTATGTCTTCATGCCTATTTTGGTTAAGGCATTATATGTTTTTTCCAACAATCCGACGGTGCTTCCTGTTTCCTTTTCCTTGAGTCTATTTGTCTGCATAGTCTCTACTATAGAACTGTGAACATCTGTGTTTCGTATCACTGCATCGGATATAAGACAGTGCATAGCTACATCTTTATAATTCTCGCCATCCTTTAATGCCGGACTACCTTTATATACGTATGCAGCAGACATCATCGAACGTAAAAGAGACCATTCATGATTCAGTGCATAATCATAAATGTCACCTATTTCCGCAAAACGCTTATAGGCATATTTTATATTGACGATGTTGTAAAATGGTGCCATCACATCAAACAGATAAAATCCCATGTTTGATTTATAGTCTGTCATATATGCTGGAAGAGAAGATTCAGGACTGAAGAAAAATTTGGTCGTATCTTCTTTCTCTTTGTATGTTAAAGAACGCAAGGTTGATAATATAAAGAATTCACATTCTCTAAAGTCTTTCTTAAACTGCCGCCAATTACTTGCCTCTTCCGAGTTGTTTTCTTCTGCAAAATCAGCATCCTTATAAAGATTAAGCTGTGTACATACATTCTTCAACTTATCGTTTAGCACTTTTCCATTGATAGCATGTAAATCTCTAGCCCGTCCATCTTTTCTTGGAGCAAGAAAATTATTTTGTTCATAACGGAAATAATTGCCATTTAATAATTTCTGGAGTTGATTGACGTTTCTGAATAGCGTATCAACTTTTACAACTTCATTATCATCTGATGAAGCTATAGGATAAATACCATTTTGTGTTTCAGAAATCACATCATATAATTCATACAACTTCATTGAATAGAAAGAACGCACAAAAAATATAAGTAGTTTTTTATCATTACTTGTACTTCTATTTGAAACACGAGACAATATAGCAAGAACTTGTCCTAAACTAACATCATATTCAGATATGTTTGTCCAATCTGCCCAATCTCCCGTAATTTCACTTTCTATCGCTTCCTGTCGGAAATGCATTAAAACATATTTATTTATGCCTCCTAAGTCACGATAATCAATCAGGGCATTTGCAAATTTTTGGTCATCTTCGTCCAAACACTTTGTCCATTCTCCAAAAAAATAGGACTTGAATACTTTTTTGTTGACTGCATGACTTGCATTATCTTTGAAATCCTCCATCTGCAAAAGCATACCTAACAGCAATCGTAAAGAGCGCAAATTTCGAGGTACTATAGGTGATACATTTCCTTTTTCATTATAAAACAAGTATCTTGTCTTTCGAAATATCAGCCGTGTTACCTCATCCTTAACGCTATTCAAAGAGTTCAATTCCTTCAATGAATCACCTCTGTCACAGATTTGTAGTTTTACCTCACATAATTCATTTATAGAAGGCATAAGAACCCTATTTCCATAAGGAAAAAGCTTCATGACATATTTCATCGCCATTGTAGGCAAATCCTCATATTCCCATTCTCTTACATCCAATTCTCTTGCTATAGAATTTTTGATGACTTCTGTAAGTTGTCCTATATTCAAGCCTATCAGTAATATGCAAGATTGTTGATTCAAATACTTTCGGATTTGTTCAACCATCCGATACCCCTCAGTCATATTGAGATCAAGGTCGTCAATAGCCAATACTATTTTTTCCTTGCCTTGAAATTTTAAATATTCTTCAAAAAGTGTACCTAAACATTGCTGCAAGTTAATACCTGCCGACAATGCTTCCAATTCTTCCAAAGGGTCATAAAGTTCTTTTTTCTCCTTTTCTAGATGTGCCAAGCACATCTTTGCTTTTTGAAAGCTATTCAACAGCTTTTGTTTTTTACTCAATTCAGAAGAATATTCCTCGTCATCCAATGCCTTTTGTGTTAACCTCCCATACATTTGACCTAAAACCAGCTCTATCAAATTGTGTTTTTTGTCAAAGAACGCAGGGTCAACTACATCTAACAATTCTATTTTTGAGGCATTAAAAGGCAAATTCTTATCAAAGTTGTCCAACTCAGAATCCTGACAGAGAAGTTTCATAAAACTACGCATACACGAAGTTTTTCCTTCACCTCTATCACCACAGAAAGCAATAATGTTAGAGACTGGACCCTTTGAGCAATATATATTTTTGAACAATTTCAAAGCAGAAGCATATTGTTCTGCAAAAAAGGAATTGTTGAAGTTGGTTCGCTCTACAACGTATCCTGTTTCTTCACCGTTATAAAATACAATTCTGTCCATCGTTATACAAAATCACAAAATTCAACATAATCCTTGCCCACCAAAGCTATTCTTAACCTGTCTGTTACAAGCAGTTTCTCTGAATTTTCAAAGAAAATTCTGCGTTTATGTACTTTGGCGACATTAGCCATCATCAATAAGTCTGATACAGTATGTTTCCTACAGTCAACATGCACGGAAGCACCCGCCATCAAAATCCGAATTATATCATTTGTAAGCATCTTTATATTATTTATATATCACCAACACAATGTCCCCACCTTTTTTATAAGCAGTTATACTTATATTTTATTTTGTAGTGTATTTAGGGTGAAGAATTACCAAACACACTCCTTCACCTCATCTGTTTTTTCCAACATAGTAACATGGAATTATAGTTTTTGCTTCTATGATTATATGTTAAAAGCAATCCTCTATGCAGACTAAAGGAACTTTTGCTCTTCTATCACCAGTTTGTTCAATACCGACAAGAGTTTTTCTATCTTGCGGCACTTCACCTTATTATAATAGAAGTCTAGTACTTTTCCTTTCCTACCTTACCTTTTATGTTTTTGTTTTGGGTCATCACCCAGAACAGGGCATGGGAGAGGACTATTTTATCTTCGGAAGGATGGTAATAGAAGAGGTTGTCTTCAGGGCTATTCGATTTAGTCCAATGTTCTTCTAACTTACCGAGCATTTCCTTTCGAAAAGTATTTCTTTCTTCTTTATTCATAATTATCTTAGTATTGTATTTTTTCGACTCCCCTGTCCCCCTCTTGCGAAGAGGGGGTCCTTACCCTATACCCAAACCCTAAATCCCTACCATAGGGATTAGGGATGTAACCGCCCTCTGGTGCTCAAAACCGCTACGCTATAGGGTTGGCGGACCAATCAAAGGTCTCGCCAGGTTGTGCGGGATGGGACCGCATGGAGACAGATGGCATCGCCTATCGAATCAGTGTGGGCAATTTTTGCCCTAACAGATTTGTCTCCCCATTGTAAACTTCATCAGGTCCATCAATAATTCTTCAGCTATTTCCTGCGCCATCTTCTCTAATTCCTCGAAGTGAAGAAGACCGCTCTTCTTTTTGTTGGCTAGAACCATCTTGGCTAAATCTTCGGATGGGATATGATGGAAACGAAGGAAGATCTTCTGCATCGCATTCAGCATCGTACCACTATGCATTACATAGTCATACTGTGCATCTGTCAGGGTTGAAGAATCTTTGCCTTTTAATGTAGGCACCATCTTTTCGATGGAACCATATAAGGTTCGCATATCCATCAGCAGAAGTTCGGAATAGCGCTCTAATGTTGGCTGCTTGGCTCCCTTCATCATAGCTTCTTCCAATCCCTGGAGGTCATCAATGTAAGGTAAGAAGTCTTCATAAGGAAGCCAACTCTTCGGTATACATTTATCAAATATTATTTCTAAATTATCGCAAATTCCAGATTTTCAATCTAGATGGCTGCGAGGAGGCAAAAATATCGATTTTATATCGTATTCTGTGCTCTTTGCAGAACGAATGACCTATAGTTGTACAACCGTATGGCTGCGGTTGTACGACTATATAGGCTATGATTGTACAACTCTGGAGTTATAGTTGTACAACTATAAGGGTCTTAGTTGTACAACTGCAGAATTCTGATTTTTTAAAGAAATCTAGTCACACACATAACTACTTGATTCTCTGCCGATTATGGGTTTTGACCATAAATTCAATATTCTCAAGAAATATTTTCCATGTGAAAATTCGAGAAATTCAGAGAAGATTTTAAGAAATACTGTTAGCATTTTTCTATAAATTAATCTTGCCTAAGATCTTGAACTTCTGCTGATTTCCTGAAGGAATTTCGTAAACATCATCTCTTTCACCTGAAGCAGATGAAGTTTCAACTGAAAGATTATCAATGTTTTCTATCGCATTCTCCTCTTTCAATTCTTCGGATACATCCGAAGTTTTTACATCATTAGAATCGTCAACAGCTTTAACTTCCAATGCAAAAAGACCATCATGACGGAAACCAATCACAAAAGTTACTTCTTTGGTCTCATCCCTGCCTTCCACAAAATTACCCTTAGAAGGAGCAAAAAACGCAGTTAAGCCGCAATCTAACTTGATTTCTCCCTGTGCCATGCTCCGAATGCTGGATATAGTTCCGTGCAACCGCATACAGTTAGAGAAATCTGTATTCTCGTTATAAGGCACTATACCACTTATATCAGTATCATTGACCAGCAAATCAAAGATGTACTTGTCATTGATGGACTGCTGATGACAGGTAAATGCCAAATCCCTAATCTCCTTTATCTTATCTGCATCAAAATAATCCTTATCTTGAATAATAGTTAATGCCTTTAGGACAAGAATATTATAATTTGCTTCCAACTGTACAATAGGATGCGAACCGGATGAGTGAGCCAATGTCTGGAGACGAGAAAGAATTTCATCTACAGGCGTATCCTTGCGACATTTGCGAACAAACTGAAACCAATAACGCAATGCGAACAGATTGGTGTTACCTTGCTGAATATTACTATTCAAATAGTTTTCTACCTTTTCCTGTTCCTTCTCTGTTAAAAGTCCCCAAGACTCACCAAGACGTTTTGCATCCCCCTTCACTTTGCTCAGGAGGAGATAACGTACATACAATTGGCGCAATCGTGGTCTTTCTTCATATAATGCTTTCTCGATGGCAGCACTTAAATGATTCAACATACCTGGCAAATCATCTATGAAATTCTTGCTCTGAGACTCACTTTTGTTCAGATAATCAAATGACTTATGGGTCTTCTGTGTATTACCCAAAGTCTTCATCTGAGACAGAAGTATCCTGGTCTCATCAATCAATTCGAGCATAGAAACATATTGCTCCTGATACCATTCATTATCATGCGAGAACAAGAACTTTCTGTAAGTATCATAAGGAGACAGACCTTTTCCATACTCTATCAAGATAACAATCAACTGAATTTCAGATATGTATGCATAGATATTCTTAGAGTTTAAACGACGACTTTCCTTAAAATAGCCACGTGCTTCTTCGGTCAAATCTTTAATTTCCTCAAAATCAAGTTTTACATTTTCACGCTTATAATATTCCAAGAGTCTTCGTTTACACATACCAGCAATATGCTGAAGATTAAAATCTTTCTCACCATGTGCTTCAAAAGCTTTCTGTACAAAGCTCATAGCCTCATCAAAATGCTTAGGTATGCTTGCCTTTTCATAACAGAAGCGTGCCAAATGGCCCCAGAAATGGGCTTCGTTAGGAAAACTATTGGCTAATCTTGACAACACATTACGCTGATTAAGTTCACTATAGCCAAGATCCTCCAACAACTGTGAAAAATGAGTATTGTTGTCTTTTGACCAAGCTTCTTCTACACCCAACAGTTCTTCTTTACCTCGCTCAAGAAATACACTAATCAGAATCTGACGGGAATCATCAACAAGATACTGCTGATTGCTCTTTATGCTATTAATCAGATTGATAGAACTCTCATAGACCATCTCTTTCCAACCACCTACACTACATACAGACTGTAGAACTGCATCAGCAAATCGTGCATATCGAGGACGCCAGAGAGTCTGTTTGCCAGCTTCACCAGTAACGTTGCTCAATATCTTATAAAGTGCCTGCTCTTCAGTATTATGACTTCTTAGATATTTCTGCAAACCTATCACCTTCCCATCCTTCTTAAAGAGATTTCGGAAAATTAAGTCTGACACTTCTTTCTGAGAGTAATGATAAATCATTGATACATAAAGGACAAAGTCATTAAGAGGCTGTGATAACTGACTATTGTAATAGCTCACATATTTCTCGATTTTTTCCTGTTTGTAATCATCATTACAAATTGCCAATGAAAAATCGATAACCTCGCACTGGTTAGGAGATTTCTTGTCCCATTCCGCCATATCAGATTTATTTTTGGCATAGAGATTGACTTTATGTACGAACCGGTTCTTCTCATCAGAATCAGCCATTGTATCAGACAAATGGATGTTATTCTGCTGCTCGGTAAATCCAACTTTCTTATTATGCCTTTCAACTATGACAAACAAAATTCTTGCCTTGTTGGAATTACAATTTCGCACCAGTGCATCCACAGTAGTAATATTTACCTTAGAAGCTTCAACTATAGCCAAAACAGGTGTTTTTACCTGCGTATAAAACAGATGAAGTTTATCTTCTGTTACACCCTTGATATACTTGGTTAAAAGAACCACAGGATACTCTTTTCTCAAATCATACGCTAATCTTCTTGACAATGTCGTTCCTCCAGCTCCAGCATCATGATAAAGCAAGAATTTAGAAGATTGGCGAAGCTGCATACGATCCCTAACCTTGTTCTTTAGAATATCCAGAATCTTTCGGGTAGCTTCAACTTCCTGCGAAATTTCAAACCATCGAATGTCTTCACCCCTAAAGAAAGTGTCAGAAGGTCTTAAGTCATCAGGTGCTGTTGCACCTATGCTGGCATGAACAACATCCAAACCTCCGTCTTTCAATATAGAAACGATAGAAGAAATATCGATGCAATCCAACTTACCCGAAGCCTTGGAAGGTACGATGACACTGGACAAAGGTATAGATGAAGCACAAGACATCGTTTCTTCAACACCCAGAATGAACTCATTGGCACTCATCTTAAACGATGCACTATTAAAACTATACTCCACCGCTTCTTCTGAAACGTCAGCCAAATAGTCTTCATCTGTAGAAACAAAGATAAAATGTACCAAATCAGCCTGTACTTCCTCTATATCTGTTAAAGAATGTATGATATCCTTAAGATAACGGTCTTCTACGTTCAGACATACTATATAATATTCGTTTGTGGAGTCTGTCATGAAACGGCGAAGTGCATCTTTGATAAATTTACCGTATTTGCGCTTATTCCAGGAACGGAAATCTGAGCATGAAGTTCCGACGCTTTCTGACAGTCCGTTGGCAAACAACCAATTGAGTCGCCCTCCACTAGTACTGATCGGCAATGAAACATGATTTTCATACTGGTCTATCACCAAAGGAACTACCCTACTATCCTTAGCCGCACCAAAAGCTGTAAAAAGTCCATACTGACCTTTGGATTTCGGATCAAAATCCAGAATAAAGGACCAAGGAATCCGAGCAAGGCTAGACTTGAGATCTACAGACGTATTCTTGTCGTTCGGTGGACTGATGAGGATATACTGATTGCGGTTATTGAAATTGTCGGCAGCTTCAAGCACTTCACCGAAATCGAAATGCTCTTCCAAGACATCAGCATTTACATTTCCGTTATAGGCATCATTTAACTCTTCCGGAACATTTTTATGAATGCTTTTATACAGACTGAGTGTCAATTTTCTAGAATATGCATATACCAATTTAATATTTGCTTCTGTTTCGAGACTATCGGTTATCTCATCAAGATCATGCATACCTTGATTACCATCAGTCTCTATCGTCTTAAGCGCCAGAGATTCATCCTGTGAAATATTGTTGGAATTCTCCAGAGTTGTCAACAGTGAAGAATAAGCTGGTCTCCTATTTTTCTTTTTAGGAGTTCCATCCAACTCATGTGAACCTGACAAGAAATTGCGGACTTTCGTCTCACCATATTTATCATAGAGCCTATATTTCATAAAAGCCTCTCCGCTTCTACGAAAGAACTGTCTGGCCTCATCCCAATTTTTCTGCTTGAAATGATAAGCTGCCTTCAATGCATCGGAATAATAATTGCCGAGCTTAATCTTTTTCAGTTGTAGCATGTTCGTATATGTTAAAGTTAAGTATTTCAAAAACCTTGGGCAACAATACTAATGATAGTCTTGCTTTACGCCCAAGGATCTTTCACTTGGATGAACCCATTTACTATTCTTCTTTTGCTTTTCGGATGCTGGCCATCTCCTTTTCATAAAAAGCTTGTGCTTTAGGATGTATAGTCCTTACGCGCATACTAACTTCAATCAAGGTTCTTTCCAGGCGATGAATTTCTTCTACCTGCTCTTCTTCACTTTCGAAAAAACAAGGACAAAGGTATATCATCGTTGAAATTATGTAATCGAATGTCTCCTTTTCAAGTGACCCATCTAAGTGTAGAGGATTCAACTTGCGAAGAGTACGAGCATCAATACCTGATAATTCCGAAAACTGACGGTCGGAAGTAAGTCGCCACCTTCTTCTCGCTAGGCGAAACTCTTCAGCAGCGAAGGCTATCCATTTGTTCGCCTTGCTTTTCGTAGAGATTTCGTCCATAAGCCTATTATCTTCCTGATAAAAGGCAATTTCAATAGAACTTGGACTAAATTTTCTCTAACAAGTGCTAAGCTATGTAAAAAACGCTGCATTCATGAATACCGCAGCATTTAGGAGCAAAGCAGTAATTTTGCAAGCAAACAAGGAAAGAATTTGTTGTATTTATATAATAATGTATAAACTAAAGAATATGAAAGCAATGTATAAAAGCGAACTGGCTGCTTATGCCGGAGTGTCGACTGGAACACTGAGGAGATGGCTGATGCCGTACCGACAGCAACTGAATGAAATGGGTGTGAAACCAAAAGACCAGTTGTTAAGTCCGAAAGCAGTTAAGTTCATATGTGATCAGCTGTCTATCGATATATGACAATGTCGAACAGCACGCTTTTGAAAAGTCGTACCTTTGCAGCGTCAATCAGAACAAACGGGATTGCTAATCTCTTTGAACTGACGATGACATAACATTAGTATTAACATTTTAATTTTTTCAATTATGAGTAAGAGTTACAAAGTTTCAAAGAAGACCATGAACATGGGTCCTAAGATGGGTAAGACCGTCTATAGCGTTCGCCCTTACAGTTACGGTACCTTGACTACCAAGGACATTGCGAACCAAATCGCAATGGAGTCTACGGCAACTCCTGCCGACGTGATGGCGGTACTCGACCGCTACACCTACTACGTGAAGGAGAACCTGAAGAAGGGTTACGACATCGAACTGTTCGGCTTCGGCAAGCTCTATCTCCGTTTCCTCACCGGTAAGGCTGTGGAGAACGAGAAGGATGCGAATGCCAAGCTCGTGAAGAGTATCCTTCCTGCCTTCCGACCTTCGTACTTCCTCTTGAAGAACGGTAGCCGTGTCTACAGTCTGCTTCCTGATTCCATCGAACTCGTTAAATATGGTGACGAGAAGAAGGACAAGACTACTGGCGGTACTACCGATGAGGAGAAGAAGCCTACTACAGGGGACTCAACGAATGGCGGTGAGAACACCGGCGGTAGTGTGAATACCGGTGGTAGTGAGAACGCCGGCGGCGGTACAGGTTCTGAGAACGGAGACAACACTGATGTTACAATCTAAACCGTATTGTTAAACCCTTTCAATTGATTCCTCATGATGAATGATTCTAATGGTTCCAAGAAAATTTCTTGGGTGCAAGTTGTGAATGCCATCGTGCAAGCTCTGATTGCTGCACTCACGGCATTGGGAGTAAGCTCCTGTGCAAACTATGTCAGTTAATAGTTAACAGTTTATAGTTTAAAGAGCCTATTATGATAAAAGATACATTTCCTATGAACATCGGGGAGGAGAAGGTACGCTCAGAGCGTACACTCCTCGCCGGAGTTGAAGACGGCAAGAACATGATGTCTGCCGACTCTGTGAGATTTTTAGTGCTGCATTGCTCGGCTACCCGTCGCAATCAGGACTATAGTGTGGAACAACTTCGACGTGACCATAAGGCCCGTGGCTTTTATGACATCGGCTACCACTTCTACATCCGAAAAGATGGTACGATGACGCAACATCGCAAGCTGTTGGAAGTGGGAGCCCATGCTAGACCTTATAATAGATGCTCTATCGGCATCTGCTATGAAGGAGGGCTTGATGAGCAAGGCAAGCCTTGCAATACCATGACGGCAGAACAGGAAACGAGACTCGTTGATCTTTTCAAGAATCTGAAGACTCTCTTTCCGAAAGCGAAGATCGTAGGGCATCGGGACTTGCCTGGGACTACTCCCAAAGAGTGTCCGTGTCTGGATGCTGGCAGCTGGGCTACTCATCACCACCTTGATTAACTCTTTTAGGATGTAACCGTCCTTAGTGCTATATCTGCCCCACCTGTCCCTCCCCAGCGGGAGGGTCCTTACCCTATACCCAAGCCCTAAATCCCTACCATAGGGATTAGGGATGTAACCGCCCTCCGGTGCTCGGAACCGCTACGCTATAGGGTTGGCGGACCATCAAAGGTCTCGCCAGATTGTGCGGGATGGGACCGCCTTACTATAGCTTGCTATAACATTTTACGAATCTAACTCGCTCTAAATTGGACTTTGATTGAAAATCAAGAAGTTGGGCGTTTGCCTATATTATACAGGTAACAATATGGAAACGAGCGGACTTCTGCTTGTTTCTGTATTTTGCAATATGCAAAGAACGCCTCAATTCGAGGGCAAAGATACGACATTTTTCTAAATATCCCATAACTATCAAGGAGAAATTTACGGAATTTAGAACTTTTTGAGTTAAATCAGATGCTTACCAACAATATGTATTCAAAAACAAACAGCAGTATTCGGATATAGCTTATCCGAATACCTGCTGCCATAACGTTTTGTTGCTGACGATGATTCTGACATCAGCTTTCATGTACTTTTGCAACACAGGGGACTTTTGTCTCTGTGTGTTCACTGTGGCTATTGCCATAAAATAGTTGCCATCTTTTCTATGTATGAGTTTGGCATTATGGCTTATGATGTCGCAGTGATAAGATGCATTGTCGTTGCCCTCAAAAGAAACGTGAGCAGTTCTTGGCTCATCAAAAAGATACAAATACTTGTATGGCACAAACACCTGTATTGTTCTTTGGTTTATAACCTCACCATTAGCCTCTATAGATATAGGATAAGGTGTCTTGTAGAAAGCAACTGCGAGGGCGAGGACTATTATCGTA
>ULTW01003886.1_pt1 | contig 25654 bp, 27 predicted proteins | sample 1957961 | NCBI WGS metagenome assembly ULTW01 (sample SAMEA4835744, study PRJEB28245) | human gut metagenome | biome: gut microbiome; material: fecal sample | place: Denmark | collected 2008 | reverse complement strand
AATATTGGATTGTTAAAAACACAACAATATTATTTGATCCCTTATTGTTGATTGATTGAGATTAAAAAATATTATTTATCGGGTGTGTTTATTCCGTATCTCAGAATTAATTGTTACTTTTGTCGTTCGTAATTAAGGAAACAAATAAATATAATAGTAATGAGATCAAGAACAGCAAATTGGTTTGAAACCACAGTGCGCTACGACCGTCAGACAGAAGATGGTGGACAGAAGAAGGTAAGCGAAGTGTATGTAGTAGATGCTTTGAGCTTCGGCGAGGCGGAAGAGGTTATCACGAAGGAGATGGAGGCGTTCGTAACGGGCGAGTTCGAGGTGAAGAACATCACTCCGGCTGCTTATGGCGAGATTTTCTTCAGCGATTCGGACACCGACGACCGCTGGTACAAGGCTAAGCTCTCGTTCATCACTATCGACGAGAAGACTGCTAAGGAGAAGCGTACTGCTGTAAACTTCCTCGTTCAGGCTGCTACATTCAACGCTGCGGTTAAGAACATTGAGGAGGCTATGGGCAAGACTGCTATCGACTATATCATCGCGAACATCTCTGAAACAAAGATTATGGACGTGTTTGAGCACAACGCGCCTGTAAAGAAAGAAGAGAAGAACGATAAGCCCGAGTTTGAGGGTTAAAACTTAAGGCGAATAGTGTGGAGGGGTAGCGATAACATTTGTTGTTTCTATCCCTCCTAATAAAATATTAATTAAAATAACTCCGTAAGGTATGAGCATTGCAAACAGACTTCGTGAGGTGACGGACAGCCTCCCTCAAGGCGTACGACTTGTGGCTGTCAGTAAGTTTCATCCTGCCGAGTACGTCAAGGAGGCGTATGATGCCGGACAGCGTGTGTTTGGCGAGAGTCGTGAGCAGGAGTTGTCGCGTAAGGTGGAGGTGCTGCCAAAGGATATAGAGTGGCACTTCATTGGTCATCTGCAGACTAACAAGGTGAAGTACATCGCGCCTTACATCTCGATGATTGACGCTGTCGACTCGCTGAAGTTGCTCCGCGAGATAAACAAGCAGGCAGCTGCGCATGGACGCACGATAAAGGTTCTGTTGGAGTTGCACATCGCAGAGGAGGAGACCAAGTACGGACTGTCGCTCGACGCGTGTCGCGAGCTGCTTGAGGGTGGCGAGTGGCGTGCGCTGCAGAACGTGCAGATATGCGGACTGATGATGATGGCATCGCACGTGGATGACGAAAGTATCATACGCAAGGAGTTTATGCTTGCCGCCGACTTCTTCGACGAGGTGAAGGCGCGCTACTTTGCAGACGATGATGCTTTCTGCGAGCGTTCGTGGGGCATGAGTCACGACTACCACATTGCTGCCGAGTGTCGCTCTACGATGGTGCGTGTCGGTACGTATATCTTCGGAGAAAGAAACTACTGATAGCATCCGCGTCGGTCGTTACGAGTATCCGCGTCGGTCGACGCGAATGATAAATCTTTAACTTTTTACCTTTTACTTTTTTACTCTTTTACTTTTTCAAAGTAGTATTGTCCTTTTCCTTTTGTTCTTCCGCCGTACTCGATGGCTCGGGTGGGGCAGTGGTGATAGCAAGCGAAGCACGATAGGCACTTGCCGTTGTGTAGCCATACTGGGTGTTTGTTCTCGTCCATTGCCATGTCGTTGACGGGGCAGTTGTTGACGCACAGACCACAACTGATGCAACGGTTGGGGTCTACGCGGAACGGGGTGTCTTTGATAATCCAACGGATGAACACATCGCCGATGAGTCGGCTGTTGATGCGTGGCCAGTTGCCGATGAGGATGTCGCGTATGCCGTGGCGTCGTTGGCGTATGTCGTCGATGAACTTCGAGAGTTTCTCGTCGGCTTCGCGCTTCTTTTGGGCTTCTTTTTCGGGTTTATCCACGTCCATGAATGGCAGTCCGACGTACGACTCGGGCATGATGAGCGATATTGCACTGTGCACCTTTATGCCCACTTCCGCCAAGTCTTTTTCCAGAATGTCGACTGCCTCGCCCACGTTGTCGCCAGCCGTGCATACGACGTAGCAGTAGCTGCCAGCTTGATTGATGTGTAGGCGTCGCACGAACTCCTTAACAATTAATGGTGGTCGCCAACCGTGTACGGGGAAGAAGAATCCCACGGGTTCGTCGTCCTTCAGTTCGTAGCTGAATGTGCTGTCGCTATCGGCGTGCTTCAGTGTGGCTGCTATGTCTATGAGTTGGTCGTTGAGGGCAGCGGCAGTCTTGCTCGCAGCCCACTTCGTGTTGCCGGTTCCTGAGAAGTAGAATATCATAAGTGTATGTATTGAAATAAAAAAGGTGGGGAGCAAACATCTATTAGTTTCTCTCCCCACCCCGTATGGTTTGTAATGATTGTTTTTGCTTATTTCTTAGTCTCGCTCATAACGCCCTCAATGTAGAGGCGTGTGAGCTCTGTTACACCATTGGTGCGCACAGTGATGGTCTTTTTGAAGTGACCGGGGAATGCGCCGGTGCCGTTGTATGTCACCTTTATCTCGCCCTTCTCGCCTGGCTTGATAGGAGCCTTTGTGTATGAAGGTATGGTGCATCCGCAGCTTGCTACAGCCTGATTGATGATAAGTGGTGCTGTGCCAGTGTTTGTGAAGGTGAACACGCACTTCTGAGTAGGCGCATCTTCTGAGAATGTGCCGAAATTGTGAACCACTTTGTCGAACTTAATCGAAGCCTGATTCCCCTGAGCCATGGCGAAGCATACGCTAAGCATGAGCATGAATGACATTATAAAAAATTTCTTCATAGTCTTTTATATTATGTTGCAAAAGTACTAAAACTATTATATGTGGGACTATAATGGGCGTTATTTTTGACATTAATTAAACCTCTTTAGGTTATATCGTGCATTAGGCAGATAAAAAAACAAATTGTTTTGGTCATGTCGTCCATTTTATTTAATTTTGTAATAATAACCAAAAAACGAATTGCCATGTATAAAATCCAAGCTAACGCCTCAGGCACAAGAAGTATAGAGATAAGTGACGAACATCTGCAAACAATAAGTAAATACTCTTTGTTTGATGGTCTGGTAGACAGCAATGGCTTTGTAGATGAGCCAGTGCTCGACAAATTGAAGTTCCACGTACGCTCGTTGCTCGAGAACACAGTTGAGAACGATAAGGCTCTGCTCGATATTTGCCTTGACGTGATTTACAATAACAATATGAAGGCTCTCGGACTGCAGAACCTCATCGCGCTTTATCGCGAGTGGGCTCCGTCTCACGTTGCGGAGAATGCAGAAGCCCAACCGACTGATGGCGAGTAAGTAATCAGTCTGGTTATTTAATAACGAAAATAATATACAATGAAAGAATACCGTCTTACCGACTGGTTGCCTACAACAAAGAAAGAAATCGAACTGCGTGGATGGGATTCCGTCGACGTCATTCTCTTCTCTGCCGATGCTTACGTGGATCATCCCTCGTTTGGCGCGGCAGTGATTGGTCGTACACTTGAGGCTGCGGGCTACACCGTAGCTATCGTGCCACAGCCCGACTGGCATGGCGACTTCCGCGACTTCAAGAAGCTGGGTCGTCCTAATCTGTTCTTCGGCATAGCACCGGGCTGCATGGACTCGATGGTGAACAAATACACAGCTGGCAAACGTCTACGTTCGGAAGATGCTTATAGTCCGGACGGTCGTCACGACTGTCGTCCGGAGTATCCTACCATTGTATATACAAAGATTTTGAAGCAACTATTCCCCGATGTGCCCGTCGTATTGGGCGGCATCGAGGCTTCGTTGCGCCGTCTGACGCACTACGACTACTGGAAGGATTCGCTGCAGAAGTGCATACTCTGCGATTCGGGTGCTGACATGATAATCTACGGCATGGGCGAGAAACCTATAGTAGAACTCTGTCGCAACCTCGCCGAGGGCTTGCCTATAAGCGCAGTGCACAACATTCCGCAGACCGTCTACCTTTGCCGTGAGAAGGAGATACCCAACGGCATTGGCGACGACGACATCGTGCTGCACAGCCACGAGGAGTGTTTGCGCAACAAGAAGGCGCAAGCAGACAATTTCCGGCACATCGAAGAGGAGTCGAACAAGATGCACGCACAGCGTCTGCTGCAGGCTGTAGACAACAAGTATGCCGTTGTCAATCCGCCTTATCCGCCGATGACCTCTGAGGAGCTCGACCGCTCGTTCGACCTGCCTTACACCCGTCTGCCACATCCCAAGTACAAGGGCAAGCGCATACCGGCTTACGAGATGATAAAGTTCTCGGTCAATCTGCACCGCGGATGCTTCGGCGGTTGCGCCTTCTGCACAATCAGCGCGCATCAGGGCAAGTTCATAGCGTGCCGTTCTAAGCGCAGCATCGTGGAGGAGGTGAAGAAGGTGATAGAGATGCCCGACTTCAAGGGCTACCTCTCCGATCTCGGTGGTCCGTCAGCCAATATGTACGGTATGCACGGCAACAACCCAAAGGCGTGCGCCGTCTGCAAGCGTCCGTCGTGTATCCATCCGCAGGTGTGCCCCAACCTCAACACCGACCACTCGAAGCTGCTCGAAATATATCACGCCGTCGACGCTCTGCCCGGCATAAAGAAGAGTTTCATCGGTAGCGGTGTGCGCTACGACCTGCTGCTGCATCGTAGCAAGGACGAGGCAATCAATGCCGTAGCACGCCAGTACACACGCGAACTAATCACCAAACACGTGAGCGGACGACTCAAAGTGGCACCCGAACACACGTCGGATGCGGTGCTCAAGCTCATGCGTAAGCCGTCGTTCAAGCTGTTCGGCGAGTTCAAGTGTATCTTCGACCGCATAAACCGTGAGGAGCATCTCAACCAACAGATTATTCCTTACTTCATCAGTTCGCATCCGGGTTGTAGAGAAGAGGACATGGCTGAGCTCGCAGTGCTCACAAAGCAACTTGACTTCCACTTAGAGCAGGTGCAGGATTTCACACCGACACCAATGACCGTGAGCACGGAGACATGGTACACGGGCTATGATCCCTACACGCTGGAGTCGGTGTTCAGTGCAAAGACTCCGCGAGAGAAGCTCGCACAGCGTCAGTTCTTCTTCTGGTACAAACCGGAGGAACGCCGCGCCATCGAGCAGGAGCTGCGCCGCATAGGTAGAGCAGATCTCATACAGAAACTCTATGCTGGTGTGCCGGCTCCTAACTACGGACGCAACTTCGGCAACAACCGTCGCCCAGAGTTTGAACGTCGCGAGGGCAGAGACGAGATGGACACTCGCGATAGCCGTAAGGGGCGCAACAATCGTAACAATAAGAGCGGCTACAAGGGCAGAAAGCCGAAGTGGTAATCGCCTAAATGCAAATCTTTCAAACTACTACTACCTATGAATATCAAGACTATTTGTGTGCACATTGCCCTTGCTGCCCTTGTGTTTGTTGGTGCTTCATGCGAGAAACAATTCGTAGAAAGCACCAACGAAGGTGGCGATGTGGTGGTTGATAACAAAGACGACAATGGAAATAAACTACCCACACTCAACGTGAAGTTTAATGTGCTCGGTGTGGAATCTGCGCAGAACGGCACTGCTTCGCTGAAAAGCAAGTGTAAGCGATTGAGTTTCTCGGTGTTCGATGCAGGAGGAGAGCGTCTGAATTATCGCACAATCACTCAGCTCAGCAGCGATAAGGATTTTGGAAAAGTGTCGCTTGCCATACCCAAAGGCAAGTATTCGTTTGTATTTGTTGCGGAGAACGGCAATGCCGCACCTACAATATCGGAGCCAAATACCGTAACGTTCAAGAAGAACAAACTTACCGATACCTATTGTTATTATGGCGAATTAGACATAAAAGGTAAGGCTTCTTACGACATCACCTTGAAACATTGTATAGCCAAGTTGCGTGTGACGCTTAGCGACGTTACACCGCAAGAGATAGACACCCTCTCGTTTTACTACATAGGCGGTAGCAGTACGCTCGACCCCACAACGGGATACGGCAAGGTGAGTTCGCGTCAGACGGAGTCACATGCCGTGGAAAGGCTTGCATACAGAGGTAAATCAACGTACGAACTCTACACCTTTCCACATGCCGATGCGCGAAAGCTAAAGCTGAGAATAACGGCAAAGTCGGGCGAACAAATGCTATACACGCGTGCAATCGATGATATAGCGGTGGAGAGTGACGATGTGACGGATTGTTCGCTCAACTTCTTTGGCGAAAATCCTGAAGTAGGACGATAAAAAAGGTGCAAAGCTTATTTGCTTTGCACCTCTGCCAATGCTTTGGGCCAGTCGGTATCAAGAGAGAACTGTGTTATAAAGTTCTCGTTGTCCACATAACTGTATATCACTTCCTTGTCAACGTCGTTGAAGAGTGAGTTGTTGATAGTAGCTGTGCGGAACACCGCTTTCAGCATATCCTTGTCTTTGTTCTTTTTTAAAGTGCTGAGTTTGCTTACGAAGAGGTTCACAAATTCAATCATAGCATTTGTCTGCACCCCCAATTCGTACTCGCTGAAGAGAGGTTCTTGGCTCGCTTTGTCGATGAGATAGTAGATAGCATCGTATTTGAACGTAGCTATCTTGCGTGCCTCCAAATTGTTTTTCGTGTCGTTGGCAAATGCCTTCGCCTCCTTTTCTATTCTTCTCACCTCGTCGTATATCTCCTGAGCCGATGTGCTCAGTACCGACATACATACAAGTGCCAATATTATAAACAACTTTTTCATACGTTCTTGTTTTTCTTTACAGCTATAAAGCTGCTACAGTAGTGTGTGTGGCTTAGTGTCCGATGCGGCTCACCTTATCTTGGTTTTTGTTTATGAAATCCTTCCAACCGCTATAGTGAGTGTCGCTTACAGGGTTGCCTTGCTGCATGAAGTGGCAGTAAGCCACGCCAAGAGCGTCGGTGGCATCCATCAGTTTCGGCATCTCGTCGGCTTCGATGCGTAGCAAGCGTTGCAGCATAGCAGCCACCTGTTCCTTCGACGCCTGACCTTGCCCCGTGATAGCCATCTTTATCTTCATCGGTGCATACTCGTGTACGGGTACGCTGTGTCCCACAGCAGCTGCTATGGCTACGCCTTGCGATCGTCCGAGCTTGAGCATCGACTGCACGTTCTTGCCGAAGAACGGAGCCTCGATAGCCATCTCGTCGGGCAGGAAGCGGTCGATTATCGCCGTCACCTGCTCGTGTATCTTGCCAAGACGCAGGTAAGGGTCGTGGTCTTTGCGCATATCTATCACGCCCATGTGCAGCATCTCCGCCTTGTTGCCCACGGCTCGCAGCACACCATATCCCATCACGTTCGTACCTGGGTCGATGCCGAGAATTATTTTTTCTGCTTTCATCTATCGGTCCAAGTACGGGTTGTGCGCCAGCTCATATCCCATTGTGGTCTTCGGTCCGTGTCCAGGCAGCAACGTGATGTCGTCGGGGAACTGCACGAACATGCGCAGACTCTGTATAATCATCAGCATACTTCCACCCTCGAAGTCGGTTCTGCCGATGGAGCCACGGAAGAGAGTGTCGCCGGTGAACGCTACGCGCTCGTCTTTGATGTAAAGCACTACGCTGCCCATAGAGTGTCCCGGTGTTTCTATCACTTCAATGTCGTGCGAGCCGAACTTGAGGTGGGCACCTGCTGTGAACGGCTTGATGTCTGTAGCGATAGGCTCTGTGAGAGCTATACCGAAGAGCGCAGCCTGCTTGTCGGCAGCGCGAACATAAGCCTCGTCAGATGCATCGAGCTCCAACGGCAAACCGTAGGTACTGGTGATGAAGGCATCGCCGAAGTTATGGTCGAGGTGTCCGTGTGTAGCAATGAGATGTACCGGGCGCAGCTCATTCTCGTTGATGTATTTCTCGATGGCGAGTTTCTCTGCCTCGGTGTATGCACCACAGTCGATGATGACGCACTCCTTGGTCTCGTCGCTAACAACATAGCAGTTCTCCTGCAGCATGTTGCATGTGAATGTTTCTATCTTGAGCATTTCTTCTTTTCTTTTTGTAGGTCTCTTTATGGTGGCGTTTAAGCCTGACTAAGCCTTTCTAAGCCTTTTTACTTTTTACTTTTTTACCTTTTTACTCTTTTACTTTTACAGGGGTAGGTAGATAAGATACTTCTCCTTGAACCACTCCTCTTTGAACATATCGTGTATTTCGGTGAGGCTCACGATGTTCTTGAACGGCTTTGTTTCAGCCTGCAGGTCGCCACCTTTAAGACAGATGAGTCCGTTAGGCAGTGAGTTGTGCTGGTTCTTGCGGTTCACGTTCTTCTTAATAATCTTCACGAGGTCGGGTAGGGGCATCACGGCGCGGCTCACCACGAAGTCGTACTGCGCCTTCTCTTCTTCGCCCGAAAGCTGTTCAGCCACCACGTTCTTCAGTCCGATTGCCTGCGCCACCTCGTTCACCACACGAATCTTTTTGCCCGTGCGGTCGATGAGCTTGAACTGGCTGTCGGGGAACATGATTGCGAGTGGTATGCCCGGAAAGCCGCCACCCGTGCCGAGGTCAAGCACCTTTGTGCCTTCGCGGAAGCGTATCTCGTGAGCTATGGCAAGCGAGTGGAGCACGTGGTGCTCGTAGAAGTTGTCCATATCCTTGCGCGAGATGATATTAATCTTGCTGTTCCAGTCCTCGTAGAGAGCCTTCAGCGCAGCGAACTGTTCGCGCTGAGTGTCGCTGAGATTAGGGAAGTATTTCAGTATCAATTCCATTTTCTTATCGTTCGTTGTGTGATTGTTGTTGTTTTAAAGATTAGTGCATGGCACATCCCGATTGTTTTTCGCGGTCTTCTGCCTTCACCGCACCGGCGTGTTGTTGGCTGAACTCGCGATTTATGTCCGCCAGTTCGCGTCTTCCGAAGATGTAGTCGTCGTACATGTCGTCCATGTCGATGCCTTCGCAGTCGCAGTTGCCGAATCCGCCGAGTGCTTCCTTCACAATCTGCATACGCTCGTCGACGGTAGTGTCCTTTATAAGTAAGCTCTTCATATTCTGTATTTACACAATTGATATTGTTTTTAAGAGTGTAAAATTACAGAAAAAAACTGAAACGAGCGATTGTTTTTTGCAAAAGAAAGGTTATTCAATAATTTTTTGTACTTTTGTATTACAATTAACTTAAACAACAATGAACAAATTCTTACTTGTAATATCGTCACTTTTTGTGTCTTTAGGTGCAGCAGCACAGGGTAATAACACGCTTATGGGTGGCAATGACGACGGTGTGCAGTCAATCGCCGAGCGTATAACCAAATTGGAGAAGAAGCACGATGCCTTCAATGTTTACGTCAACTTTGCCGGTTCGGTGAGGGCTGAGCACGACAGTCGCACCGACGAGTGGGACTCGAAGTTTGCCAACCGTCAGTTGCGTCTTGAGATAAAAGGCACCATCAACGACAAACTCTTCTATCGTCTGCGCCACAGTCTTAACAGGTCGGCAGCAGGTCGGAGCCTTGACAACTTTGCTAAGGCTACCGATATTATGATGGTGGGTTACAACATAAACGACAAGTTCACCATTGCTGGCGGTAAGTTGGCGCAGTTGTGGGGCGGCTATGAGTTTGACGAGAACCCGATTTATGTCTATGAGTATTCGGACATAGTGGGCAATATGGGCGATTTTATGACAGGTGTGATGGCAAGCTATCGTCCCACGCCCAATCATGAGATAGCTGTAGAGGTGAGCAATACGTATCAGGAGAAGTTCTCCGAACGATATGGCGAGACTCCAGTGATAGTGAATGGCAGCAAAGTGGCATCGTTGAAGAAGTCGAATGCCCCCTTTGTATATATCCTCAACTGGAACGGATCGATGTTCGGCGGAATGCTCAACACGCGCTGGTCGTGTGGAGTGCAGACACAGGCCAAGGGCAAGTACAGCAAGATGATAACCTTAGGACAGCAGCTCAATCTGCCCAAGTTCCAGTGCTACCTCGACTATATGGGTGCGTTCGACGACCTCGACCAGCTCGGCATCGCCACGTCAGAAGTGATGCCGTTGCTTAATGTCGCTGATGATGAAACCGAGGTCAATCCCCACTTCGGCAAGGTGAAGTATCACACGCTAACAGCCAAGTCCGACTGGCAGTTCGCACCATCGTGGAACCTTCAGTTGAAGGGCATGTATGGCATCACTACCGTATGCAACAGCGACCTGTTTCACAACTATCGTCGCAGCTATGGCTACGTGGGCACCTTGGAGTACTTCCCTGTGAAGAAGCAAGACTTCCGTGTGTTCCTTTCCTATGCAGGTCGCAAGTACAACTACACACGTCGCAGCACGCTCACCGATTACAACACCGACCGTCTGGAGTTGGGTATAATCTATCGTATAAAGGCTTATTAAAAAGCCTGTAGATTTAAGGTTGGGCGGACGTTTGCAGATACTACGCCTTGTATTTGTCTATATATAGGCATCCGCATCGACCGACGCAGGCATCCGCATCGACCGGCGCAGACGTCCGCATCGACCGACGCAGACATCCGCGTCGACCGACGCGTATGGATTAATCGTAACTTTTACTATCTTATACAATGAACGTTTATTAATACGATATAAGCGTTCATTTTCTTTTTACGCCCCTCACAGCCTCCGCTTCCAGTGGATTTTCGGGCCAGTAGTGCTTCGGGTATCTGCGTCTTAGCTCCTTGCGCACTTCGAAGTAAGTGCCCTGCCAAAAGCTGGCGAGGTCTTGCGTCAGCTGCACGGGCTTGAAGCCCGGCGACAGAAGTTCCATAAGCACCGGTCGTTTGCCATCGTCAACACACGGCGTGCGCTCCATTCCGAAGCACTCCTGCAGACGCACGCTCAGCACGGGTGCTTCGGCTCCAGTACGATAGTCGATGCGTATGCGCGACCCCGTAGGCACTTCGATGTGTGTCGGTGCCAGTCGGTCTACCTCCTGCTGTGCTTCGTATGGCAGGAGGTTCCATATTATCTCAGCAAGGTTAAGCTTTCTCAGTTCCTGAACGCTCGACTTCACGCGTCCTCCTTCTTCAAGATAGAACGGCAGCCAGTCGGCAGCTGTGCTCAGCAAGTGCTCGGTCGACACGTCGGGCAACGCCAGTTCGGGGTGCCACGCAGCCACTTGCGCCACACGTCGCTGCACCTGCTCCACGGCTTTCTCGCTCCATGCCATCATCGTCAGTCCGTCCTTCTTCATCGCCTCGCACACTATGCTCTTCACTTGTTCTTTGTCGGCATCGTGTATCGGCTTCTCGCTGAGCATGAGTTTGCCTATGCGCTGTTCGCGCTGCATCACCACGCAGCCCTGCTTGGTGTCCCACGAAATGTTGTCAACCTCCTTTACGAACTCTGCGTTTAGATCCTCTGGGTCTAACGGCGCAGCGAGGAACACTCTGCCCGTAGCTCCAGGTGCACTATGGAGCGATGCTATGGCAAGCCACGAGTGAGCCGACTGCTGGTCGGTGGCATCCAACTGCACATTGGCACCACTTGCAAGGCGATAGCTACCGATGCTGTTCGTGCTGTGTGCGATGCGCTCCGGGTAGGCATGAGCCACGAGCAGTCCCACCTCCATAGGTGCAGGGTCGCGGTTGTCCTCGTCGGTGTGTGCCATGCGACGATATTCGGCTGCAATCTTCGCTATGCGCTGCCATCTGCCCATCTGACCCTTACGGCGTGCGGCGCGCAGGGCGGAGAGGCGCAGAGTAAGATCGGTGCCACCGGTCTCGGATAGTGGGTCTTTTTCTTCGAGCAGAGCGGCTATGTCGCAAGCTAAAGAGGTGGTGTTGTGGTGAGATGTTGAGGTGGTGAGAGAGGTTGTGGCGAGAATCATTCTTGCGATACGCGGGTGGCAGGGTAGTGCTGCCATGCGCTTGCCGATAGGCGTTATATTGCCGTTCTCGTCGATAGCACCGAGCGACATGAGCAGTTCTTTCGCCTTGAACACACCGGCACGTGGCGGCATGGTGAGCCACGGAAGGGCTTCTGCGTCGCTTTCGCCGAAGGCAGCTGTGTCGAGCACCATCGGCGCGAGGTCGGCTTCCTCAATCTCCGGTTTGCGCTGCTCAGCCATAAGATGTTCCGACGCTTTCGTCCAAAGGCGGTAGCACACGCCCTCTGCCACACGTCCGGCGCGACCCATGCGCTGTGTAGCCATGTCCATGCTGATGCGCACGGTCTGAAGATGACTCAGTCCGGTGCGTGCATCGAACACTACTTGACGGCACAGACCAGAGTCAATCACTACGCGCACGCCTTCAATCGTGATGGATGTCTCGGCGATAGGCGTTGCTATCACAATCTTGCGCTCGCCAGGTGCAGACGGGGCGATGGCGCGACGCTGGTTCTCTGGCGAGAGGTTGCCGTAAAGGGGGTGTATGGTGAGATGGTGAGGTGTTGTGGTGGTAATGGGTTGAGATGTTGTTGGTGCACTTGAGACAAGTGCACCCCCTGAGGTGTTGAGGTGTTGAGGTGTTGTGGTGGTGATGGGTTGAGATGTTGTTGGTGCACTTGAGACAAGTGCACCCCCTGAGGTGTAGAGGTGTTGAGAGTTGCTGAGAAGCTCAAAGCAGCGTTCTATCTCTGCCTGTCCTGGCAGAAACACGAGTATGTCGCCTTCGTGTTTCTTGTACGCTTCGATAGTAGTTGAGGCTGCTACGGCGGCTATATCGCGTGGGTCGGTGTCCTCGTCAGCGTAGTGCAGCTCTACGGGGAACATGCGTCCCTCGCTCTCTATTAGCGGAGCCTTCAACGCTGCGCAGATACCGCAGGCGTCGATAGTCGCCGACATGATAACAATCTTCAGGTCGGGGCGTATAATCTCTTGTGCCTGGCGTGTTAGTGCGAGTGCAAGGTCGGAGTTGATGCTACGCTCGTGAAACTCGTCGAAGATGACGATGCTCACACCATCGAGCGTTGCATCGTCTACGAGCATACGTGTGAGGATGCCTTCCGTCAGCACTTCGATGCGTGTACGCTTCGACACCTTGCTTTCGAACCTCACTCTGTAGCCAACCGTCTCGCCCACCGTTTCGCTTAATATCTGCGCCATGCGTTCCGCAATCTGTCGTGCAGCCAGTCGGCGCGGCTCAAGCATGAGTATCTTCTCGCCCTCGCCGAGCGAGGAGAGGATGGTCAGGGGCAGCAATGTCGACTTGCCGGCACCAGGCGGAGCCGTGATGACAAGTGAATGGTGCGTTTGCAGTGCGTTGTTCACGTCATCTGCAATCAGCGAGGCAGGCAGCGAGGCGCACTTTTTTGTTATATCTTGTGTTGAAAATGTCATTCTTACTTTTGATTTGGTCTGCTATGAAAAAACGTTCTTTCTGCTAAAAAAACGCATGATTATTAGGTTGCAAAATTAACTCTTCATTTTGACAACCACAAACTAATGCCGTTTTTTTAGTCCATTCGCTTCCAGTTTACAATTGTTTTCTGTACTTTTGTACTTTATAATGAAACTAAGAAAGCGAAACAACGATGATATTTGAATTTAAGAATGCTACGGCGGTGAAGGGTGGGGAGACACTTTTCAGTGATGTCTCGTTTGTGGCTCAGCCAGGTGATGCGGTTGCCGTAACGGGCAATACAGAGTCGCGCAAGGCTCTGCTGCTCGCTATGCTTGGTATGCGACCGCTTAAATCGGGGTGGGTGAGCATCGATGGAGAGCCCGTCACAGCCACTACGGGCACCTACTTCCGCCAGTTCATCGCCTATCAGCCCGACTCGCTCGACTTCGAGGGGCTCACCGTGCAGGAGGTGGCGAAGAGTCAGTTCGCCCTAAAAGTCAATGCCGACTATGCCTATTCGGCAAAGGCGGTGGCAGCTGAATTGATGCGCCTCGGCGTTGCTGACGACTGTATGCAGAAGGGATTCGACGAGATGGAGGAGGCGGTGGCTCAGCGAGCGTCGCTTACGCTTGTTGGTATGTTCGAACGTCAACTGTTGTTGCTCGACAACCCTACATCGCGACAGGACGAAGCAGGATGCCGACTCGTGGCTGACTATATCATGCAGAAGCGGTCGGAAGGCGTTGCGCTGATCGTAGCAACCGGCGATCAGACTCTGCTCGCTGTGTGCAATAAAAGGGTTAACTTATAAACCAAACAATTTAAGCTATGGTAAATCTCTGGATAGCATTGACACTCGGTGTCATTTTCATAATAATACCCATCGTAGTGATGGGAATGGCAGGCGTGAACATGGTTGGCAAGATGATGAAAGGTCTGTTCTCTATGGCACTGCGAGTGGGCATCATAGGCTCCATTGTCTATTGGCTCGTGCAGTGGGACAGCATCGCACTCGACATTGTGTTCGTCATCATCATGCTATTCTACTCGGCAATAGAGGTGAAAGTGAAGGCACGTCTGCGCTCTACGTCGTATGTGCTTCCTGCTATAGCCGGACTCTTCGTCGGCACAATGCTTACGGGCGTGGGTATGTCGCTCGTCAACATTACATCGCTGGCGGCTCTCAGTGCGCGCTTCATGCTGCCCGTATTCGCTATATTGCTCACAGGCACGACTGATGTGTTGGCTCGCGCGTTGTCTATGTACTACGCCGGATTGCGTCATCACAACCAATTCTACTATTATATGCTTGGCAACGGCGCTACGCATCACGAGGCGTTGGGCTATCTCACACGCCGTGCTGTGCAACAGGCAGTCACGCGTGGCATAAGTGCTATGGTAGGCGGCACGTCCGTAGGCGCAGGTGCGGTTATGATGTGGGCTATGATTATGGGCGGAATGACGGTAGTCGATGCGGTAGTGCTCTTCGTGCTACTGTTGTTCGGCGTGTTCTGCTCGTCGATTGTGGCTACGGTGGTGGCTGTGAAAGTGGCGCGTCGCTATTCGCTCGACGCTTATGGACGAATGAAAAACACGAAGTAAACGCTGAACGATAATTAGTAAATGATGAACAAGACTGATTGCGCAACCCTGCACGAGAAACTGCAGGGCATACGCGCTATTGCTTTCGATGCCGACGACACGCTTTGGGAGTTGCAAAACCACTTCGAGGCGGTGGAACACGAGTACTGCCGTCTGCTTGCCCCGTGGGGAAGCAAGGAGGAGGTGTCAGTGGCTCTCTTCGCTACCGAGACAGCGAACATGGCTGACATGGGCTACGGCTGCAAGGCTTTCACTATCTCGCTTGTAGAGAATGCGGTGAGGGTGAGTCGTGGAACAGTAACTGGCGATATCATTGGCAGAATAGTGGAGTTGGGAAAGAGTCTGCTTCACCTTGATGCCACACCGCTTGAAGGGGTAGAACAGACGCTGCGCTATCTGCACGACCAGACTGATGAACATGGCGCACGTCGATACCGCTTGGCTGTCTTCACCAAGGGCGAACTGCTCGACCAGGAGAACAAGCTGCGCCGTTCAGGGCTTGCACCTTTCTTCGATGTGGTCAGCATCGTGAGCGACAAGACGGAGGAGGCTTATCATAATCTTTGCACCGAACTGCAGGTGTCGCCTGCCGAACTGCTTATGGTGGGCAACAGCTTCCGAAGCGACATCGCTCCTGCATTGCAGATTGGTGCCTACGCTGTTCATGTGCCTTTTCATACTATATGGGCGCACGAAAAGACAGAGGAGTATGAGCACGAACGGCTGTGGCGCGTGGAGAGTCTGAAGGAAATGTTTGGTTCATAATTCAAAACTCTAAAATGAACAAAATAAGAACAATACTTGTTGCGTGCTGTCTTCTGCCAGTGTTCTGCTCTTGCGGCGAAGTGGCGAAGCGCATGGACGCAAAGCTTGCCGAGAGTAAGGCGGCTATAGGCATAGTTGAGAACACGAAGGCTGATGGAGTGGGCGAGAGTAGCCTTTCTTCCGGCAGCAAGAAGTCGTCGGCAACCACTGCTGCTGACGGCGAATACACGGACTTGGAGATTCCGGCACGCCTAACATCGGTACCCGAACTGATACTGCACCGCACGGGCTACACCGTGTCGTACAACAGCAATCGCCGTGTGCCCAACTGGGTGGCGTGGTGCCTCACCGCGGAACGCCTTACGGGCAGCAGCAAGCGCAGCGATGCGAAGTTTCATGAGGACACCGATGTGCCAGAGCCGCGCGCTGTCGACTTCGACTATGTGCGTTCGGGCTACGACCGTGGTCATATGTGTCCGGCTGGCGACAACAAATGGAGCGCGCAGGCTATGGACGAGTCGTTCCTCTTCACAAACATCTGTCCGCAGGCACCGCAACTGAACCGTGGCGACTGGAACGAGATGGAGCAGGCGTGCCGCAAGTGGGCTAAGCAGGACGGTGCGCTCTACATCGTGTGCGGTCCGATATTCTACAAGAACAGCAAGAAAACCATCGGCAAGAACCGTGTCTCGGTGCCCGATGCCTTCTTCAAAGTGGTGCTCTGTATGACGGGCGAACCGAAGGCAATCGGCTTTATATATAAGAATGGTGACGGCAACCGACCGAAGGGCGACTATGCCAACTCGGTTGACGAGGTGGAGCGCATCACGGGCATCGACTTCTTCCCTGCGTTGCCCGATAATATTGAAAACAAAGTGGAGGCAACGTGCAATCCCGACGACTGGAATATTTGATAAAACTCAAAACTCATAATGGAATATATGTCACAAGAGGGCTACGACAAGCTGGTAGCCGAACTACGCGAACTTGAACTCGTTGAACTGCCGCGCGTGCGCGATGCCATTGCAGAGGCACGCGACAAGGGCGACCTTAGCGAGAACTTTGAATATCATGCTGCCAAGCGCGAGCAGGGCAGACTGTTAGGACAGATACGCTTCAAGCAGAAGGTGCTTGAGAACGCACGCGTCATCGACCGCTCACGCCTGCAGGCTGACCGCGTCGGACTGCTCAGCCGCATCGAGCTTACGAACATCGCCAACAACCGCACCATGAAGTATATGGTGGTCAATCCGCATGAGGCGAACCTCACCGAGGGCAAGATATCAATCAAATCGCCTATAGCCCAGGCACTGCTCAACAAGCAGGCTGGCGACGTTGTGGAGGTGCGCGTGCCTGCCGGACTCGTCAAGCTGCGCATTGAGAGCGTACAGTTGTAACGGTAGGAGGCTACGGCATCCTTGCCGTAGTCACGCTGTTTTTTAAGTATAGCGGTTATGAAGGGTGCGTGGGTATGGCAGGATGCCATACCCTCCTATGTGTGTCGTTAAAATATTCTAATTAAGAGGGCGCAGAGCCAGTACTTTGAGCAAAAAGTCGTAACTTTGTACCTCTAAATAGATATTCTATCGACATACATAAGGCTGAATAGCGTGAAAATAAAGGAAGTAATTGAAGCCCTTGAACGTTTCGCGCCTCTGCCCTTGCAGGAAAGTTGGGATAATGCTGGCTTGCAAGTTGGATTGACAGAGGCGGAAGTATCAGGGGCATTATTGTGTCTGGACGTTACTGAACGTATCGTCGACGAGGCTGCCCAAAAGGGCTGCAACCTCATAGTGTCGCACCATCCGCTCATCTTCCGCAAGCTCTCTCGCCTCACTGGTGAGGACTATGTGCAGCGTTGCGTGATGAAGGCCCTTGCGCAGGGCATCGTCATTCTCTCGCTCCATACCAACATGGACAATGCGAAGGGCGGTGTCAACTACAAGATTGCCGAGAAGATGGGGCTTACGGACGTGCGCTTCATGAGTGCGAAGGAGATGAACGGTGTTGAGTACGGTTCGGGCGTTGTGGGCAGTTTCGCCGAGCCGCTTGCTGCCGACGACTTCATCATCCTGCTCAAGCGTGTGTTCGGTGTAGAGTGTGTGCAGGCAAATGAGCTGTTGCGCCGCCCGATACGCACCGTGGCAATCTGCGGTGGCTCTGGTTCGTTCCTTATCGACGACGCAGCGAATGCCGGCATCGACGCTTTCGTAACGGGCGAGATGCACTACCACGAGTATTTCGGACGCGAGCAGCAGATACAGATAGCAGTGATAGGCCACTATCAGAGCGAGCAGTTCACGAGCGAGATATTCCGCGAGATAATAGAAAACAGTTGTGATGGCGTGAAGTGTTTCATCGCCGACACATGTACAAATCCGATAATGTATTTTTAAAATATCAAAGACTATGGCAAAAAAGGAATCAGAAATTTCAGTAGAGGAAAGACTGAAGACCCTCTACCAGCTTCAGACCACTCTCTCATCTATCGACGAGAAGCGCGCATTGCGCGGCGAGTTGCCTCTTGAGGTGCAGGACCTTGAAGACGAGATTGCAGGCTTGAAGACACGTGTGGAGCACATCGAGGGCGACATCGTTAGCTTCCAGCAGGCTGTCGCTCAGAAGCAGGGCGAGATAGCAGAGGCTGAGGAGAGCGTAGAGCGCTACAAGAAGCAGCTCGACGAGGTGCGCAACAACCGCGAGTACGACACACTGACCAAGGAGATAGAGTTCCAGAGCCTTGAGATAGAGCTTTGCAACAAGAAGATTAAGGAGGCTAACGTAAAGGTTGAGGACAAGAAGCGCGAGCTTGCTCACACCAACGACCTCATCGCCGACCGCCAGCAGGCACTCGTTGAGAAGAAGAATGAGCTTGACGAGATCATGCAGGAGACTCGTGAGGAGGAGGAAGTGCTGAAAGCTAAGGCTGCCGAGTTGGAAACAAAGATTGAGCCACGTTTGCTCTCAAGCTTCCTGCGCATCCGCAAGAATGCACGCAACGGTCTCGGCATCGTCTACGTACAGCGCGACGCTTGCGGTGGTTGCTTCAACAAGATTCCGCCACAGCGCCAGCTCGACATCAAGATGCACAAGAAGATTATCGTGTGTGAGTACTGCGGTCGTATCATGATCGACCCAGAATTGGCAGGCGTTAAGACTGCCTCTGAAGCTACAGAGGAGAAGCCGAAGCGCAAGCGTGCTACTACTCGCAAGACTGCTTCCAAGAAGTCGGAAGAGTCTGACGAGAAGCTCAGCTAACTATTATATAAGAGGGCGTGTCAAAATTCCACGCATCCGATTGTCCTCCCACAGAATTCGCAGAATCCACAGAACTGATTGCTGAGTATATTCTCCCACAGATGTCACAGATCCACACAGATTGGCTAACCATAGCATCCTTATTTTCTGTGGATTCTGTGAATTTCGTGGGTACTTCCGCAACCTAACCATCTGTGTAGATTCGTGAAATCTGTGGGAGGATATTTTGATACATCCTCTTTTTTTATTTTACCCAAATCGTATAATCGTCCTTTCTTGGTTTCGCTTCTGCGGGTTCTTTCAGCGCATAGCCCAACGCTACGTGTCCGATGCCCTCGTAGTCGCCCTCGATGCCCCATGAGGCGAGCAGCAGCTTGCCCTCAACGGAGTCGAACACCTCGTGAGCGCGGTGAATCCAGCAGCTGCCCAATCCTACGGCGTGCGCTGCGTTCATCAGATTGCCCATCACGAGCGTTCCGTCGTATATATACGTCGGGCGTGAGCGGTCAGCGAGCACGAGTATTATCACGGGTGCACCGTAGAACGGGTCTGACTCTACGCCCATCACTTTGGCATTGAGCTGCGAGAGCTTGTCGCGCACCGCCTTGTTTGTCACTACCACAATTCGTGGCGACTGCATACCTCTGCCCGTAGGGGCATATTCGCCGGCACGAACCACCTCTTTGATGAGCTCGTCCGAAGGTATACGTTCGGGGTCGAAACCGCGCACGCTGCGGCGGGTTTCGAGTACATTTAGTGTTTCGTTCATACTCTATATTTTTTTAATCCATTCCGTTATTATGCCAAGCACCTCCGGTGCCATCGTTTCCTCAATCTGCTGATACTCCATGACGATGCCCGTCTTGCAATGCTGGAAGAGATGGTTCACGCCCTCCACCTTCTTGATGTCGTGGCGGCAGTTGCTGAGCCCCTTCTCAAGTGTTGTGAGGTTCTGCGCGCAGTCTACCTGCGTGTCCTTCGTGCCATTGAGTGCAAGCACGGGGCACTTTATCTTCGGCAGTAGGGCAGAGGGGCAGAGTGTCAGGAAATGGCGCATGTAGGGCGAGTTGCCCTGCAACAACGTCTTTCTGAACACCGGCTTCATCTCGTTGGGTACATCAGCATCGCTAATCTCCTCTACAGCCTTACCCGCAGCCAGTTCGTCGAGTGCTTTGGCGATAGGCTTGCAGTAGTTCTCTATCATGTTGGGTGCCACGCCAGCCGCCTGTAGCGCGAGTCGGTTCTGCTGCAGGAGGGTCTCTCTGCCCGACGCCGCCATACCGGCAAGCGACACGATGAAGTCAGCCTTGCCCTCGGCTGCGAGCATCAGAGCGATAGTGCCACCCTCGCTGTGTCCGACGATGCCCACGCGGCGGAAGCGTTGGCGCAGCAGTTGTAGTGCGGCAGCCGCGTCCTGCTTGAAGTCGTCGGTGGTGAAACGGCTGAAGTCGGTGCTCTTGTCGCCCCATCCGCGGTCGTCGTAGCGCAGCGAGGCGATGCCGTTGCGCGCTAAAGCGTCGGCAATCACGGCAAACGGTCGGTGTCCGAACAGCTCCTCGTCGCGGTTCTGCTGTCCGCTGCCCGTCACGAGTAGCACTACGGGCGTATCGCTGGTGCAGTTGGCAGGCGTGCAGAGCGTGCCGCCGAAGTGGAAGCCCGCGTTCTCGAAGCTCACCTCCTCCTGCTTGTACGGAAACGGAGCCACTGGTGTCTGCGGTCTGCGCACCTCTTGCGCGCCCCGTTTCAGCGTGAGCGGCAGCTGCAGTGCGCCCTGCGCGAACGTGCCGTTGATGCAGTCGCCCTCCATTCGGCCCTCGAACGTAGCGCCAATCATCGCCACCGTCACCTTTATCGTGCCGTCCTCCGCCACGCTCTTCTGTGCCGGAATGTCCTTAGCGCCCTGTGCCGGCGAGTCGAGCGTGCAGCCGTCAGCCGAGAAATTGAACACCAGCGGCAGCTTCGTGCCCATCACGTTGAGGTCGCCGCTCCATGCGCCCTGCTGTGCGCAGGCTGTGGAGCAACAGATAGAGAGCAGCACAGCTGCCAAGGTCTTTGTTATTCTCATAAGTAGGTATGTTTTTTAGTATATATATATTGTTACTTGTAATTATATTTTACGTCTACATCTCCCAAAAACTTTTCTTTAGCAGGTCTTTTGTCTCCGCAGCCACGTCGTATGGTATAGCTGGCAGACAGTCGGGCAGGGCGAACTGGTCGGTTTCGCTGTGGTCTTTCATCTCCGCCTTCGCCTCCTCCTTGGTCATGGTCTTTACGTCGGTTGTCACGAAGTCGTTGATTTCCTCCGTAGCAATGGGCGCCTTTGTCGGTAGTGGGCGGTAGTCGTAATTGTACACGCGTCGGTAGGAGAGCAGAGAACTCCACGAGTGCTTGAGACTTGAGAACGTCCAGTCGAACAGCTGCGTTTTCACGCTCAACAGCAGACTGGCCGGTCGGTTGTATTTCGTGCCGTCGATGATGAAGCGGTAGACCCCCTCACGGTGAGAGTTGAGGTATATGATTGCGCTGTCGGCAGATGCTCCCCTATAGTGCGACTTGTAGAAGGTGGAGTCGCCACTTGCGCCACTCACCGAGTCGCATTTTATGAAGCGGATGCGCGAGATGTCGAACGAGCGCGCCTCTCCCAGTATGGCGACGTTGAAGTTGATGAGTCGGCGCAGCGTAGGCAGTTCGTACTGTCGGCAAGCACGCACGCGTCGCTTAGCCTTGCCCGTCTTTATGTTTATGTAGAAGTCGGCGAGTCCCTCACGATATAGAATCGTCTTGCCGTTGTTACGGCAGATGTCCCTGAAGGCACCGCTCAGCTTCACATATTCTGCTTTGCCAACCGCCACTTCCGGCAGCGTGTATGCCTTCGGCTTCATGCAGACCGTGCCCTTCTCTTTCGCAGCGTCAACCGTCAGCGGTTCGTAGGCGAGGTTGCTGATCGTCACCATACCTTCCTGCAGCTTCACATTTCCGTCGGCATCGCTTATACATAGCAGCGTGCCCTTGCTGCTGAAGACGTACGCTCCGCTTACCGGCTTGCCGTCCTGCTCGTCTACGATTCTGAACTGCGCCTTCAGTTGGCTTGCTCCGGCGAACAACTGTATGAGGATGAACGCCATCATCGCTATTCTGTTGTGTTTCATAGCTTGTATATTATTGATGCAAAGATACAGATTATCCCTAAAACCCCTGCATTTCTGTTTGTAAAAGTTTTGTGAAAAGAGTCTAAAAGTACTGCTTAAGTCGTGCCAAACATTATGTTCAGACACCGGACAGCGTACGCCACCCGATCAGATTCCGTCCGCCATCCGATCAGATTCCGTCCGCCGTCCGATCGGATTGCGTTCTGAGCACGATGACTTTTGATGATGTTTTACTTCGTAAATGTACTACTTTCATGCAATAGAAGTTGAGGAAAAAGAACACTATAGCACAACTTTTTCTGCCCGACACTTGCAATCGCTTGCGCAATGTTGTAACTTTGGACGCAGAAACACATTAATAATAATCTAAACGAAAAACACAACTATGAGTATCAAGTACGAAATTCACGGCATCAAGAATGCCAAAGGTGAGGGAAAGGAACAGAAGTATGTACATCTATTTGCGCACGAACCGCAGTCGGACCATGCACTTGAGGACGACATCCAGGCAAGCTGCTCGCTCACGAAAGCCGACGTGCGTGCGGCGTTCAGTGCCCTGCGCGACCATATGGCGCGAGCACTTGCCAGCGGCTCACGCTTTCACCTCCCCGGCGTGGGCTATTTCTCGCTCTCCGTAGGTCTCGACGCTCCCGACGACCTCCCCGACGACAAGATGCGCGCCGACTATATCCGTCTGCGCAACATCCGCTTCCGTCCTGAACGCTCGTTGCTCAGCGAGGTAGGCAGCGGTGTCAGCTTCGAGCGTGCCGCCTTCTCCTCGCGTTCGCGCCAGTACACCGAGGAGCAGCTACTCTCGCTCCTTCGCCACTATTTCGCCACCCACACCTGTCTCACCCGCCGCGACCTGCAACGCGTGGCAGGCTTGCGCGAGAGCGCAGCAAAGAAATGGCTGCAGCATCTCACCGCCACCGGCGTGCTGCAGAAAGACGGCGCAAACAATGCGCCGGTGTATTTGTGGAGAGGGTAGTAGAAAGACTGGTTAGAACAACAATCTAAGGCTTTTTTTATTCTTTTGAAATAGAAGAATGTGGTTTGTCGGTTTTAATTAGTATCTTTGTAACATGTTCCTATAATATATACTTATCGGAAGTTGCTTATGATTGATATACTACAATTGTCTGAAGAAGATATAAAACTGCGTTATATCACTCCGTCCATTGTTGATAAGGGATGGTCTGTTGATAATATAACTATGGAAACTAAGGTTAAACTTACTGATGGCAAGATTAACCTTAGGGGTAATTTGGTGTCACGTGGAAAAGCAAAATATGCTGACTATGTGCTCTACTACAATCGTGCAACACCGATTGCCATAGTGGAGGCTAAAGACGCAAGCCATGCAGTAGCTCATGGACTGCAGCAGGCAAAAGAATATGCACAGATGATGGATGTTCCTTTTGCTTTCAGTTCGAACGGTATGGGTTATCAGGAATACGACTTCCTTACGGGCAAAGAACGTTATTTCTCAATGGACCAATTTCCTACGAAGGAGGATTTATATGCACGGTTCATCTCTGAAAGCAACGGCGGTGCCGGCTTGTCTGATAACCAAATGAAGGTTATCGACCAGCCTTTCTGTACGGGTCAGGACATATTTCCGCCACGTTACTATCAGCGCAATGCCGTAAATAGAACGGTCAACTCTGTGGCGCAGGGCAAGAAGCGTCTCTTGCTTGTAATGGCAACGGGTACGGGCAAGACATACACGGCTTTCCAGATTGTATATCGTCTTCTCAAAGCTGGTTTGGTAAAGAAAGTTCTTTACTTGGCAGATAGAAATATTCTTGTAGACCAGTCTATTCAGCAGGACTTCAAGCCTCTGGACAAGACTATTCACAAGGTAAGCTATCAGAAAGATAAGGGACCGGGAAACACAGCTTACGAAGTTTACTTTGCGCTTTATCAGCAACTTATAGGTCAAGGCGGCAAGCAGCAATACAAAGAGCTCTTTAAACCAGAGTTCTTTGATATGGTTATTGTGGACGAGTGTCATAGAGGCAGCGCCAAGGACGATAGCAACTGGCGAGAAATACTCGATTACTTTGATGGTGCTATCCAGCTCGGTATGACAGCAACGCCTAAGGAGACTAAATACCAGTCGAGCATTACTTATTTTGACGAACCAATATACACCTATAGTTTAAAGGAAGGTATCGAAGACGGTTACCTTGCTCCGTTCAAAGTAGTAAACATAACAACGAACATTGGTGACGAGTGGAGACCTACGAAAGGGCAGAAAGACATCAATGGCAATCTTATAGAAGACCGCATCTATAACAATACGGACTACGATTATAACATCGTTATAGAAGACCGTATAAGAGAAGTGGCACACGAAATAACCTGCTATCTGAAGAATACGGATCGCATGGCAAAGACCATTGTTTTCTGTGCAGACGAGGAGCATGCAGACAGAATGCGTACTGCTCTTGTAAACGAAAACTCTGATATGTGCAGAAAGAATCCTGACTACGTGGTGCGTATCACAGGAAGTGATCCGTACGGACAGTCAAAGCTTGATTATTTCATCTCTGTTGCATCCAAATACCCCGTCATCGCAACAACCAGCAAACTTCTGTCTACAGGAGTAGACTGCAAGATGGTGAAACTCATAGTGCTTGACCAGCGAATCAACTCGATGACCGAGTTCAAGCAGATTGTCGGTCGTGGTACAAGAATCAGAGAGAAGGACGGAAAGACCCATTTCACCATAATGGACTTCCGTAACATCACACGACTTTTTGCCGATCCTGATTGGGATGGTCCTATAGAGGTTGATGAAAGCTATAGCAAACAGAAGCCAAAGCCTTATCCTGAATACAAAGACGACCCGACAATAATTCATGAGCCGGACCCCAAACCGCGTCCAAATCCAAAGCCTATAGTTGATAAAGATGGTTGTAGGGTGGAGGTAATAAACAAGGTAGTGTCAGTGTATGACGCTAACGGAAAACTTCTGCGAACAGAAAGCATAACAGACTATACTCGGAAGAATATCAACGATACTTACGTAAATCTTGATGACTTCATAAACCATTGGAATGCGGCAGAAAAGAAAGCGGAAATAACCGACCTGATGCGTGAAAGCGGAATCGATCTTCAGGCTCTGAAGATAGAAAGAAACATGGAGAATGTTGACGACTTTGACTTTATCTGCCACATTGCTTATGGCAAGAAACCTTTAACAAGAAAGGAACGAGCAGAAAACGTGAAAAAGCGTGACGTGTTCAACAGATATGGAGCAGAAGCAAGAAAGGTGCTCGAAGCACTGCTTGACAAGTATGCCAATGATGGCATATCACAGTTGGAGAACAGAATGGTATTAAAACTCGACCCATTCCGCCAAATGGGATCTCCTGCAAACATAGCCAAACTGTTTGGCGGTAACAAGCAGTATTTCTCTGCGGTAAAGGAACTTGAAAACTTAATATATAACAATAGCATAGCATAACATAAAATAAAATATGGCACTTAACAACTTTGTAAAGAGCATACGCAACATCATGCGCAACGATGCTGGTATCAATGGAGATGCACAGCGCATTGAGCAGATAGCATGGATGTTGTTTCTTAAAGTATATGACGAGACATTAGTGTCCAATAAAAATTGGACACGTTAATTAATT
>ULTW01053784.1_pt1 | contig 25710 bp, 11 predicted proteins | sample 1957961 | NCBI WGS metagenome assembly ULTW01 (sample SAMEA4835744, study PRJEB28245) | human gut metagenome | biome: gut microbiome; material: fecal sample | place: Denmark | collected 2008 | reverse complement strand
GTGTATTTCTCAAAAGCGAGTGCAAAAGTACTAACTATTTTCGAAACCGCCAAATTTTCAGAGAAGAAAGTTTCATTTTTATCTTAAATTTAACAGTCTTAAACATTTTAACTCGTTATTCCCCTTCAAACTCCTTATAGTATACATACACACGTTGAGCGCATGTGTGCACGCACACGATTCTTTATATAGTTAAGAAAATCTAAAATACAAAATTCCCCCCCCCGTTTTTTTTGGAAGCTATCGGATTTTTTACTACCTTTGCCTATGAATAAATGAAAGTTATACTAACTTGAATGGTATATTCTGAGCAAAATCAGATATATCCGACATAAAATATGGTATACCCGTACAAAATACGGTATATCTAAGAACGATAAAGAAGATTAAGAACAATATAAAGAGAACGATACATGAATAGAAGTAATGGACTGCGCATGCTGCTCCTCTTGATTTCTACTCTTACGATGAATTCCGCGCTGGCACAAGACTGGCGATTGAAGACAAACCTGGCATACTGGGCTACAACAACACCCAATATCGCTGCAGAAACCAGACTATCTAACCGATTGTCGATGGATCTATCATTAGGATGGAACACATTTACGTATAGTGGAAACAAAAAACTGAAGCACATTGCGATACAACCGGAAATCAGATACTGGCTTGGATGCCCCTACATCGGACACTTCCTGGGAGCCAACATACTCTACTCGCATTACAATGCGGGCGGCGTACACTTCCCCTTCGGCTTTTTTCCAGAGCTAAAAAAGCATCGGTTCCAAGGTGACTTGGGTGCCATAGGACTGGTGTATGGTTACGACTGGTCGCTCGGCAAGAGCAACAGATGGAACCTGGAAACGGCACTGGGACTGGGAGTGGGATTTACTCGCTATACCAAATATAACTGTTATGGGAAATGCGGTACGGCTATCGAGAAAAAAAACAAGACTTTCGTGATGCCAACCAAGTTGGCTGTTTCGCTGGTTTACAACATCGGTCCTACCGACCGCATGGACAACTGCCGCCAGAAGGAGCCGCAGGAGATTATCCTTCCTGAAGATAATTGCACGCTCAACGAAATCCAGTTTATACCAGCTCTTTCGTTCGTCAAGGACAGCACGGGCAAGGCGGGCGAGTTACAGAAGAACAACCCTGTGCTTCAAGACATTAAGAACTATCGTCCTTACACCAAGGATTTGGTTTTGAGCCAGAAAGAAGGAGCACTCTACATCTTCTTCCCAAAGTCGAAGGCTGAGATTACGCAGGAATTCCGCAATAATAATAAGGTGCTCGACCAGATTATCGACATCACCAAAGCCATCATGATGGATACCACTTCTTCGGTGAAGATTATCCAGATAGTGGGTCTCGCATCCATCGATGGTTCCGTGAAATTTAACGAACAGTTGGCTGGTAAGCGAGCAGTGGCATTGAAGGATTATATCCAGCAGCGCACCTTGCTTCCCGATTCGCTCTTCGAGTGCAACAATGGCGGAGAGGCTTGGGCTGAACTTCGCTATAGTATCAAGGAGAGCGACCTGAAATGCCGGGACGAACTGCTGAGGATTATCGACAGCGAACCTGATGCCGACCGCAGGGAGCGTCGCATCAAGAGTATCGACCAAGGCAAGGCATGGGCAGAACTTCGTGATAAGATTCTGGGCAACCAGCGCAATTCCGGTTTCCTCCGCATCTACTACGATTACGTACCTGACGAGGCGGCGGCCACCATCAACCTAGCCACCCAGTTGCTCAAGTCGGAACGTTACCAGGAGGCGTTGAAGGAGTTGCAGAAGGTAAAAGCCGACAAAAGAGCCGCCAATGCTCTCGGCATAGCCTACTACATGACGGGCAACCGAGAAGCCGCCCGCCGTTACTGGCAGCAGGCGATGGAGACTGGCGATGAGGAGGCGAAGAAGAACCTCATGCAATATGATAGAATTTTTAATTAACAAGATTATTTACATACAAAATCTGACTAAAGTTATGAAAAGATTTCAACTATTTAGCTTGGCAAGTGCAATGCTTCTTGCAAGCGCAGCAGGATTCACTTCCTGCTCTTCAGATTCAGAAGATCCTCTGGACGGAGGATCAGGTGTGGCAGGACAGGTGGTGAAGACACAGTTCTACCTGAACATTCCGTATGCAGGAAATGATGAGGGCGGAAATGCCAGAGTTTCGACGAGAATGAGTGCGGACAATACCCAAAACAATAATAATTTCTTGGGATTAGTAGATTTGGAAATGTTTGCGTTCGGGGAGGATCCTACTTCAGAAGCAACCTCTACCCGAACTATCAGAATTGGAAATAATTTAGGTAATTACGATACCGAAAATAAGCGCCGACTCTATAGTGACATTGCGATTCCGGTAGGTACAACTCATATGGTTTTGTATACAAGAGCTTCTAAGAAAGATAATAGTACCCCAAATACCAACAAGACTAACTTCGAAGCTGGTTCTTTGACAAATATTTACACCAAATTTACGGCTGAAGCAAAGCCAAAGCTATCGGAAATCAGTTTTAATTTGGAAACAATTCATAGTGCGAATGACTTTGATACTCAAGGCAAGACTATACTGGATGTGTTGAATTCTATCGCACAAACGCAAGCAACCATTAACGGAACAACTATTGAATGGTCAAAGATAAGCGAGGCTAACATAGGAAAAGCAGGAGAGCGTGAGATTCTGCAGAAATTATACAATAATTTCGTTAAATTAGAAGCTGGTTCGGAGGCCTCTGTTATACGTGCTATAGAAGACCTAAAGGCTGCTGTCAATACACAAAAACTCGTAGATTTCACTGCATTGACAAATAACATTGAAAAAAATTGTACAACGAGAGGTCTTAGCTATGTTAATGGATTCCCAAGAGGCATTGGCTTACCTGATGGTGCTGCAGTATTGGAATTTAACTCTGATAGCAAAGAATTTGCATATAAGGAAGTTACTACAGGAATACCAACAGGAGGTAATCTTGTTGACCACAAGACTATTACTTACCCATCAGAATTGGCATATTTCGTAAGTTCTCCTGTCGTAACATCTTCTTCACCAAAGAATAAACTTACAGACTTACCAGACTATAACGCATGGTTAGGAAATACAGCCGATTGGAGTTCATACGAAGACGTTGTTAAAAGCAACACCAAATTAGTGGTATTAAAGAATCCTGTACAATATGGTGTAGCATGCTTGAAATCCAAGATAACGTGTGCTACAACATTACTAGAAGACAATGCTAAGAATATTATAAAATCTGCAGCAAATAATACTCTAACAGTTCCTACAAACGGCATTGAAGTAAAAGGAATTCTGATTGGAGGCCAGCCTCAGGGAGTAGAATGGAATTTCGAACCTGCTTCTAGCGCAACATTTGATCATACGATTTATGACCGAGATATGAATAATGGAATAGCAGCCAAAATTTCTGAATCAAAACCAAACTATACTTTGGTTTTGGACAATAGAAATTCATCAACTACAGCACCAGAACAAAGCAAGGTGTATGTGACAGTTGAATTAGAAAATAACATGGGCGACTTCTATGGTGCAGAAGGTTTGATTCCTAAAGATACCAGATTCTATTTAGTAGGACAATTGGACCTTAATGCTCCTACAGGAGTCACCAAACCTTCTGAGACACTAGACCACGTATTCATAAAGGATCATACAACTGTAGCCAACTTCATCATCAAAAACTTACAGAATGCCTACAACCATATCCCTGATATGCGTACATCAAAGATTAACGTAGGTCTTGCAGTAGATCTTTCATGGCAGAATGGTATAAAATTCGATGTAAACCTCTAAGCCAGATAGAATAAAACGATAGCTTATCCCCCACACGTTCTTAAAGGGCGTGCGGGGGAACTTTCTAGAAACACAAATGGGGCTTGACAGGCTAGCAACTGAACCTTATCCCGTTTTGCGCCTCAGAAAGGCACAAAATTGCCCTAGCTGGGGCAACTTTCTGTCCTAACTACGGCAGTTAACTGCCATGGCTAGGCACTTTGCGAAATGAGCGGAATTCCACTCCGCTATCGCCTACACTTGCCTTCGGAAACAGGCTTTCGAAATCAGCGTATCGCAGCATACGCAGAAATCTCGAAAACTATTGCACACTACACTAACACTACACCACACTACACTCATCTCGCTCCGTGTAATGTAGTGTAGTATTCGTGTAGTGTCAGCGCCCACACTACACTCACATAACAACCTTATACACAGCTATTTGCTGAACTTCCGTGTAGTGTGCAATAGAAAACGCAAATTATAATAATATTTGTAGAGGAAGATTGTCGAACATTAAGAATGCAAAAAGTACAATGAAAAAACTATATAACACTTTACTGGCATCCGTGATGACCATCAGCCTCATCACCAGTTTATCTTCATGTATTGATGAAGATATGAGCGACTGCGGCAAAGAGTATAAGATACAATATAATCTGCAACTCAATACGCAGATCAACACCGTGATTGACGTGGATCTGAACCTCATCGAAGAACAGGAGATTGCAGCCCGGCTGAAACAGGCACTCAGTAAGGTATTCACCGACCATGCCCACGACAACGACCTCTCCTTCTTCGTAGGCGAAGAACTCTCCCACCACGAGGCAAACAAGATGGGTGCCAACTCGGTATCCTACACCATCTATCTGCCACGCAACAACTATCAGAACCTCTCTCTCGCCAATACCGGAAGCGCCGACAACGTAAAAATCGCCAACGCAAACTCCTGTAAATCACTCGCTTTGCGGCAAGAGGCAAAAGATACCATCAACAGTCACAACATCGGACTGTTCACTTCCCGACTCTCCATCGACGAGAACGATTTCGAACACGATCTGCAAACCACGCTCTATATGGCAAACAGCTCAGCTGTGGTGGTCATCGACCAGAGCAAAGTGCAGCCCACCGAACTCTGGGGATTTGTAGAAGGCATGGCAACCCAATTCCAGGTGAACGACAGCACCTATTCTTCCAGCCTCAACACGATGGTCAGGGCAAAGAGAATCAACCAGGATTTCATCACCAACTCCATTCCAACCCACGATGCCCTCTACACAGTCTGCTTCCCGAGCATCAAACCGGAATGGCACTACCACGTCATCGCCAAGGTGAACGACAAATACACCGAAACCATCTTCACCATGAACGAACCGCTGAAAGCCGGCAAGCTTAAGATTATCAAGACCCGACTGAAGGAAGACGGTTCGCTCTCTACCAGTAACACCGCCGTAGGCGTAAGCGTGAAACTCGACTGGAAACCAGGCGGAAGCCACGACGTGGAGATTTAATTAAGTGAAGAGTGAAGAACGAAGAATGAAGAATTCAACGGCTATAAAGATTTGATACATGAATCATATTACGAAATACATATTTGCGATACTATCGCTTATCATGCTGGCAGGATGCAGCGGAAGCGAGCAGAGCGAGGAGAGGCCAAAGGACACGCTGGCTCCCATCTCGCTCACCCTATCTGTGCCTGCCGATAAGACAAACACACGCGTCGGAGATCCGGGAGAAGACACCAACGACGAGGTGGATTGGGACCAGCTCACCATCATCATCGCCTATACGGAAAAGACAAAAGGCAAAGACATCTATGACGGTTCAGCCAACACGATGGTGTATTACGATACCTTCACCAAAACAGATTTTGACAGTGAAACACCGGTGAGTCATTATACCTCTACCCTGTCTCCTGCCGATGCCAACGGCTATCACGACTACACCATCTATCTGCCTCCAGGCACCTGCCGCGTTTATGGCGTAACCTATAGCGGCGGCAAAGGTTTGGACCTGGAAAAAGCCTTAAGCGAGATAGCAAAGGACGGAAAAGACCACAACAAAGACATCTATAACTTACAGATTTCCAACGACTACGCATTTGATAAAACAAAGAATACGATGGATATAGCCAAGTTCATCAGCGTAGCCAGCGGTTATGCAACAGAAGTGAATGTTGTCGACAACACGTTGACCAACAAACGAGAGATTCCCGTGGAATTCAGCTCGAACACCACCAGCAGCACCAAGCGATATTGGCGCATGGTGCTGGGCAGACTTGCCACCAAACTCGACATCCAATGGGATGCTAAGGGAGCTTACGAGAATGATGCCAAGGGAAATCCGAAGTTCACCGATGTGAAAGTAGAAGGCTTTACTTATCATGGTGAGGCAGAAGGCACAGGAACTTCAGGGACAGGTTCCACCACATCGGGTGCAGGATACGGACGGCTCTTCCCTACCCTCTATGCCGCCGCTTCAAGTATAACCCAAAAGACATCCGTAGGCGGACAGAAAAACTTCATCAACACCTCGGAAATCAGCAAGCGTAACGGAAGAGTTTATCATTACACCTTCCCTGATGGCACTACGAAGCCACGCATCACCTTCGATATCAAGACGAAAAAAGATGGCGCAACAGAGGAAAAATCCGACAAGGTGACTTTCGACTTGAAGAACCGGACAGAAAGTTTCAATCCTGCCCAATGGTACAAGATCAACGTAACCATCAAGGGAGCCAAAATCGGTAATGCGAGCAACATCATCATCGACAAATTCTAACATAATAAGAGAATATTCATCATGAGAAAACTCTATCCAACATACTGCAAGCTTATCGCAACCCTCCTGTTGCTGGGTTGCTCCATCGCCTTGTCTGCACAAGGCAAGACCTATTATGTAAAAGCAGATTCCGAGATAACGACCTCCAGCAACGACGGTTTATCATGGGAGAATGCTATCACCCTGACAGAAGCGCTGCGCCTAGCCAAGGCTGGCGACGAAATCTGGGTGAAAGGCTACGAGGATATTACCGGCCACATCTACAAGGCACCGGAGGGAGGCTTCGTTCTCCCTTCGGGCGTTGCCATGTATGGAGGTTTTGCAGGAGACGAAACCATCAAGAACGATCTCCCTACGGGCAGACACAAATATCAGATGAAGTATCAGACGGCTCTGGTGGGCGACATCGCCACCAACGACAAGGCGAGCCAGCAGCTGATTATCTATCCAGAGAACACCACCCGCAACGACAATGCCATCCATGTGCTGACCCTCCAGATGGGCGTAACACAGGACAACACCAACGACGGCAACAAGCCAACCATTGTTTCCGGTTTCCTCATCGCAGCAGGTAATGCCAAGGGAGAGAATACTTCTGCAAATGGCAGAGGCGGCGGCATCTACGTGGTGAACAACAGCAACGACAACAATGCCGGCAGCCGTTACTTCCGTATTTCGCAATGTAACTTTGCGAACAACTACGGCATGCGCGGCGGTGCCATCTATGTAGATAATTCCTGTACCAACCAGCTGTCAGCCATCAGCTACTGTAGCATTTTTAATAATGTGGCAGGCAAGCGAGGCTCCAGCGAAAACGAAGGTGGCGGTATGTGGATAGACGGAACTGCCACCGTCTACAACTGCAACATCAACAACAATACGAACGGCGGTATCCGATTTTCGAGCACATCGAAAATCGTCAACTGTTCTGTAATAGCCAACACCGTATCCGCCGCAGACCTGACCACAGACGGGGCATCAAACAGCATTGACGGCGGAGCGGTTTACAACACCGTGCTCTGGCATTCCACTGCACTCAGCAAGCAAGACAGCCGTCCTGCCTTCTATTCCTGTGCTTTTCCGGAAGTAGAAGTTACCCATACCGATACCAACACCGACGCTAACGGGAACGTAAGAATCAGCAACGAGAACCACGGCATAAAGCCAGCCCCTTGGTTCAAGCAGAGTGCCGTAACCCAGGGTTACGACTTCTCATTCAGCAGTAACCTGAAGCAATTATACAGCACCGCCTTCACTTTTGAGGAAACCTCTGCCCTTTTGAACAAGGGAAAACTGGAATACTACACCAACCTCGTAGTTAATGCAAACCTGGAAACAACTTCTACCGACATCATGGGCAGAACACGCTACCAGACAAGCACCATCGACATCGGAGCCTACGAGTATGCCCGAATGAAGGCAGGACGCATCAGATACGTGAAGCCCCAGAAAAAGGGACTTGGCGACGGATCATCATGGGATAATGCCACGGACGATATCCAGTGGGCCATCAACGATTTGGCTGATAAGGCTCCAGACGAGAAAGGCGAAGTCTGGGTAGCAGCCGGAACCTATGTAGTAAAAGACCGCATCCTTAACGATGCATCAGCCCCGGTATCCCTACTGATGAAGAATGGCATCAGCGTTTATGGTGCATTTAAGGGAACCGAAAAAAGACGTTCCGAGCGCATCGAGGAATCCAAGGATTTAAAGCCATGGGGCTGGAAACAAGAATCCATCATCAGGGGTGCGGAATTCAAGGGAAGCGACGATGCCAACTGGAATAATAATGACGAAGCCTGGAACATACAGAACAGCGGTTCCTACCATGTGGTATGGTTTGCTCCCCTGCCGGGAGGAAAAGCCTTTACCGACGAAGTATATCTTGAAGGCTTCACCATTGAGGGAGGTAAATTTCACGATACGAACAAAGCCGAATACGCCCCAGGCTGTGGTGCAGGCGTTTATATCAACGACCCATCAGCCCGAATGCGTTACTGCACCGTGAGATTCTGTAACCCGGGCATGAAGAAAACCACAAACACCCAGCCACGTGGCGGCGGCATCTATTGCAGAAACGGACAGACGGAAGGTAACCTGGTATACAACTGTTCGGCTTACCAGGGCGGAGGCATCTATATTGACGAAGCCGGCTTCATCACCCGAAGCATGGTAACCAACTGCTCTGCCTATCAGGGAGCGGGTGTATATCTGAATGGTGACGCTAATAACTCAGAGAAAGCCTATTATCAGATTCTTGCCACCTCGGTAATCAGTAACAATACCAGTACCCGAAATGGTGCTGTGTATCTGGATGGTCACGGACTGGTGATTAACAACACCATCGTCAACAACTACACCACCAACACATCAGATGCCGCTGACGAGCTGTCATCCAATACGGGTGGTGTGTATATCAAGAAAAAGGGTCTTCTTGCCAACAACGTCATCTGGAACAACTCGCTGCTCCGGCACAAGTCTGGCACCAGCAACTCAGCGTCCATGGCACAGATTTATGCAGCCAACCCATCAGAAGAGACCGTACAGTTCTACAACAACGCCATCTCGGATGTAAATGCAGCCAAATGGACCAGCACCTATCAGAGCGGAACCATCTCCATCAACACGTATTACTCTGGCAAGGGATTCGTGATGGGCGATGAAGCACCCTACAACACGGTGGAAGCCTTCAACGAGAAACGTGGCGTTCTTACAGACATGAAGACGGTGAACTATTACTGGGAAACATTGAAAGGTAGCCGACTGCGCAACGTGGGCATCAGCTATGCTCTCCTGCCATCTTCCTACCTGTATCAGCCAAAAATAGACCTGAGCGGAAAAGCTATCAGTTCGGTTCCGTCAGCAGGAGCCTATATGGCTGACAACCACGACCTTATATTTGAAAAGAATGACAGCAAGAAACGCCTGCGCATCTACTTTGACCGTTCACGAGAACTGGTGGACGGAACAGGACAATCGTGGGAAAAGAGCTATACCTCATCATCTGCAGATGAACTGCTGGATTATCTTGCCGACATCAAGGATGGGGATAAGGTAAAGGTGGTTACCAAGGACAATACTACGCCAGAGGATTTCCCTATTGAGAAGAACAGCGACTGGGAGTTTGAAATCTGCACTCGTGAAGGTATCTTCGAACCGAAGATTGCTTACAAGTTCGAGGAAACAGATGCCAGGTCATGTACCTTCAGCATTCCACCTTGCGTACTTCCCATAACCGTGTATGGCGGTTATCCGGAATATTCAGAAAATCCGAATCCGAAAGATGAAGACCGTGACCCTATCAAATACCGCACCGAACTGAACGGAAACCTGAACGGCTCAGAACTCAACAAGGGTCTCTACCATCTGGTCCGCATCGAAGCAGGTGCCAACATCACCATCGACGGCTATGCCTTTACCCATGCATACGCTGCCGGTACTGCCTACATGCCTTATGGTGGCGGCGTGCTGATAGGCAGCATGGACCAGAGCAGCCAAGCAACCACCGTGAAGCTGAAGAATTGCATCTTTGAGAACAACACGGCGACAGATGGCGGTGCTATCGCTACCATGCCGGATGCCGTGAATGTGAAATTGGAACTGGAAAACTGCGTCATCAATAACAACACAAGCAAGGATCCGCATAATCCAAGTCCATCGGAGCTGCCTTCCATCATCTATCTGAACAAAAGCCAAGGCAGCAACAACTCTCTCACACTCAACCATGTAAGCATCATCAACAATGAGGGAGTAGCGCCAGATAACGACCTTGTGGAGAGAACCTCGTATGCTGTAGGAAACAAACTGAACATCAACGGTGCATGGGAAGATTCTGAATGCAAGAACAGCATGAGTATCAACACTCTTGGAAAAGAAGGAGCCCTGAACTTCAGCAACCCGACCAATGAAGTGGGTGCCAGAATGAGCGGCAACGTTTATTACGGAGGCTATTCATCCTTCCGCCCGCTGACCAGTTCTGTACAGGCTGGCCGCATTATCAACAGCGCCCAAGAAAACAATGCAACCACAACAGTCAAGGACATCACCGGCGAAGACCGCAACCTAGGTGGTGTTCCCGACCTGGGTGCATACGAAGCTCTCTTGCCAAAAGCAGGAAAGATTATCTACGTGCGTTCGTACAACCAGAACTATGAAAGTAGCAGCGATGCCAATGATGACGACCAGGACGGCAATCCGAACTTCAATCTTCTGAATGAATCTGGAACCGAATATGATGGAAGCAGCTGGGACAAGGCTATCATCGGTAACGCCATGTGTGATAACAGACAGGCTAGAAACGGCAACGATTTCTATGTAAAGCAGAGTGACAATACGCTGCTTAGCACCACTATTGACAATACAGATTATAGTCAGACTAACGGCAAGTATCGTTCAGAAATAGATTCTTATGGTAATTTTTGGACGAATTCAGGTAACAAAGCGGCAGATTATTCCGATAGTTGGGGAACCTATAACAAGATTACCAACAACAGAGAGGAGCAATACATCAGCGGTTTGCAATACGCAGTGGAAAGAGCAGCAGAGTTGAATGAGAATATCACAGACAAGAAAGACCGGGTTGTGGTTTGGGTAGGTGCAGGCATCTATACAGACTACAAAGGCTTTGTTGTCAGAGACAAGGTGGAAGTAATAGGTGGTTTCCCATACGAAGGCTATCCTGGAGAAGACGACCGCCATCCGCTGCTGTCACAATACGTGCCGGCACGCAAGGAATACGAGAATCTGAACAAGACCAAATATGAGACCATTCTACAAATCAGAAAGGAATCGCCTGTATACTTCACAGACAACAGCAAAGAAATGTGGTATCAGGAAGACAAACCTGAAGATGGTTCAAATTATGGCTATACCAAGACGTTGATGAACAGCGGGAAAACAGAGCGCCATTATGTACTGTATCAGCCAGACGTATGCCTTCCTACCTGGTCGCCATCGGGTGATGGAAACGCCACACGTACCGACGGTAATGCAGTAAGCTATAAAGGAGATAAGATAGACGACATCTACTACAAGGATTACAAGTATGCCAAATGGGATGGCTTCTCCGTACGTCACGGCTACATCATCAACTATCCTGGTGCTAACCGTGACGGAGGTGCAGGTGTGCGTGTATTCCGAGGTGTAGAACTGGAAAATCTCATCATCGTCAACAACTTCAACCATGGCGGCCGCGTACGTGGTGGCGGTTTGTATATGGACGGCGAGAACAGTAAGATTTCGAACAGTTACCTGCTGAGAAACCTGAGTTATGCCAACAGCAGTGAAAGTTATGGAGGCGGAGCCTATATGATTCAAGGCACCGGCTACAACCTTGTAGTGGCAAACAACCGCTGCTATAACGGAACCAGCTGGGGTGGAGGTATCTTCCTAGAGAGTGCCAAATTCTACAACAACACCATCGCCTACAACATGTCGACAAACGGAACCGGCATCTATCACTGGCAGGATGCCAAAACCGGAGTAGAATCGCAGCTTTCCCTCTACAACTGTATCATCTATGATAATTATAACAATGGCAAGCAGATTACAGACCAGGTAAACTCTGCGGCAAAGGACAAAATGAAAACATCCCACAACTGCTACATGAACAGTAGCGATGATAACAAAAAGTTCCTTGCCGAGGATGGAAACTTCACCGGACCAAATCTGGATTTTCCATTTGAAGACCAGACCTACGAAAGTGGACATAAAGGAAATTTCCGCTTCCGCAATGCCCGATTAAAGAATAACTTCCGCCTGAACGAGGCTAATGGTTTAGCAGGTAACAAGTGTCTGAATGGTGGAACCACAAATGTAGGAAATGGAATCATCCTTCCGGAAACCGATATGGACTATACCAACCGTATCAAGGACTGCGCCATTGATATCGGTGCCTATGAGGCTGATAATACTACCAATATCGCACCACAGGAAAAGACAAACAGCACAGGTATTGTAGATTACATTTATTATGTAACCCAGAACGGATGGGGAAACAGAAGTGGAGACAGTCCGGAAAACGCAGCCTGTGCAGACAAGCTGCAGGATGTGCTGACTGCTGCGGGCCAGAAATTTGAAACAGCGAACCAGGGCATCACAGATAGCAACCTAAAGCATCAGGTGTTTGTAAAAGTGGCAGGCTATCAGGCTGATGAAACCGGAAAGCGCTTTACTTATCATGCCAATACACTGGCAGACCCTAGCGATCCGCAGAGCTACACCTTCCTGATTCCTAACGGAGTATGCCTGATGGGTGGCTACTATGAGGGTGACCAGGAAGGAGGAAAGCCAAATGCTGGAACCTATAATTGGAATAATGATAAGCGCGACTGTATCAGCACTTACCAGACGGTATTAAGCGCGAAGACCGAAGTAAAAGAAGGTTCTGCCGTTAACCAGGAGGTGAACGGCTACCACACCGTGTGCTTCGGCAAATGGCCTACAGGCGACTATGACAACTACAACACTTCTGCCTTGACTGACAATACCATCATAGATGGCTGTCGCCTGATTGACGGTAATGCTAGCGACAAGTCGGGCTTCAAGAGTATGGGTGGTGCAGCCATTGTGCCAAGAAAGGCACATGTACGCAACTGCGAGATTTCCGACTGCCAGGCAACTCAAGGCGGTGCTCTCATGCTGCTGAAGGGTAGCATCGTAAGCGGTAGTGTCATCGTAAGAAACAAGGCACAGAAAGGTGGTGCCATCTATGCACTTCGTTCCAACGACAAGAACGAAGACACCAAGAAATACCATGCCTACGTCATCTCATGCACCATCGCCAAAAACGAGGCGACCATTGGTGGCGGAATCTACCAGGAGGAGAACTCCCTGATTGGCGGAAACTCCGTGATATGGGGAAATACGGCACAGACCGACAACAACATCAGCGGTGATGTGAACTATCAGTCTCACGACTTTCTGCAGGGACTGGGAGCATATACGGAAAAATTCTACCCATACAACTATTGTTTCGTAGAAAAGATGGCGTTGCCAGCCAACAGAATGAACACGGAGATGACTAGCGATCTTGACAGTTACTTCAACGACAACAAAATCTTCAAGCCTCGTGCCTATTCACCATTGATTGACAACGGAGTTTTGGAAGAATACGTAACTGCATGGAAGGATTATGGTATCAGCAGCTACGATATTACCGGCAAGGAAAGAACCATGACCAAGCAACAGACAGCAGGTGCATACACATCTGATCTGCCTGCGTTTGATAATACCAAGCTTCTGAAGCGCCTGTTTGTTTCTCAGACAGGTGGTGAGATTGTAACAGAAGAAGAGAAGGCAAAGTATTATGGCCGCTCCTTCCTGACTCCTTTCAACAGTCTCGAAGCAGCCCTCGATTACATCAATGAGGCACGAGAAAAGAAAGTGGCGAATGATAAAACCCACTTCGAGATTCTGATGACAGGTGGAACCTACAAGCCGAGCAAGATGCGACAGAATAAAGACCTTTCGCCAGAGCAAAACACGATAGACCGCCGCTTGCAGAGCTTCACCATCCCTGTGAACGTAGATATCTTCGGCAGTTTCTCGAAAGATGACCTGTATTCTTCAACTCCAGTTAATCCTACTACGGGAGAAGAAGCTGGAGATAAGTTTACAAGCTTTGGAGGTAATACTTTGACTCCAGATGGAGACATCAAAGACATCTTGGCTAACCGCAACAAGAACTACATGACCGACAACAATAAGAACGGATTGATAGAGCCATGGGAGTTCCAGAATCCTACGATTCTTTCCGGTGACATCAAGGCATCGGAAAAGGAGCGTAATGTATATCATGTAGTCTACAGCAATGCGGGCACCACAGGTACTTCGGCAACATTGAACAATGAAGTGGTATTAGACGGTATTACCATCATGAATGGTGAAACCATGACACAGCTGAAGAAAGAAGAAGGAGGAACTAACGAAGTTGCCGAGATTGGTCGTGGAGGCGCTATCTACACCAACCGCGTGAACTATACATTGAACCGTTGCCGACTGATCAAAAACTCCGGTCTGCATGGCGGAGCTATCTATGCCAACAATGCAAGTCTGGACATCATCGGCAGTACAATCAGCGGCAATAGAGACGTATCAGAAAAGGCTAGTTAGGATGTCATCACCGAACCAGGTAAGGGTGGAGCCATCTATCTCTATCTCACAGAATCTGAGAATGGAAACCTGCATATCGTCAACTCGCTCTTAGCCAACAATGATGTAACTTGTGGCAGATATACGGGCACAGAAGTTTCGCAAGGCGGAGCCATCTACATCCGTAGAGCAAACGATGCTGGCAGTATGGCTGCGGGCTATCAGGATGCCTACATCGTAAACAACCTCATCGTGAACAACAAGGCAAAGCAAGATGGAGCCATCCATGTGGAGAACGAGGTGAAAAATGGTACGATTACACCTATATTATATAATACCGCCATTTGGGGTAATGAATCTACAGATAATAGTGTACTCCTCCAAAGAGAGCACATGCGCAACTGCGCCTGGGATGAATTACCTGCTTCTACAGTTTCTCCTGCAACGGATGGCAACATCAAGCTGAACAAGGAGAACATCGCATCGGATGGTCCACGCTTCACAGCGCCTACAACGACAAAGGGTTACGAAGGTTATACACAGGATGCCAAGTGGAATCCACAGGCTATCTCTGTGCTTACAGATGCAGGTGATGGAAAGAAGGATGCAGACGATACAAACGAGAGTGGTAAATATCAGAAATGGTGGAGTATGCACAATAATCGCCTTAAGGAATATGGTTATCGATCTGAGTATATCCGTTCTGCTAACAGCAGTAAGGAATACTACAGATACGTTGGTCCGAAAGACGAGAAAGGTGTAGTGAGAGAAAAGCCTATCGACATCGGCATGTATGAATTCCAGTATGTATTCAAGTTTACAGACTTAGAAAAGGTTTATATCGGAACGGAAGAGAAAGGAAATGGCGATGGTAGCAGTTGGGATAACCAAAGCACCGACCTTCGTGGTGCCATCATTGCCATGGCTAACCCTTCAGGTAACGTAGCTGCTGGTACTACAACCAACAACAACAGAAAGGTGTTTGTACGTGGAGGTACTTATTATTCGCCAACCTACTCTAGCGGCGATGCCTTCTCTCTCATTGTGAACAATGACGAAAAGGCTAAGTATATAACATCGATTGAACTTGTGGGTGGTTGTACGGGCTCGAAGAATGCTGACGGAACAGAGGTGCAAGACTTCAGCAAACCTTCGGTACTCATTGAGAACCCAGCCAAGGCAGGCGAAACCACAAACTTGCTCAATATCGTAACGAATGGTAAGCCGGTAACTATTTCCGGTTTCACTTTCCAGAACCAGAATGGTGTGGGAGTAAATGCGAAGATCAATAATGAGCAAGCCGGAACGGGAGAAAAAATGAGGCTCCATCATTGTGCCTTTAGAAAGAATAACAGAATCGGAATGGTGATAAACAACCGAAAAGGATATGGCATAAACATGTGGAATGTACTGTTTGCAGATGGAAATGGAAATGGTCTTACTATCTATGGTTCACAATCAGCAGACATAACAAACGCCACGTTTGTCTGCAATAAAGACACAGCAGTTAGTGGAACAGACAACGTGTATAATTCTGTCGCCTGGAAGAATGGTACTCAAGACCTGAAAACAGGCAACAAAAATGTCGTGATTGCTAATTCTATCAAGAATGGAGATGTGCTAAACGGTCCAAACTTTGTAGATCCAACGAACGGCGACTATAGAATACGACCTAGCCTCATGTTGCTTGATCAAGGAAATAATGAGAAATATCCGCTAAATGCTGATATAAACTCAGAAAAGGACTTGGGCAATACTGCCCGTCTGATTGGCGACAACATCGATATCGGTGCATACGAATGCGACACGAAGATGATTCAGGTTATCTATGTAAAAGAAGGTTCTGCAGTTACAGGAACAGGTGAAAGCTGGGATAGTCCAACCAACGACCTGCAAGGCGCCATTAACCTGGCTGAGCTTTATGCCAACAAGAATGCAGGTAAATATGGCTACGTCTTCGTAGACAGGAATATGAAGGCTGATAACGTGAACATCAGCATGCCTGGTGTCAAGATGTTTGGTTCGATGCGCAAAGAAAAAAGTTCTAAAACAGAACCAGAAGCTATCGTGCAGGATCTCCTTACTCAGAGAAAAGGAATCATTGAGTTTACCAGTCAGTCTACCATCAATGGACTGACACTCAACAGCGGAACTACAGATACCAGAATGTGTCTTGTTGATGGATTCAAGGTTTCGGGCAACGTCTGCCTCCAGGGCAACAGCATGCTCTCCACCTCTATCCTCGATGCAAATGCAAAGGTAACAGGCGATGCAAGTGGTTTGCTCTATAACAGTCTGGCATTAGGAAGCGTGGAGAATGTGAAGTCCGTCAATGTAACAGCTGCTAGTGAATTACCATCAACAACGGGTAATGCTGCCAACAGATCATCTGTAACCACCTATAATAAATATGTGAAAGATGATTATTGGAAGTACCAGCTTGACGAGACATCTGGCGACATCAACGCCAATACAGACGCAACCAAAACCCAAGGATGCATCAACAAGGTGATGCACAGCCATGACCTTGCCGGCAACCAACGCATCAGAGACAAGGTTGACAACGGATGTTTCGAGACTTGGTATCTGACAAACGATGCTACAGCAAACCAGGACGATTATCCTCATGGTAAATCTGTGGTCTATGTCATGACAGAAGACCAGGAGCTGAAACTCGACAACACATTCTATACAGAGACGAATCCGTTCAGCCCAGGCTTCCTGCTCTTGAAGCACCACGCTGGTTTAAGAGGCAACAACAGTTATGTAAACCTCACCAACTTTGCCGTGGAAAGAAACTTAAAGGCAGGAACCAACTTCTTCTCCATGCCATTCAAGGCTACCAATATGGAGGTTTCGGGTACAGATAATCCTGCTGACGGTAGCGTAACAGCCTACTACTATAATGCTGCTACTCGTGCCAAGTACGACTATAAATTCGAACCTGGTGAAAAGAGTGAAGCATGGGTTAAGGGCGTAGACAACCAGCGAAACTTCACCGCAGGTTTCAGAATGGATGCCAAAGCAGCCAAGACCGTCCGCTTCTATGGAACCAGTTACACGGAGAACGGTAGTCAGTTAGGACAGATTATCTTGACGCAGAACAACAACCAGCAGCCATGGTCGAGCAGCAATGGTGGCGGTTTGAAGTTCACCCATAAGGAGAACATGGGCTGGAACCTTTTCGGTTCGCCTTATCTCTGCGCCATGAACTATAGCGATATGGAATATGGCAGAGTCATCTATCAATATGATAATGATGATGATGATGACAACGGCAGCTACAAGGCAATCAATACCGATGGTGTAACAACCGGCTACATCCCAGCAATGGATGCCGTATTTACCCAGACTGCCACTCTGGATAATTCAGAAAGCGTGATAGTGGATAATAAGGAAAAAAGGGCAAAAACAGCCTATGCAGGAACCCGAGCCCTCGACATCGCCATCACACAGAGCAACAGAAACAGCAGAGCCGGCAACAGCACTCCTATAGATGACCAGCTCCAGTTGAACGCAGTTCCTGCACAGGAGGCGAAATCAGACTTCGACCTGGGAAGCGACGGCGTAAAATGGATGAATAGCCAGAATGCTCAGATTTATGCTACCCGCAACGGCGGACGCTACTCGCTCCTCTCTGCCATCAGCATTGAAGCAGAACAGAGCATCGGTATCAGTCTGCCAGAAACGAGTGAATACACCATCAGCATCCCTGAAGAATGCGATGCCAGCGAATACGAAACCGTATGGCTGAAGGACAAGGAAACCGGAAAGGCTATCGACCTGAAGGAAGGCGATTACCGATTCCATGCAAGCCAGGCAGGCGAGCAGAACCATCGCTTCACCATCAGTTTCAACCGCATGGCAACCGACATGAAGTCAGACATCAGCATCCAGGCTATCGGATTCAGAACCATCGTCCTCAAGGGACTCCAGCCGAACGACCTCATCAGCGTGTATGCTGCCGATGGCGTTCTCGCCCTCCAGAAGAAGGCAAAGGCTGAGAAGGAACAGGTTCGCACAGCCATCCAGGGCAACGGAATCGTAGAAGTGACACGAGGCGGCAAACAGGTGGCAGTAAGGAAGATTGCCCTGAAATAAGGGATGAGGACACGGACGAAGACTGAAAAGAATGAGATAAAAACCAGTCAAAACAGTCGGAAAGCCGTAAAAGAACGGAATAAATGTTAATAAAGCGCAGAGATAATCGCTAGTTTCAATAATTGGCATTATCTTTGCGCTTTGTATTTGCACAACAATTAGAAAATAAAACTATGACAGAAAAGGAAATGTACAATCTGATTAATAATCAGAATGAACAGCAAAGCAACGGCTTTGCTATCAATGAGAAGGAGCGTGGATTGAGCGGCGTGTTCTCCGCACTGATGCGCAAGGTTTATACATGGATGACCCTGGCTCTCGTTATTACGGGTGTTACTGCATACGGCGTGGCTGCCAGCCCAACCCTGATGATGACGCTGATGACAAGCCGAGGCTTGCTCTTCGGACTGGTAATCGCTGAACTCGCCCTGGTATTCATTATTACAGGTGCCCTGAACCGCCTGTCGCTAAGCACGGCTACCCTGCTCTTCATCGTCTACTCGGTATTGAACGGAGCGATGCTCTCTTCCATCTTCGTGGTTTACACGATGACAAGCATTGCCAAGGTGTTCTTCATCACAGCCGGAACCTTCGGTGCCATGGCTGTATATGGTTACACCACCAAGAAGGACCTGACCTCGATGGGTAAGATCCTCTTCATGGCTTTGATTGGTCTGATTATCGCCACCGTAGTAAACATGTTCCTGAAGAGTTCTGGATTTGACTACATCCTGAGCTACGTGGGTGTTGCTATCTTCACCGGTCTTACAGCATGGGATAGCCAGAAGATTAAGCACATGCTCCAGACACAGTACGACATGAGCGAAGGTGCTCAGAAGTTGGCACTCATCGGAGCCTTGACATTGTACCTCGACTTCATCAACCTGTTCCTCTATCTGCTTCGCATCTTCGGAAGCAACAAGGAATAAGATTTCAACAGAAATAAAAAAGCAGAGGTTGGCTTGCCCTCCACGGGTTAGCCAACCTCTTTATGTGTTCTATCAAAAGCAAATGATAAGTAAACCTAATCTAGAAAATTCTGATGCAAAGATAAGCTTTTTCTCCGAAAGTCAGGCTTCATTTGGTAAAAAAAAGAAGCCATTTGAACAAAAAGTATCTTTTTTATTGCCTGTTACCAAAACTCATTTCATAAAAAACATGCATTCATTTCGTAAATTCAGCTGGTTTACAATCATTTACAGAGCATTTCTAAATTCATTAGGCGAACAGCCATAAGCAGAAGAAAAGACTCTTCTAAAGGTGGAAAGGGAATTAAATCCCGACTTCTCTGAAATCTCCAGAATGGAAGATTCTGAGTTTCGAAGCAGTTGTTCAGCATAACGGAGGCGGTAATTATTCACGAAATCATAGAACGTGCTTCCATTCTCCTGGTTGAAATACCTGCTGAGATAAGTGCGGTTGGTGCCCACCATGTGTGCCACATCCGAGAGCTTGAGTCGCGGATTGAGATAGATTTTCTCCACTTCAAAGAGACGCTGCACCTCGGTGGCGAGACCTTGCTTTTCCTCTTCACTCTCTTGCGGAGCAGCTTCTGCATGCGCTGCCTCCACATCCTTCAGTTCATCAATCACCGACTCATGTCGATACACAAAGTAACAGATGAACATCCAGATAGCCAGGGAGCAGACCATATAAAGATTGTCGAAGCCTACGTCGATGACAAAGCAGCTCAAGGTCCAGATAATCAGGATGAGGAAGAAACTGCCCAGGATGGCAAGGAGCCAGGAAAGGTTGATGTTCTCCTGATAGGAGAAACGCTCCTTGAGCTGGCGATGATACCTGCGGATGAGGAAGAAGAGTACAACGAAGGTGGTGACGCCATAAACGGCACCCCATACCGAGAGAATATAAAAATAGATGTTGGCACCCGAGATGAGAAACAAGAGCGGAAGCAGCACAAAAGGCAACTCCAGCACCACCGCCTTGGTCCAGGTGGTCCATCCCGGTTTTACCAATTCCATCAGCACAAAGCTATAGAACGGAATGATAAACATATCGACAGCGGAGGTGAAATACCATCCCTCCGTACTGCCGAAACCCTTGTAGTAGAAGAGCACGAGGTCTTTCAGGCACTGTGCGTCCGCTATCAACATCAAAAGCATGATGAGGCGGAAGAGCCGTTCACTGCCCTTACGCCAAAACATCCATGCCATCATGGAAAAGAACATCATGCTCATTCCATAAATAAAACTCGTTACAGCATCCATATACTTATCTGTTAATTGATCTAGTTGCCAGGCTTACGCCTACAGTATTAATTTCTATGATTCTATTATTTCAATTCAAAAAGCAGTTGCCCTCCACTCACTATCTGCTGGTGAGAGAGGCGATAACCATTCAGTGGTTTTCCGTTAAGAGAGGTAGACTGGATGAGGTAGCTGCCTGCATCCTTTCTTCGGGCTGACAAGATGAACTTCTTTCCGTTTTCCAGATTCAGCGTCACCTTGTCGAAACCTGGCGTACCTATATAATAATAAGGTGTGCCAGGACAAACCGGGTAGAAACCCAGGGAGGAGAATACATACCATGCCGACATCTGACCCGCATCATCATTGCCCGACAAACCGCCCGGGGTATCATTATACTCCGTCTGCAGGATGTGGTGCACCCATTGCTGGGTCTTCTCCGGAGCTCCGGCAGCATCATAAAGATAGGCTATCTGATGGCAAGGTTCATTGCCATGCCAGTACCATCCCTTGTCGAACATCCTGTCCAGACGGTAGATGACCTTATCTTCTGCCTTCTTCTCCTTCTTATCCATCGGTTTGCTATGGCGGATCACATCAAACAATCCTTCCGGGTTCTGGGGCACATACCAGGTATAATGACAGGCAGCACCCTCGGTGATGAAGCTCTGGCGATGAACCAGGTCTTTATTGTTCAGCCATTTTCCATTCTCATATCTGCCATCCGCCCAACCCGAGACGGGGTTGATGACATTGCGCCAATTCTCGGAACGGCGCATCAGTTCGTTGTAATCTTCCTGATATTTCTGTCGCTGCAAAGCATCCCTGCAGGAATCCATCAGTGCCTTCGCCATCTGCGCCACGGCAAAATCATCGTAGGCATACTCCAGGGTGCGTGAAGTCTGCTCGTTGGTATGATAAGCTTCCTCCACCATATCCTCCAGAGGAATGTAGCCATTATTGATATACGACTGGATGGCACGGCGTCCCTTTCCTTCCTGATACTCCTTATATATATAAGGTGTAGAGAAAGCATTCATGCGCATTCCCTCGTAAGCCTTCTGCGCATCGAAGTTGCGGACTCCCTTGACGTAGGCATCGGCAAGGGCGGCACTGGCATGGTCGCCTATCATCGCAGCCGTATAACTGTTCCAGCATGGGAAAGCAGGAAGCCAGCCACGGTTCTGATACATCCCGACCAGCGACTGCATCATCTCGCCCGAACGCTTCGGGGTGATAAGCGTATAGAGCGGTAATTCGGCACGATAGATGTCCCACATGGAGAAATCATCATATCTGATTTCTTCACCTACATCACTCACCTCGTGAGGGAGGAAGGAACAGCGATACAGGGCACCATAGAACTGGTTGACCTTTGCCTGGTCGTGATGTTCCACATCAATGGTATGCAGACGGTCGCACCACAAATCGGCAGCAAACTGCATCATGCTATAGAAATCCAAGCCGCCATAGTTGTAGTTCTCGGCATTGAGATTTGCCAGGGCTTTCTCACGGGAGGTGAAGGAAGTGCCCGACATCCACTCCATTGCCTTGCCCGCCTTTCCACGGAAAGTGAGCCAGGCACCGATGCGTGGCTTATCCTGCATCTTCAAGCCCTTGCTAATTCTGTTGTCACCTTCGAACACTCCGTAATCCACCAGGTCTCTGGCATCGTAAGCCAGCACGAAGTGACCGCTGAAACCAGCCGACTCGCCCCATCCCTGGTAAATGCGATGCACCGGATTATAGCCATACACCACATGATTGAGGGTATCAATCTCGATGTAGCCCTGCCCTTCATCACTATTCGGATTGATGACCAGATGCACCAGCTGGTCCTTTTCGGGAGTGACACGGAGGATGGAGGTATGGCTCAATGCCGTCATCTCAGCCTTGAGATGCTCCTTCTTCAGATTCACCGCATAGTAATGAGGATGCGAAACCTCATCGGCATGACTGAAAGGAGTAGCGCGCTGCCCGGGCTGGAGCCTCAGCTCATCGCCCAGGGCGGCAACGGTAAAGGAACCGTAATCCTGCATGCAGCCACCCACTATCCAATGGCTGCAGCGGAAACCCTGCAAAAGGGAGTCCTTATAATAATAAGGTGCGATGCATTTCTGTTCGGTATCCTGGGTCTGCGGAGTCCAGAAGTTCTGACCATTCGGAACGAGTACGGCAGGCAGGGTCTGTCCATGCTCCTCACTGCCCTTGCCAAACAGGTCGGCACTCAGGGTGTTGGACTGTGCCGTGCCCACCATCGTATTGATGGCATTCAGCTGGCGGATGTGCTCCAGGTTGTGGATGCGTTCGTGCATCTGCTTCTTCCACTGGTTCCAGGGATAGTAGCACGTGCCATACTCCACCTGCGAGAGGATATTGATCTTGATGTCCTTCTCATTGAGCATGAACTTCACCAAGACGGAATCCTGGGCATTCTTATAGAAAATCATCTGCAGATTCGCAGCCATCGGAACCACCCTATCCATCTTATCTACATCGTCGCCCAAAACCACCTGTTCCTCATCATCCTTGGCACTTGGAGGAAGATGAGCGGTATTGAAGAGGAGCGAAAGCAGGCGATAGAGTGCCGTATCGTGACCGAAGCGGAGAGTTGCCGACGACTGGCGAGCACGCAGGGCGGCATCAGCCTCAGCCTCGATGTTCTGCCAAAGCGGAATGGCACAACGTGCAGGAATCGACTCGTTGGTAGGTTCGTTGCCATTGACGATGGTCATGCGACGGTTGTTTGCCTCATAGATGGCTTGGAACTCCTCATCCGTGAAGAGGGCATTCAAGGCTTCTTCTATGTCGATAGGATAAACCGGGAAATTCAAGCCCACATCCTGGATGGATGAAGTGATGGCATGCATCTCGACCATCAGTTTCATCGGTTCATCAATCTTCGAGATGTCTTTGAAGAGTTGACGGAGAAATCTGTCGGTAGAAATCAGAGGTTCCACCTTGGTTCTGCTTGCCAACGCCTTGATTTCGGGAGATACATGGGCTATCCACGCCATATCAGCAGAATCGGTCTTCACATCCAGGTTCAACTGGGGCTGGAGGAGCTGTAGTTCCGAAGTAAAGGCTTGCATACTCCTGGCACAACGGTCGGAGATGCTGGAACGTGCCTTCACCTGATTGCCGGCAGCAAAGATTTGCGGAAAGTGGGCAAACATGCGTCGGGCGATGCCCTGATGCTGAAGTGCACCGAGACGGGTGAGCTTTCCACCATTTCCCCTGGCATTCTCCCACATCCTTGCCAGCATTCCCTTCACCTGCAGTCCGAGCGGAGTGAGATTACTCTCATCCTCGAAATGCCTGCATATCCATACATAACGGTCGTCATGCGCCATCCATCGGGAACCGTGGCGACCGTAATGACTGACATAAAAAGGAGTAAATCCGGCTGGGATAAGACCCGACGAAGGAATCAGGGAATCCTTGAGAGCATGCTTCTGGGAATCTGGCAAAGCGCCTTTCAAGGAATCAGGCACGCAGCAGGAGTCTGTCCCGAAAGTTCCAGTCTGCGCTGACGGACCTCCGGGATAGGCGAAATAAATGCCCCCCATCTGATGACGGGTTTGTGCTTGCATGGAAAGGATGCAACCTAACCATATATATAATAATGTAACTATTCTGTTCATTGCAGTTTACTTACTCATTGCATCAATGAGGAATACTTTGCAAATATAAGCAAAAAAATCAATATCTGCAATTTTTCTACAAAGAAAATACACTTTGAAGACGAAATTTCTACACTTTTCTTTCATTATCTGGAAGAATGAGGAAGAAGAAGACAGAGTGCAAACACGCCGTATGCATAAATATACTGCATAAAACATGCATAAAACCTAACTTTTAAAACATTTTATCGCTTAAAATACATTTTTCCTAATATTTATTTGGCAGTTTCGCATATTTTGTGTAATTTTGCAACCACAAACGAATAAAAATACAACGTATGAAGGTAAAAAATAGCAGATTGGAAACATTGAAGATGCTCATCTCTAGTCAAGAGTTGAGTTCGCAGGATCAACTCTTGCAAGCGCTCGCCCAGGAAGGATTTGAGATTACGCAAGCCACATTGAGCCGCGACCTCAAGCTACTGAAGGTAGCCAAGGCAGCTTCATCCAGCGGCAAATACACATACGTACTTCCGAACGATGCACTCTACAAGCGGGTTTCCAACCATATCCCGATCAGCAACATGGCAATGGGAACAGGATTCCTCTCCATCAACTTCTCGGGCAACATGGTGGTTATCAGAACCCGACCGGGATATGCCAGCAGCATTGCCTACAACATTGACAACAGCGACATCACCCAGATTCTGGGAACCATCGCAGGAGATGACACCATCTTCCTCGTCAAGAAAAAGGGAATTACAGAAGAAGAGATCATCAATGCACTTTCGGTGGTTATTCCTGAACTCAGTCTGCACGACTGATTCAACCCATAAATAAGAAATAGAAACAAGAACATCATTAAATATTTAAGAGAAAATGGAAGAAGTTAAAGTAATGGTGGCTGACGAAAGTCACATCAAATACATCGACACCATTCTGACTACAATCGCAGAAGCAGCAAAGAAACGTGGTTCAGGTATCGCCAAGCGTTCACCTGAATATGTGGCTACCAAGATGCGCGAAGCCAAGGCGGTCATCGCTCTACAGGGTGATAAGTTTGCAGGTTTCAGCTACATCGAAACATGGGGCAACAAGCACTA
>ULTW01024346.1_pt1 | contig 26423 bp, 23 predicted proteins | sample 1957961 | NCBI WGS metagenome assembly ULTW01 (sample SAMEA4835744, study PRJEB28245) | human gut metagenome | biome: gut microbiome; material: fecal sample | place: Denmark | collected 2008 | reverse complement strand
GCCCTGGGCTAGGAGCTTCTGCCCTTTCAGGGCGTGTGGCGAAAAAATTCGAAAGTTCAGTCATTATTTCGCCTTATAATCATTATTCCTCCTTATACTCATTATTCCTCCTTATACTCATTATTCCTCCCTATACTCAAAGCATCCTGCGGCAGGCTGCTCTTTCTTTCTCGGCAAACCATCACGGTCGGTTGCAGGCAGGGTTTCGGCATCTGCCTTACCTATTGCTGCCGACTTCTTGCGTAGATGGAAATCATACTTCAGATTGTCGGTGTCGAAAAGGCGGAAATGCTTCTCGGCAAACACCGTCGTATCCTTGATGTCCTCATAAACCACATGGGTGAACTTCAGACTGTCGTCCGTCTCCAGCTTCTCCGTGCGCAACACACAATGGTCGAAGAGGAAATTGAAGGCATCCTCCTCTTTCGGAGCCTCCCAGACCACCTCATCATCATGATAGCCCGTTACGAGCGAATTTCTCACCTCGAAACGAGGAAGCGGAGAGGCAAAACCGATGGCAGACTCGCGGCGCCCGTCAAACGGATAGAACTGGGCTATGGTGCAGCCGTTTACCTCAACATCGCCACCCTCAACATAGAGCGGATGCTTCAAGCAGTTGGTTATCTGCGAGTTATAAATCTGCACCTTGGCAGAATCAACCCTCACACCGTAGCCCTGACTGTTATGAATCGTAGCATTCTCGATGAGCAGTTTCTGCTTCGTAGCATCGCCCGCTTCTATCATCACAGCATCGTAGGCACTATGAATATCAGCAAACGAAATTCTGCAGTCATGAGCCGAAGACATCAGTCTGATTCCCTGCCATTGTCCCGGTGTGCGGTCATAAGGCAGATAATCGAACATGTGGTCCAGTCGGTCGCCCCGCATCACCACTTCCCTGTCCTTTTCGCCCTCAATCTTCAACTTCCCGAACACCTGCAAACCCGCATTCTCGTGGAAATAGAGTTGGGTGCCCGGAGCAATGGTCAGCGTAGCCGCCTCATCAACCCTGATTCCCCCATAAACCACTACCGGCAGCGTGCTCTCCAGAAGCTTATCTTCCTTCACCTCGAGCGAATTGAGTTTCATCGCATCCCATGAAAACGCCCTCAGGTTCACCTTCTGCTCTACGCCACTTTCCAGCGCAAATACCAGGTTGTCGCTCACCAGCTGCGGCTTTTCGCTGTTCTGCATCGCCGAAGTCAGTTCTACGAACACACGTATGCTGTCACCCTTCCTGATCTCCACATTCTGCGTCTGGAATCCCGCTTCGGTGCCCAGATAAGAGCCGTCAACATTCACCCGGTAGCCCTTCTGGTTACCATTTTCCAGACGCACCGACTGGCAGCGCAGAGCCTTGCCCGTACGGTTGTAAACCCAGAAGCTTCGGGTAGGCGTAGGCACATTCGAGAAGGTGGTGTCCATCTTCAGCGTATCTACCGAAAACGAGAGCACATCTCCCCTCGACGTTGAGAAACTCTCATCGTCGGCACAACTGGCAAGCAGGGCGCTCATCGCCATCCCTACACCCATTATATACAAAAATCCCTTTTTCCGTTTCATATCTATAAAAACGGAAAAAGGGAAATATTATTGTATCTGCCTCTACATAAACAGAGCAAAGATGGATGAGCCAACAACCGTCATCACACCGCAAACCACGATGCTCAGACTGCTCATGGCTCCCTCTATGGTACCCATTTCCATCGCCTTTGCCGTACCCAGCGCATGGGCAGAACAGCCGATGGCGATACCTTTGGCAATAGGCTCTTTGATGGAGAGAAGCTTCAGGAATTTCTCGGCAAAGATGTTGCCCAGCACACCCGTTACGATGATGACAACCACCGAAACCGAAACATGACCGCCCAACTCCTCAGAAACGCCGATACCGATGGCGGTAGTGATGCTCTTAGGCAGGAAGGTAACGTAGGACGCATGGTCGAAATGGAAGATGAGGGCGAGAATGAGCACGGAGCAGAGACTCGCCAGCACGCCCGAAACGATGCCTATCAGCACAGCCCGATAATTCTTCTTCAGAAGCTCAACCTGCTGATAAAGCGGCACAGCCAGACAGATGGTGGCTGGTGTGAGCAGATAGCTGATGCTGTTGGCGCCTGCCGAATAGGTCTTGTAATCTACGCCCGTGAGCAGGAGCGTGATGATAACGAGGATGATGGAGATGAGCAGCGGGTTCATCAGCGACCATCCCGTCTTCAGCTTCAGCAGCATGCCTATGCCGTAGGCAGCCAGACTGATGAGAACGCCGAAGAAGACAGAATCCTGGAACAACTGGTTCATTTCTTCGCCTCCTTTCCTTTTCTGATTACCATCTGCGTAATCCAGCCCGAAGCACCCATCACGACGAAGGTGCTGACCACCGTAACTACGATATACTGGAACCATGCATTGCCGATATCCTGATAAGAATCAATCAGTCCTACGGCAGCCGGAATAAACATCACGGGCATGATGGCAATGAGGAAACTGCTGGTTTCGCGGATATGCTTCACCTTGATCAGTTTTGTTTCCAGCGCAAGGAAGAGCAGGATGATGCCATAGATGCTTGCCGGAATAGGCAATGGCAGCAAAAAATGGAGCAATTCCCCAGCAAAGGAGAACGCTATGATTATCAAAAATTGAATTAAAAACTTCATGTTGATCTACTTTAAACCTTGGAACTTTGAACTTTGAACTTTGAACTTTGAACTTTATGATTACCATGTCTCCCTCCGAACCACCGTTGAATCCAATTCCATCGGATTCCCTCAGGAAAATGGTCCGAAAGAAGGCCAAAGGTAAAGCCCTTTCTCTCTTATATCAAGCTAACATACTGCTCAATGAGGCTTGCCGTCTCTTCTACGCCCAGGCGCACAGTATCCAGGCAGATGTCGTAATCATCGGCATTTCCCCAGGTAAGGCCTGTATAATACTTATGATAAGCCACTCTGCAATCCTCGGTGTGCTCCACAAACTCCTCAGCTTCCTCATACGAAAAGCCCTTCTCCTCCTGAATATCCTTGATGCGAGCCTCAAGATTGCCGCTCAGAAAAACAGAAATCAGGTCTTTGCGCTCGCGGAAGATATAGTTTCCGCAACGGCCGATGATGATACAGTCTTCATCGCCTATCATATCGGCAAGTGTACGGAGCGGTTTTTCTGTCAGCGCCCTCTGCGTTTCGCCAAGCGACGACATCGAGAAGAGCAGTTCATCTACCGGCCGCTCATCGAAGAAAGCCTCCATCTCGTCGAGCACTCCTCTCTGTTCAGCCATTTCCATCATATTTTTACGGGTATAAAAAGGAATACCATACTTTTCGGCGAGCAGCTTGCCCACGCGAATAGCGCCACATCCACACTGGCGCGCTATCGTTATAATCATGATTCTATAAAATTAAAACGTATATAATAATTACTCAGTTGCGTTATCCCCCTCCAGCCCATCCAGGGCGGGAGTTTTATATAGCAAAAAAGCTAAGAAGATTTGACTCTTCTTAGCTTTCTTGTGTCGGGGCGACAGGATTCGAACCTGCGACCACCTGTTCCCAAAACAGGAGCGCTACCGGGCTGCGCTACACCCCGCTTGTGCTTTGCTAAAGATTTGAGTGAGAGAAAAAGAGTCGGGGCGACAGGATTCGAACCTGCGACCACCTGTTCCCAAAACAGGCGCGCTACCGGACTGCGCTACACCCCGCTTACTCATCTCTACGATACCTCTTAAGCATTGCTTTAAGCATCATTTCTGAATTGCGAGTGCAAAGGTACTACATTTTTTCGATTCCACCAAATTTTTACCTAACTTTTTTCAAAAAAACATGCATTTTAATGCAAAATGGCTGGGAAACAGGCAAAAAACAAGGGCAACCCCTATCCGGAATTGCCCTTATACCTTATTATATATATAGAACTTTCGCAAGTTTTGCACCACACGCCCTGAAAGGGCAGAAGCTCCTAGCCCAGGGCATCGCCCTGGGTTATTACGGGCGCTAGCCTATCGCCCTGTAAGGGCAAAAGCTTTAAAACTCCAAGCAAAACATAAAGCTTTTGCCCTTACAGGGCGCCTTGCTGATTGCCATTATACCCAGGGCGATGCCCTGGGCTAGGAGCTTTTGGGCCTTCAGCCCGTACTTGAACCACATGCAAAAGTTCTGTTATATATAGTAGCGGCAAAGAACCGCAACCATACTTGCTGAACTTTTAAATCAGAAACCGACTGCCCGAATCTGTCAAACCGAGAAGACCGGCAAATCTGATTTTACTTGATGATTCCCTCTTCTACGAAAATCTTCTTCAAGATCTGGACAGCCTGCTCAACCTGCTCTCTTGTGTGAGTAGCCATGAGTGCGAAACGTACCAATGTATCCTGAGGAGCACAAGCTGGAGGAATAACAGGGTTGATGAACACACCTGCATCGTAAGCCATCTTGGTAACAACGAATGTCTTCTCAGCATCGCGTACGTAGAGAGGAATGATAGGACTCTCTGTCTCGCCAATCTCGAAACCTTCCTCGCGGAAACGCTTCAAGGCATAGTTGGTTACATCCCAGAGATTCTCGAAACGCTCTGGCTCATTCTGAATGATGTGGAGAGCCTCAAGAGCTGCTGCTGTGGCAGCTGGAGTGTTAGAGGCGCTGAAGATGTAAGTACGGCAGTTGTGACGGAGGAAGTTAATAGTATCCTTGTCTGATGCGATGAAACCGCCGATAGAAGCCAGACTCTTAGAGAATGTACCCATGATGAGGTCTACCTCGTCGGTCAGACCGAAGTGGTCGCAAACACCACGTCCCTGCTTGCCGAATACGCCAAGACCATGAGCCTCGTCTACCATGATAGAGCAGTTGTACTTATGCTTGAGCTTTACAATCTCAGGCAAGTTAGCCAGGTCGCCCTCCATAGAGAACACACCATCAACAACGATGAGCTTGATAGCCTCCTGAGGGAGCTTAGAGAGCACGCGCTCCAAATCTTCCATATCGTTGTGCTTGTAGTGGAGCTGGGTAGCGAATGAGAGGCGGCGGCCATCTACGATACTTGCGTGGTCGCGGTCATCGCAGATAATATAGTCGTTACGACCTACTACGCAAGCCAAGACACCCTGGTTTACAGAGAATCCTGTAGAGAAACACAAAGTTTCATCCTTGCCCATAAACTCAGCAAGCTCCTTTTCGAGCTGCACGTGCAAATCGAGCGTACCATTGAGGAAACGGCTTCCTGCACAACCAGAACCATACTTGTCGAGCGCAGCCTTAGCTGCATCAATAACACGCTGGTCGTTAGTCAAACCCTGATAAGCATTAGAACCGAACATCAGAATCTTATGACCATCGATGTCGGTTACCTCTGTCATCTGCTTACTTGTGATCTCGCGGAAATATGGATACACACCGGCAGCCATATACTTCTGAGGTTCACGATAATTCTTGTATCTTTCTTGTAATTGTCCCATTATTAATAGGTGTACTTTATTATCTTTTTTTATACTTTTCTAACTTTCAGGGTGCAAAGATACAAAAAAGAACTCAATAAACGGCTTTTTTTATAAGAAAGTTTACTTTTATAGTTTTTTTAATCGATATTTCTTGTTATTTTGGGTATTTTTATTACTTTTGTAGCCTAAATTTTACAAACTCTTGACTATATAATGAAGAAAAAGATACTTTTCATCATGAATCCGATTTCAGGAACAGCCAGCAAGGCGGCAGTTCCGAGTCTGATAGATTCTGGTTTGGACAAAGAGCTTTTTGAGTACGAGATAAGAATGACTGAAAGAGCTGGGCACGCTTCGGAAATTGCTACCGAAGCGAAGAACAACCATGTAGATGTGGTTGTGGCGGTTGGTGGTGACGGCACCGTCAACGAGGTAGCCCGCTCGCTGGTTCACTCCGATACTGCCCTCGGCATTCTGCCTTGCGGTTCGGGCAACGGATTGGCAAGACATCTGCTGCTCCCGATGAACCTGAAGAAATGCATCGAGGTCATCAACCAATGCCAGATTAGAGATCTGGATTATGGTGTCATCAACGACCACCCGTTCTTCTGCACCTGCGGCATGGGCTTTGACGCTTTCGTCAGCATGAAGTTTGCCGAGAGCGGCAAGCGTGGTCCTATCACTTATGCTGAAAATATCCTGCGCGAGGGATTGAAGTATAAGCCTGAGACTTACACGCTGGAGGACGAGACGGGCACCAAGCAGTATAAGGCGTTCCTCATTTCCTGTGCCAACGCATCTCAGTATGGCAACAATGCCTATATTGCCCCTCAAGCATCCATGAGCGACGGTTTGATGGATGTCGTCATCATGGAACCATTCGATGTAATCGAGGCGCCTCAGGTAAGTTTCGACATGTTCAACAAGACGTTGGACAAGAATTCGAAGATCAAGTCGTTCCGCTGCAAGAAACTTCATATCACCCGCAGTCAGCCAGGCGTAATCCATTATGATGGCGACCCTGTGATGACGGGTGCAGAGATTGATGTTCACCTGGAAGAAAAGGGAATCAAGATGCTGGTGAACCCATTTGCCAACAAGAACGACCGCAAGCCGAACATGATTCAGTCTGCCTTTGCCGATTTCTTCAACGACATCAATGCCGTGCGCGATGATATCCATAAAGACATCCAGCGCCAGAGCAAAAGAGTAGAAGCTATCAGCAAACTGGTACAGAAGAAGCTGAACCTTTGAGGGAATGTTGAGTGTTGAATGTTGAGTGTTGAATTTAGAGGGAGTGTTCATTCAACATTCAACACTCAACATTCAACATTCCTCAAAGGTAGAATTTTTCCGTTATTTTCCGATACCATTTCGAGCGGTTCCCCTGCGAATCCATCATTGTTTCAACATGCTCTTCATAAGGCGAAATGCGATGCTTGGCAAAACTCAGCATAAAGCGTTTTGGCTGCTTGCGCTCTACCGTCTTTACACCACACTTCCGTATAAGATAAAAGCCTAACATACAAGACTCTGCAACAAACTGCTTCACTACTTCTACGGGAACAATAGCAGAGAAAATACCCTCATCAGAAAGTAACCGTTTTACACCCGCAAACAAATCGCGGAACGGAAGACTGTCCGTATGTCTCGCCATCGTCCTCTTACTGTCCGGATTTTTCAAGCTATCTACAAAGAACGGAGGATTGCTCACTATCGCATCAAAAACACAGGCAGCCTTCAAAGCTTCAGTAGTTCCAGAAGTCTCAGCAGTTTTCGAAACACCGGCTCCCCCGAAATCCTGCAGTCTGCAGCATTCTATTTCCACCCTGTCGCGAAACGGACTTGCCATCACATTCTCCCTCGCCTGTCCGCAGGCATCAGCATCCATATCAATCCCCACTACCTCAGCTTCAGGAAAACGCTGCGCCATCATGAGCGAAATCAGTCCCGTTCCGGAACCGATGTCCAGAATCCGCCTGCCACCTTGCGCCCATGCACCCAGCAAAACGCCGTCAGTTCCCACTTTCATGGCACAACGGTCTTGCTCTATCTCAAACTGTTTAAATCGAAAATTACCCATAAATTCTTCTGTCTCTTTACAGAAGAAAACGAAGCCGCCGCCGATTTATTTTATCGCAAACAGCAGAAATTGCCACTTCCACCTGCAAAAGCAGCTACTTACATCTATAAAAACGGGTACTAATATATAGAAAAAGCAATTTTATTATTAAATAATCTATCATCTTCCACGATATTTCACAAAAAATGAGTACCTTTGCACGGAAAATAGAAATCATAACAAAAAAATGGATAATAGAAGAACAAGTACCCGAATACAAATGATTGCAGATTACGAGGGCGACCCGAAAACCCTGATCGAAGACCAGGAAGAAGGTTTGTACCCTACCCTCTGCATGCGAGATATTGTAGTTTTCCCTACCAATATGACCCCTATCGTTGTGGGCAGAAAGGAAAGTCTGAATCTCGTCCGGATGCTGGAAAAGAAGCCAGACACCACATTCTGTGTATTCTGCCAGAAGAATAAAGACACAGAATTGCCCTACGAAGAAGACCTCTACCCTGTAGGCGTCTTCGCCAAACTCATCAAGGTTATCAAGATGCCTGGCACAGACCAGATGAGCATCATCATCCAGGGTCTGGGCAGATGTCAGATGAAACATCTCGTTCAAAAAGAGCCTTACACAGTAATTGACGTAAAAAGTCTTCCGGAGAAATGGCCTGACGAGAACAACGATGAACTCTTCAGAATGCTCTACGAGAACTTCCATTACGAAGCGACAGACTATATCAAATCAAACGCCAACTATAATGATGATGCCATCCAGGCCATCAACGAACTCTCGAGCATTCACATGCAGTGCAACTTCATGTGCTCCCTCCTCCCTTTCAGCATCGAGGATAAAATCAAGATGCTGAAAGAGGAAAATCTCAGCGAGCGCATCATGATTGCCATCAGATCTCTGAACAAGGTGCGCCATCTGCTACGCATCCAGACTGAGATTGAGAACAAAACCCACTACGACCTTGATGAGCAGCAGAAGGAATACTTCCTCAAGCAGCAGATCAAGAACATCAGGGAAGAACTGGGAGAAGGCAACGCCAGTCCGGAGAAGAAGGAGATTCTGGAGAAGGCGAAACAGAAGAATTGGAGCGAAGAGACAGCCAAGATTTTCAAGAAAGAAATTGCCAAGCTCGACACCCTGAACCCGCAGAGTCCAGACTATTCGATACAGATAGGATTCCTGCAGACCATGGTAGATTTGCCTTGGAACTCCTACACCCAGGACGACCTCAGTCTGACCCGTGCCAAGCGCATTCTGAACCACGACCACTACGGCATGGAGAATGTGAAGGAGCGCATTCTGGAATTCCTCGCCGTAAGAGCACTGAACGGCGGCGGGAAGAGTCCTATCCTCTGCCTCTACGGTCCTCCGGGCGTAGGAAAGACCAGTCTGGGCAAGAGCATCGCAGCAGCCATGAAGCGCAAGTATGTACGCATGTCGCTGGGCGGTCTGCACGATGAAGCCGAAATCCGCGGTCACCGCCGTACCTATGTGGGAGCCATGCCGGGCCGCATCATCAAGAACATGCTGAAGGCAGGCAGCAGCAATCCGGTCTTCATCCTCGACGAGATTGACAAGGTGGCGCAGAGCAATTTCAACGGCGACCCTGCATCAGCCCTGCTCGAAGTGCTGGACCCGGAACAGAACAATGCCTTCCACGACAATTATCTCGATATGGATTACGACCTCTCCAAGGTGCTCTTCATCGCCACAGCCAATGACCTGAGCGTCATTCCGCGTCCGCTCCTCGACCGTATGGAGCTGATAGAAGTAGGCGGCTACATCACCGAAGAGAAGACAGAGATTGCCAAGCGCCACCTCGTACCGGAAGAGCTGGAAAATACCGGACTCGACAAGGTTTCGCCGAAGGTAAGTTTCAACAAGAATGCCCTCGAATTCATCATCGAGCATTATACCCGTGAGAGCGGCGTAAGACAGCTGAAGAAACAGATTGACAAGAGTCTGCGCAAGATGGCTTACAAACTTGCCTGCAACCAGGAGCTGAAGAACTACACCATCACCCCTGCCGAAGTAAAAGACCTGCTGGGCAATCCGCCGTTCAACCGCGACATCTACCAGGGCAACGACTATGCAGGAGTGGTAACCGGACTAGCCTGGACCTCAGTAGGCGGCGAAATCCTCTACATCGAAACCTCGCTCAGCAAGGGCAAGGCAGGCAAGCTCACCCTGACCGGAAATCTGGGCGCCGTGATGAAGGAATCAGCCATTATCGCACTGGAATATGTCAAGTCGCACATCGACCTGCTGCAGGTAGACTACCGCATCTTCGAGCAGTGGAACATCCACATCCACGTGCCTGAGGGAGCCACCCCGAAAGACGGTCCTTCTGCCGGAATCACCATCGCCACCAGCATCGCCTCAGCTATCACCCAGCGCAAGGTGCGTGCCAATACAGCCATGACCGGCGAGATAACCCTCCGCGGCAAAGTGCTCCCGGTAGGCGGAATCAAGGAGAAGATTCTGGCAGCCAAGCGGGCAGGAATCAAGCACATCGTGATGTGCAGGGAGAACCAGAAGGACGTAGAGGAAATACCAGAGAAATATCTCAAGGGTGTAGACTTCCACTATGTAGAGAATGTGGCTGACGTCTGGCAGTTCGCGCTGACCGATGAGAAGGTGAAAAACCCAGCAGACTTCAGCATTGAGGAAAATGATAAAAAAGAATAGAAATGAAATTTGAATTACAAGTAACAGATAAAGCAAGCGATGCGCGTACAGGCATCATCACCACCGATCACGGACAGATTAAGACCCCAATCTTCATGCCCGTAGGAACCGTAGGAAGCGTGAAGGGCGTCCACTTCGAGGAACTCAAGAAGCAGGTCATGGCACAGATTATCCTCGGAAACACCTATCACCTCTACCTGCGCCCAGGTCTTGACGTCATCAGGGCAGCAGGCGGCTTGCACAAGTTCAACGGCTGGGACCGTCCTATCCTCACCGACAGCGGCGGCTTCCAGGTATTCTCGCTCACCGGCATCCGCAAACTCAAGGAAGAAGGCTGCGAGTTCCGCTCCCACATCGACGGCAGCAAGCATTTCTTCACACCGGAGAACGTGATGGACACCGAACGCATCATCGGAGCCGACATCATGATGGCCTTCGATGAATGTCCACCGGGACAGAGCGATTACCAGTACGCCAAGAACAGCCTCATGCTCACCCAGCGCTGGCTAGACCGCTGCATCAAGCGATTCAATGAGACCGAACCCCTCTACGGCTATCAGCAGAGCCTCTTCCCTATCGTTCAGGGCTGCACCTTCCCGGACCTGCGCCGCGAAGCAGCTAAATACATTGCCGACAAGGGAGCCGACGGAAATGCCATCGGTGGACTTGCCGTAGGAGAACCTACCGAGGTGATGTATGAGATGATAGAAGTAGTGAACGAAATCCTGCCGAAAGACAAGCCGAGATATCTGATGGGCGTAGGAACCCCGCAGAACATCCTCGAAGCCATCGAGCGCGGCGTAGACATGTTCGACTGCGTAATGCCGACCCGCAACGGCCGCAACGCCATGCTCTTCACCTATCAGGGCACGATGAACATGCGCAACAAGAAGTGGGAGAAAGATTTCAGTCCGGTAGATCCAGACGGCTGCGACATCGACCTCGTAACCACGAAGGCCTACCTCCACCACCTCTTCAAGGCACAGGAGCTGCTGGCGATGCAGATAGCCAGCATCCACAACCTCTCTTTCTACCTCCGTCTCGTGACCGATGCCCGCCATCATATCGAGCAGGGCGATTTCGTGGCATGGAAGAATTCCATCATCGACCAGCTTGGCCGAAGAATTTAAGTAAGCAAGCATCATGAAAGATTTTAAGCAAATAAGAAAACACCGCCGGCTCTACCGCACCGGCCGCTGGGCTGCCCGCAAGTTCGGGTGGCTCATCAGGGCTGTGCGCTGGCTGGCACACAAGCTCCGGTTCCTGCGCATCCTCAGGTTTCTCAACCCGTTCAGGTACATCAAGAAGCTCGACTGGTACATTATCAAGAAGTTTCTGGGCTACTATTTCTTCTCCATCGCCCTGATCATCTCCATCGCCATCGTCTTCGACTTCAACGAGAACCTGTCAAAATTCACAGAGCACCATGCACCGGCGCGCGCAATCATCTTCGATTACTATGCCAACTTCGTGCCCTACTTCGCCAACCTCTTCAGTGCGCTGTTCGTGTTCGTGGCGGTCATCCTCTTCACCACCAAGCTGGCAAGCAATTCCGAAATCATCGCCATCCTCGCGTCGGGAGTATCCTTCAAGCGGCTTCTGCGCCCATACATGATTACCTGCGTGCTGCTCTCAGCCCTCTCCTTCGGACTCTCAGCCTACGTCATTCCCCACGGAACCGTCATCAGGCAGAACTTCGAGTCGATGTACAAGAACAAGAAGAAGAATACCAGTGCCGAGAACGTACAGCTGCAGGTAGACAAGGGAGTGATTGCCTATATGCAGCATTACGACAACAGCATGAAACGCGGCTACGGATTCTGCCTCGACAAGTTCCAGGACAAGAAACTCGTAAGCCACCTTACAGCGATGGACATCCAGTACGACACCATTTCCGACAGCAAGTATCACTGGAAACTGAACAACTGGAAAATCCGCAAGCTCCAGGGCATGAAGGAGCATATTACGAGCGGAGCCCAGAAGGACACCATCATCATGATGGAACCTACCGACCTGGTCTATTCCAAGGGTCAGCAGGAAACCTTCACCAGTCCTGAGCTCCGCGATTACATCTCCAAGCAGATTAACCGCGGTTCGGGCAACGTAGTGCAGTACGAGGTAGAATACCACAAGCGCATCGCCTCATCCTTCGCCTCGTTCATCCTCACCATCATCGGCGTTTCCCTCTCAGCCCGCAAGCGCAAAGGCGGCATGGGAACAGCATTGGGCGTTGGTCTTGCGCTGAGTTTCGGCTACATCATGCTGCAGACGGTTTCTGCCACCTTCGCCATCCAGGCCAATTTCCCGCCTGTCCTGGCAGCGTGGCTTCCAAACTTCCTCTTCGCCATCGTAGCCTACTTCTGCTACCGCAAGGCACCGAGGTAAAAAGTTAACATTTAACATTCAACACTTAACATTAAAAAAAGAGAATGTATTTCGACGAATTAGATTTAAACGACAACGTGCTCGACGCATTATACGACATGCGCTTCGACACATGCACTCCAGTACAGGAAAAGTGCATTCCAGAGATATTAGAAGGTCACGATGTCTTGGGTGTAGCCCAGACCGGAACCGGCAAAACCGCAGCCTATCTGCTGCCAGTATTGAGCAAGCTCGATGACGGCGGTTATCCTAAAGACGCCATCAACTGCGTCATCATGTCACCAACCCGCGAGCTCGCCCAGCAGATAGACCAGGCGATGCAAGGCTTCGGCTATTACCTGCAGGGCGTGAGCAGCGTAGCCGTATACGGCGGCAACGACGGCAACCGTTACGATCAGGAGTTGCGCAGCCTCCGCATGGGAGCCGATGTAGTCATCGCCACCCCGGGTCGCCTCATCTCCCATATCTCTCTGGGCAATGTAGACCTCAGCAAGGTAAGCTTCTTCATTCTCGACGAGGCCGACCGCATGCTCGACATGGGTTTCTCTGACGACATCAAGACCATCGCGTCAAAACTGCCTGAGACCTGCCAGACCATCATGTTCTCGGCAACCATGCCTGAGAAGATAGAAGAACTGGCTAAGACCCTGCTCAAGAATCCGGTAGAAATCAAACTTGCCGTCAGCAAGCCAGCCGAGAAAATCAAGCAGGAAGCATACGTATGCTACGAAACCCAGAAGATGACCATCATCAAGGACATCTTCAAGGCGGGCGACCTGAAACGCGTCATCGTCTTCAGCGGCAGCAAATTCAAGGTGAAGCAACTCGCAGCTTCCCTCCAGCAGATTGGAGTAAACTGCGGAGCCATGCACAGCGACCTGGAACAGGCTGAACGCGATGATGTGATGTTCAAGTTCAAGAGCGGACAGTATGATGTTCTCGTAGCTACCGACATTGTGGCGCGCGGAATCGACATCGATGATATTGAGATGGTCATCAATTACGATGTTCCTCACGATACAGAAGATTACGTTCACCGCATCGGCCGTACAGCCCGTGCCAACCGCGATGGTAGAGCCATCACCTTCGTGAGCGAAGAAGACCAGTACTGGTTCCAGCAGATTGAGAAGTTCCTGGAGAAGGTGGTAGACAAAATGCCTCTCCCTGAAGGATGCGGCGAAGGTCCTGAATACATCAAGCTTAACAAGCCGAAGAAGAAAGGTGCAAACGGAAGAAACAACAGACGTGGTAACGGTGGAAACGGCGAGGGCGGAAAGAACAGCGCCAAGAACCGCCGACAGAAAGACCGCGACCAGACTTCTCACAAGCGCAAGCCAAACAAGCCAAACGAGCGTCAGGAAAAAGCACCACGCAACAACGAGCAGCAGCCTCAGCAAGGTAACAAGCAGCAGAACGCAAAGCAGCAGCCACAGCAGGGTAACAAGCAGCAGAACGGAAAGCAGCAGCCTCAGCAGGGTAACAAGCAGCAGAACGCAAAGCAGCAGAACAGAAAACCAGCCCAGCCAGGCGAGCAGCCAAAGAACAGCAACAGCCAGAAGCGCCGCAATAACAGCAACCAGCAGCGCCCAGGCACCGAGAACAATGTTCGTCCAGGCAGCAACGGCCGTGGCAGAGGCGTAGCCCAGAAAAAGGGCGACAAGCCGGCTGCACACAAGCACACCCCTATCGTAAATCCACAGAAGAAAGAAAACGCTGTGAAGAAATTCATCAAGCGCATCTTCGGATTCAAGAAATAGGTAAATAATCATCTTTTTAAATAAGGAAAGAGGAACGATGAAAGAGCTACACATCACCCCGCTCATGACCATCAGCCTCACACTGACGATCGGAATCATCATAGCCAAATGGGGCTATGATGATTTCAATATGCGCTTCTGGCTCATCATCTCCATCATTTCATGCGCCTTTGGCAGCATCATCTTTTTCCTTACTAAGTTCTTAAGCCAAAAAGCTTACTTCAGCAGGAGCCACCTGTTTCTCATCTACTCCCAATGCGTGATGATTCATTTATGCATCTTGAGCCTTGGGGCTTTTCTTACCTGTAAGCAAATAGCTGATTCCCAAACCACTACACAACTGAAAAACTGGCAGGAACTGTCTTACCTCACACGGGCAAAAATCAATACCGAACGCTATAAAAGCAATATTGAAAGCAAACTGGTCTCCCTTCACGTAAAACAGCAAGACTATGCAGTCATCGCAGCCATGGCGCTGGGCGACAAGAGCGCACTCGACTCGAACACCCGAAACAGTTACTCCATTTCCGGAGCCAGTCACATCTTGGCAGTAAGCGGACTTCATGTAGGCATTATCTTCCAGCTTTTCATCTTTCTGCTAGGCGGCAGAAAGTACTCAGTTTATACCATTATCCTGTCCCTCCTCTCCATCTGGACCTACGTTTTTCTCATAGGATTGCCGGCAAGTGCAGTCCGTGCAGCCATCATGCTTTTAGCCTACAGCTTAAGTTTAGCATTCCATCGTACCGGTCTGCCGCTCAACACATTAGCCTCAGCTTATGTATTTATGCTCTTCATCAGTCCGCTCTATCTTTTCGAGTTGAGTTTCCAGCTTTCGTTCCTGGCCGTAGCCTCCATTCTGCTGTTCTTCACACCCCTTTACTCCCTCCTCCCCATCCGCAGCCGTTTCATCCGTTGGGCATGGGGACTCCTTTGCGTTTCACTGGCAGCCCAGATAGGAACCCTTCCGGTCATCGTCTACTCCTTCGGCAGAATATCGTGCTATTCACTTCTCACCAATTACATCGCCATTCCCGCAGCAACCCTCATCCTATATCTTGGAGCAGCATTAATCCTGTTCTCCCCACTCACGTTATGGGCGCCCATAGCATCGGTTGTCGCCCCACTCATCAGCCTTATATCAGGCGCCCTGACCAGCATCACCCAGTTTTTGAATACAGCAATAAAACTGATCAGCATGCTGCCTGGAGCAAGCATCGAAAACGTAAGAATCAGTCTGCCTCAGGTAATCGGTCTCTACGCTATCATCCTGCTCATTTATGCCCTATGGCGCAGGATAGATAAACAGAAGTCGTCAGAATGCAAAATTCCCAAAACAGAAATAAAGGCTTAAACCCCGAAAAAACGTCTCTTATATAATAAGGTGTGCGTACACAAATGCGCTACAAAACGTGGCTAAAAATGTTAAAAAATGACTTTTTTCTACTTTTTCCGCATTTTTTCTTTCTTTTTGTTGGTGTTTTCAAGAAAAACATGTACCTTTGCAAGCAGAAATAAAAAATAAGAATTTAAACACAATAAAAGATTAAAGATTATGAAAGCATCTGAAGTAATCGCGAATCTCCAAAGAAGATTCCCAAACGAGCCTGAGTACATTCAGGCAGTTAGTCAGGTTCTCGGTACTATCGAGGAAGAGTACAACAAGCACCCAGAGTTTGAGAAGGCAAACCTCATCGAGCGTCTCTGCATTCCAGACCGCATCATCCAGTTCCGCGTATCTTGGGTAGATGATAAGGGCAACGTACAGACTAACATGGGTTACCGCGTACAGCACAACAACGCGATTGGCCCTTACAAGGGAGGTCTTCGCTACCACAAGTCAGTAAACTTGGGTATTTTGAAGTTCTTGGCTTTCGAGCAGACATTCAAGAACTCTCTTACTACTCTCCCAATGGGTGGTGCTAAGGGTGGTTCCGACTTCTCTCCACGTGGCAAGAGCAACAACGAGGTAATGCGTTTCTGCCAGGCTTTCATGACAGAGCTTTATCGTCACATGGGTCCAGACGAGGATGTTCCTGCTGGTGACATCGGTGTAGGTGGCCGTGAGGTAGGTTACCTCTTCGGAATGTACAAGAAGTTGACACACCAGTTCCAGGGCGTCTTGACCGGTAAGGGTCAGGAGTTCGGTGGTTCATTGATCCGTCCTGAGGCTACAGGTTACGGTAACGTATACTTCCTCTGCAACATGCTCGCTACCAAGGGTATTGACATCAAGGGCAAGACCGTTTTGGTTTCAGGTTCAGGTAATGTAGCCCAGTACACTATGGAGAAGTTGCTCCAGTTGGGTGCTAAGCCAGTTACATGTTCAGATTCAGACGGTTACATCTACGACCCAGACGGAATCGACCGCGAGAAGCTCGATTACATCATGGAGCTCAAGAACGTAGAGCGTGGCCGTATCAAGGAGTATGCAGAGAAGTATGGTGTAAAATATGTTGAGGGTGCAAAGCCTTGGTTTGAGAAGGCAGACATCGCTCTCCCATCAGCTACTCAGAACGAAATCAACGAGGAGGCAGCCAAGGCTCTCATCGCCAACGGCGTAATCGCAGTAAGCGAGGGTGCCAACATGCCTACTACTCCAGAGGCTATCAAGGTATTCCAGGATGCAAAGATTCTCTACTCTCCAGGTAAGGCAGCCAACGCAGGTGGTGTTGCTGTATCAGGTCTTGAGATGAGCCAGAACTCAGAGCGTCTGAAGTGGTCTCGTGAGGAGGTTGATGCTAAGCTCCACGACATCATGAACGATATTCACGCTAACTGCGTGAAATATGGTACTGAGCCAGACGGTTACGTAAATTACGTAAAGGGTGCAAACGTAGCCGGCTTCCTGAAGGTAGCTAAGGCTATGATGGCTCAGGGCATTGTATAAGGCAATAAATTTTTTGATAAACATTTTTTAAAAATTTTAAATGATAGGAAATAGCGGGTCTGTGACAGATCCGCTATTTTTTGTGTCTACTCCTTCCCCCACTCCTTCTTTACATCAAAGCAGGGGCAAGCTTTGTTGGCAAATTCATTATGACCATGAATCGTGGCTAATGGATATTCCTCCTTCAGCTGCTCGATGAGCGAGCGCATTGCCGCTTTCTGGTCTCGGGTTCTTGTATCCTTCGGCTTGCCTTTCTTTGATAAGCCGCCGATGTAGCAAATGCCTATACTGATGGAATTATGGCCCTTGCAATGGGCGCCGACCTCCTCTATCGCACGACCTACATGAATGCTGCCGTCACGATAAATCACGAAATGATAACCTATGCAGCGCATTCCGCGCTCCCGGTGCCAGCGGTCAATATCCGCTACGGTGAAGTTGCGACCTTCCTTGGTCGCACTGCAATGGATGATGATTTCCTTTATCTTACGCATGATATTGAATATTAATTATTGAAAAATAAGCAGATAATTGAAGGGGATTTCGTCAAGCCCCCAATCCCTGATAAACAGATTGATTCTGCACGGTAGATGCTTTTTCTTCATCCTCTTGAATTCCTCATCCAACAACTGGCAAAATTCATTATAGCATTTTTCTGATTGCGTAACGATTCCGGTATAATGAGACTTGCCCAGAATGATACTCTTGTTTCTCAGACGTAGCGGACCGTTGCCAGGCACGAAGCGAGCTCTGCGCCTAACAGTACGAGGCACGTAATTGGATCTTAACAGAATAACAGGCTTGATAACAATTTCATATTTTCCTCTTTCATACTTATTTTTCTTCTTTGTCTCCGACACCTTCTTTTGCTTGGTAGGAATGAGAGAAATCTTATAACGTCCTGCTGGCAAATGACGGTTAGGACGTTCTAAGGTGTCGCAGAAAATCTTGCCACCTATAACCATTGTGCCATCCACACTCCATGGAGTGAAGCGACGGCGGAATATATTGATGTTCATGATAATTTACAATTAATAATTGATAATGAATAATTGGGTCAAGGCCGGCCATTAAGCCTGATTTAAGCACCGAAAAACTTGATGACACTTAGTGACCTTGACCCTTAATGACACCCTCTTTAGACTGTAGGAGAAACTTTCTGATAGCGCATGTCAGGTAATACACAGATTAACCCCTGACGTTTCCAGTTCTTTAGCATCTGTTTTACCGTCTCATGGGTGGCTGTTGCTCCCTTAACTGCAATGCTCTGCTGCTCTGCCTGCTCAAAGCTGAAGGTTACGTCCAGCCGCTCAAAGATGGAATCATTCTTACCTCTGCGACTTCTGTCGTAAGCAGACTGACTGCAATAATTCTTGGATGAGAACGCATCCTCTATGCGACTACGGAAGAAGTAGAGCGCATTATCCAACTGATAATCTGCCAGGATATTGAAGGCTTCGAGCATGGTTGGTGTCTGCGTCTTTACGAGCATTCCCTTCCACAAATCAGGTGACTCCTTCAGCTGTTTCTCGGCTCCATTGAAACCATGCTTCTGAATCAGCGTTTCCAGAACCTTGCAAAGCATGATGCAGGTCATCATTCGCATGGTGGTTGGACAGATACGGAAACGCTGGCGGGCTTTCACCTTGTCGTCATTTTTCATCGTTTCCAGTCTTATCTGTTCCAGCCATTCCCTACCCTTATCCTCCAGCTTGGGCAGAACCACCTCACCGGTCAGCAAAGGCAGAAGATGAGCAATCTGAATAATGCGGTCGCGCTGGCGTTCGTTCATTACATACATGTTGTCAGAAAGAGGAGTGAAGGTATTATCGGGCGTTTTTGCCACGATGATACGGCTTTGGAAACCATCCGTATAATTGCTTACCACTCGATAGAGTGCATCAGGCGTTCCACACATCACCACGTTCCATAACAGTCTGTCTATATGAACATTCACCGCATCCGCACTTCTAGCCTCACGCTCGTAGCTTGTTCCGTCGTAAGCCTGTCTCAACATGACTGAAAAGTCGCTCATTGCCGATTTCCACTTCTGTGCTACGGTGTCGGCTTCCGGAGTAAACGAGAAGGCGTGCTTGCCTTCTGTGTTAGCCAGTCGTTCAGCCAGATTCGCCACCGTATTGTTCAGTGTCAAGCATCTTACAGGCAGTTTCGGCTCTTCCGGCTGCTCCTTCTTGTTCTTGGCTGCACGTTTCTTGGCTCGCCATTCATCCTCCTTCTGCTGATACATTTTGTCCATTTCCTTCACTTCCGAAGTCCATGCGTCAATCACGGGGTCAATACTACCCTTGCCTGATGCAAAATCACCGGCGATGTAGGAGATGAGGTTCAGCGAGTTCATCTTGCCGTGAACGGAAACCTTCACGCCCGTTGCGAGCATTCCGATGGCAGGACAGATGGCTGTGATTACAGGCAGTGCCAGTGCCGGACCCACTGCGCTGATGGAATCCCGAATGCCTTGCGGCAACTTAGGCAGCGCATTATAATAGAACAGATCATCCTTGGCGTTAGCCTCATCCAGCGCATTTACCAGCGCCTCATTGTCAGCCGCCGAACCACCACCCGCATTTCCCTGCTTCATTCGTTCCTGACGGATGGCAGAGAGCACATCCTTCAGTCGCTTAGGCATTTGCGTGATTTTCTCGTTCAATGCCGAGTTGATGCAAGCCAGCTTTTCCTGTTCGGGAAACCCATCGTAGCAGGGAATAATCTGAGCCAGCAGATTGCGGTCAAAACCACAGATGTGGCGCAGGTTCACAGCCAGCTCGAAGGTCAGCGTATTGCGGTTGGAGCGCATCGGCTCCTGCCCATCATTATACATCTGCCACCACTTCTTAATGATTTCCCCATAAGGAATCCCAAGATAATTGTCCTGAGCAGCAGAAGTGGATGAAGCAGCAGAAGTTGAAGCAGTAGAAGAAGTTGACGCAGCAGAGGCAGAAGCAGCAGAAGTAGAAATTCTCGAATTCTTAAATTCCTGACCCTTAAAAACCCCTTGAGAATCCTTCTTGAATTCTTCTTTCCAGGGCTCATAATGCTTGTTTGCCTTGTGCGCCCCTTCCGGCAGTTCCTCCTGTCCGTATCTTTCACGCTCTTCCAGGACCTTCCCTTCAGCAGCCACAGCAGCCTCATCATATTCATCCTTGAAGAGTCGTGGCGAAAGGAATAGCAGATCTTCGTCATCCGATGTGGTCGTGAAATAAACCCGGTTAATGTCGTGAGCCGAAGTATCCATTTCACACTTGAGCATCGTAGCAATCCTCACCTGATTCTCCAGAACCGTCTTGCCCTTTTCGCGTTCAAACACCGCATGTCCGCCTTGTCGTGCACTGCGTTCCAGCATCAGCAGTCCGTACTTATCCGGTTCTTTCAGCAGCAGCTTGGCAGCCTTGGCAAAAGCCTCCGGCTCATCCATATCAAATCCGAAAGCACCGCTTGGCAGTTTCATTCCCTTCACTACCCCTTGCGGATAGTGGCCGGAGTAGTTAAACTGTACCAGTCTCCGTTTCGCAGCATCGTTTCCAGCACGAGCCAGACGTAGATTCGCCTTCTGCTCGTTGCTTCCACGCAACTGCTTATACTCCTCTTCCGAGGTGATGGAGCGGGCAACCTTGTGCCCGTTCTCCACCTTAATTAAATAACAACTCATCTATCTGTTTCTACTTATCGTTTTAAGTTGAATACAAAAATCCTAATGTTTCAGTTGGTAGTCCAATACCGCCTCAGCCCCTTCTTCTGCCTCAACAGCCAGCGTTTGGGCGATGTTGATTCCCTCATGGCAAAACACCTTCAAGGTGAGCTGAATAGCACCGTCCTTGGTCTTGCTCACACGACCGTGCGCCAGTTTCTTAATCAGTTCCGACTGAGTTCTGAGGCGGTGCTGAACCACGAAATCAAACGTTCCGTCTGGCATTTGCTGAGCCACGCCCATCGAACGGAATCGAGGAACCTTATTCACCCCCGATTCCTGAGGACTGAAGAGGAAATACTGCTTAGCATCATAGTAAGCCATTCCACCCAACTGCACATGCTGGCAGTCATTATTATTCACCTGCTGGTTCTGAACATTATTCTGAGCATTGTTCTGAACCTTGTTTGCTTTCTTAACCATAATCTGAATTGAATTTTTAGGAGAAGAAACATCCGGATTGTTGCGCGCTTTACCATGGAAAATCCTCCTCTGTTTCAACTCAGTTAATAACTAAGAATCTCCGCAATAAGTCTCCAAGCGAAGCCTCCCTTTTTACCTTTTTACTTTTTTACCCTTTATGGTAACGTGGTTGCAAAGGGTTAAGGTTCTTTTTACCTTTTTACCCTTTTACCTTTTCTATGTCCGTAACCAGAATATCCTGATAAACCTGACCATTGTGCTCATGGGTAGTAAAGCGGAGCGTAACAGCCACCAGCTCGCCCGGAGCATACTTACATTGCGCCATATTGCCCAACATTGCCGCAGCGTACTGGTTCTCATACTTGCCGCCCATCTCCTGGAGAACGATGTTGCATTTCATCATCTGTCCGTTCTCACTTTTCTGACTCTGCACAGCGAAGGTCTCGCCCTGCTGCACCACTCTCGTTAGTATGTTCATAATCTATTAACTGCAAGACCTCGCCTTCCTTTCAAGGCTCATTAGTTCCAACTCCGATCTTGCTGAAAGCTGGTGCAAAGATAAGAAGTCTTTGAATGCGCTGGAACAGTTGGTGGAAGAATCCCCCCTCATCTTTCCACTGCTTTTCTCTTTCTCTCTATTTCAGCTCAGCTTCAAGGATATTTTTCATCACGACAAGCAGGCTGACTGCTCCATTGGCGCCACTGGTAATACGCCGATTATATTCCTTATTAATTAAGTCGAAGAAAAGTTTCAGATAGAATCGTTCCGTCACTGTCTTCACTTTCTTCTCATCTCTGATATTTCTTAGAGTATGGAAGTTAACGCCCTCATTGAGATTCACCAGTTTGCTGTGCGTATAGCCCAACTTGATGACGGCTTCATAGGCAATGCCCAGAGCCGTAAGCTGATGTTTTTTTTCTGCCATGATTCCTGATCGGTTTGCGAGAGAAGCCGTGGATTCCCGATGGCCATCTTCAATCACGTTGTGAGGTTCCCCGCCTCCGCTCAGGTTGATACTAAAATAAAAATGCTCGGAAATGAGAAACTGATTCCCAAATCCGAGCGCAAAGATAAGAATATTAGTTTGTAGATAAAAATACGCATAAAAAAATAAGGAGGCTATTTCTTATCAGCTGCTTATCAGCTGGTAATCAGACAGAAAGAGGGCGCTGACAGAACTATTCCATCAACGCCCTCATTATCTTTATCTGTAACAGCTGCTTTTTATCCGATTGCAGATAATATGAATTGCTTTATTTTAGCATGCATTTCTTTGGTTAAAGTAGTATTACTGGATCCAAAATCGGCATGGTTTCCAATATAGGCTCTCACGTTCACTCCTACTGCATCGCTGATTGTTTGGATACTTCCTGCTAACACGAAACCATCACCATAAGGAGTAACATGCAATATGCCCAGAACATTTGCTACCAGTTTCAGATTAAATCCCCATTTATTGTTTCGAGGTTGTTCCTTTTTGAGCAAAAGGGAAATTTCTTGTTCAGCACAAATATTCCTCCAAATAGTATCGTAAACAGTCCAGTCTATATTCAGAAAGCCTCTGATTCCCCGTGTGAGTTTCTCTATCTCTTCTACCCATCTCTCCACTTCTACCTTAGCTTCTTCGTCCATCAATTCCAAAGGAGATTTAACCTCCATATAGTCTTTTATGGGCAAAACAATCTTGTTTCCTTCGTTATCGTAGCGACGATGGTTGAAAGCTTTGATTAACTGTTCAGAGAAAGATCTTATTTCTGGATTCATAAGAAGATGAGCCAAGACCGAACACACAGCTCGATTCGGATTTTGCACAGCAGCATCATCCCCCTCACTGGATTCTGCATCACACATTTGAGTGAAGAGTACAGTAAGAATAATGACAGCGGTTTTTTCTGACTGATGCCGATTCTTTAGTTCGCCATAGAGAAATTCTACCTCATTATCACGATGTTCCTTGATTGCAGACAGTTTCTGGCGAATCATTTCCGTTTCACTCCATACTTCTACAGCATTTAGACCGTTCAGTTGTTGCTCAAGCAAACAGAGAATCCATGTCCAAGTTCTAAACAAATCATCGCCCCTATAACGGGCACGTAAGGAGGTAAGTCTCTCCTCCGAAAAACGTTCAAACCTTTCCATCCCTTAATCAGCTTAATGAGTAAATGTATCCGGCATATCCTTCATAAAAACCTTCACCTTATCCATAGCTGATTGTCCCATGCCAGGAATCGGCTGTGCTCCGATTACCAGATTATTAAACACCTCAGAATCGAGTTCACGCACCACGAATTGGTCTTTGCCGCATAATATAGCCTTTCCCTTTTCACCATTTGGAAGCATCTTTATCCATGCTCCCGCTCCTGATGCGCCTGCAATAAGTGCAGTCTGGCGCGAATTTTCCGGATCGATTTTTACCGCACCACCTTCGTTTGCACCGAATGTAAAATCAAGATCACTATCCCAATCCTCACGGGCAGTTTTGAGATATTTATCCATCACTTTGGTCAGACGATCTAAATTGAGATGAGGGAAATGAAAAGTCACTTTACTGAAGCCATTAGGATATTTTTTCAGCATATCCCAAAACACATTCGAACTGTAAACCGCAGATAGTTCAACCTTCAACAGTTTACTCTTCAGCAGTTTGCAGAAGGATGCTTCGAGAATATTAGCCACAGTTTTTGTATGGCTGAAAGCCGTAGATTTTCGCTCTATGGCGATGCGTTGGATTCCTGGGCGATTGTCGATGATGACCAGACAATTTCTATAATCAGCATATTTTTGAGACATCAGGTGTTCGTCGGTAATCGTTACGTTTGTAACATTTGCCACACGCATCACATAGACATTATCTTGTGGTTTCACTATTTGTTTGTGCCAGTATGGTTTCTTTCTGGCATTCTCAAACGGGAATGGTTTCTCGAAATCAGCCAGCAAAAGCTCTTCAAGCAATTGCTGGCGATTTTCAAATGATTCTTGCACATTTACTTTTACCCAGTCGGGGAACTCAAGTTGATATTCTTCGTTAGGTCTTATGATGCGTAAGAAATTGTAGTTGTAAATTGCAAATCCAGACATGGTCTTCTATGTTTATTTATTTGTTTATAAGTTTATCAACGGTTGTATCAGTAAAAGTTTGCCAAATTTTCAATTCTACAGGCTTATAGTCATCGAAGAGCAGAACATCTATATTATTTTATGTGAATTATCTACCCATACGAATCCCATTTTTAAAAACATTTATTCAAACGAAGCAATGTTTTTCTCCATGATGAAAACAAAGTTAATTATACTTTTCGAAACCACCAAATTATATGATGTTATTCAACGGAAAGATCAGATTCCCCTTGCACATATCTGCCTGATTTCTTCTGCTATCTCCTCTACTGGTTTCTGTATGAGTTCGCTCCCATCAAAATCTCCTTCATCAAGAACTTCTCCCATTGCCTTGAGCAGACGAGCATAAAAGTTCTTGTCTCCCGTAAGATGCTGCCAAAAATCAGAACCGCACAACACAGGATAATGTGTAGCTATCGCCTTATAATAATCAGAAAGATTATCTTTCTCACCATATAAAACTCCAACTACAAGATCCTCAAACTGTAAGTCTAAACTTGGCTGGCTTATAAGAGGTTTGAAATGACAGAGAAAAGAGGCGATATCATTCTTGTTTATCGTTTTGACTCCTGCCTTGAACTGACAGAATTTACGGCGACCATCAACAGCATCAACAAATTCGAAATCAATACCATCAAAATTGGATGCTCCTCCGGTAACTTCCTGAAGCCGGGAAACTAATGACTGAACATCTTGTTCGCTACTTGCATCAATAACCTTATCAAATATATATGGATAAACTAAAGCCTTAGCAAAACCAATAATTTGAGAATCTTCCTTTATGAATGCTGCAAGATAGTTGATTAGAAACGGATTTATATCAAAGCTACTCAGATGAAGCTTATTCAGATTCTTCAAATGATTAGGAATGATAATAGAACGGAAATATTGCTTTCCACTTTCTATAATTGCTTGTTTTTGCTGTTCTGTCATTTCTTTATATATTAAATTTTATATTTATAGCCTGCTTTTATAGCAGAATTGCCTCCAAAGGTACAAAATAATTGCGAAAAATCTACATTTATTATAAATATTAACACAAAATGTAGAAAAGACTTACCTAGGGATTTTAACCTTTTATACAAGGAAATGAGTATAAAAAAGCTGATTATGTAAATAATGTTTACCGCCCCAAACAGAGCAATATTAAAGGAAGAAACTATGCAAAAGGATAATGATATAAAACATACTTATAATAGCCATGTTCGATATTTTTACTCTTCTATATGAAGAAGCAAAAGAACTGATATCAAAGTGGTTTTATAGATTTCCAAAGGAAAAACGCAAAAAATAAGAGGTTAGGAAGGTATTTTACTCCCTCTCCTAAGGGTAAAAAATGCCCCTCCTAGGACTCTAAAACATGCTCCAAAGGTAGGTATTTTTGACAAATACAATGAATTTGGGATATAAAAAATGAGCACTAGAGCGGTGCAATGTGCAGTATTTCGCACCAGAGAATGTAGATTATTATTATACGCACACAAATGAAGTATAACTGATATAAACTTTCGTAATCATCTCATACACAAGTAATTTAGAACTATCACATACTCTAGCAAACAACCCATTTAAGCATTACACTTAGTGGGTCATTAGGTCAAAGTCATTTAGGGTCATTATGTTTTCCGAGAGTTAAAAAGTCACTATATATATATATAAATAAATATTTATATATACTATAGCAGAGAAAGTGACATTTACTTTTCCAAATGACCCCAAATGACATTGACACCAAATGACCCCTTTTCATTTCTTCAGCTACTTCCGAGTCTTTTCTTGCATTTTCGTTGTTTTGCAATAAAGTTCAGATAGAAAATCAATAGAACTTATTGTATTACAGCCACTTATAGCTTTTCTCGCATAGAAAGTCAGGGTGAAAGCTTGCATTCTGCCCGGAAATGTTGTATCTTTGCACCGGCAATCGAAAGAACAGCCTTTTGTGCC
>ULTW01029794.1_pt1 | contig 26654 bp, 27 predicted proteins | sample 1957961 | NCBI WGS metagenome assembly ULTW01 (sample SAMEA4835744, study PRJEB28245) | human gut metagenome | biome: gut microbiome; material: fecal sample | place: Denmark | collected 2008 | reverse complement strand
AGATGACTGCAACAATATCATCTTTATAGATAAGGAGAAAACCATGACTCCTCTCCTCACCAATATTCCTTATTTGTCATGATAATAATTTCTCCTTTCACAACACCTTCAACATCCTGATATACATATACTTAAGTATGAAGACATTTTTATCAATATAGCTTCACACCGCCTGTAACAGCAGTAAGAGATGGAACCAAAAACAGAGAATGATGGAGCAGATTCAATGGGGAGAAAGAACCATTGCCAAAGGGAGAAGGAATGTGGAATAGAAGGAGGAAATACACTTTCCTTCCATTGGTTGACTACCGTCATCCATATAAATCACTCCAGTCATCCATATAGATGACCTGAGTCAGCTATATGGACGACCCGGATCAAACGATACGAAGAGAGTATCTTTTCGCCTTCTTCTATAGGCATATTTAACCTATCATCATAGTTTACCGCCCCCATTGCCATCGAAACAGCAGGAGGCTGGCATCATCCAGGAAAAGTCCTTTCACACTTAACTCTCTGTTTCTCTGATATAAAAAGACTTTTGTGAAAGGACTTTTTTCATACGATAAATTATTATCGTCCAACACACAAACAGACGTAGAAGATTACAAGAACGCTAATGGGTTGAAATCGATTCAACTCTTTACATAGAGATAAATCCTCAGATTGAGCTCACAGTGTATTCCCAATCTGAGGATTCTTTTATTCCTCCCCATTCAGACATTCGCCCGTCTCATAACTCTTCGTCATATTCTTTAAGATATCAATCATCTCCAGCCTCAAGCTCTCAGGCTTCAGTACGATGATATTTCTGCCATGCCATAACAGTTCCTGAAAGAAATCACGGCTGGGACGAACGGTGAGGGTATATTCCCGATACATTCCATCTTTCGACTCCTTTACTTTCTGCTGACTCTCATGCAGCGGAACCTCCTCGATGTAGTTGTATTCTGGATAGAAGGCACGGATGCGGATTTTCTCCACAGGCACATCTTCCATCCGATAGATGCCAAAGCAATCTTCATAATAATTCTCTGGAGTCAGGAACTTCTTCATCTTTGCCGACAACGGATGCTTCTCGCAAATAAGCTTCAGGAAACTGATGCGGTCAAAAGGAAGACAGCGAACGAGTTTTCTCACATCAACCTCAGCATTCAAATCAGCATCTCCATCAACCTCAGCACTTGAATTCTTCACTCTTCGTTCTTCACTCTTCACTTTCACTCCCACAACGTACCACCGTTGCTTGAAGTATCTCACGAAAGCCGGTTGCAGCACGATATCGCTCTCTGCTCCGAACCCCGAAACATACTTAAACTTCAGCAGATATTGCTTATCTATCGCTGCAAGAATATCATCCAGATATTCCGTGTTATATGGCGGTGTATCGAGCATCACTTTATTGTGAAACTTCAGCATATCACCTAACGAAGCCAGCCGCAGGGAACTCAGCATCCATTCCGTCACATCATCATTAGCGATCGGATCACGCTTCAGATAATACCGATAGCCGTCGCTCTTGTCGCATTCCACAGTAATGCCAAACTGCGACTGGATATTTTCACGATAACGATGAAAGGTACGTTTGTCCAGCTCATCCTCATCCTGATTAGCATTGGCATCACGCCACTCATTAGCAATCTCCTCAAAGGTAAGATGCTTACGATCCAAGAGGCCTATCAGCCAACTATAGAATTTTACACGATTGTCCATAATCTCTAAACATCTAATGAATATTTACAAGAAATGCCTAAAAAGAAAAGGAGAAAAGATAGCCAACAAAATGGTAATGCTAAATGCTGGCATTTCTGACTTTTGTCATATACCAATGCGCGATACACTTGTGCCCGATGCTTGAAATGAACTGTGAACAAACTCGTCTCTTTGCATGAAACACATGAATTTTTAATAATGCTAACACAGACCTATTGCCTGATGTCAGCCTCTTGCTGCCTCTATCTTTTCTCCGAAAATTTTAATCTACTCAATGAAAATTTCAATCCTCGCTCCATTATCGGGGCAAGTCTTGCAAATCTACCAAATCTACAGTCCAGTTCAAACTCTGAATTTTCAGGTCGAGCTCCCGATACTGCTTGGCATAGGTATCAGCCTCCTTGCGAAGAGCCTTTATATCTATGGTTCTAACATATTTAAGTTCGTTTCTGCCAAAGCGAGTATCGTTGGCAGCTACGTAGTTCACCACCTCTTTCAATGCCTTGACACGCATCGACAAGACGTCTCTCTTGGCTATCAATCGAGTCAAGGACTCTCCGTCCTGAACTATCTGAACGTTGGTGATGTTGATGCGATAAATCAAGTCTTCCAACTGGACGAGTGCTTCATCCAGTTCCTTGTACAGTTCCTCCACGTTATCGCAAGGCTCATCACCTTCCTGCACTTTGGCGCTCTCCTTGATACGTTCTTTCAGTTGAGCCACTTTCTTCTGCAAATCGGCTCTGATGCTCAATGCTTCTGCTAACTTCATAATCTTCTATTTTTATATATGACGTTCTAATTTTATTTTTATTGCATCACAAATTATTTTTCACCTTTCCAAACAAGGTACACCCTCAGGCCAATGAGGGTCATTCTCGTTTACATCAGGATAATGAATATCTCGCTGCTCTGACACGCTGCGCTCATAATTCAATTTCACATTAATAGTGAAATCATCCATACGAAGAATGTCTGGCAGGCACCAAGGCTCATGAGTATGCAAGGCATGCATCGCATAACAGATACACAAATGGTCGTACGCCTTGTTGTGCAGATAGCCTTCCGCCCACGACGTACCATCGTCGAGCGTATCAGTCAACTCTCTCAACGTATCCTCTTCGTTGCCGAAAAAGTTGGCAGACGCACCATTCACGATGGTATCCATCTTGCAATGTCCTGTACTGAGCAACTCATCTGTCAGATGAATCATATAGTCGAAGTCGGAACCGTAATAGTCATCATTCTCCAGATGCAAGACCGAGTCTTTGTCAGCATACTCGAATCGAAGCGAACTGTCCAAGTCGTAGCAGAAACGGTCGTCCACCTTGTATGGCGAACGGTAGAGCGTAAGCCAAAGGTTACGGCACTGCTCAAAACACTCCAAGGTGAGCTTGTAGAGTTTGTCGTTCAACTTGCTCAATCGTTCCACCTCGGCAGCAGTAGGATGAAGCATCATCTCATCGAGCGTCACCTCACGAAGCCCGAGCAAATCGTCCAGCAAATCCCGCTCCGTATCAGTGAAGTTACGGAAGAACCAACCTGGATTATTATCCTCACGATTCACCACCTTCTTGATACGACGTTCCACATCTTGTATGATGGCACGCTTATCCTCTATCGTAGACTTTTCTCTTAGAAAATCAACGAAATTGCAGTGAGGCTCCGAACTATAGCTACGGTTGTTCTCAACTTCATCAATCAGTTTTTTCCATTCCTTTTCCATTTACTTCCTCTTTAAAGATTACGTTTCCTTTTTTCCATTGATACACCTCTCGCTCATATCTCAAGCTGACATCCGTCCAAAAATCATCCATACGGAGGATGTCAGGCAAAGAGTAATGCTCATGACTATGGAGCGAGTGAAGGAGATGGCAGATGCAAAACTTGTCAAAGGCAGGATTATCCAGATAATCAAGATTCCACGACGTGCCATCATCCGCCACCAAAGGTTCACCCACATAATACCGCCCACTATCCATAAAATTGCAATGAAAATGGAGCATATACTCGAAGTCTGAGCCATAATAGTCATCATTATCCATCTTGAGGACGGAATCCTCATCATTCCAACTGAAATCAACGTGCTCCTCCACATCATAATAATCCTCATTTGCCATCAAGCTCGGTGAGTGCAACAAAGACTTCCAGAGGTTGCGACCTTGCGCAAAGGCATCCTTCGACAGTTCATGAAGTTTATCGTTCTGATGTCCCAAACGCTCGATTTCTTCCTCTGTAGGATTTAACATCATCACATTGAGAATCTTTACCCGAGTACTCCAAAGGGAATCAAGCACCTCCCGCTCCTGTTCACTGAACTTACGGAAGCGGAAACTCTTGTCCGCATCATAACGGGCAATCATCTTGATGCGACGCTCTACTTCTTGTACAACTCTGCGCTTGTCATCATCCGACGCTTCGCCCACATACTCCATCAAAGCGAAGAAAGCCTCCGTTTCAAACGGATCTTTCTCAATTGTATCGATAAGTTGAATCCAATTTTCCTTCATCTTCACCTACGATTTCACCATTACTAACTTCTATTATCTTATCATCGCCAAAACTTCCGCCCCGTACCTTGTAAGGAGAGTTTCGCTTCAACGTCTTCTCCAAATACTCCAAGTCCTTGGGACGGAGATGAGTAAGAGCGAAATCCACCTCATTCAACTGCGACTGATTACTCAAGGCAAGATGCTGGAGATTGTGACACATGAAGATGTCCAAGCGACGCAACTTGTCGTTCTTGCTCAAATTCAAAGACACCAAATCTTTGGCTCCATCAATATGCAACTCCTCCAAGAGAGGATTGGCAGAGAAATCCAACTTCTCGTTTCTTATCTCGTGGAAGTCGATGAACTCCAGCAAAGGATTCTTGCTCACGTCGAGTTTCTCCTCGCCATACCCAGAATAGCCCAAGATACGCAAGTTAGGACATTCCGTGAGAATCACATCCAAGGTTTTCACCTCGAACATGCCACATCCATCAAATCCGATAATGGCATCTTCCTCTTCCGAACAGATGGTAATGGTGTAGTACACGCCCTTCTCAGGATAGGAATGACCAGCCTCAACCCAAGCCAAATTCTCAGATTCCAGTTTCTGTTTGCCAGTCACGACCTGTACCTTTCCATCGCCCCAAGCGATTATTGCCTTGCTGTCTTTCTTCAACATCAAGTGCAAGCCTACGGTTTCCCCCATTGTCCAGTCCAACGTCTGGATATTGATTGTTATCTGTGCCATAATTTCTTGTTTTTAATGTTTACGTCGGCAAAGATAATGCAAACGAGCGCAATGAAAGCTTGCTTTCAAATTTCCGAGTGCAGCTTATCTTATGCAAAATTACAGGTTAGATGTGTCAAATCGTGACACAAGCGAGAAAATTATCTCAAAAATCTTTGTATCACCTTGTACCAATAGTCCCAGGAGTAGCCTACGGAAGGATGATTCACCGCCATCACTTTCACCTGCTTGCCATTACTCAGAAGATAAGCACCTGTAGCAACAGAATAACCATCCACTACAATGTCGTCGCCATCCTGCCAGCCTACATTAGGAAGATTATTCCAAAGCCTCTTGCCCCATACGATGATGTACTCAGGTTGGTACTTTTCGATGACCTCAAAGAAAGCCTTGCCAGCCTGGCGATATTGTTCGGCTGTGCCAGCCTCGCGAGGACCACCCATCGCCACTTGCAGATAGTTGAAGAAGATGACCGAGTTCCAAATCTTCAGCCTCATCGCTTGATTGGTCTCCTCCCCCACTAACGAACGTTCAAACTTCAGAAAAGTCCGCATCCAGTTTTGCCATTCCTTGTTCTCATTGAGATAATCATCAAGCACCTGCTGCGTAAAGTTCATACACTCCCGATGTAGCTGGCAGTCGCCACAATCCGTACAACTCTCATCACAATAATGACTCTCGCCCAATATCATGATTCGCTTGCCGAATATCCCCCCGTTGGCATAATCCTTGCCAACGAAGGGTTGAAAGAAAATGTTGCTATTCATATTTTAAAATAATGAAACTATCCAATCATAAGCCATGGTTCCCAAGCGAATGGCCCATGATATCACCACATAAATCAACCAGCAAAGCACGACGATGAACACAGCCGTCCAGAATGCCTTCTTGTTCACCTTGTTGATAATCTCCTTATCATCCTCGATATAGCCAGTAATCAATCTCAGATTCTCTACATACGAGCGCTTGAATACATCCAGCACATCACCTATATAGAAAGGTATGGCACCTATCAGCACATCCATCAAGATATTATAGATGACAGCCAAAGTCAGCGGAATAGACTTAACCACGCAAAGACTGTAATAGATGAATGGGAATGCAAACACGCTCGTCAAAGCATCACCGATACCGACAGGAAGGATGAAGCCAAGGATAGGATCCAAGAACCACTTGTCCATATACTTCGCCGTACCTACCATCAGACGATATGATGGCATGTTCATCATCTTCTCACGCTTTGCTGCTTTTTTATCAGCCCTCGCCTGTTCTTTGGCAAGAGCCGCCTCTCGCTTTTGATCTTCTTTTGCGAAATCCATGCCCAAATCAGCCTGGGCTTGCTGTCTTCTTGAACTTTCCATACGCCTTATAATTCTATTTGTTTCTTACCATTTATAAATTCATTGAACTCCTGTTCCGAAAGAGAGTAACCGCTCAAGTCGCTCATCAACTCCATAGCTTGCTTACGTTCCTCCTCACTACCAGCCAGATTGATACGCTTGAACACCTCACGAAGATAAGCACTCTTGTTGTCTATCTTAGCCATTTCACGCTTAAACTCATCTGCATGTTTCTTCAACTCCTTATCATAAGCTACAGAAGCCAGTTTTCCGTTGAGCTGCTGCGCTTTGAGCTTAGCGAAACTATCAAACAGAGCAATACCTTTCTGTAAGGATTGTTCCATCGCACCAGTTAACTGCGCCAAGTCTTCCTCGCTATACTCTGCAGGTTTATTCTGTTGTGCGATCTTACCCTCTATCTTCTTAGGGTCTTTCGTGTATGCTTCCACTCCGTCAAGCAGATTCTTAGCCATATTCTTGTCGGCATGAAGATTATCTGCCAACATTCCTGTAAACTGAGAAAGGTTTTGCTCCACGTCGAGAGGAAGCTTGGCTGCCTCCCGATAATCGGGAATATCTACCGTATGCACCAACTTCTCATCTATCTTGCTCTCCATGATTTCACGTCCAAGTTTCAGCATGGCAACCATATCACGAAGATGTTTCAGCATCTTCAGCTTCAATTCATCAGAGCAAACTATCTTGCTTCTGATTTCCTTAGAAACCTTATCCAATTCACTGGAGAGTTTGGCATACTCATTTTTGATGCGGGTTTGTTCCTCACGATGAGATTCCAATTCCTCCTTATCCAACTTCAAATCTACCTGATAGCTCTCATATTCTCTTACAAGTGGGAAGCATACCGCATTCCATTCGGCAAAGTCACGATAGTAGTTCTTGTTGGCCATACCAAAGGTAATCCAATTCAACAGGAAGAAAGGTTTGGAAGGCTTCTTCGCCTTCGCTTCCATATAGCTTCCCTGCTTAGACTCCAAGGTAGCGGTGATGTCATTAATCAGCGAGGTATAGACATCGATGTTCTGAAGATGGTCGTTCATTTCCATGTCCAGCGCCTTCATCTGCTGAAGCAGACATTTTCGCTGCTCCTCCAATGGACGAATAGTCTCATCCGCATACAAGACATCAAGTGTCGCCTTCAAGTCTGAAGCCAATAGTTTTTCTCCATAACGCAAGAACACATTCGCCTTCGGGATTACCACATCATTGAGCGTTTTGCAGATTATCAACAATCGTCCCATATCAGCCTTGATGCGAGTGGCATCATGCTTCACGCTCATCTGGAAAACTGATAAATCAGACTTCAAACGATTAGCGCGTTCACTTGCTCCCATATAGTGTTCGAGCATCGTCAATCCTGCCATCGCCAATCCCAAGGACTTGTTGCCGTTCGACAAAGACTTATAAGACTGCAAAGAACCCTGCAAGGAAGTACGGAAACTAACAGAAATCTCACCAATCAAAGCTGCACATTTCTCCGTGAGCTTGTTATATTCCAGCTCCACATACTTAAGCATCTCGTCCACATCCAGCCACTCTATTCGCTTGAAGTCGAACAGATCAGGAGAAACCATCTTGATAGAGTCGCCATAGATATCAATCAGTTTCAGGGCATAATCACGATAAACCGTCCCGATATCACTACGCAAGGAGGTAAAATCTTCGATGTTTCCACGAACGCTATCCTCAGCATAGTGATAAGCCTCCACCATCTTGGTATATTTATCAAACATGGTAGCCGCCTTGCTTCTTACATCTTTCACGCTATTCGTACCCATGACAATATCAGCCATCTTCGACGTTCCCTTAGCAAGAACCAGGTTAAGGTTCAATTCCACTTGCTCTTTCAACTGATCCAAAGCAGATGAAGACAACGCCAGTTCCGTCTCAGCTATCTTTAAAGCCTCCTCCTTGTTGCCCTGTTCCAGGCTGTCATTCAACTTGTATTCAGCCACAAGGGTTGTACGTGAATTATTGGAAACAAAAGCAATGGCGATATTGCCATTATCATGGAAATATCTGTAGGCATCAAATACCAGCTTACTCACCTCCGAGGAATCGGAAGCTATACCATACTTCTTCAGTTCAAAAGCCAAATCTGCACGAAGATACGTCTTGTTCTCCTTGCAGAGCTCATCAGCAATCGTCTTGATTGCCTCATATACTTTTTGATTATCAGCCATACTGTTCATCGTATTTTTATTTATTTATTCTTTATCACTACCTACAAATACCGATGCCTTCATAAAAGAGAAGGTTGCATCTACGAGCCAACCGATGCACGAACCGACTGTAGCTATCCACCAGGCAACATGATAACCTGTAGTACAATTGGTAGCCTTGAAAAGGACATCGCCGTCAAAGAGATGCCTCACCAGATTAGGCAGGAAGAACAATCCATGCGCCAAACCAGCTTGCCATCCATACAATTCCGTACCATTGATATTGACAAACAATACTGCTGCCACTATTGCAACGATTGGACGCCAGGACAGGAATAGGAAAACCATTACAAGAAGCCCTATAATTTTATTCATTTTTCGTTATACTTTATTTATGATATGATTTCATCTATACAGATAATTATCTTTTAGATACATCTTGTTGTTTCTAATCTCAGTTGGAGTAAGTTTCTCTTTACGATAATCCTTCAAGGAATCCTTCTGCACCTGAAATCTACTCGATTCCACAAAGATCAGGCTCTTGTGAATCCTCGTCTTGGCACGGTCCTCCATCCATTCTCTGCCTTTAGCAAGAGAAGACATATACCAATATCTCGTCTCAGCCCAAGCATTCCTTGTTGGTTGTGCAGTGCCATTAATGAAGTCACGATAAACGGGAAGCGAGAGACCGGTTAGCCAACAAACCTTGACAGAATCCCCCTTAGCCATTAGCGTCATGTCCGACAACATCTGTTGCATGGTCATTTTCTCCGACTTCCGCCAAAGCATCCTCCTATCCATATATTCATTCTTCTCTGCCTCCTTCTTCTTTTGCCAATAGCCATGAGGGGTCAAGAAGAACCAATAGCCAAATAATACTACCAGCCCGGCACTCAATACCGCAGCCAACCTACATACTCTTTTCCTGATGTTCTTTTCCATTGTTACATTACCTTATATAGTTATATATTTGATTTCGGCTGCAAAATAACTATATAGATATGTCAAATGGTGACAGAACATCAAGAAAAAAGTAAGAACGCTCTATTTTTTTGCGAAATAGACGTCAGTCACCCATAAAGAATCAATAGACTAATGACATTTCTATTCCAATATTTCCCGGTTCAAATAAGATATTGTCAAGTTTCAGCTTTTCAAACACTTTCTGCAATTTGTCAATGTCGCCAAGGCGCAACTTAACGATATTGCCAGGCATCTGTTCCACCCAACCTGCTTTCTCCGGCACAAGTTTCTTGGCATAAGAGATGGCTGGAGAAACAAGCAGGTCAATACCCATCTTACCGCCATACGACAATAATAAGTCAGTACCCTCAATCTTCTTCACAGTAATGTTTATGCTCACCGACTTTGTAAAGCCCAACACCTTGATAGGTATAGAGACAGAAACAGTAGCTCCATCAACATACCCAAGATTCACTGTCTTATGAAAATGACTGGCTACATAATCCTGCAGCTCAGCATAAGTAATAGATAATTTCATATTATTTTCGTTTATATGACAATAGCGGAGGCTGGAAAACTCCGCTACACCAAGTTTTTCACAATTCAAGACTTTTTCTTCAAGAATAAGCCTATCAACTTACCAATAATGCTCTCAGACTTCGGACAAGGATCTTCAAAGATTTTACCGTGCCGTCTAAGTTCATCTAAGATTTTGTTGTCATTATTATTCATACTTGCCTACATCTTATTTAAATTGTTAGTTAATAATATTCTGAATATATCAATAAACTATATGTGGGTATGACTTAGAAGCCATACCCACTTTACCTAAGAACATCAGATTGCATTCTTTAAAGAGGCAACCTCTTCCAACTGTACTTCCAGTATTGTCTTCTTCTCAAACAAACCATCTAAGGTAGCCTTGGCTTCCTCCAATTTAGTCTCCTTGTTTGCCTTATCGTTTCGGATTTCTTCCACCTTTTCTTGGAGAGGATTCAACATACCTTCAATTAGTTCTTGTCTTATAGTATTGATGACTTTATCCTTATTAGCAAAAGCACCTTGCAATAAATCTCCACAATCAAAGCTATCACGCATATTATTAATATCATTCAATAAATCTATCTTCGTTGAGTTATGTGTAAATGCTCTTCCTATCGCCGTAATAAGACTAAAACCTAAACTATTAAAGAAGTTACCAAGAATATCACCGATAATATCCAACCAACCAGCATCTGTCACGTCCTCACCATCTTTACTGAACAAAGAAACATTATCCAGATCAAGTTTAATCTTTCCTTGCAAATCTTTGATGAAATCTCGGGTATCAATGTCAGAAAGATACTTTAATAAGATATCTTCTGCATCAGTAAAGAAGTCTTGAATTGATGACAAAAAATTGCGACGACCTTCATCTTGGAGATTCTTCATCATTCTCTTCATGTCACGTTTAACCAAATTCGAATATATCTTATCGAATTTAGGTTGTAACGATTCAACTTTAGTGAAACGTCCAAAATCTGTCCCTACAACATTTTCCATTTTGTTGCAAGCTGAATCCACTAAGTCCTCAAGAATGTCTTCACCATTATTCACCAGAATTCTTACGTCATCATTCAAAGAATCTTCAAGAAAGCCCAGTTTTTTCTCTAAACGTCTACAAGCCTTTGACAGATGGTACTCTCTTTCCTCCAAATCATCATCAGGACTTTGCAGCATTGTTATTTCTGCCTTTTTCTGATTAAGAGCATTCTCATTATCCATCTTAAGCTTTCCTCCTGCTGCATATATAGCATTCAATGGCTTGGCAAATAGTATTTGACTCTTTTCTTTATCTATCAAATTACGAATCGCGTTGACCAAATTATCTATATGACTCCACTTACGCATTTCCGGCTGTGAACCTATACCGAAATTCGAGCAATGACGATTCCATGCAAAACTCAAAACTTCTTCAGAGTTCACTTTTGACATTGGCAACTCTGACAACAAAGCCATTTCTGCCGACAAAGGAATAGGTTCTGCCTCACTCAGAATATCAGACAACGTATTGTCATTTGACTCACGACATGCCTTAGCAATCTCAGACTTTACATAATCCTTGATTTGCTCTTCATCCTCAGGATTTACATCGCTACAATACGGTATATCATACTTGTTTATACCAATGAGCACCTTACCAATACCACATTGACTAACATTCTTGAAGATAATAGCCCTGTCGGTTGCATCAAACGGACGACCGGCATAAAGCATCATCAATACGACATCTGCCTTTTTGAGGAATTCTTTAGTACGCTCTTCACGAGAAACAATAGGGTCATTGAATCCCGGAGTATCCACAATTTCAACTCCCTTGAGATATTCTTTAGGATAGTAAATCTTTACTGATTTAGTGATAGAAACATATTTACCATCTGCTCCTACATACTCTACTATATTATCGAAAGAATCTTCTTTTGTCTTACCCAAATAATCTCTTAGATTAGAGCCAAGTCTTGAAGCTTTAGATACAAGTTCTTTTGCTGCCTTTATTTTGGATTCAGCCATAGTATCCCCAGCTACATCATCCAACGAACGAGCAGCCTGAGCCTTCTGCTCTTCCCATTCATCATTGGTATAGAACTCAGCAACCACCTTCTTCTGTTCTCCGTATGTTATCACAGACAGAGCTGCAGTCATAGGAGTTGTAGCAGCTGGTAATACCGTATCCTCAAAAACAAAAGAATTGAGAAACGTAGATTTACCACACTTCATCTGACCGATAACACCGATCGTCAAGATGTCTTTCTCCAATTTATTGATGAGTTCCTTACAACGATTCTCATCAATCCAACCAAAGTCCTTAGCTTTCAATACCAAGGACTTTAACTTATTCTTCTTATTTTGAAATTCTTCAAATAGATTTTGTTCCATATTTACTTAAACTTTTTAGTTTCTTTTTTATAAGATTCAAGACATTTTTGTACTTGACCAAACTGTTTCTTGCGTTCAACTAAATTAGTATATGCTTTATCCATTTCGCTTTGAATCTCATGCAAATCATATAGAGCTGCTTTCAATTCATCCTTTTGCTCATTTGCTATCTCTGATAATAAACTCATAAGTTGTTCGCCTTCGTCTCCAGACATTTCAAATCTGTCTTTAGAAAACGTATGAGTTTCCCAGTGTGGAATATCTGCGGCATCACTACAATTATCAGATATAGCTTCAAGGCACCTTTCCACTTTTCCGGCCTGCTTACGGTGAGCTTTTGCATGTCTGTCATATTCGCGAGAAGCATCTTGAACTGTACTTTCGTATTTTTTTAACAAACCTTCTAAATCGGTTTGAACATCCTCCATAAAAGAGTCATTTTCAGATGTAGAGCCAACAGACTTGATTGGTGCCATTATATCCTCCAAAGGAGCCTTTGCCGAGAAGCGAATATATTTCTCCACTTTTAAGCCAGCATCCTTCAATGTTTTGCTTATCAGAGCTTCTACCTTATTGACCTCCGACTTTGGCTTAGTATCCACCTTATTAATTACTACGTACAAAGGCTTGTTCAGTTTTTCCTTGATTAGTGATATAGAGCTGCGATTCACAGTTCCTGCATTAACATCAAAAACCCAGAACAAAGCATCACATTCATTTATAACCTCAATGGTACGCTCCTTATCCTCACTATCGTTAGAATTAAAGCCAGGAGTATCCAATATACTCAAGCCATCAAGGTTAGGATTCTTATAAGTCATCACAAAGTACTTTATCAGCGATGAAACTCCCTTTACTTGATCAAGAACCTCCTTTGACACTTTCTTAAATGTGGATTCAGACAAATTCTTCTCAACATTATCAGGGGTAACAAAGCGATAAGCTGTTGATACACCGCCTGCAATATATGTAGGAATAGCAGTTGTTGCTTTTGTACTAACAGGCAACAGCGGAATAGTCTTGTCATCTTGCGAAAGAATTCTATTCACGATAGAAGTTTTACCAGCAGAAAACTCACCAACAAAGGCAATCGTTGTTTTACCATCAAGCCAATGTTTCTTCTTCATAGCAGCCCAATGGAAGAAACTTGACATTAAAACCTCTTTCTTTTCATTGTAATCGGAAGATCCAACATGTATACCTTTTTCCTCCCATGCCATCTCATAGCAATCAAGAACCTGACCACGTATAACTGATTCTAAGAAGTTTATATTCTTATACAGTTGTACAGAATTATCCGCCTTTGTCTGTTGAGCCGAAAGAATCTCTTGAATAAATTCCAAAGACCCCATCTTTAATTTAAGTTCTTCGGTTTTCTCATCCAATTCTCTCTTGACCAGTCCAAGTTCCTCGCTCATCTGCTTTGAAGCCTTGCATTCCTTGTCATAGTTTTCCTGCAATTCAGACAATTCAGAATCCTTCTTCTTCAACTTTTTCTTGTAGTTGTCAATATCATCCTCATTGTCTTCAATCTCATCCTCAAGGTCTGTAATACGTTTCTTTAGTTTTACGACATCATCAAGTTGAGCTTTAACAGTTTCATCGCAATCACCACTTATTGCTTTCTTAAGTTGCTCATCCAGTTTCTTACATTCTGCTTTTGCTTCGCTCAAAAGTTCCTTGTACTTTGACTCTATTTCCTTAGCCTTTTGAACATTTTCAAGACCAGCTTCCGCATCCTTCAACTTAGAGCAAACAGCTGAATATTTACCTTTCAGCTGTTTGTTCTCCTCTTCAAGATTTTTGGTGTCATCCTCCACAGTGGCAGCAGTTCCTTTCTGTCGTCCCAAAAAGAAACCAATAGCGAGAGCTATAATGAAGCCGACCAATAAGACTATCCACTCTGTCATAATCAACCTAATTTTTCTTTCAAGTTTTTGATTTCAATCTCATACGAATCACAAGCTTGCTTATGCTCCTTAAGAGAACGCGACAACTCTTCATTCTCTCTCTTCAACTTTTTAAGTTCCATGCGAGCCTTCATCAAGTCGTCTTCCATATTGTCCTTGTCGTCCTCATTATCTTGTGAGGCCTGACGTAACTTTTTCAGTTCAGAGAGTAAGTCTTCGACCTGTCGTGAGAGTTTCTTCTTGTCTTCACGTAGGTTATTGTTTTCTTTGTAAATACCCTCAAGCTCACGAATCTTAGCTTGCAACTGTGGATTACCTATAAGTTTGTCTTTTGCAATAGCGCCAGTAACACCACCGACAACCAACGCACCTAAAATTTCTATCATATCCATATTATTAAATTGTTGATAATTTTTCTTTGTATTGCTTCAGAGTTTCTTTTCTACGGGCAAACTCAGCCTTATGCTCCGAACATTGCTCTTTAAGTTCATTCAACATGGCAGTCTTCTGTGCTATCATTTCGGATGCATCATTCTGCAAACCACCTCTAATCATGTTTACTACACTCTGGCTCAAGTTCTCCATTTGAGACTTGAATTCAGGTACCAAAGTACCGTCAACATAATTTCTGACAGCTCTTACACGTTGTGGCTTAGAAAGCAATCTCTCCGTGGCAAAGCCAACCATAGAAGAAAGAATACCTTTCTTATCTGCCTTCTCTATCTTATTGTACTTATCAACAGCTTTACCTGCAAACTCCTCTGTCTTGGCAATACGTTTCATCATCTTGCGTGTATATATGATACTACCAACATCGGTTGCAGTATCTACAATATCTACAGCCTTAGATGCGGCAACAGTTGTTGCAACAGTACCTGCAGCACTCGCTGCTCCTGCCGTACCCGCTGCACCTGCCGTACCCGCTGCACCTGCCGTACCCGCTGTTCCTGCTGCTCCTGCTGCACCCGCTGCTCCTGCTGTAGCAACAGTTGCAGCAACAGCAGCAACAGCAGCAACAGCAATGACACCTGTTTTAATCATGCCGTCATACTCATGTCCCATTGAATTCAAATCAAGATTATAATTCAGCCCTGAAATTTGGACTCCAGACAGATCTATAGACATCAATGACTCAACGGGGATTTCGCTGTCAGATCCTTGTGCGCTTTGTACCTTTGACTTCAAAATGCCCATAATGTTATTCTTATATTCCGACAACAGCAATGAAGCGGTATTATTTATAACAGAAAGAGCATCATTGTCCATATTTGCACTACCACCAGCAACAAGAGCACCTAACTTTTCATACATAGAATCTTCAAACCTGCGTGATATCTTAGATCCATCCTCACTAATATCACTTGCCATAGAATCTATCAATCTATTGATATTTCTCTTGATTTTATCCAAATCAAGTTGCTGACGTCTAATCTCCATGTCAAGATTCTCGTCCGAAGAAGATGCCGTTAACATCTCATCTACGCGATTTACAAGTATTTGAGCTAAATCCTTGATACGCTGACCGTCAACTTTTGCTAAAATCTCATTCTTAGACTTTTGTATTGTCTCTAAAAGAGCATACAATTCCGACATATTGTCTTTGGCAGCACTGACAACAACCACTTGTTGTACAGGCAACTTACAGTTATCTGCAATATACTGCTTTGCAGCCTCTATCTCAGATACAGATTTTGTATCAGACTTTGTCAATACAATATAAACAGGACGCTTTGACAGCTTTATCATATCTATGAAGTCTGTCAACGAACGAGTTACCTGCTGATTAATATCAACGACCAACAAAATGGCGTCAGCAGATGGCAAAAAGTCAACCAATACCTGACGATGTTTTATAACAGGAGAAGACAATCCCGGAGTATCAACCAAAATGGTTGATGATGGAACTTTCGTTGATGTATCGAATACTGTCACAATTTGTGCATCTGAGAGCTGGTCATTTTTAAATCCTCCCAAATCATCAAAATGAGCAACTTGTCCATCCGACAGGACAACATTTGCCTCACACTTATTACATCCAAAATGGATTTCATAAATTGTGGCAGTTGTCGGTTTTGTTGCAGTTTCAAGTTTCTTGCTATCTGTAAGAGCGTTCAATAACGTTGTCTTACCAGAACTGAACTCACCTACCAATGGTATCAACAAATTTGCATTTTGCTGAGATGCTCGTTCCTGAATAGCATTTAAACTATTCAAGATATTTTGCTGGCCAAGTTCCTGAGCCACTTCTTTTAAAAATTCAATATGTTCCATTTTTATATTATAAAAAAGATCTTCTAACTACTTTATTCTCTTTGGGTTCCTCATTATTCTGAACGACTCGTTCATCTCTGTTGGATAATTGCTTAAGTTGTTCTTCATATTCAGAAATTAATCGTTCTTTGGCTACTTGTTTCTCCATAGTAGATAATTCTACATTTGAAGAAGTCTCTTTTTTAGTTGCGTAATTTCCATTAGATGTATGACCAGCTATACCAGTTAAGAACGCAACAACCGAGCTCGAGTTTTCAACTTTTTTGTCGAACAATGCGTAGTCGCAAATTTTCAAGTCATAGGATGTAGCAGCTAAAGACTTTTGAATATAGAAACTATTCATCATGTGCTTTATAGCTGCGACCTCCCCCCCACTCTACGCTAAAACTTTTTTTCTTATCATTCAAATTGAAATAGCAAATGCGTTGATCTGTGATGATACAACCAGAAGGAGTTTTCTCATCATCGTCTTTCGCCTTCCAATTAGCTTTATGACGCGATACCCATAGTAGATGTTCACCTCTTCTCAATGTAATTTCATTAAGAAGTTTATTTGAAATAGCATCTACATTGTTCAATCCCAAATGTACACAATCGGGCCATGAAACAAACGGTTTAAATAACTGTTTGTTTGACATGAATTCTGTATATATATGATTATCTTCCATGACACTTGTTTTATTGTTCAGAAAAACACTATATATATTTAGTCCAACTTTTTAAATTCGAAATCATTCGGATTGCAGCATGCTTTCTTGTAGTCGAAAGCATAGATGCGCATGTAGGCTTCTTGCACCTCCTTGGCTCCATTATAAAAAGGGGTGGCGGTGTGCTGCATGGTTGTTACTGTCACTACCATATCGGGAGTGAGAACTGTGTTGTTCGAGCGTTTGAGGCGCTTAGGCTTTATTTGAAACACCTTACTCATAAGCATTCCGTTTTTAAGTTATTGTATATGCTGCCCCGACTTTTCTGCCGAAACTGCTAGTTGTTTACTTTCAAGGGGCAAAGATAAGAAAAATCTGCGAACTAAACAAGTTCATAATGGTTCATAAGTGAAAAAAGATGGTGCGAACCCCTACTTTCTTCACTTTCTTGTAAGTTAGGCTCTGGTAAAACCCGTAGAAAAGAAAATGCGAAAGAGGAATCCACACCATATGACGGTGTAGACTCGCTCAAACAAATTCTCGTTCTTTCTACATTTCAATTTACCAGATTTCAACCTACAGAACTGAATAGTTTGCTCGTGTCCACAAGATTATCTTGTTTCTCTGCATCATAGCGACTTCAAGCGAGGACTTTCACCTGCCCTGTCACTAATCCAATGGCAAATTTAATAAAAATCTGATGAACCACTAAACTTTTAACAAGAAATCTTATGGATTCCTCTTATATTTCACTTTTCAGGGACTCCTAACCCTTCTTCTTTCTGCATTCATACCTTATTATATATAGAGTTATTGTAATTTCTGCCGCAAAAGTACAATCAGGATGCGTCAAAAACTGACATAGGAAGAAGAAAAGTATGTTCCTAGAACCTGAATCCGAAAAACATTCTTACTCGCCATTTGTTTCTCTTCACCTGAAGATGATCCTCGTCTCCCGCAACAGAGAAATTATAAGTACTGCAAAATTTCGAAACAGAAAAGGAAAAAGCAAAAAAATAAGAAATGAAGGCAAATTTACCGCACAACATTCCTTATACTTTCCAACTACTTTCCGTTATAGCAAAGAAGCTATGTAAATATTATTCCATTTAAATATAACACTTCTCAAATACCCTTAAAATGGGGGAAGAAGAGTTTCAATATTTTCCCTTAAGGCTAAAAATAAATAACCTTAAGGGAAAATATATTTTTCCTTAAGGATATGAAAATTTCTCCTTAAGGAATTTTCTCAAAGCACCTAACTTGTAAAGATAATAAAAACTTTCTTGAACTATCAACTTTGCAAGAAGAAATGCTTACAGCTGCCTTTTTTGCAGTTTAACCAATTTTCCTATCTCTTCTTATCAGCCACATCAAACCACAAACGGGTAGTGATTTCATCTTCACCCTGTTCACTCACTGCCTGCTTGAAACTCTCACCGTTCAAAGACTGTTCTGTGGATGGATAGAAGAAACGATGCGGATGGTCGCCATGAGACAAGAGAAGCAGTGACTGCCTGCTGGTAGAGTGATTCTGCATCTGCTGTTATCCATCCTCTAGCTGCTGCCTCGGCATAGATGAAGAGTACCTCGGCATAGGTTACAAACACTGCCGGTGATTCATCCTGCAAGAATGCAGTGCCCGGACGGGATACCTTATAGAAACCCTGGTTGTTGGCAAGGTCGGCAGAAAGTCCGTTGGCAGCACCTTCGTAGGTTGTGACTGTCTCATCCTGCGGTTTCTGGGCATAGATGGCAAGACGAGGGTCGTTCAAGGACTTCAACTTGTCGATGAGCGTCTTGGATACTCGCTGGTCATCACGGCTGGAAAATGCCGATGCCCACGGGTTCCACTGTGGTGATGCTGCAAAGACGAACTTGGCATTGTCGGCATTGCTGCTGATCAGGTTGCTGCAATCAGCATAGAGTGAAGATTGGAGATGATGGTAGAATAGAAGGTGTTCCAGGTGCTGGTGAAATCCGCATTGTCTACATCATAGCAATCTGGCTCAGTGTATTGAATCTTTGCCCAATGCTGAATCCAGAGAAGCGTGCTGTTGTAATTGGCTGTACTACCCCAGTAGGCCTGGGCACTCTGATACTCGGTGGAAGTGAGCAAATATGCCGGGTCTGGAACCTCTGTGGCATTTGGGTTGCGGTTGATATCGCTCAAGGTATCATCGCAAGAAGTGAAACTTGCTGCAAGCCCAAGCGCCAATGTTCCTATCAATATTATCTTGTTTCTTTTCATGTCGTAATCTCCCTCAATTAAAATTTCACATTCAAGTTGATACCAATCTGGCGGGTAGTTGGCAAGGTATATGCCTCCACGCCCTGTGCATTGCCCGAAGAGATGGCTGCCTCTGGATCTATATCCTTTGCATCCTTGTAGATGGTCCAGAGGTTGCGGGCTGTAAGCGCCACACTGGCATCCTGCAGATGAAACTTGCGGACAAACTTCACTGGCAACTGGTAGGTCAATGATACCTCACGCAACTTCACATAGTCTGCATCAAAAACGTTGGCATCCAACGGACTGTCAAACTGAGGGATATTAAGGCCCACATCGAGTCTAGGTCCCCAACTCTCATCCACGCCATCGTTGATACCAGCACCCTTTCCATCAACATAACTGAAGCGACCACCTGCACCCTGTCCGAAGAGATTCTGGAACTCTGGCAAGTTGGTGGCTGATGAAACCTGTGCTGAAAGATGACCGGTAACTCCCAGTCCATTCTGTCCCTTACCGGTCTTGGTGGTAATAATGATGGCTCCATGTGCCGCACGGGCACCATAGAGGGCAGCAGCATTAGGACCCTTCAATACAGACATAGAAAGGATATCCTCAGGATTAAGGTCGGCAATGGCATTCTTGAAATCGCGCCCCACACCCTTGGTATTGAGCTGCGAATTGTCTACCGGGATGCCATCCACAATGAAAAGAGGCTGATTCTCTCCTGCTATGGAGGTCTCACCACGTATCACAATACGACTGGACCCCACATCACCCTGACTGTTGGTAATGCGGACACCTGCCAACTTACCAGAAAGTGAATTCAGAATATTGTTATCCTTACCTGTGATCAATTGGGCAGAAGATACTTCCTGTGTGGCATAACCCAGAGCCTTCTTTTGTCGGGAAATACCCATGGCTGTTACCACCACCTCGTTAAGGTCGGTTGCATTTGGGGCAAGCACCACATTGATGATATTACCCTTGATAGTCACGGTCTGTGTCTGCATACCGAGATATGAAACCGTGAGTTTTTTAGCTGCCACAGGAAGCTTTGAAATGGTCAGTTTACCATCTACATCCGTTACACCTCCCACCTTGCTGTCTTGTATAAGGACGGCTGCACCAACTACTGGCTCGCCATCATCGGCAGAAGTAACATTGATAGTTATCCCCTGACTCTGTGCTGCGGCATAAGGAGCGCCAGCAGTCAACAGAGATAATGCGAAAATAATCTTCTTTACCATACTAACATCTTTAAATTCAATATTACACTATGTCTAAAATCGACAGCAAAGATATAACTTTTTTATAATATTACAAAATATTTAGTTAACCTTTGATTCAAATATACCATATTACATAACTTTTTGATACCACATTATACCATAATTATGGTATATAACAACCAAAGATTTAAATACTATGACACATTGAAAAAAGAATGTTGGGCATGCAGACATTTTAAGTATTATAAAAGTGCCAATAATGTCAAAACAAATTATATTTAATATAAAATAATGCTTTGAATGCCAAATACTTATCATAAAATTTGGAGATTTCGCTTTTTTTTTGTACTTTTGCATCCTACAAAAGAAATAAGCATGAATTTACGACTCAGTTAATTCAGATAATAAAAACAAAATATAATGTATCAAGAAAATTTAGACAATGACATATATCAGTTAAATAATGATATATATCAAGATGACAATGACATATATCAGGATGATATGTATTATCCTCCAATTGACAACTACAATTGGAGCCCCAATTTATTTGCCAAACTCACATCCTTCTTGCAGGAATCAACCTCTCCTGATGTGATTAGAATGGGCATCATCGCTGGTATCAGAAATAGCGTATCCACAGAGGAAACACCTACCACATGGGACAAGGTGGAAGCCATGCGCCGCTATGTGGACAGTGTGAACCGTGGACTGGGATTACCGGAGGACACCACCCTTATGTCGCTTCTTCGTTCCACCCAATGGACGGGCTACGGTTTGTTTTCAATGAATTTTATCTCTGAAAAGAATCTTGATTTTAAAGGAATCTGCATGGATGAACAGACTTCACTCTCCTATACAAGCATGGTATTTCTCATTGCACTTGTCAAGGGAATGAGCATACTCAACCTGAAGCATCCTTCCCCAGATGGTGCAGACCGCAATATATATACATTTTTAATTCCAAGCCAGTTTTCAACATTCGCATTTATCTCATTCCTCAATGTTGCCAATAATCGCCTCTCAAGCAAAGAGGAGATTTCACAACAGGATATTGAAGAACTGACAAACCTTGCCTTCAAGAGTCGCTATTGGAAACAGGGAACCTGTCTGAAGGGAAAAGACAGCGAACTGTTTGTCTATGTTCTGAAAAACATCATTTCAGACATTCTTGGACTCACGCTCAATGTTGATATGGACTCTTTCTCACAACATGCCAAGAAGGAAGAGCGCATAGCTGATAAGCCAAAGCAAGCACTCTTCACAGAAAAAATAGGAACAACCACGAAGTTGTCCATTGTAAAAGCCGTAGAGATAGTCCTCACAGGGTGTTCTGTCCCTATAGAAAGAGATCAGCTTTTTTCTGATATCCAGGAACTCAGACCATCCACAAATGAGGATAGCTTTCGTGCAATGATTACCAAGATGCATAGGGAAGGAGCAATTTCCTATTTTAATGGAAGCCTGATAGGTTTCTCTGGCAGAAGCTATGGAAGAGGATATAAAAAAGTCAACCGCTATCAAAAAAAATAAAATATTTGCGGAAAATTTCAAATAAACAAAGAAACATAATGAATTTAAACAAGACATTTTTAACCCTCGGACTGGCTGCTGCACTCCTGCAGATGCCAGCCTCATCGTTCGCCCAAAATGCGGGCAGCAACCGTCAGAACCCTCTTCTGGTGAAGAGCAACCTGCCTTTCGGTGCTCCTGACTTCAGCAAGATTCAGGAAAGCGACTACCTTCCTGCCATCGAAACTGCCATCAAGGAACAGCGTGCCAACATCCAGAAGATAGTCAACAACAAGAAGAAGCCAACCTTCCAGAACACCATCCTCGCTTACGAAAACAGCGGTATGTTGCTGGAGCGTGTTTCCAGTGTGTTCTTCGGTCTTACCAGCGCCCACAAAACTCCAGGCATTGCTGATACCCAGAAGAAGGTAATGCCGCTGCTCACCAACCTGGACAATGAGATTTCATTCAACCAGAAACTCTTCGAGCGCATTAAATATGTTTACGACAACGAATACAAGAAGCTCAAGGGCGAGGACAAGCGACTCACCGAAGTAATCTACAAGAGTTTCGTCCGCTCAGGAGCCTTACTTTCTCCTGAGAAGATGGAGCGCATGAAGCAGATTAACTCTCGCATCTCAGATCTCCAGGAGCAGTTTGGCAATCTTCTTCCTGCTGCTACCAACAACGCCGTGGTTTGGGTGAACAGCAAGGAGGAACTCGCCGGTTTGAGCGACGCCGACATCGCACAGTGCAAGAAGGATGCTGAGAGCCGTGGCGGCAAAGCGCCTTACTGCATCGTCATCGTGAACACCACCCAGCAGGCTATCCTCACCAATCTTCAGAACCGTGAGCTTCGCCGCAAGGTGTATATGGCCAGCATCCATCGTGCGGATGGCACCAACCCTGCGTTCAACACCTTCCCTATCGTTACTGAGATTGCCAAGTTGCGTGCCGAGAAGGGACAGCTGATGGGTTACAACAACTACGCCGAGTACTCTCTGGAGAAGACGATGGCGAAGAACACCAAGAATGTAAACGATTTCCTGCAGCAGCTCATCAAGGAGTATGCGCCTAAAGCTGATGCCGAAACCCGCGATATCGAAGCTTATGCCCAGAAGACGGAGGGCAAGGACTTCAAGCTGCAGCCATACGACCGCTTCTATTATTCTGCCAAGATGAAGAAGGAGATGCTCAACATCACTGATGATGAGATTAAGCCATACTTCAACATCGACAGCGTACAGGTGAATGGTGTGTTCTATGCCGCCCATCGTGTTTACGGACTGAACTTCAAGCAGCGCAAGGATATCCCTACCTACCACCCAGATATGAAGGTATTCGAGGTGAGCGACAAGAACGGCAAGCCTATCGCCCTTTTCTATAGCGACTACTTCCGCCGTCCTACCAAGCGTGGCGGTGCCTGGATGAGTGCTTTTGCCAAGCAGAGCGACAAGTGGGGACAGTTGCCTATTATATATAATGTATGCAACAACGCCAAGGCTCCAGAGGGTCAGCCTACGCTGATTACATGGGATGAGGTTTGTACCCTTTTCCATGAGTTCGGTCACGCCCTCCACGGCATGTTGTCAAAGTGCGGCTACAATACCCTTTCGGGCACAGCTGTGGCTCGCGACTTCGTGGAGATGCCTTCTCAGTTTAACGAATCGTTCGCCAGCATCCCTGAAATCTTCGACCACTATGCCCGTCATACACAGACCGGAGCAGCCATGCCAGCCGACCTGAAGGAGCGCATGCTGAAGAGCATCAACTTCCAGACAGCCTATTCGCTGGGTGAGAACCTGGCAGCTACCTGCCTCGACCTGGCTTGGCACGAGTTGACACCAGAAGAGATTCCTTCTCCATACATGGCAGGCGCCTTCGAGAAGGAAGCCCTAAACAATGTAGGTTTGCTCAATTCACAGATACCTCCTCGCTACAGCACCACCTATTTCAACCATGTATGGGGCGGCGGTTATGCAGCAGGTTACTACAGCTATCTCTGGACAGAGGTGCTCGCCGTAAACGTGGCTGATTACTTTGCCAAGCATGGTGCTTTGGATCCAGCCGTGGGTCAGGCATTCCGTGATAAGGTTCTGAGCCGTGGTAACACCAAGGACCAGATGGAAATGTTCACCGACTTCACAGGCATGAAGCAGCCAGATGCTTCAGGACTGTTGAAGGCTAGAGGTTTGTAAGAGAAGACATAATATATGATTAGAGGGTGTGCCATTAGTTCATGACACACCCTCTTTTTATTCCAGATAATTCCAGATAGGAACACCTATATATATTACAATCTATTTCTTGATGGTATTCACTGTCAACTTACCCTCCTTGTCAAGCGAATCCAGTTTCTGCATCATCTCCTCAGCCTTTACGGTAGAGAAATAAACCTTGCCATCCGGGTCGATGAGATAAGAAGTTGGAATCCATGAAATGTAGTAATCCTTGGAAATCTTTGTTTCTTTCCATTTCTTAAACTCACAATATTGCAACCAGGTATAATTGTTATCTGCCAGGTATTTCTTCATTCTCGCCTCATCGGTATCGAAAGAAACACCCACCAGCTGAACCTTGGTGTTGTACTTATCAAAAATCTCCTTCACCATCGGCATGTCTCTTCTGCAGTCAGGACACCACGATGCCCAGAAATCAAGCACGGTCCAAACTCCAGCTACAGCCTGTCCATCTTTCGAAGTCTTGTTCTTGCAATCAGAGAGTTGGAAGATTTTCTCTCCCGTCTTGCTATTGGTAACCGTGAAATCAGGAGCCACTGTGCCTACTGGCAACAAGTCGAGCGAAGTCTGTGCTCTACCGATGACTGCCGTCATCAGGAGCAAAAAGAATAATACTTTCTTCATACAAATTATCTTTTAAGTTAATATTGATTTACAATCGAATTATCTTTTAAGTTTATGATAATCTACTATCAAATTACCTTTCAAGTTATTATTGATTGACAGCCTTTGGAGTCCAGTTCTTCAGGAAGCGGAGCACCTTTTTCTCATCATAGCCCTTGCCTTCTTCCAAGAAACTGGAATCCTGAATATGAAGCACCTTGCCATCTGCATCCAGAATCACGAAGACAGGGAAGCCGAAACGCCTAGGATTATTCAGGCGCTTCATCAATGCCTCAGCCTTCTTCACGGCATCACCACCTGCCGACTGGCGAGGGTTATAGTTGACATGAAGATAAACAAAGTTATCATTCATCATCTGGTTCACAGCCGTATCCTTCTCTACGAAATCGGCAAACTTCAGGCACCAAGGACACCAGTTGCCCCCCAGCTGACAAACCACAAACTTGCCCTCGGTCTTCGCCTTCTGCAAGCCGGCATCAATCTGCCCCATCGGGTCGATGCTTTCATTATACACTTTTTTCAATCCACCCTGAGCATGCGCCATCATCACAACCATGGTCATCATGAAGGCAAAAGTAATCATTCTTCTCATAAATATTCTTTTTTTTATTATCCGAATTTATATTCTGTCAATTCCCTATTACAATTCTACAATTCAAAAGGCACCAGTACATTCTGAAGTTTCTCGAAATCATTCTTCGTAATGCGGCGCCCACGAAGACTGCGCACCTGCGGATAATCCTCGAAATAAGACTCCTGCGTGGTGTACCAACGATGGGAACGAAGTTCGCGAACCATCGGAAGCTGCTTCTCTATGCGGCGGGCAAAGCCAGGGTTCACCCTGGAGAGATAGAACTTGCCATCCTTCAGTTCGATGGCAAGCATCAGATAGGTTTGCGGTCCCTTCGCCTTCTTCTTCTCCGCTACCCTCTCACTCACCTTCCATCCCTTGGTGGAGGTCATCACCCGGATATCCCAACCGTATTTGCGGTTCAGATTGTCCATCATCCCCCGGAACACGACACCATGAGGCGAAGTATCTTTCAGTCCGGTATAGCCGATGATGTAATGAATCATCTCATGCAGCAGTACACTCTTGGCCTGCTGCTCGGTCATATCATAATAGGTGCTCATCGAGAGCTTAAAGTCGTAAAGCTTGGTGCGCCCCCAGCGGGAAGCGCGCTTAAAGGCAAGCTGTCCCAACCGGGTCTTGGCTCGGGTGAGCGACAACTCCGGCAGTGGCAGTTTACCACCGAAATATTCCTGGTCGAAACGCTTGAACCATTCCTCCATCCAGTCAATTGTTACTATCATTCTGTATAATTATTCAATTTCTATTCAGACTTACGTCTGTTGTATTACAAAACGACTGCAAAGATACATTTTTTTCGGGAAACACATACATATTTATTGAAAAATGAGTAACTTTGCGCCCAAATTTACAACAAAAATGAATAAGACTGCACAGCACATCATTGATAACGTATCTAAAAGAACATTATAAACACAGAAGATTGTCGAGGAAACATCGCAGACATCATGTGATAAAAGTTAGAAATTAAGCTCCCAAAGGGCAAAAACACCCCTTTTTTAGGGAAAAATGAAGTTTTTTGAAGAAAAAGTGAAAAAAGTTAGT
>ULTW01040227.1_pt1 | contig 26954 bp, 26 predicted proteins | sample 1957961 | NCBI WGS metagenome assembly ULTW01 (sample SAMEA4835744, study PRJEB28245) | human gut metagenome | biome: gut microbiome; material: fecal sample | place: Denmark | collected 2008 | reverse complement strand
TTGTACTGCATGAACACGATGTTCCAGATTTCGATGACCTGTGGGTTATCCTTGTTTACCAACTCACGGCCTGGCACCTGAGCCTTCTCTTCAGGAGTACGAGAGTCTACATGAATCTCTGAGCAAGGACCGCAAGGACCTGTATCGCCCATCTCCCAGAAGTTGTCATGCTTGTTGCCGTTGATGATGTGGTCGGCAGGCACGTGCTTTGCCCAGTAGCTGGCAGCCTCGTCATCGCGCTTCAGACCTTCTTCCTCGCTACCCTCGAATACGGTAACATAGAGATCGGCAGGGTTGAGTTTCAGCACCTCAGTAAGGTACTCCCAAGCCATGTCGATGGCGCCCTCTTTGAAGTAATCACCAAAGCTCCAGTTGCCAAGCATCTCAAACATGGTGTGATGATAAGTATCGTGGCCCACCTCTTCGAGGTCGTTGTGCTTACCGCTTACACGGAGACATTTCTGAGTATCAACACGACGAACATCCTTGCCTGGGTCTTTTGTACCGAGGATGATGTCTTTCCACTGGTTCATACCAGCGTTTGTAAACATCAGCGTTGGGTCATCCTTGATAACCATAGGTGCTGATGGAACAATCTTGTGGCCTTTACCTTCGAAGAATTTCTTGAAGGATTCGCGCACTTCATTAGCTGTCATCATATCTATTTTGTTTTAATCTTTATTTTTTTTCAAAATTCTTTGCAAAGATAAGAAGAATTGCTTAAATTTGCAAATCAATTAATCATTGTTTGATAAAAAGTTGCAAATTATGGCTCTGAAAACAGATAAAAACGTCAAATTGTACTACTCTATCAAGGAAGTAGCCGAGGAAGTGGGGGTTAACGAGTCGACGCTCAGATATTGGGAGAAAGAGTTTCCTTTCCTCAAACCCAAGGTTACGTCCAACAAAGTACGTCAGTACACGGAGAAAGACATAGAGCAAGTAAAGCTCATCCATTCACTCATCAAGGTGAAGGGTCTGAAGATTGCCGCAGCTCGTAAGTATCTGTCGCAGAACAGGAGTGGTGCAGAGAAGTCTTCCGAGGTTCTTGATACGCTCATCAATGTGCGTGACGAGTTGAAGGAGTTGAAAAAGCATCTTGATGCCTTGGTATAAAACCTGTTGTTTTGTCGATTTTTTTCACAAAATATATAGCCAGCATTCTGTTGTAGGATGCTGGTTTTTAACTTAGAAACCCCTGCTTCATCATCTATGAGCATCGGGTGACAATCATTTTTTTAATAGAGGATTATGGTAATAGATTTTGAAAAGATTGCTGAAGCTCATCTCGAGGGCTTCAAGGGAGGAAAAGGTAAGTTGGATACTCGAAACTTTGTCGATGACAAGGTGAAGATCATGTATTCCACGCTGCGTCCTGGAGCCACCACTGGGTTGCATACCCACGAGGGCAACTGCGAGGTGGTGTTTGTGGTAAGCGGTACGGCTACATTCCACTATGATGACCAGGTGGAAGAAGTGCGCACAGGACAGGTGCATTATTGTCCTATGAATCATGCTCACTATATGGAGAACCTGACCGACCATGATTTGGTGTATCTTGCTATTGTGCCCGAACATCATTAAAAAAACAACGAAACACAATCCCCAAGAGAAATGGCAAAAAAAGAATATGTAGAAGCCAACAAGCGTTGGCTCGAAGAAAAAGCTCAAGAGGAAGGCGTACAGGCCCTTCCACGTGGCATTTATTATAAGGTGTTACAGGCAGGGCGCCCTGATGGTGCTAAGCCAAGCAGAAGAAGCATCGTTACGGCACACTACACGGGATGGACCATCAACGGCAAGAAGTTTGACTCCAGCCGTGGTGGAGCTCCTGTAGCATTTCGCCTTAGCGACTTGATAGAGGGTTGGATCATTGCCATGCAGCAGATGACGGTAGGTGCTAAATGGGAAATCTATCTACCTGCAGAGATGGGCTATGGCAAGTTTTCACAGCCAGGCATCCCCGGAGGCTCTACCCTTATTTTCGAGATAGAGCTGTTGGGTGTAGCCTGACGTTTGGCTTTTACTTACTTCTTGGTCAGCACATAATGCTTGGCCATAGCGCCTTCTGGCTCGGTGCCGATAGAGTCGGTCATGATGAGGCTATGAGCATCTCTTACCTTATAGTAAGATGTTTCTCCACTCGATGGGCGTGTGATTTCTATCACACGATGGGCGAGGACTTTGTAGATGCCACTTGCCTCATCGTGTCCGTCTTTGCGGTCGATGTAGTCGGCTGCATACTGATAGGTGCTGTCAGCGTTGAGTGTCAGTACGGTCTTGATGCCAGGGCAGTCGGCAGCAGGTAGAGTACCCTCATAGGTGCCTGCCAAGGAGTCGAGTACGAGTTCATTAGATTCGATAGAATCTTTTTCTGCATAGCTGAGACTATCTTTATCGGTCTCAGGACTGTTAGCTTTCTTGCTGTTGCAAGAACTCATAGACAAAGCAGCTATAACGGCTGCTGTCAATACCAATTTCTTTTTCATACTTTACTGCTTTTTAGAGAATCCCTATTGATGGCAATCATTCATCGAGCTGTTGTCATGTATAGAGATTGCTTGTTATTACTATCGTTATTGTGATATGTCACGTGTGAGATTTGTGAATCCTATCACAAAGCAAAAATACATCTTTCTTTTCTTATTTACAAGTTTTTCGCTCTATATTTAAGAAATATTATTTATTGACATTTCTTTATTTGCTAACAACCTACATGGACCATGAAATCATCATCTCTTTTTCTTTTGTGTATTGGGCAGGAAGGCTGCGATGACTCCGAGTAGCGGAAGGAAGGCACTCACCTGGAAGATAAACTCGATGCTGGTCTTGTCGGCAAGCCATCCGAAGAAAGCAGATCCCAGACCTCCCAGTCCGAACATCAGTCCGAAGCAGATGCCTGCTATCAGGCCTACCTTATCGGGCATTAGGTCGGTGGCATAGACAACGATAGACGAGAATGCCGAGGCAATGATTAATCCTGCGAGGAAAGTACAGATGATGGTCCACGTGAGGTTTGCATAGGGCATGATGAGCGCAAATGGTGCAGCTCCAAGGATAGAGAACCAGATGACATACTTTCTGCCGAACTTGTCGCCCAACATACCTCCTGCCACGGTTCCGATGGCAAAGGCTGCAAGGAATACGAAGAGGCTGAGTTGTGAGGCTCTTACCGAGATGCCAAACTTGTCGATAAGGAAGAAGGTGAAGTAGCTTGTGATACAAGAGGTGTAGAAGTACTTCGAGAATATGAGTAGCACAAGGATGAGTAGTGCGCCATATTTTGCCCGCTTTGAGATAGCGTTGTTTGTGGTGATGTTCTTCTGTGGATGTGTCACTACATAGGCAAGACGTGCCTTATACCATGCCCCTAATCTAATCATGATGAGAGCTGCTGCTAAGGCGGCTAAAGCAAACCACGAGATGGCTGCCTGACCAAAGGGAAGAATGATGAGGGCTGCGAGCAACGGACCTATAGCCGAACCACCGTTTCCTCCCACCTGGAAGATAGACTGAGCCAAGCTCTTTCTACCTCCCGATGCCAACTGTGCCACACGTGAAGCTGTGGGGTGGAACACGGAGGAGCCCAAGCCCACTATGCTTACAGAGAGTAGAATCAGCAGATAATGTTCTGAAAAAGCCAGCATGAGTAGCCCTATCAACGTGAAACACATACCCACGGAGAGAGCATAGGGGCGCGGATGCTTATCTGCATAAAGTCCAGTAAAGGGTTGTAGGATGGACGATGTCATCTGAAACATCAGGGTGATGATGCCTATTTGGGCAAAGGAGAAGTCGAATTTATCCTTGATGATGGGATAGATGGAAGGAATGATCGACTGTATCATGTCGTTGAGGAAATGCGAGATGCCACAAATGACAAGTATCGAATACGCCGTCCCCTCCATCATTGTTGGGTTTCCTTTGATTTTGCTACCTATTGACTGGATATTCATTTGTTGATTGTGTATTTTATTCAAGTTTCGCAAGTTCAGAAGTTAAAGGATTTATCGCTCCCTATGGTCGCTGAGGAGTTAAGACAATAGTCTTTTTGGCGTAGTTTTTAAGCAGCAAGACATACGTCTTAACTCCTTAACTCCTTAACTTCTTTAACTTCCTGATATACGAAAGTTCAGTATTTATAGTTATGTTTTCTTTTGCTTCTTAGCCTGTGTGTTACAATATTATCGGTACGACCTCCTCTTCGGATGGCCAGTGGGGCAGATAGAGTAGTGGGCGAGGCGTACCTCCCAAGCCTGTCCAGTCTATTCGTTTCACGAAGTCAAAGTCGGGAGGTCCGAAGTCGAAACTGCGGCCAAAGAGGACGATGGCACCTCGGCTTTCGTCAATCTTCCACAGGCCTCCTCCGTAGGGACATTGTTCGCCTATTGTCAGCATCTCGCGATGCAAATAGACGTGTCCAAACTTCAACACGCCTTCGTCATTGATGATGAATTTCTGAAACATAGTCGTCTTCTTTAGTTTTTCTGTCGTTGCTCTTTTGAGTTATATATTTTTTTGTAGACATGTTATCTTATAAAAGCGACTGCTACTACTACTTCTGTTTAGTAGCAATCGCTTCTCTATAATTTAGCTACCATCGCTTTTTTATAGTCTTGTGGCTTGTAGCCCTTTATTTCCAGAACAGTTTGTCGATAAATTCATATCGTTTTTCCATCTGAGCATCAGCCTTTACTATTGTGTTCTCGTCTATCTGGAGCACAGGGGCGACAGCCTTTCCGTTGGTGGCAGGCCACTCAGGAAGACCGAGCCCATTGGGGTTGCCCGTCTTCACGAAGTTGACGTAGTACTGACTGAAGATATCGCTAATCATATAGTCGGCAGGTTGCCAGTCGTATACATGATTGGTGGGCAGCGTTCCCATAGCATACTCGATGTCGGCAGAGTGGACAGCACCCTTGTCTTGTGGGGCTGGCGTTGCACCCTCCTCAGCGTCTACTACGCCACCTGCCAGACCTGCCACCTTACCCTTGATAGCCATTGCTGGTCGAGGATGGCAATAACGATAGCGGTAGACGGGTTGACCGCCTGTCAATTTGTGCATATTGCCCCATTTCCAGGTAGAGAAATCGAGGAAGAGATCGGAAGCCAAATCCACGCCAGGCTGTTCCAATACGTCCTTGTCGCTCTGTATACCATAGAGTGCGAATACCTCGTCGATGTTTTCTTCGCCAAAGGTTGCCTTGGCGCCTGCTTTTAGGTTTTCCACGGTGGGCTGTTTGCCAGCAAGCACAGCCCATGGCAGCATTTCCTGATTGTTGCCACCTACGAGTAGTGGTACCTTGACCTGAGCACCTTTAGCAAAGGTCTCCACAGGGTGCTCTGTGAGGAAATATCCATCGACATGATAGGTAGGAATCGACTTGACAGAGGCCAACTTCAAGAGTTCTTCAGCAGGGATGGCGCGAAGTTCGCTGAGATATTTCATGCCTATGTTTTTGCTTACTTTCTTGCCCGTCTTCTGAGCTATCTTTTGGGCGATATCCTGAGCTGTTTTTACACCCATCTGCTCAGCCTCTTTTAAGGTAGCTATCTTTCTGAATCCCATCACCGAACCACTCGAACCCATGGCTTGTGCAAAGAGTCCCTGGCAGAGTGGCGAAGCCATCAAGGCACTGACAGACATAGAGCCAGCCGATTCACCCACGATGGTGATGCGGTTGGGGTCGCCTCCGAATGCCTCGATATTGTCTTTCACCCATCGTATGGCAGCCACTTGGTCCATGAATCCATAGTTGCCAGAGCCTTTATATTCAGTCTCTTTAGAGAGTTGTGGATGGGCAAAGAATCCAAAGATACCCTCGCGATAGTTGGCTGTGATGGCGATGATGCCCTTTCGTGCCATGGCGTCGCCCGCATATCGTGCTTCGCTACCGCTACCAGCCATCAGTCCGCCTCCATTAAAATAGATGAGTACGGGCAACTGCTCCTTCATGGTCTTGGCTGGAGTCCAGATGTTGAGATACAGACAGTCTTCACTGTTTACCTTGGTGCCGAAGTTCATATCGCCGAAGAGAGGTTCCTGCATCGGGTTCGGGCCATACTCCTTGGCTTCGCGCACGCCTTCCCACTGGGCTGCGGGCTGTGGTGCCTTCCATCTGAGGTTACCCACAGGAGGGGCTGCAAAAGGTACACCTTTAAACACTTTGATGCCCGATAGGTCTTTTCCTTCGAGGATTCCCTGGGCTACCTTCACTTGAGTTTGTGCCATCATTCCCAAGGTAGGGAACAAGAAGGCGAGTGATACGAATAATTTTTTCATCTGTAATATCTTTATGATGCTTTTCAGCATGAGGTTATATATTTGTTTTTAGGATGATGTTTTGTTTTTTAACTGGTCTTATACGCTCAGGTATACATTTTTCATGCAAAAATAAACAAAATATCGCAAGCTTATCTTGTTTGACTCCTACTTTTTTTATATTTTTGCAAAAATAAACAAAACTGATGACTCAACTTTCGCAAATGGGGAAGTTAGAAAAGTTAAAGCCATATGCTTTTGTGGACTTAACATTTAATATTCCTTTCAAGGCTATTGGCTATAACTTCTTTAACTACTATAACTTCCGTACATGCGAAACTTCAGTAAAATAACAACGGGCAAATATGGATACAAGAATCATCATTTTGAGTGATAATCGTACAGACAACCCATTGCTACAAACGGAGCATGGGTTGTCTGTCTATATGGAGTGTGGAGTAGGGAAGTTGTTGCTCGACACAGGTGCTTCCGACCTGTTTATACACAATGCAGAGACGTTAGGAATCGACTTGCGAGAGGTGGATTACTGCTTGATATCGCATGGGCATAACGATCATATTGGTGGACTTCCCTTTTTCCTGCAACAGAATCAGAAGGCGAAGGTCATTCTTTCTTCAGAGATTCCTGGAGCCGAATATGCTTCCGTGCGCCGTTATCAACATTCCATTACGGGCGATGTCGATTTCTCACAGCATCGTGACCGTTTTATCTTCGTGAATGAAGATATGTGCGTAGATGACATTCACGTCTACACCCATCTTTCCAACCATTATGCCCAGCCCTTGGGCGACCGCACCTTGCTCATCAAAGATGCTCAGGGTGAGTATGTGCGCGATGCGTTTCGCCACGAATTGGCTTTTGTCATTGAGAATGTGCTCTTTACGGGCTGTGCTCATCATGGCATCTTGAACATCATGGCATCCATCCAGCAACCAATCAGTCTGAGCGTTGGTGGATTCCATTTGTTGGATAGTCATCTGGGCGAGCATTATGAAACGGATGAAGCGTTGCGCTCCATCTCTACGGCTTTGGCTCATCACTACCCTGATGTCGATTTCTATACTGGCCATTGTACGGGTGAACATTGTTATGACGTGCTATCACAAAGCCATCAGCTCAAGCTGCATCAATTCCGTTGCGGAGATGAAATCCGGGTCCTACCTTTGTAACATCTTGCACAATTGAGACATCGGCCATACTTGCATCTATACAGGTAGTCAATACTTACTGGAATCTACGGCTATAGAACTACTTGTAGTTCTCATCATCGTAAGAGATGATATCAAAGTCTTCTGCAATTTTTATAAGCCCGTTTTTTATTTTTTTGCCCAAAGTTAATGGCTTTGGTTTGGTAACTGGCGATTCTACAGAAACTTTTTCTGAATCTTCTGCGCTATGAGGGTTGTTCTCTTTCAAAACCTTAGTTGCCCCTTCTTCAGATTTTCCTTCTAACAACATGGCAACCTTCTTTGTATCATCAGTGTCATTGTCATCTATAGGTTCTGTTTCTTGCTTTTGCTCAGTTTTATCTGAATGTGTCTGGAAGTTGTCTCGAATAGGATGATAGAGCATGTCGATGATTCTTTGATAGTCTTCTTCATCCTTTGACGTAGAGGAACTTTCTTCTACCTCCTCGGACAACTCATTGTTGAGACCAGTAGCAAGAATGGTGACTTTGGCATCCTCGTCCAAACTGTCATCATCAGAGAGACCCCATATCACCTTGATGTCTGGATTCAATTCATCAAAGAAGGCGTCTATTTCTCTCATTTCCCGAACAAAGACTGGGTGTTTGCTGGAAGTATAGATATTGAAGAGTATGCGCTGGGCATTGCTGATGTCGCTGCCATAGAGTAGAGGAGAGTCCAAAGCATTCTTAATGGCATTCTGTACTCTTCCCTCGCCACTGGCTCTACCCATGGCCATGATAGCACCGCCGCCGCTCTTGATGGTAGTCTCGATGTCACGGAAGTCAAGATTGATGGTACCCTCTACAGTGATAAGTTCTGAGATGCTCTTGGTGGCATCGCTCAGCACCTTGTCTGCCAGTTTGAATGCATCCTTTACGGTTATCTCAGAGTCGGCATAAACATCACAAAGACGTTCGTTGTTGACGATGAGCAAGGCGTCCACGTTCTTGCGCATTTCTTCTACACCTTGTAGAGCTTTGACGATTTTTTTTCGTTTCTCAAAGTAGAAAGGAATGGTGATGATACCCACCGTCAAGATACCCATGCTCTTGGCGATGCCTGCGATGACGGGTGCAGCTCCTGTGCCGGTACCGCCACCCATGCCGGCCGTAACGAATGCCATCTTGGTTCCGTCATCCAACAGTCGCTTGATGTCTTCCTGGGTATTCTGTGCTTCGCTTCTTCCCACTTCAGGATTAGCACCTGCTCCCAAACCGCTCTTTCCGAGCATGATTTTTACAGGCACTGGGGATTTGGATAGCGACTGGCTATCCGTATTGCAGACGGCAAAGCTTACATTTACAATACCTTCTGAGTACATATTCTTAACGGCATTGCATCCGCCACCACCCACACCAATCACCTTGATGATGTTCTTGGTGGTGTCTTCAGTCTGTCCGAAATCTATAGGTGTCCAATCTTCTTTCATTATTTTAATATTTCAATTTGAACACAAAGATACTTATAAAGAGTCAGATTACCTATGAAAAAATAAACGCAAGCCTTGCAAAAGATGATTTTTCCAAGGAGTGAAACGATATATCTCATTCTTTTTTGTATTTTTGCAACCACTATGCAAGAAGAGGCAAGGAATATGACCGTAGAGGAGAAGGCCGCTCTGGTAAAGCAACTTTCCACCCAGCTTTTGGCAGAAGGAAGGACAGACCTTTTGCTGAAAGCCATCAGTGTGCCCGTATTGGAACAACTCCGTATTGAGGCGGCAAGGGCAACTCTCAGTCCTTTGGTCATTACGAAAAATTACCGTTTCTTGCTCCCTGACTATGGAAACAAGGAGGTGCAGCTAAGTCCAATCCACAAGGCTCTCTATCTCCTTTTTCTGAATCATTCGGAAGGAATAGAATTCAAGAATCTGGTGGATTATCGTGAGGAACTGCTCTCTCTCTACCGAAAAACCGGCAACAGAATCGACCTTGAAAAAATCACAGAAACAGTGCGTCGCCTGACGAACCCTCTTGATAATGCCATCAATGAGAAATGTTCGCGTATCAAGGCTGCTTTCTCCGACTTGATGGACGAATACCAGGCAGACTATTATATCATTAATAGCCACGTGAAGCGTCACCAAGGCTCTTCAATGAAGATATGGTTCGAGAGGTTGAAAATTATCAACCTCCCGAGGGAGCTTGTGATCTACCAATGTTGATCATTTCTGCCCTAAAAAATGAAAGTACTTGCGATGGTCATCGAAAGTACTTTCAACAGCCAACGAAAGTACTTTCATTGGCACTTGAAAGTACTTTCATTTTTAGGGTCACTTTTCTGCTTGTGTGGTTTAACGATTTTAGTTGACCACTTTAAGCTTTATTTGTGATATGAGTTGACTCAGTTATTACTTATTTATAATTCACGTTGACTTATTTGTATTTTAGTCCTATTTATAGTTGACTACTTAAAAGACTATAGCCACAAATACTTTTTCACAACCCCTTTTCCCTTATTTTGCAAATCTCAATCTCAAAGAATTGAGTACTACGCTTAGGCTCGAACATGCCATCAGGGCACTTGCCCACATGGGGGTAATCTGGAAGTGGATGCCGAAAATGTAAAGCAAACCAGCAGCCAAAGGAATGCAAACGAGATTGTAGACGAAAGCCCAGAAGAGGTTTTGCCATATCATGTGTACGGTCTTGCGACTCAACTTGATGGCTTCGGGAATAGTCTTCAGGTCGTCGCCCATGAGGGTAATCTGTGCCACATCCATAGCAACGTCAGTGCCACGCCCTATTGCGATGCTCACATCGGCAAGAGCCAAGGCCTGCGTGTCATTGATGCCATCGCCCACCATCGCCACCTGCTTGCCAGCATCTTGAAGGTGCTTTACCAAGGCTTGTTTGTCGCTTGGTAGAACCTTGCTCTGATAGTGGCTGATACCAGCTTTCTCTGCCCAGTAGTGTGCAGCTTCCTCCTTGTCACCGCTCATCATATACACCTCGATGCCTTCGGCTTGGAGAGCCTTCATGGCTTCGTAGGCATGAGGTTTGAGGGTTTCACGCTGCTCCAGGTCTATATCTTCTTGTCGGGTGAAGTCGATGGCGGGGTTGGGGATGGTGAGAGTGCCCGTCTTGTCGATGACGAGGGCATTGACCTTGCGAAGATTTTCTAAGGCAGAGGCATCCTTGATGAGGATTTGCTTCTGGGCAGCCTTGCCGATGCCCACCATGAGGGCTGTAGGGGTGGCAAGTCCCATGGCGCAGGGACAGGAGATGACCAGTACGGATATTGCCGACAGGATGGCTTGCGGAAGGGCAGAATTGCCTCCGATGAGCCACCACAAAAGGAAGGTGATGAGGGCTATGGCGGTTACTGCGGGGACGAATACTCCTGCAGCCTTGTCAGCAATGCGTTGCACTGGGGCTTTGCTGCTCTGCGCTTCTTGCACCATGCGGATGATGTGAGCTAAGGCGGTGTTGTCGCCTATCTGTCGAGCGCGCATACGAAGCTTACCTTGGCAGGGAATGGTGCCTGCCAGTACGGTGTCGCCAGCTTTCTTCATGGCGGGGGAGGGTTCGCCGCTTATCATGGCTTCATCTATGTAGGCGGCATCGGGGGTCATCAAGCTCTCTGCCATGATGACGGTTCCGTCTACTGGTATTTTTTCGCCTGCTCGTACTTCTATCGTATCGCCTATCTGGATAGTAGAAAGAGGCACTTCCTGCATCTTGTATTCGCCCGTAGACTCTATCTTCTCTTGGGTCACCAGTCGGGCGGTTCGGGGTTGTAGACCCATGAGCTGTCGGATGCTACTGGCTGTGCTGTCTTTAGCTTTTTCTTCCAGACATCTGCCCGTCAGCACAAAGGTGATAATCATTACGGATGCATCGAAATACGTATGCCACTCGATGCCGTGTGCTCCCCAGATGGTTTCGCCCCAAAAGGTGTTGAAGGTGCTGAAAAGGAAGGCTATCAGGGTGCTGAGGGCTACGAGTGAGTCCATGTTAGCAGTGTGGAGTAGGATCTGTCTCCAGGCTGATGAGTAAAACTGCTTGCCGCAAAAAATGAGATTGGCAAGGGCCAGAAGCAGACATAATTGGTTGGTGATGTCTGTGTTCTGATGGTCTGAGCCTGTAATCCAGCCCATAGAGAAACTCATCGTCAGCACAGCAAAAATCCAAGAGACAAGGGTGCGTCGACGTAGGAGAGTGAAGGCTCTTCGGTTGATTTCTTCTGCACTTTGGTTGCTCTCGATGACGAGGTCGTAGCCAGCTCGGCTTATTGCTTTCTTCATGTCGTCGAGGGTAATCAGTGAGGGATCGTAGTCCACGAGTGCGGTGCGTGTGGCTAAGGATACTGATGCACTATGGATGCCTTCGAGCGACTGGAGTTCTTTTTCTACATGGGCAGCGCAGACGCTGCAGGCCATGCCTATGACGGGAATGACTTTTTTCATATCTTTTCTTTCTCTCTATCTTATTTTACGTTGCAAAAGTACATATTATCTGCGAAAAGCGCAAAAAAATTAGTATGTTTACATATTTTTTATGTGGTTTTCTTGCTATTTATGGGCAGGCAAGATGTCTGCCATCCCCACTGCATACGAAACTTCAGTAATATAACTTGTTCAAGAACGTTTTGCTTGGTAGTTTCAGGTATAGTCCGTACCTTTGTACCCAAATATTAAAATAAGGCAAAAAGAACAATGAAGTATATTATTTTTGATTTTGACGGAACCATCGGCGATTCTCAAGTTTTGATAGTGAAGACCTTGCAGGATACGATGCGGGCAAGAAACTTAGAGGTGAAGTCGGATGAGGCTTGTGCCAAGACCATTGGTTTGCGATTGGATGAGGCTTTCGTAGTGCTCTTTGGTATGAGCGATGCGGAAGGTTTGGAGTGTGCAGCAACCTATCGTGAGATATTCCTTGAGAACAAGAAGATGATGAAAGTGGAGCCTTTCCCTCATGTGATAGAGACCTTGAGAGAGCTGCATCGTCGTGGTTATATCTTAGGTATGGCAAGTAGCAGAAATCATTGTTCGCTCGATGGGTATGTGAAGCAGATGCAGTTGGAGGATATTTTTTCTTCTATTGTGGCAGGTGATGATGTGGAACATGTAAAGCCTGCGCCAGATATGATTTTTAAGGCATTAAAGGAGATGAAGGGAGTGAAAAATCTCGAGGCTTCACTTGATGATGTGAAGGATATGCTTGAAGAAACTTTGGTGGTTGGCGATATGACCTTTGATGTGGATATGGCTCACCATGCAGGGTGTAAAGCCTGTGCTGTAACCTACGGAAATGGCACCCGCGAACAACTGGCCTCTGCCGAGTGGATAATCGATGATTTCGCAGAACTGTTGGAGGTTGTGGGAAGGTTTTCTTCTTGAAAGGTTTTCTTCTTGAGAAGTTAAAGGAGTTAAAGGAGTTATCGCTCCCTACGGTCGCTGAGGAGTTAAGACAATAGTCTTATTGCTTATGGCAGGAAAGCACTGGGGAGGGCGTGGCATCTTGCCCGCCCGTAATCAACAAGAAAAGCTATTTTCTTTTTTTAAACAATAGTCCCTCTATCCCCCTCGATAAAAGCTATTCCCATTCTTCAAACTCCAGTTCCAGTTCACGATATTCAGGCTGAATGGTGGAGTGGGCTTTGTCCTCTTTGCGGGCTTCGTCTGATGAAGCATTGCTCACAGATAGACCAAGGAGGCGGATGGGGTGATCGGAAGAATAATCCACGAGTCGGAGCAGACGTTTGGCAAGGGGGAGGATGTCTTCTTTCTTCTTCAATATCTTTTCTTGCGAGAAGCTACGAGTAATCTGCGTAAAGTCGGAAAACTTTACTTTCAGTGTGAGAGTTCGCCCATCGAAACCGCTCTTGCTAATGCGTTCGAGGAGTTCGAGCACCGTGTGATAGAGGGCGATAACGACAGCCGACTGGGTGTAGATGTCTTCCAGAAAAGTCTGTTCACAGCCCACGGACTTACGCTCCCTATAGGTGATGACGGGCCTTGGGTCGATGCCACGAGCAAAATCATAGAAGATATGTCCTGCCTTTCCGAAGACTTCTACGAGATGCGTTTCGGATACCTTTCTGAGATCGGCACCATTGAAGATTCCCATGAAGTGCATCTTTTGTAAGGTCTTCTTGCCCACACCCCAGAAGTCTTCTACGGGCAACTGGGCAATGAAGTCGAGGGCTTTGTCGGGATGGATAGTGCAGAGACCATCGGGCTTGCGATAGTCGGATGCTACCTTGGCAAGAAACTTGCAATAGCTGATGCCTGCAGAGGCGGTGAGACCTGTAGCGGCCTTAATTTGAGCTTTGATTTCCTTCGCGATATCTACAGCGAGTTCTATGCCTTTCTTGTTGTGTGTGACATCAAGGAAAGCCTCGTCGATAGAGATCGGTTCGATGAGGTCGGTATACTGCTGAAAGATGTGATGTATCTGATGGGAAACTTCAGCATAATACTCATGACGAGAGGGTACGATGATGAGTTCGGGGCAACGCTGCTTGGCTTGTGCAATGGACTGTGCAGAATGTACACCCCATTTACGAGCTTCGTAGGAGGCTGTGGAAACGACACCGCGAGGACCGTCGAAGCCCACCGCTATCGGTTTGCCTCGTAGCTCGGGATGATCTCTTTGCTCTACAGCAGCAAAGAAGGCATCCATGTCTATATGTATGATTTTTCGCTCTTCCATCGTGGGTGTAGCCTTATGACCTTATTCTGCGGCAAAAGTACATATTATTTGCGACATGAGCAAGAATTTCTTTAACTTCCCACATGTTACTACCACTTGTGTGGGTATAAAAAAAAGGCAGACTCCCCATGTTTGGGAAGTCTGCCCTCTAATCATTTTGTGTGATGTCATCTATTTGCAAGAATCATATTACTTGACTTCTATATTCTTGGTGGTCTTAGCCTCTTCCTTAGGAGTGAGTTTTGGAATTTCAACCTCAAGAATACCATCGGTTACTTTAGCAGAAATATGTTCGCGGTCGGCATCTTCTGGTAGCGTGTAGCATTGCTGATAGTTGCTGTAGGAGAATTCGCGACGCAGATAGTGTTCGTGCTTATCCTCGTTCTTATGCTCCATCTTGTTTTCTATAGCGATGCAGAGATTGCCATCGTTGTCGAGATTGATACGAACCCACTCTTTCTTCAGACCAGGAACGGCAACTTCCATCGTATAGGCCTTTTCGTTCATCTTGATATTAGTGGCTGGTGCGGTGGTAACGTTCATACGAGGCATCAAGTCTGTATCAAAGAAATTGTCATCAAACCAATTATTCAACCAATTAGAATCATTGTTTCTACGAGCTAATAACATCATTTTAACCTCCATTTTTCTTTTACTCGTCCTCTCGGTGCCTTGTGGCTCCGTCGGGATTTCTATTTGTTATACATTCTTGTTATCTTTTTATGGAAAGTCTTGTCTTCGAGCATTTTAGCTTCTCTTCTGCCTTGTGCTCTCTGGGCTTTAGGCTTTCGCTTATGGGTGATGCAAGATGCGTGCCAGCACTGGGGTGAAGGTGCTACTTGCCACTTTTGTCGGAGGATTGTGACAAAGGCGTCAGTAAAGTATAATTATTTTAAACTTTACTGACAAAATATATAGGTTTTGAGGAAATGAAAGGAGTTAAGATAAAAGCTTTTCTTCTTGTTGTTGACGGGCGGGCAAGATGCCACGCCCTCCCCAGTGCAATCTTGCTAAGGTTCTTTTTTTTGCTGGCAAGCTATTAGAGGAGCGATAACTTTTGACACAATTCCTCAGCGACCGTAGGGAGCAATAGCTTCTTTGATATCTTTAATTTCTTTAACTACTATCAAATGCAAAAGTTCAGTTATTTATTGTATATTTGCAGTATCATTATTCTATAAAAAATAACACAAAACAAAATGATAAAGAGATTATTGTCATTCCTTGATGCTTCGCCAGTTAATTTTCTGGCCGTCAAGAATATTATCAATGAGTTGGAGCAGCATGGTTTTCAGCGCTTGGATGCAGCCGAACCCATCGGCTCAGTGAAAGCAGGTGACAAGTTCTTTGTGAGCAAGAACGATTCTTCTGTCTATGCCTTTCAGATAGGAAGAAAACCCTTGGCAGAGAAAGGCTTCCACATGATCTGTGCACACAGCGACTCACCTACATTCCGCATAAAGCCCCATGCAGAGATGAACTGCGAGGGAGGTATCGTAAAACTCAATACAGAGGTGTATGGAGGTCCTATTATGTCAACTTGGTTTGATCGTCCTCTCACCCTGGCAGGAAGAGTCATCGTGAAGGGCGACGATGTGATGCAGCCTAAGACGTTGCTACTTCATATACAGCGACCCTTGTTGCAGATAAGCAACTTGGCTATTCATTTCAATCGTCAGGTAAACGATGGTGTGAAACTGAGCCGACAGAAAGATGTGTTGCCTATCTTGGGCATCATTAACAGCGAACTGGAGAAGGGGAATCTCTTGATGAATGTTATCCTGGAAGAAGTGAACAAGCAGCAAGCGGTGGAGCGAGAGGATATCCTCGACTTCGACCTTTATTTGGCGGATGCCACACCAGCCTGTACCTTTGGTGTGCACAATGAGTTCATCTCTTCGGGAAGACTCGACGACCTGTCTATGTGCTTTGCAGGACTGGAAGCCCTACTTGCGGCACAGCCAACAGACACCACACAGGTGCTTGCCATCTTCGATAATGAGGAGACTGGTTCGCAGACCAAGCAGGGAGCGGGAAGTCCATTCCTCTCTTACATGCTCAAGCGCATCGCCTTGGCACAGAGTGGCACTGAAGAGGCTTACTATCAGGCTGTGGAGCGTGCTTTCATGATTTCTGCTGACAATGCACATGCTTGGCATCCTAATTATTCGGAGAAGTACGATCCTACGAATCATCCTATGTTGGGTGGTGGACCTGTCATCAAGTTTAATGCTGCGCAGAAGTATGCCAGCGATGCGCTCTCGGCAGCTATCTTTGCAGGCTTATGTAAGAAGGCAGGAGTTCCCTGTCAGCAATTTGTCAACCATAGTGATGTGGCAGGAGGTAGCACTTTAGGCAATATCCTGGCTTCTTCCATCCCGCTGCGAGGTGTCGACATGGGTAATGCCATACTCGCCATGCACAGTTGTCGCGAGACGGGTAGCGTGGCCGACCATGAGTATTGCGTGAAGGTGTTTACTCAGTTCTATCAAGAATAAAAGGGATGCAGCATGCAAGCTTATACCTATATTAATAAAGGTGAGTTTGGTTTTACCGAGAAGGCGAAGCCAACGCTCATCGATGCTCATGATGCCATCGTAAGGGTGACGTTGAGCAGCATTTGTACCAGCGATCTGCACATCAAGCATGGCTCTGTGCCTCGTGCTGTGCCAGGCATCACTGTGGGGCACGAGATGGTGGGTGTAGTAGAAGAAGTGGGCTCTGCTGTTACGCATGTAAAGCCTGGCGATAGGGTGACTGTGAATGTGGAAACCTTCTGTGGAGAGTGTTTCTACTGTCAGCATGGCTATGTCAACAACTGTACCTCGCCTCATGGCGGATGGGCTCTTGGATGTCGCATTGACGGTGGACAGACAGAGTATGTCAGAGTGCCTTATGCTACAACAGGTCTTAACAAGATTCCTACATCGGTAACCGATGAGCAGGCGCTCTTTGTGGGCGATATTCTTGCTACAGGTTTTTGGGCGGCAAGAATTTCAGAGGTACAAGCAGATGATACGGTTCTCATCATCGGAGCAGGACCCACGGGTGTTTGTACGTTGCTCTGCACGCTTCTCAAGAATCCGCGTCGTATCATTGTATGCGAGAAGTCGGAAGCAAGAAGGGCTTTTATCGAGAAGTATTATCCTCAAGTGTTGGTAGTAGCCCCAGAACAATGCGAAGCACTTGTGAAAGAGCAGAGCCTTCATGGAGGAGCAGATGTCGTCATCGAGGTGGCAGGAGCTTCAGATACCTTTGAACTGGCATGGCGATGTGCGCGTCCTAATGCCATTGTCACCATTGTGGCTCTCTATGATAAACCGCAGGTGTTGCCTCTGCCAGATATGTATGGCAAGAACCTTACCTTCAAGACCGGTGGAGTGGATGGTTGCGACTGTGAGGAAATCTTGCGACTCATCGAGCAAGGCAAGATAGACACCACGCCACTCATTACTCATCGTTTCCCTCTATCAAAGATAGATGAGGCTTACGATGTCTTCGAAAATCGAAAGGATGGTGTTATCAAGGTGGCTGTCTTTCCTGGATGATAGAGGTTGATGCAATGAGATATAAAAAAAACAGGCAAGCTTCATGAAATTGAAGCTTGCCTGTTTGGGTTTCTTAGGGAAATGTAAATCTATACTTACTAATCTTATAGAGTACCGATTATTTTACGGCCTCTACCTCATAGCCAGCTTGCTTGAGCAACTGGAGTAAGCCCTTTTCACCTGGCAGATGGCCTGCACCTACAGCAAAGAAGGTAGGCTTGTCGCTCATGATGGCTGGCATCTTGGCTGCCCAATCGGCATTACGGTTGTCGAACATGATGGCATACTCCTCTTTGGTATCATCGCAGCTGTCGTTGCGCTTTTCGTTGAGTATTTCTTCAATCTGCTTCATATTCTGTGCAAAGTAAGCATCGCTCAGGCGTTGCGTTACCATGTTGTAATATTCTGTGTTGTCGACGAGGCACATCAAGAGTTGTTTCTGGCGCTCAAGAGGGATGCTCTTGAAGAGTACTTTTATCTGCTTGTCAACCGTCTCAAGTCCGATGACGGGCTCGTGGTTACGCTTGGCAAACTTCTGGAAATAGTCGTCGAACGACTGGGTGGGGTCAAAGCCACGTGCATGCTTGAGCGACATGAGTAGGCTGAGCTGTGTGTTGAGTGCCTGTGGTGTGATGTTGCCAAACTTGGCTTCTACTATAGGATTGCTCATGTCTGCACTTGTCAGGTCCTTGAGCAACTTGTTGAGTCGTGTGTACTCGTCTTCTGTAAGCATGCTCTTGAGCGTCTTGCCGTAGGGGAGCAACATAGCAGCTGCCATTTTTTGTGTGCTTTCAGGCTTCTTCATGTCGTCCATGTCGAGCTCGCCACATACCTGGTCGGTATTGGTGAGTGCGTCAGGAATACCCTCGATGGCATTTACAAAGCTGACGGGTGCCAGATGATAGGTTCCAACGATGTAAGAAGGTGCTTTCAAGTCTTTGCCCGAAATCTTGTACAAGAGTTGGGCGCTGGCGCTTGTAAATACTGATGCAAGAGCCAGAGTGATGATCATTAACTTTTTCATTTTTTCGAATCTTTTGAACTTATACTTGTTATTATTAATGAGAGTTTTTTCTCTTCACGATATGACCTGGTTAATATGGATCTGAATAATTGAGCATGGACGAGTGAGAGATAAAATACTCTTACCCGTCCTTGCTTGCTATAAGAAATTATTCTTCCATCAACTTGCGATAGCGGCCTTTCTTGATTTCGGTATCACCCAGGCGGCGTGCTTTGTTGATTTCGTATTCAGAGTAGCTACCCTCGAAGAAGAATACCTCGCCATTGCCCTCGAAGGCAAGGATGTGGGTACAGATACGATCGAGGAACCAACGGTCGTGACTGATAACTACTGCGCATCCAGCGAAGGCTTCCAAACCTTCCTCCAATGCACGGAGGGTGTTTACGTCAATATCGTTGGTAGGCTCATCGAGGAGCAATACATTACCTTCTTGCTTCAGTGCCAATGCCAACTGCAAGCGGTTACGCTCACCACCAGAGAGGACGCTACAGAGTTTGCTCTGATCGGTTCCCGAGAAGTTGAAGCGAGAGATGTAAGCACGCGCATTGACATCGCGACCGCCCAAGCGCAACGTCTCGTTGCCCTGAGAAATCACCTCGTAAACAGTCTTCTGTGGGTCGATGTCCTTGTGTTGCTGGTCTACATAAGCCAACTTGACGGTTTCGCCTACCTCAAAGTTGCCACCATCGGCTTGCTCCAGTCCCATGATGAGGCGGAAGAGGGTAGTCTTACCTGCTCCGTTAGGACCGATGACGCCCACGATGCCGTTAGGAGGAAGCATGAAGTTGAGGTCGTTGAAGAGTACCTTCTCGCCAAACGCCTTCTGTACATGCTGTGCCTCGATGACCTTGTTGCCCAGACGAGGACCATTAGGGATGAAGATTTCCAACTTCTCCTCACGCTCCTTCTGCTCCTGGTTGAGCATCTGCTCGTAAGAGTTCAGACGGGCTTTACCCTTGGCCTGGCGGGCCTTAGGTGCCATGCGCACCCATTCCAACTCACGTTCCAAGGTCTTGCGACGCTTAGAAGCGGTCTTCTCCTCTTGAATCATGCGCTTGGTCTTCTGGTCGAGCCATGAAGAGTAGTTGCCCTTCCATGGAATACCTTCGCCACGGTCCAATTCCAGAATCCATTCGCTCACATCATCAAGGAAGTAACGGTCGTGGGTAACGGCGATAACGGTACCCTCATACTGCTGCAAGTGCTGCTCCAACCAGTCGATGCTCTCGGCGTCCAGGTGGTTGGTAGGCTCATCGAGTAACAGAACATCTGGCTTCTGCAAGAGCAGACGGCAGAGAGCTACACGACGACGCTCACCACCCGAAAGATTGGTTACTGGCCAGTCGCCAGGAGGACAGTGTAGCGCATCCATCGCACGCTCCAACTTGGAGTCGATATTCCAGGCGTCGGTAGCATCGATGATGTCCTGAACCTCAGCTTGTCGCTGCATCAGCTTGTCCATCTTGTCGGGGTCTCCATAGTATTCTTCGAGACCAAATTTATTGTTGATGTCCTCGTATTCTGCCAGTGCATCGTAAATCTTCTGTACGCCCTCCATCACGTTTTCCTTCACGGTCTTGTTCTCGTCGAGCGGAGGATCCTGAGGCAAGTAGCCCACAGAGTAGCCTGGGCTCCAAACCACCTCACCCTGGGTAGGTTGCTCAAGTCCTGCGATGATTTTCATCAACGTAGATTTACCGGCACCGTTCAAACCGATGATACCGATTTTTGCTCCGTAGAAGAACGATAGGTAGATGTTCTTCAGAATCTGTTTCTGGTTTTGTGGGATAATCTTAGATACGCCCACCATTGAGAAGATAATCTTCTTGTCGTCAACTGTTGCCATGTTTGTTAAATAAATGTATGTAATATTTGCTATACTTTCACAGATTGGCTACAAAAATACAAAATTAAAGTCAATCTTCGAAAGAAAGTGTAGGAGAATTGGCAAAATAAAGTGAAAAACAGAGCTACAGGGTGAAAAAGTGGGAGGTAAAGGTGGGTTTTTGACAATTTATGTTTATATTTGAACTCAAAAAAACGGAGAATAAATATGGATGCAACTTATATTGATCTGACGGCTCGGCTGTTGTTAGCTCTGTTCTTGGGCGGAGCGATAGGTATCGAACGTGAATATCGTGCCAAGGAAGCTGGTTTTCGTACCCATTTCCTTGTGGCGTTGGGTAGTGCTCTCTTCTGTGTGGTGTCGCAGTATGGTTTTGGTGTTGACCTGAAAGACTCTTCGCGCGTTGCTGCCCAGGTGGTGTCGGGAATCGGATTCTTGGGTGCTGGCACCATTATCTTTCAAAAGAATGTGGTGCGTGGACTTACTACCGCTGCAGGTTTGTGGGTAACAGCAGCCATCGGCTTAGCTTGTGGAACAGGTATGTTTGTGGCTGCTGTTATCACTACGGCAATGGTGCTCTTAGGACTTGAGGTGCTCAACTTTTGGATTCCTCAGTTGGGAGCCATTACGATAGAGTTATCGTTCTCGGCGCCTTCCCTTGATAGCGTTAAGCAACTTATCAAGCGCATGAAGCAAGATGGTGTGGAGGTACATTCCTACGAGTTGAAGGACCGTCGCACCTCTAAGGGTGAGTTCCTGGAAGTGAATATGGAACTCAAGGCAAAGCGAGGTTTTCATACTCTGAGAGTGCTCGACTATTTGAATGACTTTTCGGATGTCACGATTTCTACGATGGAGTAAAACTCCCTGTTGTTAATAGAGTCTTGCCAAGTAGTCATAGTGCTTTCCTTCTGCCACAAGATCGCAATGGAGGGCACAACTCTCGGCTATGGAATGGAGTAGTGGGAAGTCAACATAGAGCCAGTCGAAAGAATCACCTTCCACCCGTGAAGAAGGATGGTTTTTCTTCTTCCTGATTCCGTCGTACACCATTTGATAGTCTACTTCACCATAGTAAGCTGCATTCAGGTCGATATCGAAGCTGCCATCTTCGTTCTCGTAGATGTATTTCAAGTCTGAAGAATCGATGAGAATCTGTCCGCCCTCTTGCAGAAGCGATTTTAGACGAGTGAGGAGATGGGGTAGGTGAGTTACCTTGCCAGCAATGCCCGTTCCGTTCATCAGCAGGAGGATGGTGTCGAATCCATGTGTCAAATGTTCGTCGAAGAGGTTGATACATTCCACATCCTTTATACCTCTCTGTTTCATTGCCTCACAACTCAGCGGGGAGATATCGATAGCTTTTACTGCTATCCCTTTATCCTGTAGCGCCATGGCATGGCAGCCGGCGCCAGCTCCTACGTCCAACACGCGTCCGCAGGCCATATTTAGAGCCATCTGCTCTAACAATGGCATGTCTTTGTACTGGCGGAATAGGTGTTTTACGGGCATCTCGTCCTCTTCAAACATAGAGGAGTGTACGCGCAAGCATCCTGCCTTTCCTGTTGTAGCATAGTCGAGAATGGCAGCGCCCATGGGGTCTTTGTCTTTTGTCAATATGTTTGTGTTCATACGAATCAAAATATCTGTTTTCTTTTTAGTCGACAAAAATAGTAGTCTTTCTGCAATTATGCAAGTTTTATGGCAATTATTTTGTATTTTTATTCCGCTTGTAACAAGGTAGATAACCAAACTATTTTTCATAAAAAAAAAGAAAAAAACTTGCCTTTTTGACTTACTTCAGAATTAAATTGTATCTTTGCGAGGATAAAAGTCATTTTTAACTAACAATCATAGGAGAGAAATAAGTATGATAAAATTGAAAATTATGATGGTTTGCGGTATGATGCTGTTGCCATCGCTCAGCCAGGCACAAGGTTGCTGTAAGAAGGAGAAAATGTGTCAAAAAAAGCAGCAAATTGTTTGCGCTCAAAAGGCTTGTACGCAGAGTACATGTGAGAAGACAGCTTGTCCAAAAGCTGCGGAATGTCCAAAGGCAGCAACTTGCCCGAAGAAATCGGAATGTCCAAAGGCAGCAGATTGCTCTAAGAAGTCTTGTTGCGCGAAAAACAACTCCGTGGTACAGACAATCATGTCGCGCCGTTCTGTTCGTAAATATCTCGACCAACCTGTGGAGCATGAGAAGTTGGCGCTTATTGCCAAGTGTGGTATCAGTGCTCCGAATGCCATGAATCAGCAAAACTGGGCTATAAGAGTGGTTGAGAATCAAGATTTCATCACAGCAACGACGGCTATCTTTAAGAAAGAAAATCCCGAACAGGTGAAGCGTGATGTCAACTTCAAGAATATGTATCGCAATGCTCCTAACATCATTATTGTGGCAACACCACGAAACGATCAGTACGGAATGGTGAACGCAGGTCTCTTGGGCGAGAACATGATGCTTGCTGCTCAGTCTATGGGGTTAGGAACATGCTGCTTGGGCGGTTCTGCTCGTTTCCTTCAGACAAATGAGGCTTGCAAGCCTTACTTAGCTCAGCTCAATCTGCCTGATGGTTATGAAATCTGCTATATCCTCGCTGTGGGGTATCCTGACGAGGTTCCTGAGGCTAAGCCTCGAGATGAAAGTAAGATAGAATTTATCAAATAGCGAAAAGGTTTGATAAAGGTAAAAAAGTAAAAAAGTAAAAAAGTAAAAAAGTAAAAAGGTAAAAAAGTGAAAGCCAATAGTCTTACTACAAGATTTTACCGTGTAAAACTATTGGCTTTTACTTCTTAGCAACCGATAGGAAGCGACAACTTCTCTATTTTCTCTGAGTTTCTTTAACTTCTCTCATTTCTCAGCACTTCCGAACAAAATAGATGTCTATGGCTTTACGAAAGCTTTTACTTTATTTAATGGAATGCCGAAATTAAAATTGTCACTGACGGCTAACTTAGCAAAGTTGACTGCCACTAAGCGCCCTTTTCTGTCAATGACAGGACTGCCGCTGGAACCTTGTACGGTAGGAATGCTATATAGTACTCTTTCGCCATCAGGAAGCTGCGTTACCTTACCACTTGTCATTTGCACCTGAATGCCTTGTTTGGTGTTAGCCAAAGTAGGACCTGCGTTATAACCAATCATATATAATTGTTGGTCTATCTGAAGAATCTTGTCGTCATGGCCACTAAACTTGTCTTTGATTTTAGCAAAGACGCTCTCTTCCACAGAACCGTCTGTGTTGAAGATGTGCGCATTCTCTGGTGTCGTTTTGTTTTTGAGTTGGATAGTAGCCAAATCGGTGTTTGCTTGTTCTGACACTTTGATTACGACACATGGATTTTTGTCCAAGAAGTCTTTGTCAGAATTAACAAAGTTGTTGTTGTATGCGATTCCGATTTCGCAAACAGCAGTTATCTTCAGTTCATCCAAGGAAATGTGGTCGTTTAGAGAATTACGAACTTCATTGATCGTATTGAACTGAGATTCCAGTTCACTTTGTTGCGAGGTAATCTCTTGCAGTTTTTCGGTGTTTTCATACAACATGCCATCGTAGCCATATTGGTAACACTCACTCTTTTGACTTTCCAGCTCTCTGTATGCTTGTGACAGAAGATTCATCTGTTCGGCGTAATAAGCTTTGATGGAAGACATCATGTTGTTGTAACTGTTTTTGACGGCAGTTTTGTCAATGGAAGGTTGCGCTACATGACGATTGGTCATAATGGTTCCTTCTTTGTCGATGAAAAATCCTGTGCCTGTCATCGCCTGTCGCTTGTCTTTGATGTCTTTGTACTCAAAAGCTAAATTCTCCAGCGAACCATCTTCGTCAATACCTGTAAAATAGATGAAATTACCATTGGGCAATTTCATCACATAATAATATTCGTTGAGAATTAGGACAACGCCCGATTTAGATTCTTCGAATAGGTCTTGTGGTGTTTTCTCACTGCAACTTACCAGGGCAAGTAGTATGATGATGAATGCTGTAATTTTCTTCATATACGATTTCTATTGTTTGATCATTGCAAAGATACAATAATGGAATGAAACTTCCAACGTTTTTTAAAAAAATGTTCAAGAAAGATTGTATGTCATATTTTTTGATATAGTGAATTGTGGCAAATCACACACACCTATAGATATTTAAAGCGTACAGCTCATTGAGATGCACGCTTTTGTTTTATATATTTCCTTATTTGTATTAGCCTTACTCGAATAATCTTTATGCCATAAATAGGTGTCGATTTTTCGTTTGTCTTCTTGCAATGATGCAAAAAAATGCTTACCTTTACCGCCAATTTGGACAATGTCAGAAAACGTGTTATTAAAAACAGGTGACTGAATTGTCTATTGTCCTATTTATAAAATAAAAGCAATAAAACGATGAGATTACCAGAGAATATCATAGAGATGTTACGGCAAAAATCAGGAAACGATTTGTATTTGCCGTCTGATTGTGAATTCCTTTCACTCGATATCGAGAGTAAATCAGGAGTACATATTGGAGCAACTACGCTCAAGCGCCTTCTTGGTTTTGCTCTGGATGAACGTACACCTCATGCCAGTACTCTGGAGGTATTGGCAAAATATCTTGGGTATGCTCATTGGGAAGATGTTGTAAATCAAGAGGAAAAATATAGTTCGGATTTTGATACTCCTGAGGACGAAATACGTGCGGCTAATCTGACTGTAGGTGATCGGGTAGATATAACTTATTCGCCTGACCGGCATGTAGTTTTTGAGTATGTGGGAGATGATTATTTTGTTGTGGTAGAGCGAGAGGGAAACAAATTGGAACTTGGTGATCGTTTGCAAATCCAGAATTTCATCTTGCACCATCCTTTTTATGCAAGACAGGTATTCCGGGGAGAAGAATGTCTTGGCACTTATTCTGCTGCTATGGTTTCAGGAATTGATATCTTAAAATTGATCAGGAAATGATGGATTATTCTTGTTTTTCAGGTAATCAACAGGATAGTTTGAAAGAATCCTTACCAGTCTCTGGTTTCATGTGTGAGGCTTACCGTGTGAAGATATACGGCAAACTTCATTTCTTGAAAAAACTGAAACCAGAGCACGAGGACAATATTCTTTTTCGGGAGGCCTTACGGAAAGAATTTGAAATAGGTTTTCGATTAGAGCATCCCAATATTGTAAGGTATGTCTCTTTTCATGATGATGAAATCTTAATGGAGTATATTGATGGAGAGGACTTGTTGGCTTTCTTGAAAAATCATCCTAAATACTTTGAAGATGCAGAACATTTCGATAAGTTTGTTGGTCAATTATTAAGTGCTTTGCAATATCTTCATGACAATCAGGTCCTTCATCTCGATTTGAAACCAGAGAACATCATGTTGACTCGCATTGGTTGTGATGTAAAGGTGGTAGATTTGGGCTGCTGTTATTCCGATACTTTTGTTGATTCTACTGGATATACTACGCAGTATGCTGCACCAGAACAGCTTGCCGGTAGGAAGGTGGATGTTAGAACAGATATTTATGCTGTAGGCAAAATATTGGAATTGTTGCCTCATCCTCTTATATATAATAAGGTGATAAAAAGGTGTTTGAATAAAAATCCTCAAGACCGTTATCAGACTATTGCGGAATTACAGAAAGCCTTATCTGTAAGAAACTATAATAAAAAGAAAATAGTGGCAGCCGTTTCCTTTGTTGTTGTCGTTTCTGTTGTTCTGTTGTTGGCTTTGGCAAATTCTTTTCAGCCTTTGCCAAATGAAGCAAAGGAAACACCCCGAAACCAAAAGTTGGTTGATAGTAAAAAACGCCCGGCCCCGAGTTTGCAGGATTCAATGGAAAAGGTTACCGCAGAGGCAGTAGTCGTGAAGAATCCTCCACTTTCGGGTTCTGTTTCGGAAGAAAAGGAGAAAAAGAAGAGTCACAATTGGCAAAAGGAGATGGACGCGATGTTGGATAAAGCTTATAAAGAGAGTATCAGCTCTTTTTGTGATTCCATTTTTCCATCACCAACAGTAGGATTGGCATGGAAGACAAAAAGTTCAGAATTTCATAATCAGGTCATGAAGATTACATCAGATTTTCATGCAAAGTATCCCGAAGTGGAGGAATCATTGCTCTTTGCTTATGCAGAGAATAATTTTCAGAGTGTAGTAGGATATGTGTTTGGTAAGATGCAGGATAATGGTAAAAAGGCGAATCCTTAAAGCGAAAAAATGGAAATGGAAGAAATGGTCGGAAACCTTTCTTCCATTTTCATTTTTATTTTGTACCTTTGCCAACGATGAGAAACAACTCTCGTTGCCCACGCCGTATAAACTATTGGACTTATTTTGGAATAAATAAAAAAGTTTCAGAATAGTTTGGTAGTGTGGATGGTTTTCTATATATTTGCGGTATGTTAAACAATTAAATTGTA
>ULTW01020069.1_pt1 | contig 27038 bp, 32 predicted proteins | sample 1957961 | NCBI WGS metagenome assembly ULTW01 (sample SAMEA4835744, study PRJEB28245) | human gut metagenome | biome: gut microbiome; material: fecal sample | place: Denmark | collected 2008 | reverse complement strand
ACCCGCAACCTGCCGGCGCACGACCCTGCCAAGTGGAAGCTGTTTGAAAAGTACAACGGCATGGACGTGATCGCAGAACGCGCCAATGATCGGCGCCTTGCGCACTGGCAGGTGCCGGAGGCTCTGATGCAGCAGTGGCGGGATGACGTGGAAATGAACGCCATGGGCGTGGCAGTGGATATGGATCTTGTGAACGGTGCACTAAGCTGCGCCGCACAGGTTGAGAAGGAGCAGACCGCTGAGTGCACGACCCTGACCGGGCTGGCGAATCCGAACAGCCGGGATCAGCTGCTGGGCTGGCTGCATAACCGCGGCGTTGATCTGCCGGGGCTGACCAAGGACGCCGTGGCGCACGCTCTGGCCGGGGATCTTCCGGCAGATGCCCGGCGGGTGTTGGAGCTGCGTCAGCAGATGGGCAAAACCAGCTGCACCAAGTATGACACCATTGCCGCCTGTGCGGGCCCGGATGATCGGGTGCGCGGCACCCTGCAGTTCTACGGTGCATCCCGCACCGGGCGCTGGGCTGGCAGGCTGCTGCAGGTGCAGAACCTGCCCCGTACATACCTTGACCACCAAGAGGACTGGCGCAGGATCATTAAGCTACACGATGCGTACAGCATCGAGCTGCTGACCGGTAACGTCAACGACACGCTAAGTCAGATGATCCGCACGGCGCTGGTGCCCGGCAAGGGATACACCTTCATTGATGCGGACTTTTCCGCGATCGAGGCGCGGCTGATCGCTTGGCTGGCCGGGGAGGACTGGGTGCTGGATGTTTTCCGCACCACTGGCAAGATTTACGAGGCCACCGCAGCCCGTATTTTCGGCGTGCCGTTTGAGAGCATTGTCAAAGGCAACCCGAACTACAAGTACCGCCAGCGTGGCAAGGTGGCAACGCTGGCGCTGGGCTATCAGGGCGGCGTGGGTGCCATGAAGCGCATGGGCGGCGATCAGCTAGGTCTGGACGATGCCGGGCTGCAGGATATCGTAAACCGCTGGCGGGGACAAAACCCGAAGATCTGCGCCTTGTGGCGCCGGATGCAGCAGGCTGCAGTGCGGACGATCCGCACCGGCAGAACCACCTGCCCGCGGGAGGGTGTGTATTTCCGCAAGGAGATGACCCCGGAGTGTCCTTTTCCGTTCCTGACCATGCAGCTGCCCAGCGGGCGCAAGCTGTACTATGCAGATCCCGGCACCACCGAGGATGACCGGATCACCTACAAAGAGTGGGACTACGGCCACTGGTCTGAATCCGAGACTTACGGCGGTAAGCTGACCGAGAACTTGACCCAAGCCGTGGGCCGTGACTGTCTGGCCTTTGCGCTGGACAACCTGCGCCGGGCGAACTACCGGGTGGTGTTCCATGTCCATGACGAAGTGGTGATTGAGTACCCTTCCCGGCGTACCGCAGATACAGAGTGGGCGCTGCAGAACGTTATCGACATTATGAGCATTGTACCCCCTTGGGCGCAGGGTCTGCCCCTGAACGCGGCAGGCTGGTACGGTGACTTTTTCACGAAGGACTAAGGCCATGAGCACAACAAAAAAAAAATTCCATCATTCTGGAGGGCGCTGCCGTGTATGCTGTCTCCCTCGACAGCAGCCTGTGGCGCTTGCAGACGGAGTATGACGCCCTGATGGCTGCCAAGCGCTACAACGAGGCCAAGGGTGTGGACAAGGCCATGCGCATCCTACGCCGGCTGGAAGTCCATGTGATCCTGTCAAAGGACTGGAGGGAAACTGTAAGATGACCCAGAAGAAAGACAATCGCCTGCCCTTTCTGGGCGAGCAAGCCCGCTGCGTCTGCGGTGCTGAAACCTACGACCCGGAAAAGCGGCCGCACGGCGCTGTGGGGCTGATCCGCTACCGCAAGAGCAAGTACGGCAATGATGGCGGGTACTCTGTGGGCTGTACCCGCTGCGGGCGGCTGGGGGCGCGTGGACGGACGCAGGTTGACGCGCTGGCACATTGGGTGGGGCAGACGTTCAAATATGGCCCGCTGAAGGAGGACAAAGACAAATGAGCGCTACACCGATCACGATCAGCATAGCGGGCAGCCGATGGGCCACAGTATGGGATGCACTGTCCCCTACTTGGGAGGACTTCACGGATCTGCTTTACCAGCACATGAAAGCGAACTGCGGTACCGAGACCCACGCCGAGTACATGAACCTGCCCAAGGCCGAACAGGACAAACGCAAGGACATGGGCGGCTTTGTGGGCGGCAGCCTGCGGGACGGTCTACGCCGCCGCGGCTGCTGCACCGGGCGCAGCCTGATCACGCTGGACATGGACAACTGTGCACCCGGCAGCACGGAGCAGTGGGTGGCTGCCATTAAGGCCATGGGCACGGCGGCAGTCTACTCCACCCGGAAGCACGATCCGGAGCACCCCCGGCTGCGGGCAATCTTTCCCACAGACCGCGTGATGCAGCCGGAGGAGTACCAGCCCTGCGCCCGGATGCTGGCGCAGATGCTGGACCCTGAAATGGCGGTCTTTGACCGTACCACCTTTGAAAACGAGCGCCTGATGTACTGGCCCAGCCGCAGCGCAGACAGCAAGTGGGTGTGCGAGTACACCCCGGACGGTGAGCGCATTGCCGTGTCGGAGCTGCTGGACGCATATCTGGACTGGCATGACGTGAGGCAGTGGCCTGCTTGCCCCTCTGAGACGGTCACGCTGCCCGGCGGCAAGCAGGCCGACCCCACAGCCAAGAGCGGCGCTGTGGGCGCTTTCTGCCGAGAATACGACATTCCGGCAGCAATCGAGAAGTTTCTGCCGGGCGTCTATGTGGACGCCGGCCCCGGACGCCTGACCTATGCGCTGGGCAGCACCACCGCAGGCGCGGTGCTGTACGATGACGACCACTTTATCTACAGCCACCACAGCACAGACCCCGCCGGAGGCAAGCTGCTGAACGCGTGGGATCTGGTTCGGATTCACCGCTTCGGGGATCTCGATACAGACGTGACCCCCGGCACGCCCACAGCTTCCCTGCCCAGCTGGCAGCAGATGCGCACCCTGGCTGAGAGTGACGGCCCGACTGCAGCGCGGCTGCGGGACGAAACCGTTAAAAACGCGCTGTCTGGGTTCTCCCCGGTAGAGGATGACCTCCAACAGGAGCCGGAGAAAGCCGCGGACGATGCCGAGGACTGGCAGAAGCAGCTGATCCGCACCCAGAAGGGTGCGCTGGCCTGCACCACGCAGAACGCGTGGGTGATCCTTGAGAACGACCCGGTGCTGAAGGGCAGGATCTGGCAGGACACCTTTGCGGATCGTCTGCGGTGCGCCGGCCCGTTCCCGTGGCCGGGGCGTGACGGTGAACGGGACTGGGCTGACGAGGATGACGCGGGTGTGCGCTGGTATCTGGAGACGGTCTACCACTTCAGCGGTACCGCCAAGGCAGCGGACGCGGTAGCCCTGACCGGCAGCCGCCACGCCAAGGATCCGGTGCGCAGCTATCTGTCCGGGCTGAAGTGGGACGGCAAAGAGCGGCTGGATACCCTGTTCATTGACTATCTGGGCGCCGAGGATAACAGCTACACCCGCGCCGTCACCCGTAAGATGCTGGTGGCTGCCGTGGCACGTTGTTTCCGTCCGGGGTGCAAGTTTGACCAGATCTGCATCCTGAGCGGCAAGCAGGGCATCGGCAAAAGCCTGCTTCTCTCCCGTCTGGGGCGGGACTGGTTCAACGACAGTATCACCAGCTTTGACGGCAAGGAAGCCCGCGAAAATCTGCGGGGCGTCTGGATCGTAGAGCTGGGCGAGATGACTGCTTTTTCCCGCTCTGAGAGCGAGGCCGCCAAGCAATTTCTGAGCCAGACCGAGGACAGATACCGGGCGGCTTATGGCCGAAGAACGGTGCAGTATCCCCGCCGTTGTGTGTTTTTCGGTACCTCCAACAGCACCGACTTCCTGCGGGACGCCACCGGAAACCGCCGTTACTGGCCCATAGATTGCAGTTTTGAGCGCCGGACGAAGCTGGTGCATGACGATCTGACCCCCGCAGAAGTAGATCAGATCTGGGCTGAAGCCGTTGCCTGCTACCAGCAGGGTGAGGAGCTGATCCTGCGGGATGACCTGCTGGCGGCTGCCGTGGCAGAGCAGCAGGCGCACATGGAGCGTGACCCGTGGGAGGGTCAGATCGAGGACTTTTTGAACCGTCCGGTGCCCACAGACTGGATGAAGCGCGACATTGACCAGCGGATCTGCTACTGGGAGACCTCCGGTCAGAGCGCAGAAAACACGGTGCAGCGCACCAACGTATGCGTCAACGAGATCTGGCGGGAGTGCATCGACCGTACCGGCAGGGAGCTTGACCGGCAGCAATCCAAGCGTATTTCCACGGTGCTGGCAAATATCCCCGGATGGGTAAACCTGGAGAACAGCCGCCGCTGCGGCCCCTACGGTACGCAGCGGGTATGGGTCAGAGAGGAGCAGTAAATATGGCCGACTTAACACCGGGAACCATAATCCACCCGCCGGTTTTAGTGCCGGAACATGGCTGTGCATTTCCCGAAGATTCAGAAGGTTACTATCAGGTGTGCCGGTTCTACAAAGTACGGAACCGCACGCATGGGTGCAAAGCACCGCCTGAATGGAATGCACCGAAATGTGATCTTTTTAATATCTGGCTAGATAAGCCGCTGACGAAGTGCACCGCCTGCCGGGCGTTTTGTGAAAGCGAGGAACTGCTGAAATAAGCAGCTGTCAACCGCGTCAACGTAAAAAGCGGAATTTCCCCAAGAACCGAAGAAAACAAGCTATCTGTCAACGTTGTCAACCGGGCATTTTTGTTTAGTTGACAAACTGGTTGACGCTGAAAAGCAAGCAATCAAGCTGTTTTTCTGGTTCTGTCAACGTTGTCAACTATAAAACCTACTAGAAGAAGTAGAAAAGAAGAAAACAAGCGCACGCATAAGGCGCACACGCTTGTATGCTTGTGCCCGCGAGGGTATATAAGACATTTTGGTTGACAATGTTGACAGATGCCGGAAAAGCGGCTCCACTGCTGCATTTTTCCCGTCAACTTCAAATTTTCGGGTTTGGTTGACAGCCGGATCGAGTAAAGGAGTACAAAATGCGAGAGAAAACGGTAGAATCAGCCCTGCGGAAGGCCGTGGAGAACGAAGGCGGGCTGTGCTTGAAGTGGGTGTGTCCGGGTCACACGGGTGTGCCGGATCGGATCATTCTCTTTCCCTACGGCGTCATTGCTTTTGTGGAATTGAAGCGCCCTGGTGCAAAGGTCAAAGCGGCAGGATTGCAGGAATGGTGGGGCAAAAAGCTGCGGGAGTTTGGATTCCGTTATTTTGAGGTCGGCACAGTGGGGCTGGCAAAAGAGGTTGCAAGCTACCTTGCTGCCGATAGCCATAACCGGTTTGAATTAAGTAAAGACGCATTTCATGCGTGGTGCCCTTACAGTGAGGACGAGGACTGACCCGTGCCATAAAAAAGAGGAGGTCAAATCTTATGCAGCATTTCACGCCGCACCTGTATCAGCAAGCGGCTATTAACGCGATCCTTGACAAGCCCAGCGTTGCGCTGTGGATGGAGATGGGTCTGGGCAAAACCGTAGTCACCCTGACCGCCATTGATACCCTGATCTACGATGCCGCCGAAATCCGGCGCGTGCTGGTTGTGGCGCCGAAGAAGGTGGCAGAAGCTACATGGCAGGACGAGGCGCAGAAGTGGGATCACCTCCAGCACCTGCGGATCTCCACTGTGCTGGGCACTGAGGCGCAGCGCATTGCAGCCCTGAACACCCCGGCAGATGTGTATATCATCAACCGCGAAAACTGTTACTGGCTGGTGGGGTACTACGGCAGACACTGGCCTTTCGACATGGTGGTGCTGGATGAAGCATCCAGTTTCAAGAACCACGCTGCCCAGCGGTTTAAGGCGCTGAAGGCTGTGCGGCCGAAGATCGCCAAGGTGGTGGAACTGACCGGAACCCCGGCGCCCAACAACCTGTTGGATCTCTGGGCGCAGATCTATCTGCTGGATCAGGGGGAGCGGCTGGGCAAGTACGTCACGCACTACCGGCAGGCCTATTTCTGGCCCACAGAATACAGCTGGGAAGCCAAGGACGGGGCGGGCGATGTGATCCGGCGCAAGATCTCTGATCTGGTGCTGAGTTTCAAAGCCGACGATCTGCTGGAGCTGCCGGAAAAGATTGTGGAGGACGTGCCCGTTGTGCTGGACGCAAAGGCTGCTGCGGCTTATAAAACCATGGAGAAGAAGTGCCTGCTGCAGGTGGACGGCGAATCCATTACGGCCCAGCAGGCGGCGTCCCTGACTAACAAGCTGCTGCAGCTGTGCAACGGCAGCTTGTACGATGACGATGGCCAGATGCACCAGATCCATCGCTGCAAGCTGGATGCCTTTGACGAGCTGATCGACCAGCTGGACGGGCAGAAAGCCCTTGTATTTTACCATTTCCGCTTTGACGAGGAGCAGCTTGTGGAGACGCTGAAGCACAACCACAGCGGCCTGCGTGTGGCTGTGCTGCGGGATAACAGGGACGCGGCAGCATGGAACGCCGGGGAGATTGATGTACTGCTGGCGCAGCCTGCCTCTTGTGCCTACGGCCTGAACCTGCAGCAGGGCGGGCACCACCTGATCTGGTACAGTATGCCGTGGAGTTTGGAGCTGTACGCACAGAGCGAAGCCCGGCTGTACCGGCAGGGGCAGAAGCAGAGCGTGATCGTGCACCGGCTGATCGTGAAGCACGGCGCGGATGAGCTGGTAGTAAAAGCACTGAACAGCAAAGACCGCAACCAGAACGCCTTAATGCAGGCGCTGAAGTCGTATATCAAAGAAAGGGGCTAATCTATGAGTATTCGGGCTTTCCGGCGGCTTTCCAGAGCAGAGCGCCGGGCGTACATTTCGCGGGTACAGGATCCGCTCACCCTGCGTGTGCTGGAGATTGCATTTCTGGGCGCTGGCAAGGTCAGCTGGGCAAAGGTAGCCTGCATGATCGGCGGCGGCAACACCCCGGACAGTGTGCGCATGATGGCAACCCGCGTGATCGCACAGCTGTAAGTTGAACCTGTTCGTTTCTGAAGCACCTCTTGCGGTAGTCTTGAAAATAGATTACCGCGGGAGGTGTTTTTCTATGCGCTGCGCAGACCACGCGCTTGAATATCGGAAGCTTGCCGACATTAAGCCGTACCAGAAGAATCCGCGGAAAAATGACAAGGCTGTGGCCGCGGTGGCAAATAGTATCCGGGAGTATGGTTTTCAAAGCCCCATCATCGTGGACAAGGACGGCGTGATTATTGCCGGGCACACCCGGTACAAGGCAGCAAAGCAGCTGCGGCTGTCCACTGTGCCCGTGATCGTGGCCGCAGAGCTGACCCCAGAGCAGGCAAAGGAGCTGCGTATTGCAGACAACAGCACCGGCGAGGTAGCCGAGTGGGATCTGCCGGTGCTGTCCGCAGAGCTGGCGCAGTTGACCTTTGACCCTGCAAAGTTTGGCCTGCCGGTGGATCTGTTGACCCCGGAACAGCCCGAAGAACCAGAGCCTGATGCCGAGGAGGAACCTCTGGAACGTGACCGGCCATACAAGGCAGAACGCAGCTGGCAGAACACCCAGATCTCTGTATTCGACAGCGCCAGCCCCTACGGCATCCCGGCAATGGCACCTGTGGAACCCGTGCCGGACGATATCGTGTGGGAGGGGTTCAATTACGCGCTCACTGAGACAGCGCCCGCCGGGAAGGGGCTGCACTTCTTTTTGGACGACTATCAGTTTGAACGGGTCTGGGCAGCACCGGACAGGTATCTGGATCTGCTATCCCGTTTTGACTATGTGATCGCCCCGGACTTCTCACAGTACGGAGACTGGCCGGGCGCGCTGAACCTCTACAACCATTACCGCAAAATGTGGTGCGCTGCGTACTGGCAGGAATGCGGGATCCGTGTTGTGCCCTATGTGATCTACCGGGAGGATCTAGCGGCATGGGCGCTGGACGGGATTCCCGTCAACGCGCCGATCTGTATGTCAAGCGTCACGGCCATGAACAAACCCAGTATGCTGCCTGCTATGCGCAAACTGGTGGAGCATGTTCTGGGCACCCTGCACCCCACGCAGCTGCTGTGGTATGGCCTGGAACCGGAATGGCTGCACGAAGTGTATACCGGGCCGCTGATCCATATCCCGTCTTTTTCCGTGAGTATTGAAAGGCGCACCAAAAAATGATAACATGAAAACGAGGTAAACCATGCCAAAAGGTTCTGGCGCTGGCCCGAAGTCCAGCAGTTCCTCCTCCAAGAAAGGTGGCGGGCAGCGTTTTCTTCCTGCCGTCATCAACCCGAATACACCCCAGCATCCGAACATTCTGCCGGATCCCAACGATCCTTTGAGCCGTTACGCCGGTGTGCGTGGGCAGCCGATGGATATTGATCCCGCTGCCAGGGACTCAAACCCGAACTTTTCCAAGGGCGAAGCATACCAGACAAACTGCCAGCGCTGCATCTGGGCCTATGAAATGCGCCGCCGTGGCTATGACGTGGAAGCAAAGCCCCGAACGCAGAGCATAAGCGACCCCGCCTATAATCGCGGGTGGACAACCTTCATGCAGGGCGGTTCTGCCGCATCACTGGTTAGTACCCCCACGCAGAAGGCTGTGGAGAAGCAGATGGCGTCTTGGGGCGAAGGCGCCCGTGCAGTAGTGCAGATCACCTATAAGAGCGGCAGGTGCGGCCATGTTTTTATCGCGGAGCGCCGGAACGGCAAAACGCTTTTTGTGGAGCCGCAGGCATACAGCTGGTACAAACCGTCTGAGGGGTATCTGAGTACCATGTCAAAGCACATCACCATGTCCCAGACGCATCTGATGCGTATCGACAACATGCAGCCCGATCCAAACAAAGTAGGTATTTTCGTACAACCCAGCAAGCACTGATCTAGGAGGATTTTACAATGGCCGTAAACTATGCAGACGCCAAAAAGAAAGCCCTTGCCCGCGATCCCAAAACCGCCGTGTGCCTTGACTACGGGGATGCGTGGTTCTTTGCCCCCAAGGCGGGCGGCATCGGGGACGGCATGGTGGTGATGAAGAACAACGGCGAGGTGAAGCCCATGTTCATGTACGCCGCTATGGGGACCGGATTCGACAAACCCAAGAAGCTGAACTTTGCCACCGGACAGGCCAATGCCCGCACCGCCGCTAAAAAGGCAGCTCCGAAAAAGAAAAAGTAAAACCGTTCGTTTTCTGAAAGCTATCTCTGGTATGCTCACCGGAGATAGCTTTTCTTTTTGCTATCCCGCCGGGGGCGTTTTTCCTACTCCTTTCCGCTCCCGGTGCATCTTAGCCAAAACGGCACGCACGCGGGCCACCTCCTCCCGCATGGCCCACAGCAGGCCAGTGCGTGCCGTTTTTATTTCGGAGGTGATCTATTGGCCCGCAAGTCTAAAATAAGCAAATGGGACACTCCCGCCGGGCTGCTGCGCTTGCAGCGGCTTGCCATGCAGGGACTGACGCAGGCCGAGATCTGCGCGGCCATTGACGTGCCTGTGCGCACGTTCCGGCGCTGGTGTACCGAAAACAAAGAAATTGCGCAGGCGGTTGCAACCGGCAAGGAAGTTGCCATTGCAGCTGTGGAGGACGCGCTGTTCAAGAAAGCACTGTCCGGTGATCTGGGTGCGATGTGCTTCTTTCTGAAGAATCGAGCGCCCGAACAGTGGAGTGAGCACCCAGAGCTGCGCGGGTACGACGGGAAGGTGGTGTTTGTAGATGACATCCCAAAGACGGCCCCGCCCACAGCAGAGCCTGCTGGCGCCGAAGCAGCTGAAACTAAGTGATTTGATCATTCCGGAGTACTACGCCGCTCATACAGCGATCTGGTCCGGCGAATATAACGAGTATCTGGGCGATGGTGGACGTGGTTCTCTGAAATCCACCTTTGCCGCCACAGAGGTGGTGCTGCTGGTCATGCGCACCCCAAACATTCACGCGGTAGTGCTGCGTAAAATCGGCAACACCATTGCCACCAGCGTCTGGCCGGAGTATAACCGCGTCATTGACCGCATGGGGATCCGGCACTTGTGGAAGCAGACCAAAAAGCCGTACACCCTGACCTATATTCCCACCGGACAGACGATCCAGTTTTACGGTCTGGACGACCCCGGCAAGCTGAAATCCATTGCGGTGCCGTTCGGCTATTTCGGCGTGATGCACTTTGAAGAATTTGATCAGTTTGACGGCCCGGAGGAGATCCGAAACGTGGAGCAGTCTGTTTTTCGCGGCGGCCCCTTCAGCTTTTCCTTCAAAACCTTCAACAGCCCGGCCATGGCGCGGCACTGGGTCAACCGGTACAAGCGGGAGCCAAAGCCCAAGCAATTCCGGCACCATACCACCTACCTGACCACCCCGCCCGAATGGCTGGGTCCCCGCTTTTTTGACGATGCCGAAACCCTGAAGCAGCGGGATCCCACTGCATACGCCCACGAGTACATGGGCGAGGTGGTGGGCTGCGGGCAGCAGGTGTTTACCAACATCACACTGCGGCCGATCACGCGGGAGGAGATCGCGGAGTTTGACCGCCGGTATTACGGGCTGGACTTTGGCTGGTACCCGGATCCGAACCACTTTGGTGGGCTATCTTATGACCATGCCCGGCAAATCGTGTACATTTTCGAGGAGCACCGGGCGCAGCGGGAGACGGACGCCGCGCTGGCGCAGGTGCTGCAGCCCCACCTGCTGGATGATATCGTGGGTGACAGCGCAGCCAACCGGTCGATCGCTACACTGCGCGATCTGGGGTACCGTGGGCTGCGGGGCTGCCACAAGTACGCAGCCAACGGCGGCACCAGCGTGACAGACGGCATGAAGTGGCTGCAAAGCCGTGCAGAGATCGTGATCGACCCGGTGCGCTGCCCGTGGACGGCGCGGGAGTTTTCCGAGTATGAGTATGCCATAGACAAAAAGACCGGCGAGGTGATGCCCGGCTATGTGGATGCCGCAAACCACAGCATTGACATGGCCCGGTATGCGCTGGAAGACGTGTGGCAAAAGAGAGGTGTGCAGAACGCATGATAAACCACGCAGACATTGAGAACGTGATCGGGTGCAAAACGTTGGTCACGGATCGGATGCAGCAGGCAATCGAGGGCTGGTATGACGCGGCGATTGACGGCCTGCCGATGAACCACAACCCGGAGACCCTGACACTGGGGCTGCCGTCCCTGATCTGCTCCGAGCTGGCGCGCCTGACCACGCTGGAGCTGGAGGTCAAAGTGGAGGGCAGCCCGCGGGCTGACTGGATCAACACCCAGCTGCAGCGGGTCATTTCCCCGCGCAAAAGGCGTATTCTGGCCGTTGCCCTTGCGCTAGGCAGTGGCGTGTGGAAGCCCTACCAGAGCGGCAGCAAGCTGGGTATTTCCTTCAGCAACGCCGCCTGCTATTTTCCCGTCTCCCACGACATTGAGGGCAGTCTGACCGAGGGTGTATTTATCGACACCATACAGGACAACGGGGACTACTTCCACCGTCTGGAGTGGCTCCATGTGCTGGAAAGCCGCCGGGATCTGCGGGACGAAGAGTTGGCGCAGCTGGAGGACAACGACCTTGACGCCCCGGCGCAGTTCCCCTGCGTCAAAGTGGTGAACATGGCGTTCCGCAGCTCTACGCAGGACAGTCTGGGCAGCCCGGACGAGCTGAGCATACGTCCGGAGTGGGACGAGATCCAGCCGGTGGCGTACCTGTCCGGGCTGGAGAAGCTACCGGTGGGCTACTTTGTCACCCCCATCGTGAACAGCGTGGATCCCGGCAGCGAGTTGGGCGCGGCTATGTTCGAACCCGCCCGTGTCCAGATCATTGACGCCGAGGAGCAGTACACCCGGCTTGACTGGGAGTACGAAGCCGCCGAAATGGCGATTGACGTGCCGGACACCTACCTGAAGTCCGGCAGCGCTGGCGAGGATCTTTCACGCGCGCAGGCGCTGAAGCTGTACGGTATGCCCCCGGAGGGGATCTCCGGAACGGCGCCGCACCACCGGGAGCGCCTTTTCCATGGCATGAACGTGAACACCGGTATCACCCAGAACGCGCCCTTCTATCAGGTGTTTGCCCCTGCGCTGCGTGACACCAGCTACCTGACCGGTCTGAACCAGTATCTGCGTAACGTGGAGAGCCACGCCGGACTGAGCTTTGGCGTGATCTCGCAGGTGGCAGACGTGGAAAAGACCGCCACCGAGATCGTGAGCAGCCGCCAGAAGCTGTATGCCACCGTTTCCGATCTGCAGGCAGCACTGGAGGACGCACTGCGCGGCCTGATTGATGCCCTTGACTACTGGGGCGATCACATTAAGGGCGCGCCCGGACGCGGGAAGTTGAGCATTGCATTCCACTGGGATGACAGCATTATTCTTGACCGCATCACAGAGATGGATCAGTGGCGGCAGGATGTGTCTATGGGGCTGCGCGGTAAGGCTGAGTATCGGCAGCACTTCTTTGGCGAGGACGAGGAGACCGCGACGCAGGCGATCCGGGAGATCCAGACCGAGAGCGCCGCTACAGATATTTTGCAGGGGGTAATCGACAATGGCGATGGCTAAGAGTGCAAAAGCTGCGCAGCTGCGCCGGGCAGCAGAGCGCATGGACTGGCTGATGGCGAATGCCCGGATCCTGCGCAGTCCGGCGCTGTGGGAGAAGTACTACGAAGCGCAGCGCATAATCCGTCTGCTGGGCTTTGAGGTGACGCTGGAAGGCGACAAGCATCGGGTGACCCCATGCTGACGCCGGAGCAGGTCAACGCATACGCCGGGCTGCTGGCCGCCCCGTGGGACGAGCTGAACGAGCGGATCCTGCGGGACATGGTGCGCCGGATCGTGAAAGCGGGCGGCGTCACCGCCACAGCCGAGTGGCAGAGTTACCGGGCGCAGGCGTTGGGCGCCAGCAAGGCCTATCTGATCCAGCAAATGAACCTGATCGTGCAGTAGATCGGCCCGAAGGAAGCTGCTATTTTCGCACAGGCCATGAAGCAGGCTTACGGGATAGACGTGAACGATGCCGCCAAGGCAGGCCGGACACTCCCTGCACTGGGAGCGAACGAGGAGGCGCAGCAGATCGTTCAGAGCGGCTACCGGCGCACCATGAACACCCTGTACAACCTGACCCAGACCCGCGCGCTTATGGGTAACCTGAACATGACAGAGACCTCCCAGCGGCAGCTGTCCTATTATCTGGATATGGCGCACGCGGATGCGATCAGTGGAGCCTTCAGCTCTGACGCTGCCGCCCGGCGGGCGCTGAATGAGCTGGCAACCAAGGGTCTGGGCGCGATCACCTACCCAAGCGGTCATGTGGACACGCTGGACGTTGTGGTCTTACGGGCTACACGCACCGGAGTAAACCAGACCGCCGGGGAGATCACCCGTTACAATGCGGACACACTGGAGTGCGATCTGATGGAGCTGGATGCCCATGTGGGCGCCCGTACAGGTGATGGCGGGCAGAACCTGACCAACCACAGCTGGTGGCAGGGACAGCTGGTCAGCCGCAGCGGGCAGCACGGGTATCTGTCCCTGAGCGATATCGGCTACGGGGATGTGCGCGGCTTTATGGGTGCAAACTGCGCCCACAACTGGAGTATGTACTGGGAAGGCGCCAGCACACGCAGCTATTCCCCGGAGCGTCTGGAGCGGATCAACAGCGCCACTGTTTCCTACAACGGGAAGGAGATCGGGCGGTACAAGGCCACCCAGATGCAACGTGCACAGGAACGCCAGATCCGGGCCAACAAGCGGGCGTTTCTTGTCGCCAAGGAAAGTGGCCAGAAGGACGCAGAAAAGGCTGCAGCGGACAAGCTGGCGGCCTCCCGTGCAAAGATGAAGGACTTTCTGCAGCAAACAGGACTGCGCCAGTATCAGCTGCGCGAAAGCGTGCCCGGCTTCGGGCGCAGCGCAGCAGCCAGCGCGGCAGCGCAGGCGAAAAAATAAGAAAAACCCGGAGGGTAGCACCTCCGGGGTTCTGTTTTATTGTGCGTTCATCATATCCAGCTGACTGCGCTGCATCAGCGCTATGGACAGCGCCAGATCTGTGGGGTGACTGTAGACGTTCCACAGGTTCGCCGCCAACTGCTGCTCTTTCTTCTTTGTCAGCCAGACGGGGTGCGGCTCGCTGTCCGGTGTGCTGCTCGGAGGCAGTTCCGGCGTTTCGGTGACCCAGCCAAACACCAGCAGCAGGCTCTTTTCCGGGTCCAGCTCAAGCAGCCCGGTGGCCACGTCCACCTGCACCCCGTGGATCTGGCAACTCTCCTGCACCTCCCGCAGCGCGGCTTCTATGCACTCGTTCGTGTTCTGGGTGTACTCGATCTCACGGGAAGGCAGCCGGTAGGTATCGCCCTGCTGGAGCACTAGCAGCTGCCCAAGATCGTTGGTGATGACCGCTGTGCAGCGGATCTTCTTTGTGTTTTCGCTCATAGTAAAACCTCCTTAGTGTACTTTGAACAGCATCCAGCTGTCCATGCTCTGCGCTCCCCTCTGCGATATGGTTCCCGCGACCTTGCCCGGCTGGCTGCTGGGTGGTTTCGGCTCTTCCCTCGGACAATCACCATTTTATTCTGATCCCTCAATAACTTTTTCTAATTCAAAAACAACATCCTCGTATACTCTTGCTTTTTCCCTTGCAACCACTTCATCAATATATTCTTTTAGGCTGTCGCTGGTCTTTATCGAAAATCCTTTAAGTTTCTTCTCCTCAAATTTTTCAAGTTCTTGATAATACGTTTTTTTCTCTCTAAGTAGATTTACAAGTTCACTCATATCAGGGCGCGTATTCCACGCCTCAATAGTTGTTTGTCTGCCCAGTTCTCCGCGGTGTTCATAAAAATCGCGCGTAAATGTGATGTTGCAACGCGGGCAGCAAATCCGAACGCCTTCCGCATTCGATTCAGTAATAGTTGTGTGCTTCTGCCCGCAGAACGGGCACGGTTTCAGCGTTTCCTTTTTCATCGTTCATGCCTCCTTCTTTAGTGTACCTTAATCAGCGTCCCGCTGTTCAGGATGTACCATTCTTCGCCATTCTTCATGGTTGTCTTGCAGTTCTGCGCTTTAAGCAGCATTCGCATTTGGGCCAGCTGCTTCTCAGTGCACTGCATCCAGAAGAACCCGGCGTAGTTAAACCACTCGTTGCTCTGAATGTTCACAGTGCGGGCATTCTCAAAAATGCGGTTGAAGGTGCTGGTTTTCATGGCTCAGTCCTCCTTTACCAGTTCAAAGTGCTTGATGCTGTTCAGTACGATCTTCCGGCCCTGCAGCAGTTCCACGCCCTGCAGAACCAGCTCAATGTGCATCATGCTGATGGGATCGCACTTTCCAGTGCGGAGCAGCTGGTCTGCCAGCTCAGCGCGCAGCTTCAGGTTGTAGCAGGTCTCGCCGGTGACCTGCTGGCCGTTCTCCTCGATCTCTGTGGTGTCGTAAGTGATGTTCAGGGTTTTCATGGTTTATTCCTCCTCATCCGTGTAAGTGTGTTTCTCTACAATCTCGGCCTTGATGATCTCTGCACCATCGTCCTCATAATCGGCTACCCAGTACCGAATGCCGGTCATGATCGCTTCTGCATCGCTTTTATCACCGTTCAGCAGATACTGGATCAGGCTTTCTTTGCCGTCCAGCTTAAAAGTGACCCGAACCACTCTGCTTGTCCATGTTCTCATATATTTTTTCCTCCGTCTGTTTTGTGGGTGCTTTGTTCTACGGCTTTAGTATAGCACGAATATTAGTGCATTTATATTGGCGTTTTGCACGAATATTCGTGCATAATTTTGAAGTTTTTGCACTTGTTTTCGTGCAACGGTTCTGCTATGATATCCTGGAGGAGGGATATTATGCCGCTGAAATACAAAATGGACGTACTGGAAGCCCTGAAGGCTGCCGGGTACAACACCACAAGGATCCGCAGGGAGGGGCTGTTCAGCCAATCTACACTGCAAAAATTAAGAACCGGCGGGCAGCTTTCGTGGTCAAACATTGAGATGATCTGCAAGCTGCTGGACTGTCAACCCGGTGATCTGCTTGAATACACCCCAGAATAATATGTTCTTTGTCGCGCCTCAGATGCTCTGAGGCGCTTTTTTTGTTGACACGAAAAAGCATGTAACGGTGCGGCTTTTGGCAGCTGTCAACCATGTCAACTTAAATTCTATATCCAGACCCGAAAGAGAAGAAAAGAAGAATACACCCGTGCGAACACGCTTGATGCGCGCCCGCGAGAGATTACAGGGGACCAGCGTTGACATGGTTGACAGGTTGACGTTTTTCTAATCGTGTTCGTTTTTCTGACCGGGATGCTGCTATCCTTTACCCAGATCACACCGAGCCCCCGGTGTACAAAGAGGGGCAGAGAGCCCGTGTAAGGCAACACGATACCAAGTGCCGTAGCTCTCCAAGGAGGAAAACCATGAAACGCGAGGATTTGAGAGCCATCGAAGGCTTGACCGAGGAGCAGATCAACCAGATCATGCGCCTGCACGGTCAGGACGAAACCGCCCATCAGGCCACTGTACAGGGCTTGCAGGCGCAGCTGACTACTGCGCAGCAGGGTCTTGCAGCCTTTGAGGGCGTAGACGTGAACGATCTGCGCAACCAGATCACAAACCTGACCAACCAGCTGACCACGCAGGCAGCGGAATACACCTTCAGCAGTGTGCTCCGTACTGCCGCCCGCGAGGCCGGTGCGCTGGATGAAGAGGACGTGATTGCGCTTCTGCCGAACAGAGCTACACTGCGCGACAGCAAGAACCAGAGCGAGGACGTCAAGGCGGCTTTCGAGGATCTCAAAACCCGCAAGCCGTATCTGTTCCAGCAGGAGGACCCCGCCGGGCAGGACGGTGACAACCACGAGCAGGATCAGGATCAGCCGGGCACTCCCCCGATCATCATCCCGAAGCCCCGTGCTCAGGGCGGCAATGCGCAGCCGAACCTGAACGAGTTTCTGGCAATGACCGGCGCCGAGCGCATGGCGCTGCGTACCCGCAACCCTGCACTTTTCCAGCAGCTTTCGGCTCAGATCCGGGCTGCACGACACTAAAGAGAGGTAGATACTTATGCCTGCAACTGGCACTTTTGGCGGCTTTCCGTTCGACCCTGAAGTTTATCAGGGCTTTGTGGATCAGGAAGCCACTTTCTCCGATTCCATCTACGCCTCCGGCATCCTTGCCAACGATCAGTCCCTGACTGACGCAATGAGCGCACAGGGTGGCGTGATGGGCACCCTGCGTTTTTACAACCCGCTGGATCCTGCCGAGGATGCTCCGCTGGTGCGTGACGGCGTGAACGACAACGTGCCCACCGAGATCTCCGGCGGTAAGCAGACGTGGATCCGCGTGGACCGCATGAAGGCGTGGAAAGCGACTGACCTGACCCGCGAGCTGACTGCTGCGGATCCTATGGCAGCCGTAGCGCGTAACACTGGCCGCTACTGGCGTATGTACTGGCAGAACCTTATGACTGCGATGGCAAACGCCGCACTGGGCGCCACCGGTCTGGAAAGCCATGTCATGACCATCGAAAAGAGCGCCGGCGGCGTGACTGCCAACCAGCTAATCGACATTCAGCAGAACGCTCTGGGCGATATGGCCGGCAAGTTCGGCCTGCTGGTGATGCACTCCAAGATCTACGCGGAGTACCAGAAGATGGGTCTGGTAAACTTCAACAAGTACGTCATCACCAACGTGCTGGAGAAGGAAGTCAACCTGCCCACCATCAACGGTCTGGTAGTCATCGTAAATGACCGCGGCACTTCTACCGCGGATAACTACGAGTCTCTGCTGTTCGGTCAGGGCTCTATCCTGACTGCATCCCCCAAGGTCATCACCCCGGACTATACCGAGTACAACGCATCCAAGGCGGGCGGCACCGATATCCTGTACAACAACCGCGCCATCGTGCTGCACCCGAACGGTCTGTCTTTCGATGGTGATCAAATCGCCAAGGAGACCCCGACTGACGCCGAGTTCACCACCTCCAGCAACTGGAAGCTGAAGTTCAACCACAAGAACGTCCGCATGGGTAAGCTCGTGATTCCCAAGGCCAACTTCACCGTGTAAGGAGCGCCTTATGGATAGCTGGTTGACCTACACCGATTACCAAGAGCGCTGCCCCGACATCACTCTGACAGAAGCAGAGTTCTGGCAGCTGGCAGCCAAAGCTGCGCTGGAGATCGAAGGGGCAACCCACTGGCGGGCGGTTCTGGCGGCGCTACCGGAGGAGATCAGTCAGCTGGCCGAGTGTCAGGCGCAGCTGGTTACCCTGATGTGCAGTTTGGGCGGCGACAGCGCCGCACAGGCAAGTCTGTCCGGTGTAACGAGTGTCAACAACCACGGTTATTCCGAGAGCTACGCCGCCGCGCAGAGCACGCAGGCTGCGATCCAGCAGCAACAGGATCAGCTGATCCTGCGGGTTCTGTCCGCTCCGGCTACCCGCTGGATGATTTACGCCGGTGCGGTTTATCACCCGCCGCGTAGACGCTGAGGAGGTGTTTTTCGTGGGCAAGCCTCTTCTGGCTACCAGGAGCGTCAATTTTATCCACCATGTCCGCGCCGGTACTTCTGATACCAGCTACACCTTTCAGTTGTCAAAGGTCAGCTGTGCGGAAGTCCATAACGCGCAGGTCGATATCCCCGGATTTTCTCGCCGGGATGCAACGGTGATCTGCATCTTTCCGGGTTATTCCACCGCAGCACCAGCGGATCAGCCGAAGGCCGCCATGGACGCAGGCCGGTGCTTCCTGCCCGCGTCTGCCTTCAAGGCTATTGACCCGTCCCGGCGCGGTGATTACTGGACGCTGTCGCTGGCCGATAAGGTGCAGCTGCCCAGCGGCCGCACCGCTACAGTGACCAGCATTCAGGACAACCGCGATGGGCGCGTGCCCCACTGGTGCGTGGAGGTGAGCTGATGGCAAGCCCGCTGCTTACCATAAACCAGCCACGGGATGTGGATCTGGGGCAGGATGGCACGATCCGGCTGGGGATCCGCTGGGCGGCAGATCTGAGCGGGCGTTTCACCGCCGGCTTTGAACAGCTGCAGAAGGAAACAGACGCGGAGTTTATCCGGCTGGTAACACCTTATGTACCGCTGCGCACCGGTGCACTGGCGGACAGCGCCAAAACGCACACAGTGCTGGGCAGTGGCGAGATCAAGCACGTCACCCCTTATGCGGGTGCCCAGTACTACCGCCTGCCACTGGGGCGCGGCGTCCGTGAGGATGGCCGCGGCCCCCACTGGGGTGAGCGCTGTATCAACGATCACCGTACAGAGTTCATCTCGTTTGTCAAAGCACGCGCACAGGAGGATCTGAAGTGAGCCAGAAAACCGCAGACGTAAAGGCCATGCTGGACTGGCTCGCTACCTGTCCGCTTATAACTACACTGAACAACGGCGATGTGGTTCTGGGCATTGATTACCTTGGAACCGGTGAGCCGGACATGGTGCCGTTTTCGCTGGAAAGCACCCCTTCTGCACCACTGCTCGCCCAGTACTTCGGAGGAAGCAGCAGGGCCAAGAATTATATACTGGCATCCCGCATGAGCTATTCCGAGGATCAGGTGCAGCAGGCGGCAAACTCCTCCTTCTGGGAGGACTTTGCGGAGTGGGTAGAGATCCAGTCCCGTGCACGCAAACTCCCTGTTCTGGGGGATGGCAGACGCGCTGAGAAGGTGGTCTGCCTCTCTCCGGGGTATATCCTATCGCAGGATTCAAACACCTGCCGTTTTCAAATTCAACTCCAACTTCAGTATTATCAGGAAGGGAGATAACACATGACTGTTACCGAAGCAGTGGCAAAGGCCAAGGAACTTTTTGGCATTGAGCCGAGCGCAACCTACAAGGGCATTGAGACCGCAGACGACTTTGTGTTTGCCATCCAGACGGACACCACCAAGCAGACCGCTGAAGGCAATTGGATCGTCTGTGCCGATCACGTTAAGGAGCACAGCGGTGCCCTGAACGTATCCACCAGCGACAGCACCTACATCCGATCCGGCACCGGTACTACCAAGGGCGCCACCCAGCGCACCCTCACCATCAACGGTGACCGCTGTGTGGGAGACGAGTTTCAGGACTTTCTGCTCTCCCACAAGATCGCTTTCGGTAGTGGCCAGTCTGTCGTTGTGCCGTACATTTGCTTCTCTCTGCGCACTGGCAAGGGTGAGAAGGGTACCGGCGCACTGATCCTGACCTCGGACAAGGGCGGCGCCGCGGGTGCAAACGCCACCTTTGCCTGCGATTTCAAGGGTATCGGCACTCCTACGGAGTACACCTACGCCCCCGCCTAACTTCACACATCAGCCCTCGTCACCCGCTGGCGGGGGCTCTTTTTATAGGAGGTAAATATCACATGATCATCTGCAATCTGGAGTTTGAGTTTTCCGCGCTGAATGCGGACGATATTGACCGCATGGAAGCTGCATCCAAGCAGCAGATCAGCCGTGCCAAGGCTGAAGCAAAGCGGCTGGAGCAGGAGAACGCAAGTTATTCGGACATTCTGCGCAGCCAGTGCCGTGTGCTGATGGACTACTTTGACGCGGTGCTGGGCGATGGTGCATCGCAGCGTCTTGGCCTGACCGGCAGCGATCTGGGCAAGTGCACGCAGGTTGCAATCGAGTTCAAAGCCGCTATCGAGGCCGAGAAGGCTGCGGCAAAGGCTGCTGTCACCGTACCGCTGGAGCCGCAGGGCAACCGCGCACAGCGCCGTGCCGAGCGCAAGCATAATAAGCACAAGCCGCCCGTGAGCTATCCGGCAGCACAGCCGGACAAGGCCGAGCGCCGCAAGCAGCTGCTGGCAGAGCTGGCGGCGCTGGAAAATGGCTGATCTTCTGCTGACCCCTCTCTGTGAAGGCGAATGGGAGGGGCGCAAAATCAACTCTGATTTCCGGCCTATGGTGTGGCTGGCAAACCAGTACCTGCGGGGGACCCCTGACAAGGATCCGTTTCTGTTCTCGCAAGAGGCGTTTCACCGCTTTTTCCGGGAGGACGTCCCCCTACCACAGTCCGGGGAGGCTTTCCAGTCGATGCTCCGCTTCTATGTTGGAGGCGAAGCAGCTACACCGGAAGCCCGGCGCAGTGTATCCTCTTCTGCCGGCAGCCATGAAATCGCCTTTGACTATGCGTCCGATGCGCCCTATATCGTGGCGGCATTCCAGCAGACCTACGGCATCGACCTGACCACCTCTACCATGCACTGGTGGAGATTCCGGGCGCTGTTTTTGAGCCTGCCGGAGGACACGCTGATGCACAAGATCATGTGCTGGCGTACCGCGGATCTGTCCGGGATGCAGAGCGAGGAACGGCAGCGGTATGAGCTGCTGCGGGGTGCCTACGCGCTGCCGGCAGAGGTGAAGGGAGGTAGACGCATTGCAACCGTTGCAGACCATGACGCCGCATTCCTTGCCCGTTTCCAGCACACCGGGGAGTGATACGCGCAGCCCCGTACCCTGCCCCTTCTGTGGCAAGGCGCTGCCGGTTTGGGCAGCTGCTGAAGCCACTGCTGCGGGTGTGTGGGTCAAATGCAAAAACCCGGCCTGCCGCCGGGAAGTAGAGATTAAAATCTAAGCAGCCTGTGCCTTTGTGCCCGCGCTCTTTTCAAGAGAGGTGGACACATTGGCAGACTATACGATAACTGGCGACACCAAACTGGATGCTGGTGGCTTTAACAAGGGGCTCAGCAGCATGACGGTGGCCGCCGGCACTCTGATCGCGGATCTCGCCAAAACGGTCACCAGCAAGCTGACAGGCCTTGCGCAGGCCTCTGTCGGCGTGGGCATGAGTTTTGATGCGTCCATGTCTCAGGTGGCGGCCACGATGGGTACCAGTGTCGATCAGATCCAGAACCTGACCGACACCGCCAAGGAGATGGGCCGGACTACTGCGTTCACCGCTACACAGGCAGCAGACGCTCTGAACTACCTGGCACTTGCCGGTTACGATGCAAACAAAGCAGCTGAGGTCCTGCCCTCGGTGCTGAACCTCGCGGCTGCCGGCGGCATGGATCTGGCCTATGCGTCTGATCTGGTCACCGATGCCATGGCCTCATTGAACATCGAGGCCAACAAGCAGAATGTGGACGAGTTCGGCAACAAGCTGGCAATGGCTGCCAGTAAGGCAAACGCCAACGTTGCCCAGCTGGGTGAAGCGATCCTGACAGTTGGCGGCACCGCTGCAAACCTGAAGGGCGGCACCCATCTGCGCAATATCATTCTGTCCTTGCAGTCCCCCACCGATGACGCCGCAAAGTTGATGCAGCAGCTGGGTTTGAATGTCTACGATGCGCAGGGCAATATGCGTGGTTTGGATGACATTCTGGGTGATCTGAACAGTGCCATGGATGGCATGACGCAGGGTGGCAAGGACAGCATCATCAACCAGCTGTTCAACAAGACCGATTTGGCTGCGGTCAACGGCCTGCTGGCAGCACAGGGCGATCAGTGGGACGCTCTGGCCGGTCAGATTGACAACGCTGGTGATGCCATGGGGCAGATGGCAGATACCCAGCTGGACAACCTGCAGGGTGCTGTCACCATCATGCAGTCTGCGCTGGAAGGTCTGCAGTTGGCGATCTACGACAAGATGGAGCCCGCGCTGAAGGTGCTGGCGCAGGGAGCAACGGAGACGATTTCCACCCTGACCACCATTCTGTCGCAGGACGGTCCTGCTGCCATGCTGGATGCTGCTGTGACCATCATGGGCAGTCTGGTGAACGGCATCACGCAGAAGATCCCGCTGGTTATGAGTGCTGCTACTGGTATCATCATCAAGCTGACCCAGTATCTGGGTAACCACGCAGATGATCTTTTTGACGCCGGGGTTAAGCTCCTGGAAAACCTGATCGTAGGTATTCAGAATAATCTACCTGCCCTGATTACTGCGGCCGCACAGCTGCTGGCAAAATTTGCAGCAGCACTGATCTCGCACCTGCCGGATCTGCTCAAGTGCGGTGCCGCCTTGCTGACCACTCTGGTGGATGGCATCCTGCTCGGCATCGCAAATCTTGGAGAGGCCGCCATTGCCTGCGTTGCCAAGATCGTGGGCGTCTGGGACGGCAGCTACACCGAATGGGGCAACATCGGCACCAACATCGTCTTGGGTATCAAGAACGGTATCATCGGTGCATGGGATGGCCTTGTGTCCGGCGTCAAGTCCAAGGTAGAGGGCATGGTGGATTCCGTCAAGGGTTTGCTGGGCATCCACTCGCCCTCCAAGGTCTTTGACGAGATTGGTGTGAACACTTGCCTCGGTCTGGCCCAGGGCCTCGCCAAGGGCACCGATAAGGTCAAGGACGCAGCCAAGACCATCGTTGCTTCGGTTACGGACACCGCCACCCAGATTGCTGACGGCGTGACTACGGTCACGGAGACCGTCACCGAGGCCATGGCCGATGGCAGCACCCAGCAGAAGCAGGTCATCACTGAGACCTCGAAGCAGATCATCAACGGCGTGGAGAAAACGGTCAAAACGGTGACCACCCGCGCCGCAGACGGTGCCGAGACCGTCACACAGACCATGGAGGACGTCAAGGCCACTGTGGTTTCGACCACGAAGGACACCCAGACCCAGCTCGTGGACGGCGTGAAGGTCACGGTCGAGAAGACCACCCAGCTGCTGACCGATGGCAGCGAACAAATCAGCACTGTCACGACGCAGACCGGCACCGAGATCATCGACGGCGTGGAGCGCACGGTCAAAACCGTGACCACCATCGCTGCGGATGGCACCAAGACCGTCAGCAAGACCATCGAGGATGCCGGGCCGCAGTTCTCCAGCGCAGCCGAGCTGCTGACCTACCAGTTTACCGAAAAGCTCAATTCCAGCTGGGAGCAGATCAACAAGTCCATCCAGAGCGATGTCATAGGCAGCATTCAGACACTGTTCAAGGCGATCCAGGACGGCGATCTGGAAAGCATCGCCACATGGTCGGCGGCCTATTTCTGGAACGCCTGCACACAGGAGCAGCGCACCCAGATTCAGACCTTTGCCATGGACGCCCTGAGCAAGCTGTCCAGCTCGCTGTCCGGCGTGTTCCAGAACGTCGCGGGGCTGGCGTCCAGTTTCGTGGGCCAGTTCGTGCCCGCCGTTGCGGCTGCCACCACCGGGCAGACCGCCCTCAACGTGGCCATGGACGCCAACCCCATCATGCTAGTCATCTCCCTGATCGGCATGTTGGTGGGCGCGCTGGTCTCCTTTGCAAGCACCAACAAGGATGTCGCCTCCGGCTTCCAGCGGGTCTGGCAGTGCGTGGAGGATGTCATCTCGGTCGTCTTCGAAGGGATGCTCCGATTCATCGGCCTCAGTGTGCAGGGCTTCGTGAGTGCGGTCAACACCATCATCGACACCTACAACTGGGTCGCCGACAAGTTGGGCTTGTCCACCATCCGCCGGGTCTCGAACCCGCTGTGGGACCAGGCCGACAAGATCGCCGCCAAGCGCAAAGAGAACCAGGCAAAGCGCAAAGCATCTTCGGAGGCCAAGGCCGCGCAGGCGGCTCTGGATACCCAATACGCCCAGGACTCCGGCGCAGCGGAAAAGAAGCAGCTGGAGGCCGAGTACGCCAAGAAAGCCGCAGAGCTGGCCAAAGCCAAGCTGTCCAGCGACAGTCCCGGAATGCTGGACGCCGAAAAGAACGTCGCGGCCGCAGACTACACCAAGTCGCTCGCTGACCTGGAAAAGAAGCTGCTGGATGCCCAGTACAAAAAGGCCACCGCTGAGCTCAGCAAGCGGACCGAGACGGATGCTGCGGCGCTGGCCGAACTGGAAAAGCAGATCACCGAGGCGGATAACACCATCCGGTCCGGCGATTTGGAGAAGGAGCTGCTGCGGGTCAACTACGAGAAGACCCTGAAGGAGCTGGAGGCCAAGTACCAGCCCAAGAAGGACAACACCAGCTCCGGAGGCTCCGGCAGTGGCTCCACAGGCTCCAACTCGGACGATCTGGCCGCCAAGATCAACGATCTGGAAAAGAGCTATGACCAGAAACTGCAGGAGCTGAAGAACACCTACACCAATAAGAGCGAAGCTCAGAGTGCTGAATACGAGCGCAAGCTGGCAGCCATGAAGGCTGATTACGAGAAGCAGCTGGCGTCCATGAAGAATCAGCTGGCAGAGTCGAAGACGACTTACGAGAAGCAGCTGGCCGAGCTGAAGAAGCAGCACAACAGTTCTTCCGGCTCCAGCAAGCCCGCCCCCACGCCGGAGCCATCCGCCCCGACGCTGCCCGACAACACCGGGGCCATTGAGGACAACACCGCCGCCATTCTTGCGGCCAACGAAAAGCTGGCCGAGATGGTCCGGCAGGCCAACAGCCTGGTCCTCAGCGACAACATGGCTGTCTCCCGCAGCGTGGCCGCCTCCGGCACCGCACAGATCGCCGCAGCGGCCAACAACTACCACCGCGAGGGCGATACCAACATCACCCAGAACATCTACAGCAAGGCCCAGACCGCCGCCGACCTCGCCCGCGAGACCCGCTGGGAGGCCGACCGGGCCAAGGCTACCAAGCACTAGAAAGGAGCGCCTGAATGGAACGACAAGACCACCTCATGCTCGTGACCGATGCGGGCGCGGAACTCCACCTGGGTTGGGACTACGGCATCCCCTACAGCATCGACCCGCTCAACGGCGTGGCCGTCGAACTGCAGCTCGCCCAGGGCGTCAACCAGGTAGGCCAGACCGTGGAGGACCAGACCGTCGCGGGCGTCTCGCGGGAGATCATTGCTGACTGCTGGTCGAAGCACGGCGACGCTGACGCCGAACTGCTGCTCCGGACGCTGACCTACAAGACCAAGGGCACCCTCTATTTTGGCGACAAATGGTTCTGCCGGTTCGTGGTCAGCAAGACCCCGTACACCACGCAGATTCACGGTTTTCCCCGGCTGGACATGATGCTGTTCTGCCCGAAGCCGTTCTGGTATTCGCTCACCGCTGCCAGCTACACGCTGGGCGGCTATACGGCAGCGTTCCGGTTCCCGGTCAACTATGCCGCACCCCACCGATTCGGCACGAAGAACCAGAGCGCCTTTGTCAATGCTCGGAACGTCGGGGCCCTGCCGGTGCCTTTTACCGCGATTCTCCGCAGCGACGCTGCTGTGGTCAACCCCTGCATCGTCAACGCCGTCACCGGCGAGTGCATCCGCATCCTGACCACCCTGACGCCGGGTCAGACCATCGAGATCTACCGCACCACGACCGACAAGCTGGCCGTCAAGCGGACCGAGAACCAACAGGGCGAGAACATCTTCGCCTTGTTGGACGAGGACAGCGACCTTGTGGAGCTGGCCCCCGGTGACAACCCCCTCAAGACCGACGCCGACAGCGGCGTGGGCAATTTACAGGCCACTGTGACCTTCTACCCGATGTACAGCGGCATCCTGCCGGAGGTGATTTCTTGACGCTGGACGTTTTGGATGAGACCACCCTTGCCCGACTGGGCCGCATCGAGGTCTGGGTGAGCCTGTATTGGGACGAACCCTACAACACCCTGACGGAAAGCAAGCTCGAAGTCCGACCCACGCAGGAAAACCTCGAACTGCTGCGGGAAGGCCGCTGGCTCAAGCGCAGCGACAGCAACGTGCCCATGCGCATCTGCCACCGGAGCAACGAGAACCAGGATGCGAACCTTGTCTGCACCCTGTTCCCCGCCACCTGGATCTTCTCGAAGCGCGTCAGCACCGAGACCGTCAAGGACGAGAACGCTGAGCGGGCCATGCGGCGATTGGTAGCCGCGATGCAGCCCTGGCCCCGGCTGGAGCTGGGCGGCGCGGTAGGGTTCGACACCCGCTACACCGCCCAGACCTCCGGCGGCAGTCTGCTGGAATATTTCACCACCCTCGGCGCGGCCTGCGACCTGGGCTTCCGGGTGGTGCTGGCAGGCAAAAACGCCGACAAAAAGCTCGTCTTTGAAGTTTTCAGGCCCACGGCTGACCCCAACAACCGGTTCTCGACCAAGTGGGGCAACCTGCAGGGGGCCAGTTGGGCGTTTGGAGATAACGACTATGCCAATGTCGCCATCGTACAGGGCGCAGGTGACGGCGCCAACCGCGCCACC
>ULTW01032237.1_pt1 | contig 27906 bp, 22 predicted proteins | sample 1957961 | NCBI WGS metagenome assembly ULTW01 (sample SAMEA4835744, study PRJEB28245) | human gut metagenome | biome: gut microbiome; material: fecal sample | place: Denmark | collected 2008 | reverse complement strand
AATATAAAATATTTAGCATATTATTATGGATAATAATTTTACCCTTACGGATAATAGTTTTACCCTTACGGGTAAAATGGAAAGGCAATCGGCAGTATGATCATGCTGACTACGGTAGCAATAGCGATCAGCGGCATTCCGGCTTTTACATAATCAATGAATTTATAATTGCCGGCACCTAACACCATTGTATTAGCAGGCATACCAATGGGTGTTGCATAGGCACATGACCCTCCGATGACACATGCCATCAGAACCGCTCTGGGATCTGCTCCCATCCCCTGTGCAATTGAGACACAGATTGGTGCCATGAGTGCTGTGGTTGCAGTATTTGACATGAAGTTCGTCATGATACAGCACAGAATAAATACCACGAAAGTAAACAGTACCGGGGACGGATTTGCTCCTAATGCTCCAATCACCTTGTCTGCGATCATTTCTCCTGCACCGGTAACTTCCAGTGCCTTTGCCAGAGATAAGGTACCTCCGAACAGGAAAATGGTCTTCAGATCAATGGATTTCAGAGCATCCTTTTCAGAAATAACTCCGGTAAGGATCAGCAGAATTGCGCCTACACAACCTGTGATACAAAGTTTTACGCCAATCTCTTCCTCAAAGATCATACCGATCAGTGTAACGATCAGAATCACCAAGGACAATACCTTTTTCCACTTTGGAACCTTGCTGAAATCCTTTGTTTCATCAAAGATGGAATCTTCAATATCCACGGTATCATGATGTGGCAAGATGTTAAATCCGATGGTTGCATAAAAGAGAATGCCTGCAATCAGGATAGGCAGACCTACAATTGCATACTCGAAGAATCCAAATTTCAATCCCAGTGGTTCCAGTGCAGATTGTGCGATCATATTGCCGGGAGCTCCAATCAGGGAAAGATTCCCTCCCATTGCTGCGGCAAATACCAACGGCATTAGAAGCCTGGATCTCTTATAGCCCGATTTTGCTGCAATTCCGATGACCACTGGGATCAAAACCGCTGCCGTACCGGTGTTGGAGAGAAATCCACTCATGCCTCCCACAATCACCATGATGGCCACGATCAGACCTCGCTCTGTTTTTGCAAACTTTGTTACCAGACTGCCGATCTCATTGGCCATGCCGGTCTCAAACAGTGCGCCGCCCACGATGAACATAGCAACAAACAGAATCACGTTACTGTTGATAAATCCACTAAAAGCATCACCTACGTTAAGGACACCGGTAACCACAAGCCCGATGCAGACGACCATGGATGTCAATCCCAAAGGAATCTTCTCTGTGACAAACAAGAGAATGGCAAATGTCAGAAAAATTAGTGTGATGGTTGCAGGACTCATAAAATACCTCCCAATCTCTCTTCTGTTGGTAAAAAAGTGACATGGCCGTGTCTGTTTTCTTTGTATCTACAATATATCTCTTTTTTAGTATAATGTACATTTCATATACTTGACGTCAGCATAGTTTTAAACTATACTGAATTCGTGAAGTTATTTTCCGAAGAACGGAGGTTTTCTATTATGACTCTGACGCAACTGGAGTATTTTTGTATGGTATGCCGTTATCACAGTATTACAAGAGCTGCGGATGCCCTCTACGTCTCACAGCCCACAATATCCACCTCAATTCGTGATCTCGAAAAGGAATTTCATTTAAAGCTTTTTAATCATGGAAAAAACAGAATTTCTCTCACCAAAGACGGAGAGGCCTTTTATCAGAAAGCAGAATATATCTTAAGACAGACACAGGAACTCTACTCAGATTTTTCAAATATTGAAGAAAACCGCCATCCGCTGCGGATCGGAATTCCTCCTATGATCAGTACCGTATTTTTCCCAAGGGTTACGGATCAGTTTCAGGAACAGTACAATATTCCGATCCAGCTTCTGGAATATGGTTCTATCCGCGCCCGCACTCTGGTAGATAACGAGCAATTAGATGTAGCAATGGCAAATATGGATTTTTATAATCTGGATAAGTACAATAGTTACGTCATGATGGAAGATCGTTATGTCTATTGCGTCTCCAGAACCCATCGGTATGCCGGTGAAAAAGAAATCACCATGGAAATGTTAAAAGATGAACCCATTATTTTATTTAATACAGATTCTGTCCAGACACAGACTGTAATCACACGACTGCGTTCTGCGGGAATTACACCAAATGTCCATATGTATTGCAGCCAGTTAGTCACTGTCCTCAATTTTGTCCGCGGTGGTAAATGTGGTGCTTTTCTATATTCCTCTCTTGCTGCCAATCCAAGAGATTTTGTAGAAATTCCTATTACCCCGGAGATTACCAGCAAATTTGGAATTATATGGAAGAAAGGAATCTTTGTGCCTGACCAGCTGACCAAATTTGTAAATTTTGTAAAGGACTTTGATGTAACCCCCTATTTGCCTAAGTTTTCTTAACTTAATAATGGATTTTATACTGCTCATATCCGGCAGTTTTCTTCATTGTTCCTTTGATATTTCATTCTTTCTCTCCAATTTTACTTTGTCTTTGGCAGCGTGATCACCACCTTGAACAGGTCACCGTCCGTGACGATCTCCATATCGCCCTTCTGCAGCTCCGTCAGGCTCTTGGCAATGGACAGCCCCAGTCCGTTGCCCTCCATATGGCGGGATCTGTCCCCCCTGGTGAACCGCTCTTCCAGTTCCTCCGGTGACATCTCCAGCGGATATGCCGACATATTCCGGAAAATAATTCTGATATTCTGGCTGTCATGCTCTACATTCAGGTAAACACGGCTGCCCTCCTGGGCATATTTGTAAATATTGTTTAACAGATTGTCGAACACTCTCCACAGATGTCTGCCGTCCGCCATGACCTTCACGGTCTCCTCCGGCTGTTTTACGATGGTCTCCAGCTTTTTTTCAGCAAAGCGCTGCTCATATTCCCCCGCCGCCTGTGACAGCAGTACCGACACATCACAGACCTCCGGATGTACCTCCAGATTGCCGGTGGTAGCTTTGGATGCCTCCAACAGATCATCCAGCAACTTTTTCAGCTTCTGAGACTGACGCAGCAGCACCTCGGCATACTCCGATATATGCTGTTCTCTCTCCTGTGCAGTCTCTGTGCCAACACCGTCTCCGGTATCCTTCGTATCAACGGACACTTCTTTTCCGATGAGATCCGCATAATTGATAATGGAAGTCAGTGGGGTCTTGATGTCATGGGACACATTTGTGATCAGCTCCGTTTTCAGATGTTCACTCTTCATCCGCTGCTCCACGGCTGCGGAAATTCCCTCTCCGATACGGTTCAGATTCTCTCCGTGCTCCTTGAAGGACAATACCATATGGGAGGTATCCAGCTTATGATTCAGACCTCCGTCCGCCAATGCTTCACTGCCCTCCTGCAGTTCTTTGCACATCAATGCCACAAAAGTAATCGTACCGCACAGAATAACTTTCTCTATGGCCCAGAAAAAGAGTAATACACCTGTATCGTGATAAAACAGCATTAAACCGAAAAACTCTGCCGCGCAGACTGCAAGGCACAAAAGTACTGTTCTCCATACCACAGGAATCCCACGGATCAATTTCACAATACCACGGAAAAACCCCTTGCAGAATCTTCCGAAGAACCGGAACACTCTGTACAGAATCGTATTCTGCCACCATTTTCCCATTTTCAGGCGGATGGCCAGCTCCATGAAGTACAGGGTGCACCATATCACCTCTGCGGCAAACAGTACCACCAGCACGATCAGATTGATCATACTTGAGTTCACACCGATCCATCCAACAGCCAGGTACAGACCGATAAAGGCTCCAACGGCAACGACCACTGTATACACATCCAGATGGATCTCATGGATCGCACTGGGAGTAATACCCTCCCTGCCATTCTTATGTCCGGCACTGCACAACAGGAAGATAAAGCATAATAATGCCAGTATCGTTCCCGCACAGCATACTACAGGGATCACATTCCGGTTATCATAAAACTGCTCTGCCTGATGATAGATCAGGGCATATTCGTCTTCCTTCGGCAGGCTGGGATTCACTGTCAGGGTAACCACAATACGCTTGTTACACTCTGCTAATGCTTCCTCTGCAGCCTCTTCCTGCAACCGTTCTGTCTCACTTAAGGCATCCTCGATCATCCATTTTGCATATTGTTCCGCCCGTTCAACCGGCACATAGGTCTCTCCACCTAAGGATACGCTGTCCCCCAGATCCAGATACTTCTCCAGATTGCCGGAGGAAAGGGCCTCCTGCTCCGCTGCCGTTATGCTTTCCACATCAGACCCGGTATCGACAGATGGCGCAAGTTCCATGATATCAGAACTTTCAGAGCTTTCATAACTTTCGTAGCCATCAGAGGCAGAAGAAGCTTCTGTGTTAATATAGGTATTATCCTTACTATGCTGCACCTGGGACTCCAGCCGGTAGGTCAGATCATTTGTCTTGTCTACATAATCCTCGTTCTTCCATTCTCCCAGGAATTCATCCGTATCCAGATCGTAGCTCTCCACCTTTACCCAGATGTTCCGCTGCCTGCAATAAGCTTCCATGGTCTGCAAGCTCTCATTCTCATACCAGTCGCGTATCCGATACAGATCCTGATTGACCTGCCGGTACAACAGCTGATCATGGATAAACATCATTTTACCGGAGGAATACGCTCCACTATCTGCAAGCATGCAGGTACCATAGAGTCCCAACACCCCCACAATTGCGGCTGCGATCATCAGAACAAATGCCACGACCTTTGCCAGTGTGCTGCCCATCAGGCTGTTTCCCTGTGCCGGTGCTTTCTTTTTTTTCTCGGCTTTTTCTCTTTTTTTCCGTTCCCTTTTATTCTCTGACAATGCCGGTTCTACCGTCGTACTCACTGTTTCTTCCACCGGATTTGCCACTCTGTCCTGTTCTGTGCTCCTGCTGTTTTCTTCCATGTTATCCATATTCCTGTCTCCTTATTTCCCCAAGCTGCTCCGCTCTCCTGCCTGCTCTTATCCCTGTTTCTCACACTTGTAGCCCTGTCCCCAGACCACCTTCAGATATCTGGGCTCCGCCGGGTTGATCTCTAACTTTTCCCGCAAATGCCGGATATGTACTGCCACTGTATTCTCGCTGCCTAATGGCAGATCATTCCAGATCCTTGTATAAATCTCTCTCGGAGAAAATACCTGTCCCGGATTCTGCATCAACAGCTTTAAAATATCATATTCCGTAGGAGTCAGTGCTACCGGCTCGCCATCCAGCGTCACCCGTTTCTCCTTGTCATCCAGTTCAATACCTCCGACTCTGATCACATCCGGCCGCACACTTCCGCCACCCAGCTGCATATAACGCCGCAGCTGGGATTTCACCCTGGCGGAGACTTCGATGGGATTAAACGGCTTCGTGATATAGTCATCCGCTCCTACCGTAAGTCCCAGCACCTTGTCGGAATCCTCACCCTTGGCTGTCAGCAGGATCACCGGAACATTACTCTTCTCCCGGATCCTGATCATCGCCTGTATGCCGTCCAGCTTCGGCATCATAATATCCATCAGTACCAGATGCACCTCATTCGTGTCTACCAGATGTACGGCTTCCTCACCGTCAAAAGCCTCTAAAAAATGGTAATTGCTGTCATTCAAGTATATCTTTAACGCGTTTACGATATCCTTCTCATCATCACAGATCAATATATTGTACATACTCTCCCTCATTTCTGTGCCGGTGGCTGCAGCCCGGACACTTCCTGCGCAAGGAGCCCTTACGCTGACGGGCATCTGCTTTGTCCGCTGATGTCCCATTGATGAATTTATTGTAACAGATTAACGATTAATAAAAAACAGGAAAAACCTTTAAGACTTTATTAAGATGACTTTACATAAAAACACCCTCTGTCATGCCCAGCAGGGCAAAGACAAAGGGTGTGGATAATACATGTTGAAAAGTAAACAAGGAGCAGATCAGGTAGCCGGTCAGTCCGAGGAAAACAGCAAGGCACTCCGGGCTTTGGGAGAGCTTTTTCCGAAGATCCGCAAAAGCTGTGATAAAAATACCAATATAGGCAGTCACACCAAAGATTCCCTGTTCGACCAGCAGGGTCAGCCATTCGTTGTGGGCATTGGAATAGATGTTATTGTCCAAAAATCCTCTGTTGATCCAGTCCATGGCATCGCTGCCCCATTGATAGAGCATATGATAATAGCTTCCGGGACCGGTGCCGAAGAATTTGTATAACAATCCTTCTTTTCCATAGGTCAGTAATGTGACCTTCCACAGGGCCAAGCGCCCGTTGGCAGCCTCAGACAACATTTCATTTCCATTTCCGGTGATTCCCCCAAGAAGCAGACATCCCAAAAGCACTCCCGAGCATGTCATCACCGCTCCGGCAGCAACACCAATCCGGTATATTCTGCCGCTTTCCAGAAGATCTTTTCGTTGTCGCCTCTCCCGCGTTCGCAGGATCAGATACAGCACCGCTTCCACACCAAATACGACATACCATACTTCGGTAAAAAAAAGCCTCTTTTCGACATCCCCCGCCAGCACCAGTCCGGACAGATGTAACAATAAGAACAACCGGACTGTAAATACCGAAAGTGGCAAAAGCATCAGGATCTCCAATGCCCGCAGCAGCCGGGTTCTCTGCCGCAGAGAAATAAGGAACAAAAGCAGGCTTAATCCGCAAGCCGCCAGTATGGCTGTGGTACTGTTTGAGGTAATGGCCGATGCAAAAAACAGAAAGCTTCCGATCATTCCAAGTACTCTGACATATTTTTTTCCATAATAAGCTGTCGCCATAGAAATTCCCGCCGTCACACTGATGTAACCGGCATACCAGTTGTTGTTGCCGATGGTGGATAACAGCTGCATCCGGTTCCATTCTCCGTTTTCCATTCCCCGGAAGGTTCCCAGCACATCGATGTCCAGACGGTTCAACAGCCCGATAAGTGTCACGATTCCCGCCGTGATCCCGGCGATCCACCAGATGCTTCTGCTGCCATCATAGTACCTGGAGACCATAAAATAAATTCCAACTAACAGAGTCTGCGTAAGCAATCCCATATACCATCCCGGATATCCCAAAAACACTACTTCACGGCAGGGACTGAGCAACGAAGACAATGCAGCAGATATCAGATACAATACCATACAAAGATCCGTTTTCTTCCATCGCTGCTCTTTTACCGTCTGTGTCTTTTCTCCCCTGATTCTCTGCCACAAAGCTGCCATCATAATAAATGCTCCCAGTGTCAGTGTCGTATTGCGGAAAAACAAATATTTGGCATTACCGATCATTACCAGTTTATCCTGCATATACAAAGGGAGTCCTGCAAAAAGAATTACCAGATAAGCATAGACCAAAGTATTTAACAATTCTTCACCTTTTTGCTTTTGCTTCTTCATAATAAAGCTCTCCCTTTTTGTACTTTTTCCGATATGATCATTATATTTGTTTTCCCAGTCAAAAACAGGCACCCCTCAGTGACTGAAGAGTGCCTTATGTTTATTTCTTTATCCGATAGCTGTTACTTATTTGCCATAATACATCTGCAGATACAGAGGACCATACCATTCGATAGCATTATCTTGTGCTTTGCCAGCAGGAATGGTTACAGTGTATTCCTTATCGTTGTAAGTATACTCCAGTACCAGAGCTACGGTCTGCTTCTTGTACAAAGCCTGCATAATATCATTGGGCAGCGCATTGATTTCCTTGTCTCTGGTGATCTTGATGATAGCGCCGTCCTTAGCGTTAGCAATCTCGCTTGCCAAATTATCACGATATCTCTGGAATGCATTGTCAGAACCTTCAGCCGCTGCGACAGCCTTAGCTTCTGCAATAGCAAAAGTGGAGAAGTGATTTACAGTAAAGGTCAAAGTGTTTGCGGAAGCATTGTAAATAGGCTTGATTTCTTCCAGTCCACCATTTACAAAGTGGAAAATCACTGCCTTATTACCATCTACACCTGCAGGAGTCTCAATGGTAACTGCTACAGGGATAGGCAGAGATTTTACTGAAGAAGGACCAGCCTTCAGGCTGATTTCTACATATACGGGAGTAGAAGTTACTGCGTATGTAGAAGAAGCAATCTCAGGCGTAGCCGCTGGTGCTTCTACACTCAGTGTTGTGTCAGGAGCAACAAATGCTGCACCAACAATGCCTACAGCCTTTACAGCGCCGGAGTTAGCAAGGGTAGTATCCTTAATTCCCTTTGCCTTTTTGTATGCTGCTTCGATAGCTGCAACATCATTAACAGTATCCTGTCCTGCATTCATTGCTTCCTTCAGATCCTGAGAACCGATCTTTGTCAAAGCAGCTGCCGCATTATCTGCAGATGCCGCATCAGTAATCTTGGATGTATCAATAGCATCTACCGCATTCTTTACCTCTTCTACCGGTTTGGTGCTCGGTGTAACCACCGTATTATTCTCACTTGCTACAGATACGGTAGACAGTGCACTGCTGCCGTAAGGAATTGCAAATACTGCGAATGCAATGGCTGCGGCAATGATTAATTTCTTTTTCATTATCTCATTCCTCCTAAGTATAATGTTATGGATTATATTTTTACCGCTATTTAGTTTACCCCCCCCCGTAATATTGTCAATACTGTTTTTCCATTTTTTCGCATTTTCCATGTGCAAAAAAGCATGCCTTTCCGCCCCAAAAAACAGGCATCACAGACATGCTTTTCTACTTTGTTATTTATTTTTCTTATTCGAATGCTGTTTTAATTCTTCCAGGGCTTCCTTGAATTTCTCAGAACTCATGGTAGGGTTGGAACGGATCATGTCACGCTGGAAGAAATCGCGTAGGCTGCTGACATTCTCTCTGTCTGCCACGCTTCTGGTGTACTTCTGCCGCAACTCGGCGACCTCGTTCTTCACGCTTTCCAGATACTGGTTGGGAGATTTCTGTGCGGAAGTGCGGAAGCTCTCCAGCTTACCCTCAATGTTGGACTTCAGGTCCTCCACTCTAGTGGTAATACTTGCGGTAAAGTCTTCCTTCTTCTGCGCCAGGCTCTCACTGAAGCCTTCCTTACGGTTCTCCAGATCCTCACTGGTCACGGCAATAATAACATCCAGCCGTTTCTGGATACGCAGCATATCTTCTTTTGCCTTCTCCATCTTCTCCAGTACATCCCGCAGATCCAGGGCTGCCTTGAAGGACAACGCGAAATCCGCACCGATCAGCGCCGTCAGCACCAGTGTCACCGGAGTGAGGATGCTGTCCGGAATGGACAACACCAGATGTTCAATGGGCTTATGGATAAACTCCGTCATCAGGATCGTCAGACCGCCCCATGCCAGCGAGGACCCCAGGCAGATATGTCCCTGAAAATTGAACTTATTCTTAGAATAGTCCCAGTATCTGACTTTGAATAATGCCTCCATGGTCACGCCTGTGACATACTCTAACACCGTGGCTCCAATACATCCGGCGATGTAGACCAGCACCAGATTGTCCTGGAATGGCATGGACACGACTAGCATCATGATGGCGCCGCTGCCGTACAACGGCAGGAAAGGTCCACGCATGAACCCCCTGTTAACTAATTTCCTGCTCTTTATGGATACATATGTGGATTCAAAACACCAACCGAAAAAGCAGTAAAAATAAAAGAAAAATAACCATTGAATCGCAGTATAATGATACACTGTTTAACCTCCTTTTGTTCTTCGGTTTTTCCTTACAAGCAAGGTAACTGTCATCTCATGACCGAACCGCTACGGAAATACTTCCCTACGGATACACCTCCGCCTCTATGGCAAGCTTCCCCTTCCTCGTGGCATGGGGCTCACCGCTTATACGGAATTTACCGTAGCCTCTGGCATTTACCACATCCCCCGCCTCCAGGGGCTTGGAATTATTTTCACAAAGTCTGCCGTTCACATATACCTTTCCCGCCCGGAACAGTTCCAGACAGTCACTTCGGGATTTATTATATACCTTGGCAATGACAGCATCAACACGTGGGCTTGCCACCTGAATGACCTGTTTTAACGTATCTTCCTGCGCAACTTCTGCCGCCGCATCCACCACCTCACACCTCACATGCGTATGTCGGATCTGCTCCAGATTATCACAGATAAATTCCGCAATGGTATCCAGACAGAACAAAAAAGCTTCGCCCTCTCCCGGCAGAATATCGCCGATGGTGCTGCGTTCAATACCCAGGTTCATCAGTGCCCCCAGATAATCCCTGTGGGACAGCTTGTCTGCAAATTTCGCGGATAGAGGTCTGATCCGGATACAGCAGATGGGAAAGGGCTGTTCATAGCCCAGCTCCGCCTCACTGCCAAAGCGAAGTATCTTCCGCTCTGCCTCTTCCCTGCCGCCGTATAAGGTGATCCCTGCGAACTTCACTTCCCGTTCCACCTGCCATAGGGCATCCTGCTCCGCCAGTCCTAAGAATCCGGTAAAGGTGTACTGGTTCTGGTTATAGGATTTGTCTGCCAGTTCACGGATCCGGTTTTTCAGCTGTTGTATTTCTTTTTCATTTTCCACGGACATTCCCGTACACCCTTCCTGCTGTTCTCGCTTTGTTTTTGCAAATGTTACCCTATTCACATTATCCCAGTGCCACATCCAACATCATCATCAATGCAAAACCAATCGCAAAGGCAATGGTTCCCAGGTTGGAATGTTCTCCCTCACTGGCTTCCGGAATGAGCTCCTCCACGACCACATAGATCATGGCGCCTGCAGCAAATGCCAGCATATACGGAAGGATCGGTGTCACAATACTTGCCAGTGCAATGGCAAGTATTGCGCCCACCGGTTCCACCGCTCCAGACAACACGCCCAGTGCGAAGGATTTGCTCCGCTTGTTGCCCTCACTGCGAAGGGGCAGGGAGATAATAGCTCCCTCCGGGAAATTCTGAATGGCAATACCGATAGCCAGCGTCAGGGCGCCTGCCATGGTAACCGTTCCGTCACCACTCAGCACGCCGGCAAAAATAGCACCACACGCCGCACCCTCGGGGAAATTATGAATGGTCACAGCCAACATCAGCATAGCCGTACGGTTCAGGCTGCTCTTATGACCCTCCGGAGCCTCACTGCCCACATGCAGATGAGGCACCAGACTATCGATGAACAACAAAAAAACAATACCGATCAAAAAGCCGGTCATTGCGGGAAGAAATGCAAGCTTTCCCATCTCTTCACACATATCCATGGCAGGTATCAGTAAAGACCACACCGAAGCCGCCACCATGACACCGGCAGCGAATCCGGTAAATATTCTCTGTATATTGCCGCCAATCTGCTTTTTCAGGAAAAAGACGCAGGCTGCCCCTGCAGTCGTCCCCAAAAAAGGAATCAGAAGACCGGCTACTATACTCATACTCATGAAACACTCTCCTTTCTCATATTATCTTATGTAACTTTTGTATTTTTCGTATCTTGTCTGTCACTATCAGCTTTCTGCATACTCTGCCTTACACCCCGGCATCTAAAACCCGGCCAGATCATTCCCCATGACAGCATACATCAGGAAATTCACACCACACACCAGATGATACAGAAGAACAGCAAGCTCACCAACCACGAAGATCACCTTCCAGCTCTTCCACCATTCCCGGATATTTTTCATCATAACGATCAGTGTCATCAGGAATACGAAAAACATGCCGTGCATATATCCCCAGGAAAAGTTCGCATGCATCATGCGGAAGCCCTTTTCATAGAAGACTAAGAACATCAAAGTTGCTGTAAGATAGCTTAACCACGCAAACCAGTAATACCTGTTCTGCTTTATACTTTTCAGATCGAACAGCAGATTTAAGCAAAGGACGCCTATGGGCAATGCCATACCCATAACAATACTCAACGGGATACTTTTGGAATAATTACTCCATACTTTTGCAAAACCGATGGCGATCCCGGTCTCCTCCCCCATAGCATTCGTCCCGGTAAAGATTCCGGAGAACTGATATAACAGGGCTATCCCCGTGGGTATCATGGTCACGCACAGACGAAACGCATTGCGAAAACTTTCTCCGCGGCTTACGATCAGCTGCACCAGCAGGATCAGACCGATCAGAGGCACCACCACCATAGTGAAGCTCGGTTTAGTCATGGTCGTCAGCAGGAGGCTGACAGCAAACAGCGTACAGTTCTTCCACTGAAAATCCCTCTGATATTCCGATAATACCTTTACCGTCTCAAAAAAGCAGATAATTGCAAAGGGTCTGGTCGCCAGGTAAGTGGCATTCCAAAAAGGATTCGGTGTATAAATGCCCATGCAGCGGTATGCATAATCAAAACCAAAAAATGCCGTATTCTTGGGAGAATACAGATTCGACAGCAAAAACAGTGCAAACACAAGCAGTATCACCGCAATGTCGGTCATGACCTGCTTTTTATGTGACAAAGTTTCATAATGACTGCTTTTACGGATCTCACGGTTCATATAGTACTTCGTGATGATCACTGCTGCCAGGTTAAAAAGCGCCGTGGTGACCGCCATTGCTGCCTTCGCTCCGATCAGCCATGCGGATAGTCCGGCAGCCTGGAACAGGATCGGATACGGGAATTCATAATTTCCCGCAATGCCTGCCACCTTATTCACATAGTCCGGCATATCCGACTGGAATCCCGGCACCTGATAGCATTCCATCCAGAACAGATATAACATGACCCCGGTATACAAAAACAGCAGGAAAAGAAATGTCACTTTTCCTGCTGTTGTCTCCCGCAGGTCGCTCTTTATGGGATTCTTTTTCATAGAGCTGATCCTTTCTAATTAAAACTGATCACGGGATCCTTGGGAGCCTTTGCCTTCTCCACGCTGATGGCATGAAGTACGGGACCCTCTCCCTTATAGTCTGCGAAGTATTCTTTGGCAACCTTCGCTGTCACCTTGACCCATTCCTTCTGCTTCAGGTCTTTCGTGCCCGCATACTCACAGGCATAACCTAAGAATGCCATATCCTCGGCACAGCAGGTCATTGCCATGCGTCCCGGTACGAAATAACCGTCGGGGTATTCCTCGGGCTTTAATACCATGGCAAGAAACTGGATATTTTTACCCACGTAACGCTCCAGATGATCCATGGAATCCAGATACCAGATGCCGTAGCCCTGGTTGTCCAGTACGATGGGATCCTGGTTCAGATCGTAGGGCAGATCCTCCTCGAAGATCTCGTCGATCTCACCGTTGGAGTCCTCAAAAATCACATCTGCGGCAGGATTGACTGCCTTGATGTTACGCTTGTATACATTCAGATCCTTGATGCCGTCGCAGCGGTTGAAAATGATCATTTCGGACTTACGGATCATCTCTGCCAACAAAGACTTCATGTTGGTATAGTACATAGGGAAGGTGGAGCCGTCGATGGTCGTGATCTGCTGTTCCACTTTCCAGTACCAGGGAAGCTTCATGTTCTTGAAGTTCCACATGCCATTATACTCGATAATGATGCGGGCGGGCTTATACTGCTTCTCCAGTTCGATCAGATGATTCGGATTGAACTCCTCTTCCTCTTCGATCAGCACCACATCCGTACGGCTTTTTTTAAGCAGTGCGGGATCGTACTCATTCTCGCCCTCTTCGCAGAGGATGAGCAGGGTCCTGCCCTTGATCTGGAAATACGGCTGTCCTAACGTAAATGTGATAAATTCCGTCTTACCGCTCTCCAGAAACCCATTTATGATATAAACCGGTTTTGTCATAATTCATACCTTTCTCTATTTATCCTACTGTTCCTGCTACATGCAAAATATGTCCTGCCAACTTACTTGCGGAACAATTCTGCCAGCTTGTCCTCGTCCAGTTTGGAACCGATGACACAGATCTTACCCGTGACTTCCGGCTTACCGCTTCTGATGTCATGTTCTTCGGGAACATAATCGTAATATACCCAGGTTCCGTCAGGAGCGGGTACCATACCCTTGGCACGCAGGATAGCACCGTACTCTCCGCTGTCCAGAGCGGTAAGGATCTTCTCAATGTCCTCTGCGCTGTAAGTGTTGGGTGTCTCAATACCCCAGCTGGTGAACACTTCGTCTGCATGATGGTGATGATGGTGGTCATGGTCATGACAACCGCAGGTGCAGTTCTCGTCATGTTCATGATGATGCTCATGGTCATGGTCTTCGTCATGATCGTGATGATGGTGATGCTCATGCTCGTCCTCATCATGGTCATGATGGTGGTGATGTTCGTGCTCGTCCTCATCATGGTCATGATGGTGGTGATGTTCGTGCTCGTCCTCATCATCGTCGTGATGATGTCCGCAGCAGCACTCGTGATCATGGTCATCATGATCATGGTCGTGATGATGATGTTCGTGGTCATGATTGTGACCGCAGCACTCATCCTCATCATGATCGTCATGGATGTGCTCTAACATTTCCTTCATCATATCTTCCAGTTTGTCAGCACCTTCGATGGTCCCTAGTACTTCCTTGCCGTCCAGCTGCGCTAACGGTGTGGTGATGATGGTTGCCTTGTCATTATGCTCACGGATCATCTCCACGCAGGCATTCAGCTTCGCCTGGTCTACCTTATCGGTTCTGCTTAAGATAATGGTTCCGGCGTATTCGATCTGGTTGCTGAAGAATTCGCCGAAGTTCTTCATATACATCTTGCACTTGGACGCATCTACCACTGCTACTGCACTGTTGATCTCCACATCCAGGTCACCTGCCACATTCTCCACAGCCTTCAGGACATCGGACAGCTTGCCGACACCGGAGGGCTCAATCAGAATACGCTCGGGAGCGTAGGTGTTTATGACTTCCTTCAGGGAAGTACCGAAGTCACCTACCAGAGAGCAACAGATACAACCGGAATTCATCTCCTTGATCTCGATACCGGCTTCTTTTAAAAATCCGCCGTCGATACCGATCTCACCGAATTCATTCTCGATCAGAACGGTCTTGCTGCCGTCCAATGCTTCCTTTAATAACTTTTTGATCAGGGTGGTCTTACCGGCACCCAGGAAACCGGATACTACATCTATTTTCGTCATTGTGTTTTCCTCCAATCTGGGCTTAAAAACCCATCCTTTTTATTTTCTATCATATTTCACGGATTGTCAAGTCCTGCCCGCTCGCTCTCAATGATACTGTAAGGAACCACAGCCACTTTTCCTTCTTCATCCGCGCCGCACAGGATCCCTAAGAATACTCCGTTCTCCGTGAAGGCACCTCCGCCCGACATTCCGGGCTCCATCAGTCCCTGCAATAGAAGCATGTACTGTGTAAAATCCTCCACATAAATCCAGGGCTCCACCACAAAAGCATAGACCGGCTGCCCCGAAGTGCCGCCATACATCCATACATCCTCATAGACTTCCAGCGCATCAAAGGCGTTCCGGTCCGTATCTGCCACAAGGCAGGATTCCCACGTACTTTCCGTAAGGTCTGCCTTATCCACCCATAGAAATGCCAGATCACAGTTCTTAGCTTTCACGATGCCGGAAGCTGCGACGACCGTTTCATCGGGAAAAGTCACCAGAAGCTCACCGGTATCATGCTCCAGCACATGCCCTGCCGTCACGATCAGCATGGACTCCTCATTCTCATCATAGATCACACCGCTACCCTGCAGATCACCTGCCCGGACACCCACCAGAGACTGAAATACCCGCAGATCCGTCTCCGTCAGCTTCTGCGGGATCTCCTCCGGGATCTCGAACTTAGTGATATCCGGCAGAATTCCTTCCTCCGTATAAGAAGCACTTTCTGTTTCTTCGGCAGTCGCAGTATCCTGCTGCTTTGCCCCACAGCCCGTAAGCAGCAGTGCGCAGCTCATAATAAGGCTCATACCGATCCTGCTAATAAGAAATTTTCTCATTTATGATTTTCCTCTCCGCGTGCTACCCTTTCCTATAACCAAACAGCGGACCGCATTACGCAGTCCGCCATTTCTCGAGAAATGTAAGCAAAAAATAAGCCGAGTTCTGTATATGACGATCATCTATCTAGTACGACTGTCACCAGCCGCATCAAGCGACCTACCTGAAAGCAGACCGGGCCGGTCTATCGCTCTCTATTTGGTCTTGCTTCGGATGGGGTTTACATGGCTCCGTCTGTTACCAGCCGGACGGTAGTCTCTTACACTGCCTTTCCACCCTTACCGGCATAAAACCGGCGGTATATTTCTGTTGCACTAGCCTTGGAGTCACCTCCACCAGACGTTATCTGGCATCCTGCCCTGTGAAGCCCGGACTTTCCTCACCTGCATAAAGCAGCCGCGATCATCTATTTTACTTACACTTGTTCGATTATATCTGTTCCCCGGCAAAAAAGCAAGCAGTTTATGCCACCCGGCGTAACTCTGTCACTTTTTTCCGTTCTCCTGCCTGTTTTCTGTTACCCAAAACATTTCTGAGGCTCTGGATCATCTGACAATATCCTGTGACTGCCATCGGATACATAACCACATAATAAGGGAAAATATAGCGTGCCTTGGCTTCCCACAGGATACTGAATAAAAAGCCTCCGATCAACGTCACTGCCAGCATATGCCGCAGCATATTTCCGTCCTTTTTCACTGCGAAGCAGAAATAGAGAAGCATTCCAAAATACAGTAAAAATTGCATCTTGTCACAGATAAGAAATATCGGATAAAAAAGTTCTCCTCCCACCGTGATCTTCCCCGCAGTGCTGTCCGGATCCGGTCGGTACTCCTCCCTGAAATTCGTGGTGAAAAACAGGGACTGATACAACGGTTCATTCCACTGTGATAATATTTTTTCCCGGAAAAAGTTCCAGGTATACACCGGAGATCCCGCAAAAGTATGTAATCTTTCACGGATATCTTCCCTCGTCTGCGCCTCCACACTGCCGGCATCCTGTCCCACTTCCTTATACAGTGTCAGCGGGTAATCATAATACCAGCCATATCTGCCCTGATTCTCCTGAAGTCCCATGGAAATCCATGAGGTCACCGGCAGGCCTGCACTGCGTTCGTAGCCGGAACGGACCTCGTACATTTTATAGATCCCCTGATAAGACAACAACGGAAGGATCACCACAAGTCCCGCAAAAAGACATGCCCATCGATCTCTCTGCACCACGCCCCACACTGCAAGTACCAGAGCAAGGGCAAGTAACAGGATCAGGAAATTTTTCCTTACCAGCATTCCCAAAACCGCCATCGGCAGTATACTGATCAGCCATCCTTTTTTCCTGCGGTTCCCATAACATAAAAGCATCCATCCCACTGCCAGGGAACAGAAAATGCTTAAGAGTTCTCCGTATACCCAGCTGGTATAAAAGATCAAGGGAAAGCAGGCTGCCATCAGCAGGCAATACAAGATCTGTTCTGCCCACTCTCCACCCAGCTCTCTCACAGTCAGATATCCCAGGATAACAATTCCGCCAAGGCAGAGAACATTGAGCTTCTGCCATTGATAGAATTCCGTGGTTCCGGTGATTTTGAAAAAAAGTTCCAGAATTGCCGTAAATCCCAGCTGATGCGGATAGATTCCGCAGTAGCCGTCCGGAAGTATGGAGCTGTAATTTCCCTCTGCAAAAGACAGTGCTGCTACATAGGCATACAGCTGATCTCCCTCCGGGGGACGTACGATGGCACTGATCCACCAGTGACCGGCGATGCACATCCATAAAGTCACCATTGTTAATAGACCTATGGATGACCACAGTAAAAACTTTGGTCGGTTACTTAACCGCCGTCCTGCCATGCGAAAGCCCGCGTATATGAGAAGAACTACTATCACACAAAAAAGGTTCTGCCCCATGGAATCCCTGATGTTCACTGGGAATTCTCCCACCGCCGGATCCATGTACTGCGTGTAGCGAAGCGCATACCAGGACAGGAACAGAAAAATCCCTGCCCCTGTCAGACGCACGACCCATACCGCTATGCTGTTGATAACATTGCCCGCCCTCTTCTGTGTCATTGGTAACTATCCCTTATACTAGTTTGTAAACTATTCAGAACCACATTCGCAAAATCGCGCCGGTAGCCGTGTAAACTATTCAGAACCACATTCGCAAAATCGCATCTGACGATGCTTCCTTTTTGCTCATGTGGTTACTTCGTCATATCGAATCGGGCATATTCTTACGAATGCGAGCATTCGACGTATATGTCCGATTCGCATGACTCTGAATAGTTTACACGTTGAAGCAGCTTCCGCCTACGAACTCTCTGCACAGAGAATTGTTCGGGAGGCTTTCGCTGGTCACACCCAGGAAATACTCTAAAAACTTTAACAGTCTCTTGGCTTCGTAATATTCCGGTTCTCCCTTGTCGATCTGGAACAGCAGCGGTTCTGCGAACTGCTTTAATACCGCCAGTTCATAGATCAGCACGGAATTGAACATCGCATCCGCATCCTCCTGGAACGGGAAGATGTTCTGCTCTTCGCCCCGGCGTACAGAAGCCCACATATCGATGGTGCGTCTCGCATCCGCACCTCTGGTCCTTGCATCTCTGACCATACGGCGGAGAAGTCTTCCGTCCGTAGTCGGGATCCGGTTATGCTCATCAATGTTAATATTGGTCAACGCACTGATATAGATCTTGTATTTACTCTCCTCGGGAAGCGCATAGGATGTCTTCTCATTCAGACCGTGGATACCTTCGATAACCAGAATATCATCGGGTCCCAGCTGTTTGAAATTGCCCTTATACTCCCTTTTTCCGGTCTTGAAGTTAAAGGAAGGCAGCTCCACACGCTCGCCGGCCAACAGTCTGCACATGTCGTCATTGAACTGCTTTACATCGATTGCTTCCAGACATTCAAAATTATAGTCTCCGTTTTCATCCCTGGGGGTAAATTCTCTGTTTACAAAATAATCGTCCAGTCCGATGGGATGGGGCGTCTTTCCCAGCGTCTTTAACTGAATGGACAGTCTGTGGGAGAAGCTGGTCTTACCGGAAGAGGAAGGTCCCGCGATCATAACGAACTTCACACCGCCCCTGCCTGCGATATCCTTGGCAATCTCGCCGATCTTGCGCTCCTGCTCCGCTTCCTGTACCAGGATCAGCTCGCTTAGAGAACCACGGCAGATCTGGTCATTTAAGTCTCCTACGGTCTCGATGCCGATTTTTTTGCACCACTCTTCCGATTCCTTCAGTGTCCGGAACAACATTTTCCGCTCCACAAAAGGTTTTACGTTCGTGGGATCCTGCTTATCCGGCAGTAACAGCATAAAGCCCTCGTCATACGCGATGACATCGAACCATTTTACATAACCTGCATTGGGCAGCATATACCCGTAATAATAATCATAATAGCCATCCATCTCATAGATGTTCACAAAAGAGCCTCTGCGGTAACGGAACAGCTTTTCCTTATCCTTCATGCCCTCTGTGTGAAACAGTTCCATGGCATTATCCAGTGCATAAGATCTTTTTAAAAAAGGTGTCTTTGCCGCCACCAGTTCCCGCATTCTGTCTTGGATCTTCGCAGCGTTGTCCGCAGTCGAAGCGATCTGTCCCCTGGGGGAGATATAGGATCCGTTGCCCACTGCGAACTCTACTCTGCAGTTCTGCGCCGCCTCTCTGCCATAGACATCAAATACGGCTTTCAAAAAAAGCATGGTGGCAGAGCGCACATAGGTCTTATTCCCCACGTTGTCTTTCAATGTAAAAAAGGTGATCTCACAATCCCTCGTCAGCTTTTTGAACAGTTCTCTGATCTTGCCGTCTCTTGCTGCCAGTGCGATCAGATTATCATACTCCTTTTGGTAATCATTGGCTACATCTTCGTAGGTAGCTCCCTGGGGATATTGTCTCTCTTCACCGTTTACCTTTACTGTGATCATTTTTCTCACCCTGTCCTTTTGTAATCTTCTTTTGCAGGTCTTATTATCTAAATGCAATCCGGTTCCTTACCATTATCATACCACTCCAGTGCCCGGGTAAGCAGCGCGGTCTCCTCCGCGATCTCCTGCCTGCGCCGCATTGTTTTGGGATTCGCTGCATCCGCTTCTTTCTCTAGCCGCTTCGCGATTTTTCTATGTTCCGTAAGCTGCCATTCTACATAATTCAAAAGCAGCGGACACTTACGGTACAGCAGTATCGGGCCAAACTGCCCGGTCAGTCCGGATGCAGCGTCATCCGCTTTCCAGGACTCTCGCACCTGTGCTCTCACCGCATTCTCCGACATCTCGCCCAGCCAGCGCACCTTCATCATAAAATAATATTTTCCTTCTTCGTAGATGATATTCTCATCCAACAGAAGATATCCCTCTTCCATCAGGAATGCCCGAAAATGTGGGATCTCCGACTGAGGCTGTAAGATCAGTTCCCGAAACTCTTTCGCCTGTTCTCTTCCTTCGGTAAGAATCTTCTCCATGAGAGGTCCACCCATGCCGGCGCAGATCATCCCGGCAGCCTCTCCGGTCTTCAGGCTGTGCAGGCCGTCAGAAAGTCTTGTCTCTATCCTGTCCTCCAGTCCGTACTCCCTGATATGCTCTCTGGCATGTTCTAACGGTCCGGACCTTACATCCATGGCGATCACTCTCGGGGAAATGCCCTTCTGCACCAGATAGACAGATACAAAACCATGGTCACACCCCACATCTGTTATCACAGTGCCGGGAGTGACCATGTCTGTTAATGCCTGCATTCGATTGGATAATATAACTTCCGCCATTAATCCAGATAATCCTTCAGCTTGCGGCTGCGGCTGGGATGACGTAATTTTCTAAGTGCTTTTGCTTCGATCTGACGAATACGCTCACGGGTAACATTGAATTCCTTACCCACTTCTTCCAGGGTGCGGGCACGTCCGTCATCCAGACCGAAACGAAGTCTGAGTACCTTCTGCTCTCTCTCTGTCAGAGTACCGAGCACCTCCACCAGCTGCTCTTTTAACAGAGTAAATGCTGCTGCATCGGAAGGAACGGGCACATTGTCGTCCTGAATAAAGTCACCTAAGTGGCTGTCTTCCTCTTCACCGATAGGAGTCTCTAAGGATACCGGCTCCTGGCTGATCTTTAAGATCTCACGCACTCTGTCTACCGGCATGTTCATCTCTGCTGCGATCTCTTCGGGGGTCGGTTCTCTTCCCAGCTCCTGCAGCAGCTGTCTGCTCACGCGGATCAATTTGTTGATGGTTTCTACCATATGCACGGGGATACGGATGGTTCTAGCCTGATCCGCAATGGCTCTGGTGATAGCCTGACGGATCCACCATGTCGCATAGGTGGAGAATTTATATCCCTTACGATAATCGAATTTCTCTACTGCCTTGATCAGACCTAAGTTACCTTCCTGGATCAGATCAAGGAACAGCATTCCACGACCCACATATCTCTTGGCAATGCTTACCACCAGACGTAAATTGGCCTCTGCCAGGCGCTTTTTCGCTTCCTGGTCGCCCTCTTCCATTCTCTGTGCCAGTTCGATCTCTTCCTCAGCACTCAACAGAGGAACCTTACCGATCTCCTTCAGATACATACGGACGGGATCCTCAATGCTGACACCTTCCGGTACGGACAGATCAATGTTCTCCACATCCACTTCGTCATCATCGGTCAGAATGATCTCTTCGTCATCCACATCATCGTCATCGGTAATCCGCAGTACATCTACGTTGTTCTGGTCCAGATACTCCAGAACTTTCTCCATCTGTTCCTCTTCCAGAGGCATGTCCGCGAAGAAGTCACTGATTTCCTGATACTCCAGCACATTCTTTTTCTTTTTCGCCATATTCAGGAGCTCTTTTATCTTCTCCGCAAATTTTGCCTGTGTGTTTTCATCCATTTTCGTGGTTCCATCCTTTCATTGCCATTATTTATAGCCATATTTCGTATTTTTTATAACTATTCGGAAACATAAATCCCATTATTCCAGGGAAATATGGGTCCTTTGTAATTCTTCCAGTGCTTTTTTGCCCTTCACTGCCTGCATGACTGCATTGACATCGCTTCCCAGATTGGTCATGCAATACTGGTAGCTGTTGCGTTTGACGGCCAGCAGTATATCGTGAAAAGCTCTTTCTCTCTCCTGTCTGGTGGATAATTCGGGAAGCGTGGTGTGGAAAAGCTCCGCCGCCTGCCTCTGTTCCTCTTCATCCTCAAACATACTGATGATTCCCGCCGGCTGGAACTGTCCACTGTCTAACTCCGCGAACATTCTCTCTGCCACCTTCCGGTACAATTCCTCGGTAAAATCCTCCGGTGAAATATATTTCCGTACAATGGTATACAGGGACGGATCATCGCTGATCCAGGTGATCAGGAGCCTTTGGGACCGCCTTCCGTTCTCCGCCGGATCGCTTTTATTCTGCACACCGCTTCTGGGACGCTGAATCGGCTTGGCTAATCCTGTCTGGGATGCATAACCTACGACCATCTTCCGAAGGTCATCCGGGCGGATCATGTATTTCTCGGCGATCGCCTGCAGGTAATTCTCCCGTTCCAGGTCTTCCGAGAACTCACACAGCTTCTGTGCGATCTCTCTGTGGAACTTCGTCCTCTGTTCCGGGTCGCTCTGATCGTATTGTTCGCTTAAGATACGGATCTCGAAATAAAAACTGTTCTCCGCCTGATCGATGCGCTCCTGAAAAGCTTCTTTGCCCAGATTTTTAATAAATTCATCCGGGTCCTTGTAGGGCCGCATGTTGATGACCTTACCGGTAAGTCCCGCTTCTCTTAAGATGCCGATACCTCGAAGCGCTGCCTTGGTCCCGGCACCGTCACTGTCGTAGGCTAACAGGATATTTTCCGCATAGCGGTGCAGGAGGTTTGCCTGCTCCACCGTAAATGCCGTTCCCAGGGATGCCACCGCCTGAGTGAAGCCCGCCTGGTGCATGGCGATCACATCCATATATCCCTCGCACAGGATAATATTGCCCGTCCTGGAGGTTCTTGCAAAATTCAGTCCGTAGAGGTTCCTCCTCTTATCGAAGATCATGGTCTCCGGGGAGTTCAGGTATTTCGGTTCCCCGTCTCCCATGACTCTGCCACCGAAGCCGATGACTCTGTGGTTAATGTCCTGTATGGGGAACATGACGCGATTCCAGAACTGACTGCGTAGTCCTCTTTGCTCGGAAAACATCGCAAGACCGGAGTCCTTGATCTCTTCATCCGTGAATCCTTTTTTCCGCAGATACTGTACCACCTGCTCGCCGTTTTTCCCGGCATAGCCCAGTCCGAAATGGTGCATGGTCTCATCGGTGAGCTTTCGCTCTGTCAGATACCGCATTCCCACTTCACCACGGGGATCACGTAACATGTAGTAAAAATACTTCGCCGCTTCTTTGTTGACTTCCAGCAGGCGCATGCGCTTGCCTGCCTTTTTCTTCTGTTCCGGCGTCTCCTCTACCTCGGGGAGCTTTACCCCGGCGCGGTCTGCCAGGATCTTAATTGCCTCCGGAAAAGTATCGTTTTCATACTTCATGAGAAACGTATATACATTTCCACTGGCATGGCATCCGAAGCAATAATACATCTGCTTATTGGACGACACCGAAAAAGAAGGTGTTTTTTCGTTATGAAAAGGACAGCAGCCCCAATAGTTGCTTCCCTTTTTTTTCAATGAGACATAGCCGGAGATCACATCCACGATGTCATTCCTGGCTCTGACTTCTTCTACCAGTTCTTCGGGGTAATACACGTTTTTAACTCCTATTTTGTCTTGTGCCTATCGCTGCCAGGACTTGGGTATGTAGATATCTTCATATACCGCGATGGCAAAACGGTCTGTCATAGCTCCCACATAATCGCAGACGACCTTCTCTCTGGGTTCTCCTACGGAAAGGAGATTCAGATACTCTTCCGGCAGATCATCTAAATTCTTCAGAAAATGCTGGTACAAGGTCTCCATCAGCATTTCTGCTTTTCCTTCTTCGCTCTTTGCCACCGGATTCTTATAAACTCTCTCAAACATGAACTGTCTGATCTTCGTCATGGCATCCGCCACAGGCTCCGACATCAGAATATCATTTTTGTCCATGCTGTTAGTCACGATATCATGAATAAAATGATCCAGTCTCTCGGTGGGACTGCTGCCGATCACTTCACAAATGTCCTTAGGTACATCCGCTTCCGTGAGGATTCCTCCGCGGATAGCATCGTCCATATCGTGATGAATGTAGGCAATTTTATCGGAAAGTCTGACGATCTTGCCTTCCAGGGTGTGGGGTTTACCGATGGTCTGGTGGTTTCTTATACCGTCACGCACCTCGTAGGTCAGATTCAGTCCCTTGCCGTCCTTCTCCAGGATATCCACCGTGCGGACACTCTGCTCGGCATGTTCAAATCCAAACGGGCATACTCTGTTTAACGCACGCTCCCCGGCATGTCCGAATGGCGTGTGCCCCAGATCATGTCCCAGTGCAATGGCTTCCACCAGGTCCTCATTCAGTTTCAGTGCCTTGGCTATGGTTCTGGCCGTCTGGGATACCTCCAGCGTATGCGTCAGTCTCGTGCGGTAATGATCGCCTTCGGGCGTTAAGAATACCTGTGTCTTATCCTTCAGCCTGCGGAATGCCTTGCAATGGATAATACGGTCTCTGTCTCTCTGGAATACCGGACGGATATCACACTGTTCCTCCGGTCGCAGACGCCCTTTGGAGTTCACACTCAATGATGCATACGGACTTAAATAATCCTTCTCCCACTGTTCCAAGCTTTCTCTGATCGTCATAGTTCCTCCTGCCCCTACTTCTAATATTCTGTGCCTGTCCGAAAAATCCTTTTTATATAAAAAGATTTTTTATCTGCACACGGAATAGATGAATTCCGCGTTTTTATCCATCGCTTCGTTGGCTTTTTTGAAGGGTGACATCTGAAATACATGCCACATTCCCGGAAAACGGTCGATGTGGGCGGATACTCCGGCTTTGATGAGGTTCTTATATAACCGCAGGGAATCGTCTAACAGGATCTCATTCTCTCCCACCTGGATATATACGGGCGGGAAACCGTGAAAATCTCCGTACAGCGGGGAAATATAAGGATCCGTCAGATCCATGGCCGGTGCATAGGCCTTTGTCATGCGGTCAATATACTCCTTGTCCAGTACCGGATCCAGTTCCGCTTTGGTCTGAAAAGTCTTGCCTTCGCTGGTAAGATCTGTCCATGGAGACATCAGTACGATGCCTCTCGGAAGCAGACGCTCCTGCTCTTTTAATTTTAACACCAGGGAAAGTGCCAGGTTGCCGCCGGCGGAATCCCCGGTAATGATCACATCTCTGGCTCCGTAGCCCAAAAGCATCAGATAATTCCAGGCTTTCATGGCATCCTCCGTAGCTGCCGGATAAGGATGCTCCGGCGCCAGGCGATAGTCAAAACACAATACATCCATGGAGGTCCCCGCTGCCAGTTTGGAAGTCAGGGTTCTGGCATAGACACTGCTTCCCGTGGAATATCCGCCGCCGTGGCAGTGCAGGATCACATATTTTTTCATATGGGCGCGGTTCACACTGACCCACTCCGCTTCCATACCTTCGATTTCCACCGGACGGTACTGTATTTCTCTGCTGTTCCCTAACAGTTCACCAATATGATCCTGGGACTGTCTGTGTTTCTCCAGATCCGGATTCTCCACAAAACCGTGGACTCTGCGGATCAGCTGCATTAAATTCTGATTGTTCTTCTCACTGTTTTTTCCTACCAGCGCCATAAATTCCTCCTGCTAAAAGTGAAGTCTTCTTCGCACCGCATTACGCAGTCTTCTTCGGGATAAAAGGGTTGCAATGGTAATATCCACGATCACGCAGACGGTCAGTACAATAGCTGACCAGCCAAGCATGATCTCCTGTCTTAAGTAACGATCGATCAGCAGTTCCAGTCCCACACACAAGACGGCGATTCCCGAGATCAGATACAACGCTCCCGTAAGGAAAGACATCGGAAGTCTCCGGATACATAAGGTCACCGCTTCCACCACCGCTGTCACCAACAGTACAATCGGAAGGCCCAGTCCATAGAACCAGCCGTTATATCCCGTCAGATAAGTCAGCAGATACAGATATACGACCACCGCCACGCCATCTAACAGAATCGACAGATAGATTGGCTGTCTCGTATAAATGACCACCGGGATCATGATCACCCACAGCACCAGAAATACTCCGATCACAGCTAAGGACCACAGGTTGCTTTGGAACACAAAAGCGTTCAACAGGCCACAGGTGGCTGCAGTCGCCAGTACGATAACCGTCAGCAGCACCCCTAAGTCTTTTCTTTTTACCACTTCCACCTGCCCTTTTTCCTTTGGAAATGGAGACGGCTGCGTCGCAGGTTCCGGTGCTTTGGGGTTATAGACCGGAGTATCGCACAGCGGGCACTTTGTCGCCGAAGCGTCCAGTTCCACGCCGCAATTTACACAATATGACATAAGCATTTCCTTTCTAACCGGAAGAATTACCGGTTACTCTCAATTTTCACATGAATGCCATCCTGTACCAGCTTGCGGAAAAACAATCGTTCCACGTCCGTCTCGGCAATACTGCTGGCAAAATTGATGGTCAGGACATCTTCAAAGCTTGCAATGGCACAGTTCGTTCTCGTAGAAAAAGGCTGTCCCATATAAATATCAAACCGCTCAATATAGGGCTTCATGGTCTCCGGCACTTTTAATGCCCCCATATTGGTCAGACCCGCCGAAGAGTTCTTATCCTGGATCTTCGTATAGAACTGCCGGACCACCAGATCCTTGATAAACAGCGGCACAATGCGGATGAAAGGATTCCTCTGGGTCTCCGCGTTGGTGGTGATGTCGCCCCGCAACAGCTTTTCATTCAGATAATAGCGCATATAGTTATGCACCTGCGTCACGATCTCCTCAAAAGTATACTCTCCCAGTCTCGGATCGATCCCCGGATAAATCATGGTGATAAAGTTCCGCAGGGTTTTCGACGGGAAAAAGCGCCGCAGATTCACCGGCATGGCAATCTTCACCGGGCGAAGTTTCAAGTGCCACTCGCTCTCCTGCTTCTGCATCAAGGCATAGAGTAACACAGCATTTAGATATTCCGTAATAGTGGCATTATAGCTTTTCGCCACTTTCATGACCTCCGCCACCGACATAATACCGTCTATGATATTCAGGGTGTAAAAAGGTTCCTTCGTCCCACGGACGCGGTAAGTCTTCTCTCCCGGTCTGGGCGGACATACCTTGGCGTTGGCATATTTCATGTAGGCGTCTTCCAGTTCTCCCGGATCCGGTGTTTCTAAAATATCCAGCACAAAACCACCGTTTTCGATCTCCGCATGCCCTTTCAGGCGCAGATAGGTGGCCGTCAGAGTCTGTAACACACACATGCCTCCGGTACCGTCTCCAAGACTATGATGCGCCTCCAGTGCGATCCGGTTACGATAATAATAGATCCTTACCAGATAACGATTGTTGGCTTTAAAATACATGGGCTGGCAGGGATTTTTTACATCCTCCTGTACAAAGGGTCCCGGACGGTCGTTGGGCTCTAAATATCTCCAGAATACCCCTTTCCGGATGGCTGCCTTATACGTAGGGAAACGGGGCATGGTCAGATTCACCGCACGCTGCAGCATCTCGGGATCGATCTCTTCCTTAAGCAGAACGGACAACCGGTACACCGAAGAAAAATCTCTTCGCTGCAAAGTAGGATATACGATAGCAGACAGATCCAGCTTGTACCAGTCCTTGTGCACTTTCGACGCTCTGTCTGTTTTTATCCTGTCCCTTTTGCTGGTTGCCATACTTTTCACCTCTTCCCTGATTTCTTATGATATTCTTATAGGATGATGTCGGGGTCAAAAGCCCCCGACTTTGATGCCTACGAATTGCTTCGTGCTACGCACTCTCACAATTCTACCCAATATTCGCATATCGTGGGATTATCATCCCACTTTTATGCTCATATCGGGGCGGGTCCTAAGGTCTTTCACCCACCTATGAGCAAGCTCATGTGGGCTTAGACCTTTTGACCCTGGCATCATAAGATTCCGAATACAACAAAGGCGGCAACCTTTCGGTCACCGCCATGTGATGCAGAAAGAGGGACTTGAACCCTCATGGTATCACTACCA
>ULTW01031853.1_pt1 | contig 27957 bp, 21 predicted proteins | sample 1957961 | NCBI WGS metagenome assembly ULTW01 (sample SAMEA4835744, study PRJEB28245) | human gut metagenome | biome: gut microbiome; material: fecal sample | place: Denmark | collected 2008 | reverse complement strand
CGGAGCTGTGTACCCTTTGGCAACCAGATAGGAAGACCCTTGCCCACACGCTCAGAGAACATGAAGAGTTCCATCTCCTTACCGATCTTACGATGGTCGCGCTTCTTAGCTTCCTCGAGTACTACCAAATACTCATCGAGCATCTTCTTTTTAGGGAAGCTGATACCATAGATACGAGTCATCTGCTCGCGCTTGGCATCACCACGCCAGAAAGCACCAGCCACGCTTGTAATCTTCACAGCCTTGATAAGACCCGTGTTCATCAAGTGAGGACCACGGCAAAGGTCGGTGAAATTACCCTGAGTATATGTAGTGATGGTGCCATCCTCCAAGTCTTGCTCTATATGCTCGCATTTATATTCCTGACCATCAGCCTTGAACTCAGCGAGAGCATCAGCCTTAGACACTTCCTTACGAACCACAGGCTCGTTTTTCTTGGCAAGCTCCATCATCTTAGCCTCAATCTTAGCGAAATCATTTTCTGAGATAACCTGACCTTCAGCAGGCATTACATCATAGAAGAATCCGCTCTCTACTGCAGGACCGAAACCAAACTGTATACCAGGATACAACTCCTGAAGAGCCTCAGCAAGCAAGTGAGCAGATGTGTGCCAGAAAGTATGCTTACCCTGCTCATCCTCAAACTTATAAAGTTCTACACTTGCATCCTCGTTGATAGGACGATTCAGTTCTACAGTCTCACCATTGACACCGCAAGATACAACGTTGCGAGCGAGAGCCGGTGAGATACTCTCGGCGATTTGTAAACCAGTAACGCCCTGCTCATACTCACGAACAGTACCGTCTGGGAATGTGATTTTTACCATAACAACTTAGTATTTTTATTAAATCAAATGCAAAAGTAATGCTTTTTTGCATACGACGTACATATTTTTCCAACTTTTTTTTGCTCTGAGCGTTTTTTGTTGTATTTTTGCAAACAGGAATCATGTTTTTCACATGTATCTCGTCTCGACGAGAATAAAAACGAGAGACAGAACCATTCAAAAAAGAAGTTAAAGAACACAAGGACAAAGATGGCTACAGCTCGAATTTTGATTATTTATACAGGAGGAACTATTGGTATGGGAAAAAACGTCGAAACAGGCTTATTAGAGCCACTCGACTTCAATCATTTAGTTTCTTCCATGCCAGAATTTCAGCTCATACAAGCAGCCATTGATGTGCGCAAATTCGACCCACCCATCGACTCCAGCGACATGGACCCTATGAGATGGGCAGAATTGGTAGGTATGATAGCCAACAACTACGACGACTATGATGGCTTTGTCATCCTTCACGGAACCGACACCATGGCCTACACCGCATCAGCTCTTTCGTTCATGCTGGAAAACCTCACCAAGCCTATCATCCTAACAGGAAGTCAGTTGCCTATAGGCGAGTTGCGCACCGATGGTAAGGAGAATCTCATGACAGCCATTGAGCTGGCATCGATGAAAAACAAAGAAGGAAGACCTATGGTTCCTGAGGTATGTATCTTCTTTAACGGAAGGTTGCTACGTGGCAACAGAGCCATCAAGATGAACGCAGAAGGTTTTCACGCCTTCGACTCTTTCAACCATCCTCATCTCTGTGATGTAGGTATCAACTTTACCTTTCACGAGCACCACATCCTCACTCCTGACTACAACAAGCCCATGGTTCCTCATCTGAAGCTCGACTCTAACGTCATCGTGTTTAGCCTCTTTCCCGGTATACAGGACGCCATCGTTCGCCACGTATTGGAATCACCCACACTCCGAGGCATCGTGATGCGCACCTATGGCTCAGGCAATGCTCCTCAGGCTCCTTGGATCATGCGACTTCTCGACCAGGCAGCCCATCGCGGTGTCAACATCGTCAATATCAGCCAGTGTGTGACTGGTAGCGTAGAGATGAGCAGATACGGAGCAGGGTTTCACCTCAAGACAGCCCACGTCATCAGTGGACGCGACAGTACGGTGGAAGCTGCCGTTACCAAGTTGATGTACCTGCAAGGCAGATACAGTGACAACAAGATAGTGCGCGAGAAGCTACAACAGTCTATCGCCGGTGAGATAACTCTATAATATAATAAGGTATAGATAAGAAATCATATATGTTTAAACGCTTTCTACTTTTCATAATATGCGTCTTCGCCTTGACCTTCGCTGGTTGCGGCGAGAGCTATGCTGCACCTGTCTCTAAAGACAAGTTGCAGAAAGTAGAACAGCATCAACCCCACCAACAGGCGGTACTAACCGACTCCTATAGTCTCTACCGCATCTGCAACGCTCGACCACAAAGAGTAATACCCTGTTGGGCTTCCCCTACTTCATCGCCCAGCAAGTTGCCTTCTAAAAATACACTTTACCACTTCATTTTAACGACATATCGTGGACATGAGCGCCAAGAAACGGCCCCATTCCACTTTGATGTTGCAAGCAAATATTACACCATTTGCCTGCGACATCTTCTTTGCTGACACTTGCCAACAAATAAGAATCACAAGTTTATTTATATTTTGGGAAAACAAAACCACACAAGTAACCTAACCTCCCCAAAAAGAGATTAGGCAGGTGGACTATATCAAATTCAAAAAACAGACAATATATATATACAAAATTATTATGGCAAGTATCAACCATTTGGAAATGTGCGACCAGTTAAAAGCACTTCCTGAAATCGAAATAAAGAAAACATGCTTCGGACTTTTCACACAGGCTGTTTATAAGCCTTCACAGAGCCTCATCAAAGTGAACCAAAACGAATATTCGGTAGAAATTGGCGGACAATTAGAGAAGCTGCTCAAAGGTAACGAGGCAGAAATTGTGGAACAAAGAAACAAAGGCAAGAAATTCAGCAAGAGCGACATGGGCAACATGCGACTGGACACTTGCATCTCTAAAGATCGCCAGTTTGTAGGAGCACAGTTGCTGCGTTTTATCGACTTCAGCTACAAGCCCGTCACCGACATGGTGGTTTACGAAGGTAAAACAGCAGAAGCCTTTGCAGAACTTTTCGACTAAGCGTTTTGACTTCCTCGCTCCATGATGTGAGCTATTCGGTTCACACCCCATAAAGGAAGCTAAAAAGCCATTATATTTGCCCCAAGGTTAACATCTGTTACCTTGGGGCTTTTTTCTATAAAAACACCTCCCCAAAACGCAAGTACTTGCGATGGGCAATGAAAGTACTTGCGATGACCAACGAAAGTACTTTCAACAGCCAACGAAAGTACTTTCATTTTTTAAGGCATTTCCGTCTTGAAAAAGCAGAATGTGATTTAACGATTTTAGTTGACCGCTCTACACACATTAGTGATAATAGGAGTTTGACTTCTCATCCAAGTATCACACGATGCGAATAATAAAAAAAACTGCAAGAAGCCTAATGACCTCTTGCAGTTATCTTTTGAAGGGAATAAAATTCCCGACACATCAAATCTTAGTCCAAATTCAAGCTCTTCTTGATAGCGGCAATCTTCTCTTCAGCTGCAGTGTTGCAACGATTGTAGCAACCACCACACTTGAATGAAGAATCCTTCACCTCAATATAGAACTTAATCTTAGGCTCTGTACCAGAAGGACGAACACTCACCTTAGTGTTGTCGTCGCAGAACCACTGGAGCACATTGCTTGTTGCAGGCATATCGAGCTTCTCTACGCTGCCATCAGCATGCTTCACCTCTAAGCTCTGGTAATCCTTCCAAGTAACAACCTTGCTTCCACCCAACTCCTGTGGTGGATTCTGGCGGAAGTCAGCCATCATCTGCTTGATTTCATCAGCACCAGTCTTACCAGGACGAACCACATTCACAGTAAACTCCTTGCTGAAGCCATATTCAGCGTAGATCTGCATCAAAAGATCGTAGAGAGTCTTACCCTGATCCTTAGCCCAAGCTGCAATCTCGCAAATCAAGCAGATAGAAGCAGGAGCATCCTTATCACGAACCTTATCGTATGGCAAGAAGCCAAAGCTCTCTTCACCACCACCGATGTACTGCTGTTTGCCCTCAGAGATAGCTATCTCACGTGCTATCCACTTGAAACCAGTGTAGCAGTCACGCAACTCTACATGGTTCTTCTTAGCAATCTCTGCAATAACTTCTGTAGTTACGATAGTCTTTACAAGGAAGTCTGTAGGTTTCAACAAGCCCAACTTCTTCTTATTTTCAATGATGTAGTAGCAGAACATCATGCAGGTCTGATTACCATTGATAATCATCCACTCGCCCTTATCATCGCGGCATACAATAGCCAAGCGGTCAGCATCAGGGTCTGTTGCTACTACGAGGTCAGCATTCAACTTAGTACCGAGCTTCATACCGAGAGTCATAGCCTCAGCATTCTCTGGATTAGGAGAAACAACTGTTGGGAAGTTGCCATCCACAACCATCTGCTCTGGCACTACATTGATATTCTGGAAGCCCCAAGAACGCAAGCACATTGGCACGATAACGCGACCAGTACCATGCATAGCTGAGTAAACGATATTGAGATCTTTCTGACGATTGATTACATCCTGATCTACCATGGCAGAACGAACTGCTGTCATATAATCGTAGTCCATCTCGCCACCGATAATCTGAATCTTATCCCAGTTAGCTTCAAACTTCACCTGGTCGATGGTAACCTTGTTCACCTCTTCTATAATGCCAGTATCATGAGGTGCCAATACCTGAGCACCATCACTCCAGTAAGCCTTGTAGCCATTATACTCCTTAGGGTTATGAGAAGCTGTCACGTTAACACCAGCCTTTGCACCGAGCTGACGGATAGCGAAAGAAATCTCTGGTGTAGGACGAAGGCCCTCGAAGAGATATGCCTTGATGCCATTAGCCGAGAAGATGGCAGCTACAGTTTCTGCAAAGAGACGAGAGTTATTGCGGCAGTCGTGACCTACTACTACAGAGAGATTTTCCTCGCCTGGGAAAGCCTTGAGAATGTAGTTAGCAAAGCCCTGTGTGGCCATACCGACGATATACTTGTTCATACGATTGGTACCGGCACCCATAATGCCACGCAAACCACCTGTACCAAACTCCAAGTTCTGATAGAATGCATCAACGAGAGCCGACTTGTCTTCGGCATCGAGCATTGTTTTTACTTCCTTACGGGTTTCTTCATCGAATGCAGGAGTGAGCCACTGCTGAGCTTTTTCTTCACACTGCTTGATTAATTCTGTGTTATTAGCCATAGTTTAATGGTATTATATTGTTTATTTTAGTTTTATACAGCAAAGATAATGCAAATCGAATGCAGAATATCAAGTTTACTTGAATATTTTGCTGAGATGAAGCTTATCTTCTGCAAAGATAATGCAAATCGAATGCAGAATATCAAGTTTACTTGAATATTTTGCTGAGATGAAGCTTATCTTCTGCAAAGATATATAAAATATCTGAGAAACAAAAGCAAGATTGAAGTTTTTTTTGTATTTTTGCATTCTGAATGTATCTTTCCTTTCTTTTGGAGTGGAGAACATATCAGGATACTCAAAGTGGTAACAGAAATAGAAATAAACATCTTAATTTATGGAATTACATTTTACTGGCATCATCATTGCCATCAGCACATTTCTCATCATAGGCATTTTCCATCCTATCGTCATCAAGACAGAATATCACACAGGAACCCGTTTTTGGTGGGTTTTTCTTATCATAGGAATCGTCACGATTGGCGCTGCTTTTCTGATAGAAGACATTCTCCTCTCTGCAATACATGGTGTCTTTGGGGCTTCATGCCTATGGAGCATCGGTGAACTCTTCGAACAGAGAGAGCGATGCGAGAAAGGCTGGTTTCCTAAGAACCCCAAACGCATTGGTAAAGGATATTATAGAGACGAAGGTAAGTGAAGAGTGAAGAGTGATGAGTGAAGAATGAAGAGTGATGAGTGAAGAATGAAGAACAAAAATGAAGAGTGAAGAACAAAAATGAAGACAGAACTGATATTGGTCGGAAAAACCATCAACAAGCATTTCATTGCTGGCATCAACGACTATGCCGAACGCATCACGCACTACATGCCTTTCTCTATCACTACTATTCCTGAGCTCAAAAACACAAAGAGCCTCAGCGAGCAGCAGCAGAAAGAGCGCGAAGGAGAATTGATTCTCAAGCAGTTGCAACCTTCAGACACCGTAGTCTTGATGGACGAGCATGGACAAGAGTTTCGCAGCATCGAGTTTGCCAAGTGGATAGAGCGCAAGCAGAGCACTGCGCGAAGACTCGTCTTCGTCATAGGTGGACCTTACGGCTTCTCTCAAGCCATCTACGATCGTGCCAACGAGAAGATATCACTCTCTAAGATGACCTTCTCGCACCAGATGGTGAGACTCATCTTCACCGAAGCCCTTTATCGTGCTTGCACTATTATAAAAGGTGAGCCTTATCATCATGAATAAAGGTAAAAGGGTAAAAAGGTAAAAAGGAGGAAATATCAAAAACGATAATAAATGGCAAAAGAAAAATATATCGAGATAAAAGGCGCTAAGGCCAACAACCTGAAGAATATCGACATCAAAATTCCTCAGGGCAAGTTTGTCGCCATCACAGGTGTATCAGGCTCAGGTAAGTCGTCATTGGCTTTCGACACTCTCTATGCCGAAGGCCAACGACGTTATGTGGAATCATTGTCGAGCTATGCCCGCCAGTTCTTAGGTAGAATGAGTAAGCCCGAATGTGATTTTATCAAAGGGTTGCCACCTGCTATCGCCATCGAGCAAAAGGTAATCTCGCGCAATCCACGTTCCACTGTAGGAACCACAACCGAGATTTATGAATACCTGCGCCTACTCTATGCACGTATCGGAAAGACATTCTCACCCATCAGCGGTGAGGAGGTGAAGCGACACACCACAGAAGATGTACTGGCATGCACACGCCAATATTCTCTTGGCACCAAGTTCGTAATCCTTGCCCCTATCCATGTGGCTGAGGGGCGCACGCTTGCACGACAGTTGGAGATGTATCTGCAGGAAGGCTATTCGCGCATCTTGGTGAAAGACGATTTTGTGCGTATCGAAGACTTCGACGGAGAAGCCGAAGCTAAGGATATATTTCTCGTCATCGACCGCTCGTCGGTAAGCGAGGAGAAGAGCGACATTAGCCGACTCACCGACTCCACAGAGACGGCCTTTTATGAGGGAGATGGCTCCTGTCGCTTGCTATTCCTGCCCAGCCACATCTGCTACGACTTCTCTACTCGCTTCGAGGCTGACGGCATAACCTTCGAAGACCCATCAGACAATATGTTTGCCTTCAATTCCCCCTTAGGAGCTTGTCCTACCTGCGAGGGCTTCGGAAGCGTGATAGGCATCGACGAGAAACTCGTCATCCCCAATACATCGATGAGTGTTTACGACGGCTGCGTGGTTTGTTGGCGTGGCGAGAAGATGGGCATGTGGCAAAAAGAGTTCATCCGCCGTGCAGCACAGTACGATTTCCCAATCTTCGAGCCTTACTTTAATCTTACACAGAAACAGAAGGATATGCTCTGGCACGGATTGCCTTGCGACCGCAAAAAGGACATCCACGAGCAGGTGAGTATCGATGCCTTCTTCCAGATGGTAAAGGAAAACCAGTACAAGATACAATATCGTGTCATGCTGAGCCGCTTCCGTGGCAAGACGATATGTCCAGATTGTCATGGCACACGCCTCAAAAAAGAAGCCACCTATGTGAAGATAGGTGGCAGAAGCATTACCGAACTGGTGGAAATGTCGATTACCAATCTGAAGGCTTGGTTCGACAAGTTAGAACTTACAGAACACGAACAGAGCATCGGCAAACGACTGCTTACCGAAATCAACAATCGTCTGCAGTTCCTGCTCGATGTGGGATTGGGCTATCTCACCTTAGGCCGACTCAGTAATAGTCTCTCGGGTGGTGAGAGTCAGCGCATCAACCTTACTACGAGTCTCGGATCATCGCTCGTGGGAAGTGTATACATCCTCGATGAGCCAAGCATCGGACTGCACAGCCGCGACACAGACCGTCTCATCAAGGTCCTACGCGAACTGCAGCAGTTGGGCAATACAGTGGTCGTGGTGGAGCATGACGAGGAAATCATGCGTGCTGCGGACTATCTTATAGATATTGGCCCAGATGCAGGACGACTGGGTGGAGAGGTAGTATACGCTGGACCTGCCACAGAATACGGCACTACCGACAAGGCTGCACAAGCCGACCTACTGTCTCGCTATCCCAAGAGCTACACCATCAAGTATCTCACCCACAGCGAGGAGATAGAATGTCCTACCTCGCACAGGGCATGGAACATGAGTATCACCATCCGAGGGGCTCGCATGAACAACCTGCGAGGCATCGACGTAGAGATACCGCTCAATGTCTTTACCGTCGTGACAGGTGTATCAGGCTCAGGCAAGTCGTCACTCATCAAGGGCATCCTATACCCTGCTCTCCGACGCCGACTCGACCTCGTGGCCGATGCTCCTGGCGAGTTTGCTTCATTGGAAGGCGACTGGAAGAGCATCCGACACATCGAGTTTGTCGACCAGAACCCCATAGGCAAGAGCACACGTAGCAATCCCGCCACCTATCTGAAAGCTTACGATGCCATCCGCACACTCTTTGCTGCTCAGCCGCTGGCCAAGCAGATGGGCTTTACTGCACAGTATTTCTCCTTCAATGCTGAAGGCGGGCGTTGCGAGGAATGTAAGGGCGCGGGATATGTAACCATCGAGATGCAGTTTATGGCAGACCTCACTCTTACCTGCGAAGCGTGCCACGGCAAACGCTTTAAGCACGACATCCTGGACGTGAGATATGGAGGAAAAGATATCAACGAGGTGCTCAACATGACTGTCAACGAAGCCATCGAATTCTTTAGCAACGAGAAGCACTCGCACAACGACACTGACTTCGACCAGTGCCGCATCATTGTACGAAGACTGCGACCTCTGCAGGAGGTTGGCTTAGGCTACATCAAGCTCGGACAAAGTTCAAGCACCCTGTCGGGAGGTGAAAACCAGCGTGTAAAACTTGCCTATTTTATAGGTAAAGAAGAACAGGAGCCCACACTCTTCATCTTCGACGAGCCTACTACAGGCCTCCATTTCCACGACATCAGACGTCTGCTTCATGCTTTTAATGCACTGATAGAGCGCGGTCACTCACTGGTTGTCATCGAGCATAATCTGGATGTCATCAAGTGTGCCGACTATATTATAGACTTAGGACCCGACGGTGGAGACAAGGGTGGCAACTTAGTAACCTGTGGCACTCCTCAACAGGTAGCTGCTTGTCCAAGCAGTGTCACAGGACAATTCTTGAAAAAATATCTGCCACAATAAGGCGATCGCTATTAAACAGAGATAAATACACCGCATGATATGCTAAAAGATGTGAAAAAGTGAAGACATACTAAACTTTATGTGTAATTTTGCATCCAAATGTACAAAACAGACAATCACGTCACACTAAAAAAAGAAAGAAAATGAAAAAGTTTGTACTCTTTATATGTATGTCTGTATGTTGCGCTCTGAGCGCCAACGCACAGGCTCAAATCAAGTTCGATAAGCAACTTCACAACTTTGGTTCATTCCCTGAGACTGAGAAGCTTCACAAGGCTACATTCACTTTTACCAATGTAGGCAACCAACCTCTTATCATCAATCAAGCATTGGCAAGTTGCGGATGCACAGTACCCAAGTACACCAAGGCTCCAATAGCTCCTGGTCAAAAGGGCGAGATAGAGGTGACCTATAAAAGTGAAGGCACATGGCCTGGCCACTTCAAGAAGAGCATCACCGTGCGCACCAATGGTACGGTAGAAATGACTCGTCTATATATAGAAGGTGTCATGACCGAAGTCAAGAAGTAGCAATGATATTCTATTTCTCTGGTACAGGAAATACTCGCTGGGCTGCCATACAGATAGGGGCTGCCACGCAAGAACGACTGATCAACATAGCCGACTTTTCCAGCTATCTCTCAGCCGATAAAGACATCGAGCCGTTTACCTTGCAAAAAGGTGAACGGCTTGGTTTCGTTTTCCCCGTTCATGGCTGGAGAGTGCCAAGACTGGTGCGTTCGTTCATCAGCCGACTGAGACTGAAGACCTGTGGCGAAGAGGGTTCTCCTGACAGCAAACCTTTCTGCTATGCTGTCTGCACGGCAGGCGATAGCATCGGGAAAACGATCGACACACTCAACAAAAGTCTGCAAACCAACCATCAGTTGCAAGCAATGGGCATCAGCCAGCCCGACTCGGCTTATTCGCTCATCATGCCAGAGTCGTATGTGGGCTTGCCATTCATGGATGTAGATCCTTCCGAGAAGGAGAAGCGCAAGAAGGAGAAGGCTGCACAGCAGCTGAAAGTCATCTGCGAAGACCTGAGAGAACGCAAGACTGGCATCAGCCATCTTACGGAAGGTCCGCTTCCTTGGTTCTTCACTCACATAGTAGGTGGATTCTTTGAACATGTGCTCATCACCGACAAGCGTTTCCACGTCGTGGAAGAGCGATGCGTGAAGTGCGGTATCTGTGCCAACGTCTGCCCTGTGGGCGACATATCAGGCGGCAAGGGTAAGCAACCCGTATGGCTCCATCACAACGACTGCCTCACCTGTTTCTCTTGCTATCATCATTGTCCACATCATGCCATCGAGTTTGGCAGACAGACTCAAAAGAAGGGACAATATTATTATAAATAGGTGTAACTGTCTATCACCTACCAAAACTTGAATAATAACTAAATAATTCTATAGATTAATGAAGAAAATCTTACTTAGCATGGCTTTTGCGCTGATGGGCATCGTTAGTGGCTTTGCGGCAAAGGCGCATACTTCACTCACTACCATTACTCAGAGTGATGGCAGCCAACTGACCATTCGCCTTCATGGTGATGAACACTTCAGCTGGTACAGTACCGCAGACGATGTACTTCTCGTACAAGTGGGCAGCAACTATTATGTAGCACAGGTAGAGGAAGACGGAACGCTGAAAGCGACTCCACAATTGGCTCATAATGCTGGTGAACGTGGAACTGTGGAAGAACAGGTCATTAATAACCAGAACAAGGAAAAGTTCCTCAACTCGCTCTATGCAGAGCCTCAGGCACTTGCAAAAACAATCGGTACAGCAACTCCTTCGTATTTTCCTCATACCGGTTCTCCTAAGGCTTTGGTCATCTTAGTTGAATTCCAGGACGTCAAATTCCAAAGCCAAGATCCTGTTGCCACATTTACACATTACCTAAAAGGCAAAGCGGACGAAGCTGCTCCTGAGGCAAACAATGTCTTTGCCAACCGATATAATTATGGCAGTGTATACCTGTACTTCAACGATATGAGTAAGGGGCAATTTACCCCCGACTTCCATATTATGGGCCCTGTTACTGTCAGCAAAAATTCTGCCTACTATGGCAGCAATACAGGAAGAACTGATGCCAACTTCAAAGAAATGATAGCAGAAGCCTGTAAGAGGGTAGAAGGACAGGTAAACTTTGCTGACTACGACCAAGACAATGACGGCTACGTAGACTTGGTTTATATCATATATGCTGGATATAGCGAGAGTTTCGGAGGTAATAGTGCTGATTGCCTATGGCCTAAATCTGGAAGCGACTCTTTCTACGACCCAAACAACAAGAGTAATTACCTTAAATTGAATGGTAAGAGAATAAGTAGATATGGCATCAACAACGAATTGAATGGAACACCCCTAAACTGGATAGAAGGCAAGCCTTTACTCAATGGCATCGGACTATTCTGCCATGAATTCTCACATACTTTGGGACTCCCAGACCTCTATCCTACAGTAGAAACTTCAAGAGTAGATAATCAAAACCCTGAGTATTGGGATTTGATGGATGGAGGAGAATATACCTATAATGGCTATTTTCCAACTCCTTATTCACCTTGGGAAATGGAAGTAATGGGCTGGACTACTCTTGTTGAATTAGGAGATGAACCTAAACAACAGGTAAACTTAGAATCCTACGCCACAAACAGAACGACATACAAAATCAATGGCGAGAATGAAGAATACCTCTTGCTGCAAAACATACAGAAAGATGGTTGGTGGTATGGTGTAGCTAACGCCTTCAACACAGGTATGTTAGTTTGGCGCATCGATTTCCCTTATAATGTCGTCAACCTGAACAACAGACTCAACAATGAGAATGGTAAACCCAATGTCATGGTTGTTCCTGCTGACGGCTACGTCATCTCCGACTACAACCATGGTAAAGGAAAGCAATGGACCGATGCAGAATACAAGGCCAGTCTCAAAGCCGACCCATTCCCAGGAACAAAAAATGTGACAGAACTTTTGAGCGTGAAGCTCAATAAAAGTACATTAGAGAAGCCTATCTACAATATCAAGGAAACTAATGGCGTCATCACCTTCGATTACCTCCAAAACTTCACCTCTGGCATCAATCTTCCTGTTGCCGACTTAAATAAGGAAAAGGACGCTCCCATCTTCTCCATCGATGGTCGTTACCTCGGCAATGATGCAAGTAAGCTAACGAAAGGAATCTACATCATCGGCAAGAAGAAAGTAGTGATCAGATAAAGCTACCTTCTTTAAGTTATCACTATATAAAAACTATTCGGGTCTTAACAGACGACTAACCATAGTCATCTATTAAGACCCGATTTTTATATCTTACGCCCCTATTTTCCTGGCATCTACTTAGCTTCTATATCTTTCACCAAACCTTCCACATAGCGGCAAAGAATATCAATACCTTTCACATTCTCGCCTCCCTCAGGAATAATAATGTCGGCATAGCGCTTAGTAGGTTCAATAAACTGCTCGTGCATGGGCTTGAGCACTTTCAGATAGCGGTCTACCACCATAGAGACCGTACGTCCGCGGTCGATAGTATCACGCTGAATGTTTCTGATCAGTCGCTCATCAGGATCGGCATCTACAAAAACCTTGAGATCCATCAAATCGCGTAACTTCTTGTTGAGCAGCGTCATAATACCCTCTATGATAATGACAGGCTTGGGCTCTACATGTATCGTCTCTGCCTCACGGTTACACTTGAGGTAACTATAGGTGGGTTGTTCTATAGCCTTTCCGTTACGCAAATCGTTGAGTTGCTTGTGCAACAACTTCCAGTCGAAAGCATCAGGATGGTCGAAGTTGATGGCATGACGCTCTTCGTCTGTCATACCTGTTGTGTCGTTATAGTAAGAATCAAGAGGCACTACAGCCACATAGTGAGGTGGCAGAGCCTCTACAATTTTCCTAACAACCGTGGTCTTGCCCGAGCCTGTTCCTCCGGCTATACCGATGATGGTTATCTTGTCTTTATCCATAGTTTTAATTTTTATTGAACTTTATCAGGTTCTGAAGTTATAGAAGTTAAAAGAGCTACTCTTTGGTAGCACATACACTTAGAACACATCTTCGAACATTTTGCGATAATATTCAGCCTTCTTTTCTACGGCCAAGGGATAAGCCCTACTACTGCTCGGCATGCGATAGAGTCTGAGAATACGTCCATCAAAGCCGAACTCCACATAGCCACCCATAGGCGGTGTGGCTGTTATGCCGTAATGCTCGGAGAAGATGCGGGTGGCCAACTGTCCTGCAGTAAGCACAGCCCTGCATTGGGGCAATGCTCTGAGCATGCCATCAAGATCAGAGGGCTCCACCACCTGTAGGTCTTTGTCTGAAGCCGTATTCTTGGTACGTATCACCTTCTGAGCCGTGTCGTAGATAGCCACACCTTTCTCCTGCAGAAAACTCTTCAGTTCTGCCTCACGATAGCGTTTGTTCTCTGCATCGACAAAGTGCAGTTTGTCACCAAAAAAGATGATGCCGAAGATGCGCCACATATCGTTCTGATAGTTAGGATAGTACCAAGGAATGCACCAACGCTTAGATGAAGGCGGGAAAGTGCCCAACATCAACAGACGGGCATTCGATGGCAGCCACGGCTCAAAAGGATGATTTTCTATCATTTTTTACCTTTTTACTTTTTTACCTTTTTACCTTTAAAAAGTTACTTCTTTTCCTTTACCAGATACATCACTACTGGTAAGTGGTCGCTATAACCATTGAGCCAGCGTCCGCCTGCTGTGGTACGCAAAGGAGCACCCTTATACTGACCTTCCTGCTGGATGAGGTAGTCGCGACGGAAGATGTGGCTCTTCCAGTATTTCAGCGAAGAGTAGTCTTTGTTCTTGGCATCCTTGTTGAGCAAATTAGGTGTTATCACAATCTGGTCGAAGAGATTCCAGTTACCACTATAGAATAAGGTACCCTTTCCTTCCTTTGCCAGAACGTTGTACCAAGGGTTGTACATATCATCAGGACCCACCTGGCTGATCTCTGGCTTTGCCTGTAAGTAGACGTGCATACTCTTGTTCACTGGGTCGTCGTTCATATCGCCCATCACAAAGATCTTCATCTCTTGGTTCACATTCAGCAGACTATCCTTGATAACCTTCACCTGGCGTGCAGCCGACTCTCGATAGAAAGAACCTGAGAAACGGCTTGGCCAGTGGCATACAATCACCGCCACATCATCACCAGCCATCTCTCCTCTCACAGTAAGGAAGCCACGGGTGAAGAAGACGCTGTCCTTTGCCAACTCCTGCACATAAGGCAACAACTTCACATTCTTCACACTGAAGAGCGAAGGATTATAGAGCAGCGCACAGTCGATGCCTCGACGGTCGGGACCCTCGATATGTACATATTTCATATTGCGGGCCTTAAGAGGTGCCTGGTCTACCAAAGCATCAAGCACCTTATGGTTCTCCACCTCGGAAAGTCCGATGAAGGCACACCCCACATTAGGAAGCACGTCTGTTCCCATATCCGCCAAAGCCTTCGACATATTACGCAACTTATTGGTATATTTCATGCCGTTCCATCCCTTGTTAGGAAGATATTCATAATCTTTCTTTCCCTCGTCATGACAGGTATCAAAAAGATTCTCTTGATTGTAAAAACCTACGGCGTAAACCGAAAACTTCTTCTGGGCAGAGGCAGCCAAATTGACTATCAAAAGGGCCGCAATGAATAGCAAATGTCGTTTCATTGTTTTAAGTTTTAAATTATGTTTACTGCAAAAGTAGCGATTTAATCGGAATTATCAGTAATAAAACTGGAAAAACTGCATTTTTAATGAAAATTTAATCAAAAAAACTTTCTTTTTTAAAATTTATTTATTTACTTTGCACTGACATTATATTAATTAAACAATTGACTATGCAACAAAAGGTAAAATTAGCAATGATTGCACTCTGCTACAGCCCATTGCTCTTCGCTCAGAGTACCACAGAGCAGAAGATAGCAAATGGATTGGACGAGAATGCATTCACATTCACCGAAGCACAGTTGGGTGAGGATGACGATATGTCACAGAACGTCACCATCCTAAATTCTAACTCAAATGTATACGCATCAGAGGCAGGCTACCTGTTCTCACCTGTGCGTTTCCGTTATCGTGCCTTCAATCAGAAGTACAATGATGTGTACATCAATGGTGCTCCTATGAACGACATGGAGTCTGGTCAGTTCCGCTTCTCTAACATCGGAGGTCTGAACCGATTCTCAAGAAACGTTGACTTTGCCTTGCCTTTCGAGGGCAACAATTACTCTATGACGGGTATGGGAGGAAGTAACAACTATGACTTCCGAGCAGGAAGCATGCAGACAGGTCACTATGCATCAGTGGGAGTTGCCAACCGCAACTACACGCTTCGTGGCCTTTATACCTATAGCAGCGGTTTCAACGACAAGGGTTGGGCTATCTCAGCAGGTCTCACCTATCGTTGGGCTAACCGTGGATATGTAGAGGGAACCTTCTACAACGCACTCTCTTACTACTTCGGCGTGCAGAAGAAGTGGGACAATGGTCACTCCCTGAGCTTCACCACATGGGGCAATCCTACAGAGCGCTCTACACAGGGAGCAGCTACCGACGAGACTTACTGGCTCGCCAACGACTACTATTACAACCCATACTGGGGATACTATAAGGGCCATAAGCGCAACTCACGCGTAGTAAACGACTTTGCGCCATCAGCTATCGCTACATGGGACTGGAACATCAACGACAAGATGAAGCTTACCACTTCTGTCTTTGGTAAATACTCTATGTATAAGAGCACTAAGCTCAACTATGCCAACGCAGAGAATCCACAGCCAGACTACTGGAAGAATCTGCCAAGTAGCTACTATGATATCTGGAACGCAGATGCACTCGGCAACAATTCGGCTACACTCCAGAGCTGGTACAACTCTTACAACTACTGGACAGCAAGTAAGGCCAACCGTCAGATAGACTGGGAACGCCTCTATTATGCCAACACTCAGGCTGCCAACCAGAGCAAGGATGCGCTCTATTTCATTCAGGCTAAGCACAACGACAACCTGATGTTCAATATGGCTTCCACCCTGTCGGCAAAGGTCACCAAGCGCTCTACGCTCGTAGGAGGACTTGTTTTGGGTAGCAACAGCAACCGTCACTATCAGACCATGGACGACCTGCTGGGTGCTTCTTTCTTCCATAACATCAATACTTACGCGCTCGGCACCTATCCTGCCAATGACCCAAGAGTACAGTACGACCTCAACACTGCTGGACCTAACAACCTCGGCTCTCTCGTTTACGAAGGCGACAAGTTTGGTTACGACTATAAGATAGAGGTAATGAAGGGCTTGCTCTGGACTTCCTACACTGCTGAGATGGGACGTTTCCAGACCATGATAAGCGCTAAGCTCGGACAGACCAATATGCGTCGCCATGGATATATGCGCAATGGTATGGCCCCCAACAACTCTGAGGGTAACAGCCGCATCGCACGTTTCGGAGAAGGCGGTGCCAAGGGTAGTATCAACTTTGATGCTGGCAAGGGTCATGTATTCAAGATTGGTGTAGGCTACGAGTGGCGTCCACCTATGGCTAACGCTTCATTCATCTCTCCTGAGATTTGCAACGACTACGTTCTCAACCTCGGTGATGAGCATGTATTCAGTAGCGAGTTCAGCTATCAGTATCAGAATGCTTGGATGCACGCTAACATCAACGCATACTACAGCCGTCTCGACCACGTTACAGAGTGGCAGAACTTCTACAACGATGACGAGAACTCTTTCACCTACCTCAGCATGACAGGATTGGAGAAAGAATACTATGGTATCGAGGCTGGTCTCGACTTCAAGTTGGCTTCGTTCCTTAACTTCAAGGCTATCGGAACCATTAGTGATGCCAAGAACATCAACAACACTGATGTGTACTATATGCGTTCTAAGTCTGCTGATGTCGTAAAAGACTACGCTTACATTAAAGATATGCGCGAGAGCGGCACACCTCTTACCATTGGTAGCCTCGCACTCGACTTCCACAAGAGCGGCTGGTTCATCAACCTCAATGCTAACTGGTACGACCGCATCTACTTGTCATACTCTCCAAGCTATCGCTACAAGTCTTCACTGAAGAATCGCGATGTGCTCTTCAATGACGAGCCTCTCCCAGGCTCTATCGATCAGGCCAAGGGTCATGGTGGATGGATGGTAGACGGAAGCATCGGTAAGAGCATCCGACTCAAACATGGTAGCTTGAACTTCAACCTCATGGTAACCAACATCCTTAACAACCGCAAGATTGTTTCTGGTGGTTACGAGCAGAGCCGAAGCGACTACACCCTTAACAAGGAAAACGAGGCCAAGGATCGCGTCTACAAGTTCTCTAAGAACCCTAAGAAGTATTACGTATTCGGAACCAACGGAATGTTCCAGGTATCATACAGATTCTAAAAGAAGAGAAAGATATGAAAAAGTTAAAATATATCGCAATGGCATTCGCTGCCCTGCTCTTAGCTTCATGCATGGGCGACAGTTATGCTGATTCCGAAGGCTCAAAGGACTATTCGGGTCCTGCCATCGGTAACAACAAACTGGAGGCTACCAATGTCATCACCATTTCCGAACTGAAAGAGAAATATGCCACACAGATAGACCGTGGCCTGTACAAGCAGGTGGACGAGGACATCAAGATATTGGGTATCGTCACTGGTAACGACCTCGGAGGCAACCTCTACAATCAGGTTTGCCTGCAGGACAAGACGGGCGGTATCTTGGTTTGCATCGGCAAGAGCGGACTCTATGGCGAACTGCCTGTAGGTCAGCAAGTGCTTATCGACTGCAAGGGCCTCTACATCGGTGGCTACGGCAAGCAGGCTGAGTTGGGCGGTGTCTATACCAACACCAACAAGGGCTCACAGTCTATCGGTAAGGTAGACCGCTACGTGTGGGAGAAGCACTACAAGATTATCGGTGAGGCCGACGAGGCCAAGGCTGAGGCAATGGTTGAGGTATTCGACCAGACCAAGATTAAGGATGCCGACTATCTGAAGTCTTGCTCAGGCAAGTTGATGAGAATAGAGGGCGTAACCTTCGCCGATGCAGGTAAGAAGGTATATGCTGATTCTAAAGACAAAGATAATGCCAACTGTGTAAACCGTGGCTTCGCAGGCATCAGCACCAACAACCTGGTGATTCGCACTTCTGCCTACGCCAAGTTTGCTAATGCTCTCCTGCCAGAAGGTCCACAGAACGTTACTGGTATCTTCACACGTTATGCAGGAAGCAAGAACGACACATGGCAGATTCTTATCCGTACTGCAGACGACGTGAAGGTAGCCAAGGGAACAGAACAGTGTCCATACACCGTAGCGGAAGCCATCCAGTTGATTAACGACGGAAAGACTACCGAGACCAATGTTTATACCGAAGGTATCATCTGTTCTGAGCCAAGTGTAAGTGTACAGTATGGTAATGCTGATTTCTACATCTCTGTAGACGGCAAGGGTATGAATGCTGACGGAACTGGCGATCCTGCCAAGACCATCAAGGTATTCCGCAACTACTATCTCAACAAGGATAAGTACACCGATGCCAACAAGGACTTAATCAAGAAGGGACAGAAAGTTGTTATCTGCGGTAAGCTCTTGCTCTACAATGGTGTAACACCAGAAATCAACAGTGGAAACTATATCGTTTCCATCAAATAAAACTAACTTAAGTAGTAAACTAAAAAAGAATAATCAATATGAAAAAGTTCATTTATTCATGCTTGTTCTTGGCTATGGCAGCCATAACATTCAGCAGCTGCGAGGACGTTCCAGCTCCTTACAATATGCCTACAGAGGATGAATCTCAAGAAGTTCAGCCTGCAGGTACAGGTACTGCCGCAGACCCATTCAATGTGGCTGGAGTAGTAAAGTACATTGACGATGGTGGAAGCGCTGAAACAGAAGTATACGTAAAGGGTAAGGTCGTTTCTGTGGTACAGGGTAGCTGGGATGCAAATTACGGTAGCTTGAAGTATTACATCTCAGAAGACGGAACTGCTACTAACCAGTTCTATGTATACAATGGTTATGCAGGTCCTAACCGCACTAAGTTCTCGGGCGAAGATGCTTTGAAGCAAGGTGATGAGGTCGTTATCTGCGGTAAGGTAGACAGCTATAACGGCACTAAAGAGTTCCTTGTAGGTAACTACATTGTTTCTCTTAATGGCGAAGGAGGAACAACCACTCCTGATACTCCAGCTGATGGTTATATCAACGAGACATTCAGCAAGAGCTTCGGTACATTTACTCTGAAGACCATTAAGGGTACTCCATGGATCATTGATTCTTATGGCTATGCCAAGGCGACAGGTTATGAAAACACAAGTAAGGTAACAACACCTTCAGAGAGCTACCTCGTGTCTAAGGCTATTGACCTCTCTGCATCAAAGGGAGCTACCTTGAAATTCTCTTATATCTTGCGCTATGCTACCTTCAATGGGGTTCCTACAGAAGGTGTGAAGAACCAGGTGCTCATTACAGAGAACTACACTGGTGATCCTACAACAACAAAATGGACCGACATTACTGGTACTTTGACAGAAGGAACAGACTGGAAGACATGGTCTACATATACCTTCGACCTCGCTCCTTATAAGGGAAAGAAGAACATCGTTATCGCTTTACACTATGCATGCGAGGCTAAATCAGGTACATGGCAGATAAAGGAATTGACTGTTAAGGAAGGTACTCCTACTGTAGAGCCAGAGACTCCAGACACTCCATCTACTGGCGACACAACTACACCTAATGGTGACTTCGAGACTTGGGTAGACGGTAAGCCAAACAACTGGAAGACTGCCTCTACAGCAGGTAATGCTACTCTCACTCAGAGCACAGATGCTCACAGTGGCAAGTATTCTGTAAAGGTAGGTGGCTCAACATCTGCCAACAAGCGTCTTGGCTACAAGGAAATGGAGCTCAAAGCTGGTACTTATAAGATTAAGTACTACGTAAAGGCTGCTACTGATAAAGGCGCATCAGTAAATTCTGGCTTTGTTGAAATATCAGCAGAAAATAAACCTGCTGGCAACTACATGTACTCTGGTTACATCAACGATATCACAAATACAGAATGGAAACTTGTTGAGCAGGATTTGGTCATTCCATCAGATGGCACATACTGCATCGTAATCATGAACACAAAGAAGCCAGGTGGTGATGTTCTCATCGACGACCTCACCTTGACTCTCGGCGAGACTGTTATCATCAAGTAATTACTATTTGATCATTCATATTTCCCCATTGCCCCTCATCAGGCAATGGGGATTTTTGTATCATCAAGACGCTAAAGAACAGGAAAAGAGAGGGAAAGAGAGAAAAACATCTGGAAATATTTGGCAGTAAGGAGAAAAAGTCGTAACTTTGCACCCTGTTAAGTCAAAAGGCTATAATGGGCATGCACCGCAAGGACATGAAATGATGGCAACATCCCCATAACGTCTAATTTTAATAACCCAAATAAAAGTAAAAAACAAAATGAAAAAAGGTATTCATCCAGAGAACTATCGTCCAGTAGTATTCAAGGATATGTCTAATGGCGACATGTTCCTCTCACAGTCAACTTGCAAGACAAACGACACTGTTGAGTTTGAAGGCGAAACTTACCCAGTAGTAAAGATTGAAATCTCAAGCACCTCTCACCCATTCTATACAGGTAAGAGCAAGCTCGTCGATACTGCAGGTCGCGTAGACCGCTTCATGAACCGTTACGGCAAGTTGAAGAAGTAATATACCTTTTTATATATAAGGATATATTATCAATACGAAATAGAAGGTGCGTTCTAACGTAGTTGCATATGCGTTAGAGCGCACCTTTTACCTTTTTTTCAAACTCCCCTTTTCTATTAATTATCATCTAACCATCTAAACAATGAAGCAAATCAAGATTTATTTATTCGCCCTTCTTGCTGTTCTCTCTTTAGCAGCCTGCAGTAGCAGCGACGATGGGAATGGCAATGGTTCTGGTAACACCAACAAGAACGAGATTACAACCGATAAGGCTGTTGCACGACTGGAGTTTCCTAAACTGAAAGGTGGAAACAGCATCGTCATCGTTCATCGCGATGGCAACAACTCAGCCTACGACCCCGACAATGTCAACTTCTCTACAGAGTGGGACTGCGACTTGAAATCACAACGCTGGTCATGCTATATCATCACCAAAAAGAACAGAGCCAAGAATACTGATCGTTATTACGACAAAAAAAACCAATACCCCAACGACCCTGCTCTTACCTCTGCACAGAGATGGGAGAAAGACTATATTTATCGTTCAGGCTTCGACCACGGACACATCTGCAACTCCAACGATCGCTTGTATAGTGCCAATGCCAACTATCAAACTTTCTATCTCACCAATATGCAGCCACAATATAGCGTCTTTAATGGAAGTCATCCCGACCATAAGTATAAAGGGCTTTGGATCAAGATGGAGAACTACCTGAACGGATTCAAACTCGATGATACAGATACCATGTACGTGTGTAAAGGTGGTACCATTGACAAAGAAGAAAATATCTTGATGCGTATTCAAAATAAACTGATTGTACCCAAGTATTTCTTTACTGCCATACTCGTTAAGAAGACAATCAGCGGAAAAGCTTACTATAAGTCTATCGGTCTTTGGTTCCCTCACCTCAATGTATATCATGGAGACGACAAACTGTCTGATTACGCCATGAGCATCAAGGATCTGGAAGCCAAGACAGGTATTGACTTCTTCTGCAATCTTCCCGACGATATCGAGCGGGATGTTGAAAGCAAAAAAATACTCAGCGACTGGGGAAGTATAGAAAAATAAGAAGTCAAGGGATAATAGCCATTTAGCTTGGCTTTCCTATACACAAGTAAGACTTCAGTAAGACAAAAAAGATATCGCATGTTTCAAAAGTTCATTACAGAACTATCGAAACATGCGATTTTTTATATGGCAACTTTGTATTTATCGTAACATCCTTCGTTATCTCCGATGATTCAGTCGAGAAGAGTCAGCCTTGAGAGGCTTGATAGTCGCACCCTTGCCAAACGACTTCTTGATAGTCTTCTCATTGGTCTTAGAAATACCAAAGGTCTTGGCTTGACTGGTCTGGTTGACACGCTTTAAGTCGATATAAATCACGTCGCCTTTCACGCTTCCCGTACCTATCATATAGCCCCAGAAAGTATCCACGTCATATCCCTTTTCTTGCCCTAAGTGGAAGCCTGCCTGTGAAGATCCATGGTCCATAACAAACGTTGCCCCAGAGTTCTTATACTGGATATAAATATCGTAATTATCATCAATATACCATTTAAACTCCAAAGTCTGTTGGCCTGCTACAGAACCATCATCGTTATACTTATAGTCAGTCTCCACGCCCTCACCACTCAGTGCATCACGTGTGTTAGCATATTGGAAGAACTTCATATCGGCATAGAACTCATCAGTCTGTCGTGACTGCCCATCATCTGAAAGATAAGAATAGGTTACTGGTCCATACCATTCGCCTGTGAGCATCTGTGCCTCTTCCACAAGTCCATTATTCTGCGAACCTCCTTGCCAACCATTATTCCAATCATTGTTGCTCCATCCCCAATCATCATAATGGTCGTACCAACCATAAGGATCATTCCAACCATAATGCCCGTTCCAATAATCGTCACTGTCGCAACTGGTTAAGGTAAGTGACATGGCAGCTATTACAGCCATTGTCAACAAAGAATATACTTTTTTCATATCAATAGTAGTTTTTATGTCTCTTTATTTACATTCACAAAGCAAGCCTCGTTATTTATTTTCAGGAAAGAAGCGCTTCGGCAATAAGATATTGTTTTCTTGCTCCAGAGTTCCCTTTTGCTCTTCCCTATTATCGGCGCGAGTCTTGGCGTAGTTAGAATAAAATCCCCATGAATTATACCATTCATCTGTATCATACCAATAATATTTATTCCAGTTAGGTGAAGAAGTCTTGACGAACTGAAAACTTATCCATCTATTCGTACTATTGAAGTCAATATCACCATAGAAGTAACCATTATCATCGAGATAATAATCACGAATGACAGCCTTTTCTTGAGTATCAAGGAAATTGATATAAATGGTCGTGCCACTCACACGCCAGGTGATGCGATTTGCCACATAGTCCCAGGGCGCATTGCTATAATAGTCTATCCAATAGCCATCACCAGAATCATACCCCGAATTGAAGGTTACCTCAGACTTGTTTGACTGATAATAACGTCCTTGATAATCCAGTTGTGTCTGCATATGTCCCTTCCAACTTCCATGGAGAGCATAAGCAATATCAGCATCCTCATCGCATGAAGTGAGCGAGAGAGAAGCAACAACCATGAATATCATTGAGAAGTAATAAGTAATCTTTTTCATATCGTTTTGTTTATAAGTTAATATTTTCGTTAAATTCTGGTGCAAAGATACCTTATTCTTTTCTTAGGGCAAAGGGAATAGTAGTTTTTTTAAGGGAAAAATCCCTACAAGAAAGCGGATTTTCCCTAAAATGTTTGGAAATATCAAGTATAATATCTAACTTTGTACCAAACTTTATCAAAAAAGCATGAAACGCTTACATTTTTTAATTATACTATCATTTATAACAATCTTTTCATCAGCAGAACCCTATTGCGATGTCAGAAAGTTTTCAATCCTCGATGGACTTGCCGCCAACTCCATTTCCGATTTGGCACAAGGCTACGACAATATGATGTGGTTTGGCACCTGGAATGGTCTGTCCTATTACGACGGCTATCATTTCAAGACATTCCGTGATGAGCCAGATAGCATCGACGTCATGAGCACCAACCGAATTCTTGCCATTTTCCCAAGCCCAGACAATAATGTGTGGGTAGTCACCTTCGACCGTAAACTATACATCTTTGATACTCACAGATGTCAATTTCTCAACACGGGAAAGAAGCTCAACGAGCGATTTAACATACAGTTGAGGGCGAGTCAAATCTACCCTCTCAAGAATGGGCACACCTGGATTACTACACAAAACGATAAATACCTTATCCATATAAGACAAGGTGATGACCTCGACAGCATGAAGCCCGAGCTCATCAAGGTGGGCCAGAAAGGACTCAGAAGTGGTAAAATATGGTTTATCAAGCAAGACAAGAAAGGCCGCGAATGGATTCTCACAGACAAAGGGACCATGGTCTACGGAACCCATATCAATACCCCTATCCCATTCAAGTGGTTTAGAGAGGTGGGCAACACCATCTTCCTCGCCACCACCGACGGCAGAGTGGCTGTCTACGACGAACAGAATCACCTATCCATGGTGCCTATGCCAGCAGGAGTAACCCGTATCAACGAACTCAAAAATACGGGCTATCAACTGATTATAGCTACCAACATCGGACTCGTCATCTATAACCCACGTACATTCAAGACAGATATCATCAATGTACAAAATCCCAACCAGCCCATTGCTGAAGTTAAGAAAGTATACGTAGATGCACACAATTTAGTGTGGGCATTTACAGAAGGACAGGGCGTAACCGTCATCAATCCTAAGACGATGGTTGCTAACTGGCTCTACGCTGATGCCCCTACCCCTGCCGACCGCACCATGAGTGACAACTTCTTCATCATGGAAGACGAACACAACACTCTGTGGACTATCCCTAACTACGGCACCTTCAGCTACTACGATCGCAAGAGCGGAAAACTTGTGCCCTATATACTGAGAAGCAACTCGGCAGGTAATTTCTATGTACCACACATCTCTAAGTTTGTAATTTCAGATCAAGGTATACTTTGGTTGACAGGTGTACACGATTTGACACAGGTAAACTTCAAGTTCCATAACTACACCATGAGTAAGCTCGATGAAGGTGAGTCGGAAGTAAGAGCCATAGCCAATACCACCAATGGTTATCACTGGGATGGTTTCAAGTCGGGACATCTCAAGATAAGCGACAACAACTTCAATAAAGTGGGATATCTACAAGCCAATGGGCAAATCACATCTAAGCAGATACCTTTCTCGTCTCAAGGCATCTACGCCATCTATCAAGATACCAAAGGAAGAATGTGGATAGGTACAGATGGAGATGGTCTATATATGTATGACCAGTCCACGATGCATCACTTCACCTACAATGCGGCTGACCCCAGTTCTATATCTGGCAATAGCATATACGACGTTGTCTGCGACCGACAGGGTAACATCTGGATAGCTACCTACGGAGGAGGCTTGGCCCTTGTGCAAGAAAGCCAACAGGGAAACATCTCTTTCTTAACCCATCGCAATGGTCTGAAATGGCCAAAAGATGGTTTTGAGAAAGTTCGTAGAATCACCTGCACCACCAGTGGAGAAATCCTCATCGGAACTACAGGAGGTCTCGTCACATTCAAGGAAGAAAAACGACCAACATCAAATATACGATTCTACACAACTTCCTACAGAAAAGACGACACGTCTTCACTCACTGCTGCCGACATAAACTATATCCTGGTACGTTCGAATGGCGATACCTATCTATCAAGTATGGGTGGAACACTCGACAAAATCACGAGTGAGAACCTGCTGCAAGACAAACTGAATGTAAAGTTCTGTAACTTCATCAACACCAGTGAGGGAAACGTACAGAGCTTGATAGAGGACAATAGCGGCAATATGTGGCTCATAAGAGAGTCGAGCATTGACAGGTACGACCCTAAGACCAAGACGCTTACCGTGTTTGGTCCCAATGACTTCGACCTCAACATGACCTTCACTGAGGCACGCCCCATCCACGATCCTTCCACAGACAACATCTCGGTTGGAACACCTATGGGCACCCTCACCTTCAACCCCGCAACCCTCAAGCAGACCGACTACCAGCCCCGTGTGATCTTCACCGAACTGCATTACAATGGAAGCAACGAGAACATCCCTATCCTGCATCAAAACAAGGTGGTTATACCTGCCGACAAGCGCAACCTGACCATTAGCTTTGCTGCACTCGACTATACACGCAAATATCAGCAATTCTATAAGTATCGCATCGATGGACATACCCCTGAAGGTGTTTGGATAGACCTCCGCGGACAGAACCGCATCGGCTTCAACCGCATCTCGCATGGCAACTACGTACTCAAGGTGATAGCCACCAATACCCATGGCAAGTGGAGCAAACATGTAGCTGCCCTCGAACTCGATGTAAAACCTACCTTCTGGGAGAGTATCTGGGGAAAACTTATGCTATTCCTTATCGTTGTGGGCATCGTAACTCTGTGCTTCATCTCATACAACAAGCAACAGAAACAGCGCATCAACCAGGAAATGAACGAGATGAAGAATAAGTTCTTCAGCAAGGCCTCTCACAAACTGCGCACTCCGCTCTCACTCATCGGAGGACCAGTAAACGAAGTGTTAGAGAACGAGCCAAACCTTTCCGATGATAGCCGAAGTCTGTTGCAGATGGTACAACGAAACACCAAGGAAATGCTCAACATGCTCAACAAGATGTTGAAATTTGACAACGGAAGCGATTTCTATCTCGACGAGGGTAGCGACCAAGTATTCGTTGGAAGCGAGAATAATGGTAATATCAGCGATGTTACTGCCAAAAATTACCTCGATAAGATCAGTAAAGAAGAAACAGAAGAAACAGACAAGGGAGAGAAGGGAGAGAAGGGAGAGAAGGATATCACAATCCTTGTCGTTGAAGACAACTCAGACCTGCGCCAGTTCCTTCATACAATCTTAAAGTCTGACTACAACGTACTACTTGCAGAGAACGGCAAGGAAGGACTTGTAAAAGCACGAAGCATGATGCCCGACTTCATACTTACCGATGTCACCATGCCCGTGATGGATGGCTTCACGATGGTACACTACATCAAGCAAGACACCAACACGGCACATATACCTATCATCGTTCTGTCGGCCAAAGCCAGTGTGGAAGATCACCTGAGAGGATTCGAAGAAGGTGTAGATGGTTATCTCACCAAGCCCTTCTCTGCAACCTACCTCAAGGGACGTATAGAGGCTGTCATCAATCAGCGACACGCCTTGCAACAAGACATGTTGAAACAGATACAACGAGCAGAAGGCTCTGAGTTCCATATCACACACGAATATCCACAGACTGCAACAGGACAAGCAGAGAGAAGTGCTGCAACAAACAAGCGCATCTCAGAAGAGGATGCTCTGACCGAGAAGATAGTACACTTCATCAATGAGAACATGTCAAACCCAGATCTAAAGATTGACGACATTGCCTCAGCAATGGGTATGAGTAGAAGTGTTCTCTACGGCAAGATTAAGAATGCTGTAGGCATGAAACCTATCGACTTCGTGCGTCATATCCGCATCATGCACGCCACAGAGTTACTCTGCAACACCGACGATACGCTCAGTAGCATAGCCTACTCTGTGGGCTTTAGCGACCCTAAGTATTTCTCGAAAGTCTTCAAGAAAGAAATGGGTATCATTCCGAGCGAATATAGGGAAAATTCTAAGTAACGAACACTTTTTTATACCATGTGTATCGTTTCTCTCTCTTAATATACACAAAAGTGTAATTTTTCTGCCCATCACCTCAGAAATACACTTTTGTGTCAAAGTCTTTTTAAGTCATGTCCTTACTTTTGCACTCAGAAAAATCCATAATATAAAAAGTTATGAAAAAGAAA